>APMI01002860.1_pt1 | contig 174728 bp, 142 predicted proteins | sample 667938 | NCBI WGS metagenome assembly APMI01 (sample SAMN01084076, study PRJNA167559) | wastewater metagenome | biome: Wastewater | place: Denmark: Ejby Moelle, Odense | collected 2011-11-28
CCCTGCATAGTGCCCCCCTCCCCCTAAGAATCAAATCCAGAATCATCCCCCCGTCACTCCACCCCCGCCATCCCCTCTCCACAACTCACCCTCCAGCAGCCCCTTCAAAAATCATGAATCATAAATCGTAAATCATAAATCCCCCCTCATCTCCCCCCCAAAAAACAAAAAGGGCCCCCAGTCACCCAGGAGCCCTTTTCGTTTAGATTGAAATAGAAAGCCTCACTTCACCACCGCCTTAAACACGATGGGGATGATCAGGATCGCCAGGATGTTCACCACCTTGATCATCGGGTTCACAGCAGGACCAGCGGTGTCCTTGTAGGGGTCGCCCACGGTGTCACCCGTCACTGCAGCCTGATGCGCAAAGCTGCCCTTCCCGCCGTGGTTGCCTTCTTCGATGTACTTCTTCGAGTTGTCCCAGGCACCGCCCGCGCTCGTCATCGAGATGCCCACAAACAGGCCCGTCACGATCGTGCCGATCAGCACCCCGCCCAGCGCCTCCATGCCCAGATACGCCACAGCGATCACAAAGATCAGCGGCAGCAGTGCCGGCACGATCATCTGGCCCAGTGCCGCCTTCGTCACGATGTCCACGCACTGCGCATAGTCAGGCTTTTCCGTGCCGTTCAGGATGCCAGGCTTCAGGCCGATCTGGCGGCGCACTTCCAGCACCACAGAGCCAGCAGCACTGCCCACCGCGCTCATGCAGAAAGACGTGAACAGGAACGGCAGCAGCCCGCCGATGAACATGCCGATCACCACCCGGTGGTCCATCAGGTCAAAGCTCACCTTGTGCCCCACAAAGGCCTGCAGGTCTTCCACATACGAGCCAAAGAGCACCATCGCCGCCAGACCGGCGCTCGCGATTGCGTAGCCCTTCGTCACCGCCTTCATCGTGTTGCCCACGGCATCCAGTTCGTCGGTGATCTTGCGCACGCCTTCCGGCAGTCCGGACATCACCGCGATGCCGCCCGCGTTGTCCGTGATCGGACCAAACGCATCCAGGGAAATCACAATGCCCGAGAGCGAGAGCATCGACACCACCGCAATCGCGATGCCATACAGCCCCGCCAGATCATAGCAGTACCAGATCGAAGCCGCGATGGCCAGCACCGGCAGCAGCGTCGCCTGGTTCCCGATGCTGATGCCCGCGATGATGTTCGTCGCGTGCCCCGTCTCCGAAGCCTTTGCAATCTTGCGCACAGGACCGTAATGCGTGCTCGTGTAGTAGTTCGTGATCCACACCACCAGCAGCGTCATCACCAGACCCACCACCGCGCAGTAAAACAGGTTTGCATGCGCCACCGCCAGCTCACCGATCTTGATCCCCTGCGGGAAGATCGCACCCGTGGCCCACCAGAACAGGCCCGCCGCCACCAGCCCGGACACCGCCACGCCGCACACCAGGGACGTCGTCGCTTCCTGCTTGATGAAGTTCACCCAGCCGATGCCGATCAGCGAGGCGATGATCGCCAGACCGCACAGCACAAACGGGTAGATCACCGCCGCCTCAGTGCCCACCGTCAGGTGGCCCACCAGCACGCCGCCGATCAGGCTCACCGCGTAAGTTTCAAACACGTCCGCCGCCATCCCGGCGCAGTCGCCCACGTTGTCGCCCACGTTGTCGGCGATGGTCGCCGGATTGCGCGGATCATCCTCATTCAGGTTCTGCTCATTCTTGCCCACCAGATCCGCGCCCACGTCCGCCGCCTTGGTGTAAATGCCGCCGCCCAGACGGGCAAAGACGCTGATCAGAGAGCTGCCCAGCGCCAGCCCCACCAGCGAATCGATCGCGTGCTTCGCGTGATCCACCGCACCGCGCACCACCAGGTAAAACACACCCACAGACAGCAGGCCCAGCGCCACCACCAGCAGGCCCGTCACCGCGCCGCCGTTGAAGGCCACCTTCAGCGCCGGATGGCTGCCCACGGAGGCCGCCTGCGCCGTGCGCACATTCGCCCGCACCGCGATCATCATGCCGATGTACCCAGCCGCCAGGGAGCACACCGCCCCCACCACAAAGCCCGCCGCCGTCAGCCCGCCGCGCAGGTACCAGACTGCTGCCAGGATCACCACCGCGATCAGGCTCACCGACACGATCTGTCTGTTAAGGTAGGCCTTTGCCCCCTGCTGGATCGCGCTCGCGATTTCATGCATCTTCTCATTCCCCGCGTCAGACCCCACCACCTGGCGGATGAGAATGAACGCAAACACCAGCCCCACGACAGCGAGGGCGATGGCGAGAGTGATGCCATTGGTCAGCAAGAATGAAGGAGCCATGTGATCTGTGATGGATGAAGTGTGGGAACGTGAAAAAAACGAAGCAAATAAGCGCACCGCCCGGGCCACCCAGGTTGGTTGGACCGGGCCGGGTAAAGCCGCGAACTTTAGCAAGTCGCAAATTTGTGGCAAGAACTTGCGCACAGATTTCACAAATCTCCCTCCCTCGCCCTCAATCCCCCTCCACGGGTTTTTGTGAAAGCATAAGTTGTATTCTTATCTGTTTCACTTGAATGTCATTCCATTATAAAGCAGCCCCCCGCTCGCTATTTCAGGATGGAGCACCTAGCCATCACCCCAAGCCAGGAAGGCTGATTGCTACTTGCCGAGAAGCCATTCTAGCCGGATGTGATGTGCGCAATCCTTCCGATGCCACACAACAACGAGATGATGAGACCGTTTTCTGACAGCGAATTTGAGGCATTGCTCAATGATCTGGAATCAGACCGTGCCGAGCGCAAAGAGGCCTGGGCAGGCTCTGCACCTGCGAAAGTGCGCGAAGCAGTGTGCGCCTTTGCCAATGACTTGCCAGGGCATGATCTGCCGGGTGTCGTCTTTATTGGAGCACGTGATGATGGCACCGCTTCCGGAATTCCCGTCACAGATCAGTTGCTTCAGACCCTGGCAGATATCAAAACCGACGGTAAGATCGTGCCGCCACCCACTATCACAGTGGAGAAGCGCTTCTTGAAAGGAGCTGACATGGCCGTGCTTACCGTTTTCCCGGCAGATGCTCCTCCCGTTCGCCTTGAGGGAAGGATCTGGATACGCATTGGACCGCGCAGAGGCATGGCCACCGGCCAGGATGAAAGAATTCTTAACGAACGCCGCAGATACAGAGATCTGCCATTCGACGTGCAGCCGCTGCCTTCCTGTGACATCACGGAACTCAAACGTACAGTCTTCGAGGGCGAATATCTCCCCAATGCTTTTGCTCCAGATGTCCTGGAAGCCAATGAGCGGAGCATGGAGCAACGCCTGGCCGCCTGCCGCATGATTACAACTGCGGACACCCCTGTGCCTACAGTCCTGGGAGTCCTGGTGATAGGCACCTCACCGCGCAGCTGGCTGCCATGTGCATACATTCAGTTCTTGCGGATTCACGGCAAGGAATGGGGAGATCCCATTGCGGACGAGGAAGACATCGATGGCACACTCGCGATGATGCTGCGCCGCCTGGATGACAAGCTGAAAGCCCATTTGGTGACGGCGGTGGATTTTGTTTCTGAAACCACGGAGAGACGCAGCTCGCCCTACCCTCTGGCTGCCCTGCAGCAACTCGCACGCAATGCCGTGATGCATCGCACCTATGAAAACACAAACAGTCCCATTCGGGTTTATTGGTTTGATGATCGTATAGAGATCCACAGCCCAGGCGGCCCCTATGGAGTGGTCACCAAGGCAAACTTTGGCAGACCCGGCGTGACAGATTATCGAAACCCGCATATTGCCGAAGCCATGAAGGTTCTCGGATTTGTGCAAAAATTCGGCATGGGCATCGCCACCGCTCAAAAGCTCCTTCATGAAAATGGCAATCCTGCCGCCGAGTTCCAGGTAGAAGACAACTTTGTCACCAACATCATCCGGCTTGCCTCATGAATAACGTTCCCGTCCTCACCTTTTTCAATAACAAAGGCGGCGTGGGCAAAACCTCGCTAGTCTATCACCTGTCTTGGATGTTCTCTGAAATGAGCCGCCGTGTCGTGGTGGTGGACCTGGATCCACAGTCCAATCTGACTTCAGCCTTCCTTTCCGAAGAACAGTTGGAAAAGCTTTGGGACCCGGAGCATTTGACGCCAGAAGCGAACACCATTTTCCGCTGCATCAAGCCTCTTACTGAGGTGGGCGACATTGCCAAACCTGTGCTAACACAAATCAATCCCAATCTTCATTTGGTTCCGGGTGATCTGAGCTTGGCCAGCTTTGAAGATCAGTTGTCAAAGGAATGGCCAGAGAGCATGGGCAGTGGCAATCTCTACCGACCGTTTCGAGTTCTGACCTCATTTTGGCAGGTGGCGCAAATGGCGGCACAGCAGGTGCAAGCGGACTTGATCATCGTTGATGTAGGGCCCCATCTGGGTGCGCTCAACCGCTCCGCTCTGATCGGCACGGACCACGTTGTCATTCCCTTGGCTGCAGATCTGTTTTCAATGCAGGGACTCAGCAATCTGGGGCCCACTCTGGCCCGCTGGAGAACCGACTGGAAAAAGCGGCTGGACAACTGGCCCGCGCCTTCATTTGCCCTGCCCAAAGGCACCATGAAACCCGTTGGTTATGTGATTCAGCAGCATAGCGAGCGCCTGTCCCGCCCGGTGCAGGCATACAAGAAATGGGCAGATCGTATTCCGGCCGCCTATTTGGAATACGTGGCTCAGCCCCCGGGCAATCCAGTGCTCCCAGCCAACGATTCCAACTGCCTTGCAAGCCTGAAGCACTACCGCAGTCTCATCCCTATGGCAATGGAAGCCCGCAAGCCCATCTTCAAACTGACTTCCGCAGACGGCGCGTTGGGAAATCATTCCTACGCAGTGCAAGATGCCGGAAAGGATTTCAAAAAGCTGGCGAAAGCAATCCTCTCCCGCATCTAGGACAGACAACAGTCCAGCTCCCGTAAAATCGCATTCGAAAACCTCCGGCTTGGCGGATCACTTAGTATCCATCCTTAATCTGCGGAAAGCGGTGCTGATTCACCAGCTCTCCAGTTCATCCTTCACCACTACCAGCGCCCCCCCCTTCTCTCGCCATCAGTCGCAGCATGCTCGGCCATGCATTCAATGACGGGCGCAGAGCCTTCCATCAACGGAAGCTAAAGAGCAGCGAAAATCTAGGAGCCTCGCCTATTCGAAAACGGCACCCGCGCCGATGCTCGCGCCGCGCCTCTGGCACACCCCATGCGCTTCCTCCTGCGGTCAGCGCACACTCATTCAAACCCACACGAATATGAGAACAAGCCGCAACTACTCCCTGGAGGCCTTCATCGCCAAAATGTCCTGGGACGACGCCAAAGCCAACCGGGAACTCAGCACTGCCCCGGCACACAAAGGAGCGCATGCCAGCAAGGGCGTCCGCAGCCACGGCAAGCCCGGCCCCGAGCGAGAGCATGGCACCCGCTAGCTCGCGCTGCATGGCATGAAAAATAGGACCGCCCGCTTTGTCGGCACAGCCCAGCCTGTGCTTTGACGCGGCTGCCCCCGCCCCATCTCTGAGATAGGGCGGAAAGCCAGTGCAGGGAGATGCTAAATCAATCCAACCTTGCTGAGGTTTATTGAGAATTGCATAATAACCTGACGTGGCACCCGATGAAGTCGGGTTGTCATCGGCCTTGCCTGTAGGTTTTAGCACCAAAGGTGCGGCTTAGCGAAGCCCAGGGCAAGCGAGCCTAAGCGAGCACCGCCCTGGGTATCTGCACCATCAGCCGGGCAGCAAACCCTGCGCTCTCTTCGCACACCGCGCGCCCCAGCAGCGTCTTCCCGCCACACCGCAACAGGCATCCTGTGCCTTCGCCACACGCCTCATCTTGGCTCCAGCATGCGCATGCGCTCCATTCGCGTCAGTCTGTTGCTCAAGACTCAACAAGAACACAGAGAGATCCGATTCTGTCGGTATTCTCTGCGGTCTTCTAATCTCTCGCGGTGTTAAATCAGCAGTTCACCGGAAAACTACCGGCCCCTCACTTCCCCCGCATCAGCTCCCGCAAGATCAAATTCGGAAACCTCCGGCTCGGCGTGATGGCATAAAAGCTTTCCTTGATCTGTGGAAAGCGGTGCCGCTCCACCAGCTCGCCGTTTTCCAGCTCGTCCTTCACCACCACGGGGGGCACCAGCGTCACGCCCTGCGTCTCGCGTGCCATCAGGCGCAGCATCGCCATGTCATCCACCTCCGCCGCGATGATCGGCCGGATGCCCGCCTGATCCATCAGCACGTCAAACGCCGTGCGCAGGCTGCTCTCCAGGCTCGGCAGCACGATGGGCACCGTGCGCAGATCTTCCGGAAAGCGGAAGGGCCGCATGCCGCGCTTCTTGTGCCCCACCAGACTCACCGACTGCTCGTCTAGCAGATGGCTGTGACAGGCCGTCTCAGCATCCCGCCGCACGGGTGTGTTGGACAGCACCACATCCAGCGTGTGGTTCTGCAGCTGCGCCAGCAGCTCCCGCAACGTGCCCGAGTGAATGATCAGCTCCACATCATCCCGTGGGATCAGTGGTCGCAGAAAGCTCAGCTGGAAATTCCGCGAGAGGTTCGACGCCGCCCCCACTCGCAGCAGCCCGCGGCCGCGCCCCGCACGGTTTTTCAGCACATCCGTCAGCTCCTCCCCGCTGCGGAAAATGGCATGCGCATACTCCAGCGCTATCCGTCCCGCCTCCGTCAGCACCAGCGTCTTGTGCTTCCGCTCAAACAGCACCTGCCCCAGGCTCTCCTCCAGGCTCCGCAGCTGCACGCTCAGCGCCGACTGCGACAGCTTCAGGTGTCTCGCCGCCTTGGTGAGGCTTCCTTCCATGGCGATGGCACGAAAGTAGCGCAGGTGGTGGTAGTTTAGAAAAGGCATGATCCATGCTTTTACCAAAGCGAACGATGTCTGCCAATTCTTGAATTGGAACGAATCGCTTGCACGCCAGAGGTAAATGCTGGAACTACACCATCCGCTCAGCACACTTTCTCATGAATCCCGCCCCCATGAAACGCGTCTCCATCATCTGCGACCCCGCCGTGGAGGAGCACGTGGACGCCCTGCTTGAGGAGATCGGCGCCGAGGGCCACATGACCGTCCCCGTCCGCGGCATCGACTCCCATGACGCCGATCCCGCAGAAACCGCCAAAGTGCAGATCGAGGTCACCCTGGACGCCACCCGTGCCGAAAAGCTCCTCCAGCGCATCCAGAGTGATCTAATCGCCTCCTCCTCCGCCATCTCTGCCTACGAGAGCGACATCCCGGAGGAAGAGATCGCCGACAGCCACGTCACCACCGCCGAGGAGCAGGCCCGTCTGACCCCGGAGGAGGTCCTGCAGCAGTTCAAAGACGGCAACAGGCGCTTCCGCAGCGGCCAGGTCACCCGGCGCGATCACCCCGCGCAGGTCCGCAAATCCGCCGTCGGCCAGTTCCCGAAGGCCGTCGTCCTTAGCTGCCTCGACAGCCGCGTCCCCGTGGAGGACGTCTTCGACCAGGGCATCGGCGATGTCTTCGTGGCCCGCGTCGCCGGAAATCTCGTCAATGAAGACATCCTCGGCAGCATGGAGTTTGCCTGCAAGGTCGCCGGAGCCAAGATGATCCTCGTCATGGGCCACCAGCACTGCGGCGCCATCAAGGGAGCCATCGACGACGTGCATCTGGGCAACCTCACCACCCTCCTGGCCAAGATCAAACCCGCCGTGGCCCTCAGCGCCAATTTCCCCGGAGAGCAGGTCTCCTCCAACCCCCTCTACATGCGCCACGTGGCCCGCAACAACGTCCGCCACGCCCTCTCCCAGATCCGCACCCTCAGCCCCATCCTCAAGGAGATGGAGGACAAAAAGGAGATCAAGATCGTCGGGGCGTTTTACCGCCTGACGGACGGGACGCTGGAGTTTATTGAGTAAAGGAGCAAGGCTCGCTCTCGGCATCGCCGGGATGAGTATGTGCACAAGAGGAGCATCATCGCTCCGATCTCATTTCAGCGCCGTTGGTTCTCCTCGACTGGCACACGCGGGGAAGGGGAAGGCCACAGGTCGTCATGCTGGCCCGCGCCCTCATCGGGTGCGGCTTGGTGATCGTGAATGATCAAACTCGCCGTCACGGCTGTGGCATGCCCTTGGGGTGTGCCTGACTGTTCGCACGAGAACCTGTTAGCGAGTCCTGGTTTTCACCTTGGTGTACTTCACGTACGGCTCAAACTTGTAATGCGTGGGCATGATGATGCCGCGCTTGCCGAGGATGGTGATTTCGCTGTCGGCGGCTTCACGTCCGGGGTGGCCGGTCCAGGCCCACTGCCAGCCTTCATTGGCGATGAAGAGGCCGCCGCGCTCATGGCCGTCGCGAATGATGCCGATGGTCTTCAGTCGCTCCGGAGCCACGTAGTAGATGCCTTTGGAGGACTGGGCCTCGGGCTGGTAGATGCCGGCCGGGAGGGTGAACTGGCCGCCCGGGTAGGTGCATTCAACAGTCTGCGCGACGCGGATGGAGGGCAGGCCAGGCGGGCAGCGCTCGAGGTCACGGGGCTTGGTGGCGCAGGAGGCCAGAAGGCTGATGGCGAGCAGGCTGATGGCGAGCAGGCTGATGGCGAGCAGGCTGTTGAGAAGGTGCTTCATAGGCTGGATGTTGAGTCCGTGCACTAAACACAGGATGCGCAGACGAACACGGTTTTTGTGGAGACTTTTTATGATGAAACGGCAGGAGGCATGCGCGCCCGTCAGTGGGTGGCGGGGCGCTGATCTCTGCTGCTCAGCGGTGGGAGGCCGCCCGTGGCCGTTCGGATAAATGTCGCTTCGCTCATGGCACGGCTTGCGTATGAATGTCATCGCATGAGCTCGGCAGGCACTCCTGATTCTTTTCCCCAAGCGGGTGCTGTGTGGCGTGTCGTTTTGAGGTCGAGGCTGTTGCAAATGGCGGCTGTGCTTCTTCTGCTCTCAGGCTGCGCCACCTACGGCCCGGAGCGCGCAGGGGAGAAAATCTACCGCGATGTCCTCTTTGCCGCCCCGGACGGGCACAAGCTGCGCATGGACCTCTACGTGCCCCGCACAGACCGCCCCGTGCCCGTGGTGCTGTGGATGTTTGGCGGCTGCTGGCGCTTTGGCAGCAAGGGCTACCACGTCAATGTGCGGGATCTCACCAGCTGCGGCATCGCCGTGGCCTCCATCCAGTACCGCATGAGCTATCAGGCCGTCTATCCCGCGCAGCTGGACGACTGTCGCGCAGCCGCCCGATGGCTGCGGGATCACGGCGCTGAGTACGGCATCGACGCCACTTGCATGGGTGCCAGCGGCGAATCCTCCGGCGGCCAGCTCGCGGCCATGCTCGCCGCCAGGGAGGGAAAGCAGCGCATCCGCGCTGTGTGCCTGCTCTACACGCCCACAGACATGGTCGATCTCGCCCGGCTGTACACCAAACGCCATGGCCTCAGTCTCGTCGATAAACTCTTCGGCGGCCACATCGATGAAAAGCTCGCCATCGCCACCGAGGCCAGCCCCATCAATCACGTCAGCCGCTCCTCGCCGCCCACCCTCATCATCCACGGTCAGTTCGATGGTGTGGTCCCCATCCAGCAGAGTGAGCGCTACCACTTCGCCCTGGCCGATGCTGGCGTCGAGACCACCTTCCTCGTCGCTCCCGGCCAGCACCACTGGTTCCGCCTCGACAACGATCTCTTTGCCGAAGTCTCCGTCTTTTTTCAGCGGCATTTGAAGAGGTGATCAATGGTGCGGAATGATGTCAAATGCATAGCCATCATGAAGTGACGCATGGGTCTCAGTGCCAAGCCTGTTTCCGCATCATTGTTTGATTAGGGTTGTGTGGTTATTCTCGTTTTCGAGAATAACGCCGCTGTCAAAAAACTTACTTTGTGTGGAGTATGATTTGGCATAAATATCATTTTATCTGATCTGAATCAGAAGCCTGAAACCGGATTCGTTGTGGAAAGTCCAGAATCAACACCTCCAGCACCGTTGCCAGCCGCTCTGGGCCAGCCGTCTCTGCCTCAGGCAGAGGGGCTAAACCCCTTTGCGGAGGATGTCTGTGCCGGACCCTATGGGGTGGAGGAAAATCGCAGCGTTCCGGGCCTAAATGCGGACATCCTCAGCCAGCTCACTGCCACCATCGACGAGCGTCAGAGCAGCATCGGACGTGTCGGAGGTCAGCCTCTGCTGCTGCTCACCGCGCCGCGCGCGGGCTATGGCAAGACCCACCTCCTCGGCCGCCTGGCCGCCGCAGCACATGGGCAGGTCGTGCTCGTTCCACTGGCCTTCCGTCTGGAAGATGAGATCGGCATTTCCGCCGTGGCAGTGCGTGGACTCGAATCCATGGCGCGGGCTGAAATGCTCCGCCCCGATTGGAGCAAGCTGCGCGAGGCCTGCGCCGGAGTCTGTGCGGTGCTCGTGCGCCGCCTCATCGAAAACGGCACGCTTCCCTGCGCCAATCCAGATCAGGCCCTCCGTGTCCTGGCTGGCGATCCCGTGGAGATTTTCGATCCCAAAGGCTCCGCCCGGCTCATCGGAGACTGGGTGCGCCGTTTTGAGGCCCAGCTGCGCAAACCCATGACAGAGCAGGCCATGCGCCGCGTCCCTGCCATCCCGGCGGCACTGGAGCTGTGGGTGAATGCCATGCTCAACTACGCCCTTGATGGCGGCATGAGCCATGTGGCCGTGCTGCGTGCACTGGCCGCTGATCTGCAAAACGAAGGCCCCGTCACCTGGCTGCGCCTCCTCGGCCTCTGGCGTCCCGTGGTCCTCCTCGTCGATCACCTCGACGCCTACTATCGCAATCCCGAGGCAGGTCTCCGCATCGCCTCCCTCCTCCTGGACATGTCCGAGATGGATGGCGTGCATGTCGTTCTCAGCCTCAATCAGGACGTCTGGCAGGCCACCTTTGGCCACCATCTGCCCAGCGCCATGGAGGACCGCCTCACCACCGGGCAGATGCTCCTGCGCGGCATCCATGAGACCGAGGCCGCCGCTCTGCTGCACCTGCGCCTTCAGCACGCCGCTGTGGCGGAGGATCAGGCGCGCGAGTTCACCGCCTTTGTCGATGTGAAGCGCTACTTCCTGGGCCGCCCTCTGGGCTCGGTCTCCGCACGCAGCTTCCTGCGTCATGCCGCCAAGCAGTGGGACTTTTTCCAGCAGACGCTCTCCGGCACATCGGCTGCCCTGGCACAGATGACACCGCGCACCGCATCCGATGAGCCCGGCGTGCTCCCGCTCATGAAGGACGAGGTGGATGAAATCACACCCCCAAAGCCCGCCCATAGCGGAGACGTGATGATCTTCGACACCGGCACCTCCGCGCAGATGAAGCGCATGGCCGAAGGTCTTGCCGAGCCCCGCCCGGCGCTGCCTCAGCAGGATGAGAAGCCGCTTCTTCCGCCTCCTGCCGCCGTCATCAATGGCAACGGGCATCACCACCACAGCCAGCCTCCGGCAGTCACTGCGCCTGCCCCCGATGATGAAGGGCCGCCGCCCAGTGCAGGTGAGGTCAGCTCCCAGTTTTCCCCCAGCTCTGCAGGTGCCTTTGAAAGCCTGCGCGAGATGCTCGGCAAGCTCCGCCAGCCCAGTCCGACAGCGCCAGCCGCTGGCGGAAATGGCGGCCATGCCGTGGCCGAGCGCCTGGCGGGTGTCATGAAGTCCACCTCGGCGGCGCCTTCAGCTCCTGCAGCCACATCCGTCGTGCTGCCTGCGCCCTCAGCTCCCGCGCCCGTCGTCAAAACACCAGATCAGGTGGAGCGCGAGGTCCTTCTCGGTCGTTACGAGGCGCTGCGTCTTCAGATGGCCGCCGAGGCCACCAGCATGCCGCTCGACTACACCAAGCTGGCAGACCTCATCCGCCTCGCTGGCAAGCGCTTCCCGCTCGTCCGTTTCAGCGAGCACGAGCTTCCCGGCATGACCGGCCGCTACGCCATGTGCTGGTCCTTGCAGGGCCTGGAGATCGTCTATGGCCTGGCCAATTTTGCCGACGGCTCCTACTGGCGCACCCTCGCGGGCTTTGCCGCCGGACGCCTGGCTGAGCTCAATCAGGATGCGCACAACACCGGCGTCGCCGCGCCGCGCATGAAGATCACCACCTTCAAAACCGAGCGCGAGCAGCAGAGCTGGGACATCCTGCAGCACAGCGCCGCCTTCCCCGAGGCCCTCCGCCCTCACGTGGACCCCATCCATCTGGACTCCCAGAGCGTGGCCGCGCTCTACGCCATGCAGCGCATCATCAAGGAGGCCGAATCCGGTGCCCTTCAGGTCACTCCCACACAAGTGATGAGCGTGCTCGCACGCGAGCTCGACTTCTTCTGGAAGCGCGTCACCCGCGCCGCGTGATGCAACCTCACAGGCCGCCGCGAATGCGCTAGCAAAGTGGTCCGCACAGTCCTCTGTGCGGCACGCAAGCCCCCTGACGCACGAGCTGTCATCCACCTGCGCAGAATCCAAAGCTCATCATGCTGTAGCAGGATAGCGCCCGGCCGCGTGCACCCCCCCAAACCTCAAAACCTCTTGTGGCTCCCATCACAGTTCGGCATCCGCTGCGAATGTCCGCAGATGCAGTCATGCGGTCCCTTGCCGGCGAGAATCCGGCTGCGGCAGGCCTCGATGCGCGAGCACCGTGTCGCAGACTGCTTCGCCCCGTTAAAGTGCAGCAGATACGCCCGCCTCCTCCCCGGAGTCAGCGCGGCAAAGGCCTCCTCCAGCGCGGGGTCTTTGTTCAGATTGGCTTCCAGCTCTTCGGGGTAGGGCTCTGAGGTGGTCTTGAAGACGGCTTTGATGCCGGCCTTTTCGTTTTCGATGGCGTCTTGAAGAAGGCGCTTCAGCTCGGGCTCCAGCGTCTTGATCTCTGCCACGCTGGTGAATGGGATGTAGCGCCCCGCCTGGGTGTGCTCTCCGGGTTTTTGGAGGAGGCTGCGGGGATCTTTGAGCAGGGAGCCGTTGACGAACATGAGCCTGCAGTGGGCCTTAAACCCGCCGATGAGGATGACGTTGGCACCCTCATGCGTGTAGCAGGGCTGGCCCCATTTGAGCTCTTCGGTGAGGCCGGCGGCGAGGATGATGCGCCGCAGCGCCTTCATCTCCGCCTGCCACTTGGGGGCGCTGGCGATGTGGGCATCGACGGCGGGGTGCATGTTCTTCATGGGGGCGGAATGAAGAGGTTATGGTTGCCTGCTGGGCAGACGATCGGCAAAAGGATAGGGAAGGAAATTTGAGCCGTCGATGAGGAAGCCTGTTTTGCGTATGACATCGCCAGGGGCGGCGAAGTCGGCGATGGTTTCATCCCCGCGCAAAAGCTGGGTGCCATTGAGTTTCACGTTTGGAAAGTCGAGCTGGCAGTGAGAGATCAGCTTGAAGTCGGGCGAAAGGCAGAGGAGGTAGCCGTGGCCGCGTGGCGGGGGATATTCACTGTTCTCTGCGGAGGAACGAATGAAGAACGCAGTGGCCAGCATCACACGCTCGCTGCCATGCTCGATGGTGCCGAGACTGGCGACGGACTGCAGGTTGTAGGAAAACTTTTTGCCGCCGTCCTGATACGTGTGCGGAGTGAGGTGATCTAGCTTCGAGGCCACCAGTGCGGAGGTGATCTGACCCACGAGATTTGGCTGGGGAGTGTATGCGCCGGGTTCACCAGCAAGGGCGAGGCTGGCGCTGAAGAGCATGACAAGGAGTGCGCTGCGCATGGTGGGATGAACCGGAATGAAGCGGATGGTTGCGTGTTTGCCAATGGCTTCGTTGAGCGGGTGAGCGGAGACGGAGCGGGTTTTTCTTCGCGGTGGGTGTGTTTGGCGGGCGTGGCTCTCTTGGCATCCAGAGCCTGCTGCGCCAAACCGCCCGACTCTGGGAGGCTGCGAGTCATGGACATTGCCATGCGCTGAGGGACGGGCGGGCTGTCGCCATCCCCATCCTACGACCGTGCTTGCGACGCCCGATTTAGGACTCCACAGTTTGGGAAGAAGGCCCGAACAGGCCGGTGTTCAGTTTGAAGAGGTCGAGAAATAAAGAGCCGCAGAGGAAGTGAAGTCATATGCCACGACGTCCACCATGACCGGATCGCGATCATCGGGGGCTTCGCTGGCAGCATCGTTGAAATCGTGCTCAGCTTTAAGCTCAGCCAAGATCTGCTCCTGACGCATCTTGAGCTCCGCTTCGGTATCCTGATGGCGGAAAGCCATGATCCAGTAGGTGATGGCGAAGGGCAGCAGGAGAGCGAGGCCTGCAAAGAAGGTGATGAGCTTTGGGGCGAGCATGGGGTGTGGGTGATTTGAGAACGATGGAGGATGGAGACACGCTGGCCGACAGGCAGGAGTGCCTGTCGTACTCCAGAGGAATTACTTCTTGGGCTCTTCATTCTTCTTCGGCTCTTGCTTGCCGTCTTCGGGCTTCACTGGCGTGCGGATCTGCAACTGCGTCTCCTTGCCCAGGTTCTTCGTCAGCGTGGTGGGATATTCCCACGCAGGCTTGTCAGCCGAGTAGAGCACCACACGGCTGCGCATCGCCGCCATCGCCACCGCTTGAGGAATGTCGAGGTATTTCAGCACATTCAGCAGCGCAGGCCCCGGAGCTTTCGGGTCGCCGCCCACCGTGCCGTTGTGCGTCAGCGGCATGTCGTGCAGATCCAGCCGCTTGATCTTCTCTTCAAAGAGCGAGGCATACACCGCGTCCACCGCCATGTCCCGGTGCGCCTGGATCCACAGCGGCGTCTCCTCACATCCAGGTATCGCCCGGAAAGCCTGCAGCGTGCGGCGGATGTCCCACACACGCATCCCGTCCATCGTCTGGCCCAGCAGGTAAAAGCGGCGCAGCCTCTGCGTCTGCGCCTTCTCGCTGCCGCTCCACTCCGTGGGACCCACGCCACGCGGGCAGATGTAGGCCATGCCCCACTTAAAATTCGTAAACATCTTCTTCTCCTGCTCAAAGGCCGCATCGTCCTTCGGGCTGCCTGGGAAAACCTCGATCAGCTTGCCAAAGCGGGAGTGGTAGGCTGCGCAGAACTCATCCCAGCCCGCCTCATCCAGCACATTCAGCGCCACCAGTTCCAGATCCTGCGGTCGCAGCCCGTCGCGGTGCACCAGGTAGAGCCGCAGACGGTACGGCGACTGGCTCTCAAAATCATACGCCGTCACTCGCACGCCATCCACTTCCGCACTGCCTTCCTTCTGCGGATTCACCGACGCGATCTCCTTGGGCCATCCGCCAAACACCTTCTCCTTCAGGCTCTGCATCCACGCCTCATTCTGTTTCGCCCATTCGTCACTGCTCGTCGCAGGTGCGGGAGTCTTCGCCAACGGCACAAACGTTTCATCGATCTTCGTGTTCCGCTCATCCTTCGGCAGCTCGGTAAAGACACGCAGCGTCTCGGGCTCGATATGCTTCTTTGCACCTTCATCCAGCACCGCCATCGGGTCAGCTCCCTTCAGATGACGCTCAAACCAGTGGAAGGCTCCGATGTTCAGCGGCTGCAGGTCCTTGTGCGGCCCCTCCGCCACTTGCAGGCCCAGGTTTCCCTCCTTGCCCAGCAGCGAGTAGATCCGCCGCACGTTCTGGTAGATGCGGAACACACCGTCGATGGGGAAGATGCTGTCCTTGTCCGTGTTCACGATCAGCAGCGGGCGCGGTGCCGCCAGCGCCACCATCCGTTCAAAGTTCCAGCGGTATGTGTTCACAAAGAACATGCAGTCGCAGTGCCCCTCCACACAGCCGTCGATCACCTGGTTCTGCATGTCCGTCACGCCCGCCGTGGGCGCGCTGGCCTTGATGCGCTCATCCAGCGCCGTGATCCACCACGAGTAGGCCCCGCCGCCGCTGCGCCCCGTCACGCCAAAGCGCGTCTTGTCCACCTCCGGGCGTGTCTCCAGGTAGTCCAGCGCGCGGATGCAGCTCCACGCCTCCAGCCCGGCCGGCGTGTAGCCGCGTGAAAACCACCACCAGCGCCCCTTGCTGTACGTGCCGTGGTGCTCTCCGCGGATCTCTCCCAGCTGCACCGTGTCGATGATCAGGCACACATACCCATGCCGTGCATACCACTCCCCGTGGTGCTCATAGCCCGTCTTGTTGCCATAGCTCACGCCGTTCTTCACCACATTCGCGTGGCCGCACACATACAGGATCGTGGGCAGCGGCTTCTCCACCTTCTCGGGGCGGTAGAGGTTCGCCGTCACATACAGCCCTGGCATGGACTGGTAGTGCATCTTCTCCACCACAAAGCCGTCACCCTTCACCTCGCCGGTCTTGGTGGCCTGCAGCGGCGTCTTCTCCGGCAGCGGGTCCAGCCCCAGCATCTCAAAGAGCTCTCTCCGGTACTCCGGTGCCTTGCTCTCCCAGTCCGCCGCCGTCTGGATCTGCGTCAGCCCGTTCTCCGCCGCGATCTCCCGCGTCTGCTCCGCCATGTAGCGGTCGATCAGGCGGTTTCCTGGCGTGTCAGGCGTCTTTTCCGGATAAGGAGAGGCCGCCAGCAGCACAGAGGGCAGCAGACCGAGACAGAAGAGCAGGGGAGAGCGCATGAGAAAAGAGGCAGGGATCACACCCAAAACGCGCCGCCGTGGCAAGACTGATCCTACTTTCGCCTCGAACACGATGAAGAATGAAGAAAAACGTAAAACATTGGTTGCATAAAAACGGAATGGTCTATATTCGCGGCCCCTGTTTTCAGCACCTGCTCGGGTGGCGGAATTGGTATACGCGCAAGACTAAGGATCTTGTGCCGAAAGGCTTAAGGGTTCGAGTCCCTTCCCGAGCACCACTCTTTGAAGTACAAAGAGTCCAACAGGGTGAAAAATCACACCTCATGTGTTCTCATCATCTGTTGAGTGTGGAATCGCAGAAACCTCTTGGCTGCGGTGCCAAAGGGTGACAATAGGCTGGCTTTGAGAAGCTCTCCATCGGCCCGGTTTTGACTGGCCGCCTTGCCCTGTCAGCCTATGCCCCCGCCCGTGAAGCCCAAGAAAAAGAAAGCCATGCCGACCAAGCTCCGCCGCTTTGTCATGAGCGTCCTCATTGTGGCGGCCGCCACCCTTGGCTGGGCTTGGCTGCAGAAAAATCAGCGCGGCGGCATCGCCACCGGGCTCAGCCAGGCCTGCACGCTTCAGAATGCCTGCATGGTGTATTCTCAGCGGCACCACGAGACCTTTCCAGACGCCCTGGAAGAGCTGGTCGGCACCCAGGTGCTGTCACAGGTCGAGTTTGCCGGACTCACCCAGGATGTGAAGTGGCGCTACTTTGGCAAAGGCCGCAAGAGCACCGAGCCGGACTTTGTCCTGGCCATGTCCGCAGAGCCCATCCTGAACACCGTCACCGGCACCAAAACCTACCTCAAGATCCACTCCCACGTCGGCGTCACCATGGAGGAAAACGCCTCCATCGAGGAAGCCATGCCCCCGGTGAAGTGACGCCAGGCCCAGAGCCGCTCCCCATAGTGGTCCGCACAGTCCTCTGTGCGGCTCGCATGCTCAGTGATGCACGAATCACCTCCAGCCTGCGCAGAATCCATAGCTGACTTTCTGCGACCAGGGTATGGTCTGTGACTCAGCTTCGGATAGACGCACAGTCGATTGCCTTCGGCTGGTTTCGCGTTGTGCGATCCACAATGCTGACGTCCTAGCCCGCCAGCCCTCTCCTCAAATCATCACGCAGTCCAGGAAGTCGGCCACAAACTCGTTCTTCGGGTTCTCCCGCAGCTGCTGTGGCGATCCCACCTGCTGGATGTCGCCCTCATGCAGCACCACCACGCGGTCGGCCAGTTCAAAGGCCTCGTCCTGGTCATGCGTCACAAAGAGGGTCGTCACCTTCGTCTCGTCATGAAACTGCCTCAGCCACTTGCGCAGTGTCTTGCGTACCTTCGCATCCAGCGCGCCAAAGGGCTCGTCCAGCAGCAGCACCTGCGGCTCCACGGCCAGGGCACGGGCCAGTGCTACGCGCTGCTTCTGCCCGCCGCTTAATTGTGAAGGGTAGCGGTCGCCATACCCCTCCAGTGCGATCCGCCGCAGCAGCTCCGCCACTGTTTTGTCGATGTCCTCCCTCTCCGGCCGTGTGGCACGCGGCATCACCTTCAGTCCGAAGGCGATGTTTTCCGCCACCGTCATGTGGTTGAAAAGCGCGTAGTTCTGGAAAACAAAGCCCGCCTTGCGCTCATACGCACTGTGGTTCGTCACTTCCTTGCCGTGAAACTGGATGCTGCCCTCTCCCGGGTCCGCAAACTCCAGTCCCGCGATGATGCGCAGCAGCGTGGTCTTGCCGCTGCCGCTGGGGCCCAGCAGAGCCACCAGCTCTCCGGTGTTCACTTCGAGATCGACGTTTTTAAGCGCGTGGAAACTGCCAAAGGTTTTTGAGATGTTGTGGATGTGGATGCTCATGCTGCTCCTCGTTGGGTGGTCGTCAGAGTTTTCAAAATCAGGGTCACCAGCGCCAGCAGCGCCAGTACGGAGGCCACGGCAAAAGCCGGGACAAACTGGTATTCATTGTACAGCACCTCGATGTGCAGCGGCACGGTGTTCGTCTTGTTGCGGATGTGGCCGCTCACCACGGAGACCGCGCCAAATTCCCCCATGCTCCGTGCATTGCAGAGGATGATGCCATACAGCAGCCCCCATTTGATCTTCGGTAGCGTCACGCGCCAGAACATCTGCCAGCCGTTCGCCCCCAGGGTCATCGCCGCCTCTTCCTCAGCCTGCCCTTGCGCCTCCATCTGCGGTGCCAGCACGCGCGCCACAAAGGTGAAGGTCACAAAGATCGTGCTCAGCACGATCCCAGGCAGCGCAAAGATGATCTTGATCCCATGCTCCTTGAGCGAGGGGCCAAACAAGCCCTGCGCTCCAAACAGCAGCACATACACCATGCCCGCGATCACCGGGGAAACCCACAGCGGCAGCTCGATCAGAGAGCTCAGCAGCCGCCTGCCGCGAAAGCGGAAGCGCGAGAGGCACCACGCCGCCGCCAGTCCGAAGAGCGTGTTCAGCGGCACCGTGATCGCCGCCACCTTCAGCGTCAGCCAGATCGCATGTGTCGTGGCACGATCATCAAACGCCTCCGCAAATCCCTCCCAGCCTTTGCGAAAGGCCTCCTGGAAAATGATGATCAGCGGCAGCACAAACATCAGCCCCATGAACCCCACCGCCGTCCCGATGATGAGGATGCGCGCCGGTAGCGAGTCGGACGTCGCCTTGCGGGGGCGTGCAGTGTGAGTGGGTGCTAGGTCAATAATGGCAGGCATGGGTGAAAAATAGAAAAATGCAGAATCAAAAGGCCCTCGTCCTCACGCTCTTCCCGTCCTCTTCCGGCTCCACTGAGTCAGCAGGTTGGACGCTAGCAGGATGAGGAAGGACGCGGCCAGCATGACCACACCGATCGTGGCCGCGCCTGAGTAGTCGTACTCTTCAAGACGCATCGTGATCAGCAGCGGCGCGATCTCCGTTTTAAACGGCAGATTGCCGGAGATGAACACCACGCTGCCATACTCTCCCACCGCACGGCCAAAGGCCAGCGTCGTGCCCGCCAGCGTAGAGGGCAGCAGGGCGGGGAAGACCACCCGCGTCAGCGTCTGCCAGCGGTTCGCACCCAGGCACGCGGCGGCTTCCTCCACATCCATGGACAGGTCCGCGATCACCGGCTGCAGCGTGCGCACCACAAAGGGGAAGCCCACAAACGCCAGTGCTATCGTGATGCCCAGCGGCGCATACGCGGCCTTGATGTCATGCTTCGCCAGCCACGCACCGATCCAGCCGTTCGGCGCATACAGTGTCACCAGGGCGATCCCCGCCACCGCCGTCGGCAGAGCAAAGGGCAGGTCCACCATCGCATCCAGCAACCGGCGTCCGGGAAAGGTGTAGCGTTCCAGCGCCCAGGCCGTGATCAGGCCAAAGACTGCATTGACCAGCGCTGCAGCAAAGGACGCGCCAAAGCTCAGCTTCAGAGACGCCAGCACGCGTGCCTGCGTCAGCGTGGAGATCATGTGGTCCCACCCGCCACTGGTTGCCTTCCATAGGAGCATGGAAAGCGGAAACAGCACGAGCAGGCTGAGATAGGTGATGGTGAAGCCGAGCGAAAGCCTGAAGCCCGGCAGCACATGCCGTGGAGATGCCATGAGAAGGGCGTGTGTGTGCTTGGGGTTACAGATTGGCCGCGTAGGCCTGCAGCTCACGGTATTCCGCGAGGATGCGCTTCACCGCAGCCACCGTGGCCTTCACCTGGGCGTCCATGGGGGCCAGTGCCGGTGTTTCAAACACGATCTCCAGCGCATGCGGCCGTTGTTCCGGCGGCGCGCTCAGGATGCCCAGGTAGCCTTCCTTGATGATGCCACGGGAGGCCAGAAAGCCGTCGATGATGTGCTGCTCGTTGCGCGGCAGATGCTCCGCCGCCGCCTGCAGCGCAGGCTCCAGCAGGTGCTCGCTCAGCAGTGCGCCGCTCACAAAGCCGTAGCAGCCGTCAGAGGTGTCGTCGGAGTGCAGGGAAACGATGCCGTCATAGCGCTCGCGCCGCAGTTCGCCTTCCAGATACACCACCTCAGGCTCCGTGGAGCCAAACCAGAACTCCCGGTTCAGATCCAGCCCGCTGTGGCTGTGGCGTGTGCCCAGCGTGCGTCCCGTGGGGTTGCAGATCGGGTAGAAGTGCAGCTCGTAGTCATGCAGCTCTTCGGGCTTTTCAGCCGCCCAGCGGATCAGCTCCTGCGTGGCCAGCGTGCCGGCCTCTTCATCGCCATGAATGCCCGCAAAGATGCCGATCTTGATCCCATGCCCCTTTTTCAGGGGCTTGCTGACGATCTTCGGGATGAAGACGCCCTGCTCTGGCGGATCAATTTCGGTCATCAGTCGTGTGCTCGGGGGCAGCACGGCGCCACGGTGGGCGGCATGCCTGCCGGTGAACTGCAAATGAGGTGGGAGTTTCATGGTTTCAAGCGCTGACTTCGTGCGCAGGAGCTGGGGTATGAGTTATTTTCCGCCCTGGTAGATCTGGTCAAAGATCCCGCCGTCGTCGAAGTGCTTCTTCTGCGCCTTGCTCCAGCCGCCGAAGTCGCCGTCGATCGTTACGAGATTCAGCTTGGGAAAACGGGCGCTGTATTTCGCGGCGGCTGCGCTGTCACGCGGGCGGTAGTAGTGCTTGCCGATGATCTCCTGCGCCTCCGGGGAGTAGAGGTATTCCAGGTAGGCCTTCGCCACATCGGTGGTGCCTTTCTTCTCGGCGTTCTTGTCCACCACGGCCACCGTCGGCTCTGCCAGGATGCTGATGGAGGGCACGATGATCTGCGTCTGTCCGGGGAACTCGCGCTGGATCAGCCAGGCCTCGTTTTCCCAGGAGAGAAACACATCGCCGATGCCGCGCTGCGCAAAGGTGGTGGTCGCTGCGCGTGCGCCTGTGTCCAGCACCGGCACGTTTTTGAAGAGTGCTGCGATGTACTCTTTCGCCTTCGCCTCGCTGCCGTATTTTTTCAGCGCATAGGCCCAGGCGGCCAGGTAGTTCCAGCGCGCACCGCCGGAGGTCTTGGGATTCGGCGTCACCACGTTCACGCCCTCCTTCACCAGGTCGTCCCAGTCCTTGATGTTCTTCGGGTTGTCCTTGCGCACCACAAAGACGATGGTGCTCGTGTAGGGTGCGCTGCTGTTGGGCAGGCGCTTCTGCCAGTCTTTGGCGATGAGGCCCGCCTGCTGGCCGATCACGTCAATGTCCCCCGCCAGCGCCAGCGTCACCACATCGGCCTCCAGGCCGTCGATCACGGCGCGCGCCTGCTTGCCGGAGCCGCCGTGGGATTGATCAATGCTCACCTTCTTGCCCGCCGTTTCCTTGTAGTGCTTGGCAAAGGCTTTGTTGTACTCCGCGTAGAGTTCGCGGGTGGGGTCGTAGGAGACGTTCAGCAGCTCAAAGTCGGCTGCCTGTGCGGCGAGGCCCAGCAGGGCGGTGGTGATGAGGGTCAGGGTGGTTTTCATGAGAGGTTGTTTGTGCGGATTTTGATTGAGGGAATGAGATGGAAAAAGGGCATGGCACGCCCCTGGACCGGCTATGGCGGCCTGAAAAATGGGGCTGGCTCTTGTGACGGGGGTTAGAAGAAGCGCCGGCTGAGCTGGAAGTAGGCGAAGTTGGTGTGGTCTCGGTGGAGCTGCGCTTTCACGTAGCCTCCGGACTGAAAGTAGGAGTAGCCCACGGTGATCTCGGTTTTCGGATCCCAGGTGTAGCGGGCGCGGATGTCATACTCGCTGCCCACGTAGTTGCCGCTTCGGCCGGTCTTGTCCTGAACCTGGATCACATTGCCCACGGAATAGACATCTGTGGCGCTTTCCAGCCAGTAGGCGCTCCAGTTCATGTCCAGGCGCAGATTCTGGTGCGGTTTGATCTCCAGACGCACGGTGGGCGTGCTCACGTTCTGGTAGGTGATGTAGTCATTGGCAGACCACGAGCGGCTGAAGCCGTAGAAGCGCTGAAAGCGGTTGTCCTTGTTGTCATTGGGATTGTGGTCGCCGCTGGCACGTCCGTAGAAGAGGCTCAGGCGGGGCTTCCACGGGTTGGAGGCAAAGGTGTACCCCAGCTCAAAAGTACCCGCGTAGGCCTGGATGGTGCGCGTGCCGTTGCGGCCCGTCTGGTAGGTCAGGCTAAAGTCGTAGTCCAGCCCGGTGCTGCCCACCACGCCGTAGGCGCGCAGGCCGGGGGAGTGCACCTGGTAGTCCACACTTCCAGGGATCGGAGACTGGTTCATCGCCAGATAGTAGGGTTCCAATGTCACGATGTCAGACCAGCGCCGCCAGTGGCCGATCACGCCATACACCCACTGCTTCTGCACCGGGCTGTCCCAGTCATACTTCTGCCGGGTCAGCGGCTGCACCGCCAGCAGGTCCACCTGCCAGTCATTGCTCTCCTGCCCCAGGCTGCTCAGGAAGCCCTTGAAGGTGTTGGCCGTGTTGCGCCACTCGTTGTTGGAGAGCAGGCGGCGGTCCAGGTAGTCAAAGTTGTGAATCCCGAAGCGCACGTTGAACGGCCGGCTGTTGCCGATGGCATCATGCCCCAGCAGGCTCTTGAAGTACAGCTCCCCATACAGGCGGGTGATCGCAAACTCGTTCACGTCGCGGTTGTCGCGGGCGAACTGGCTGTTCTCACGCCGGGAGTCCTGCAACTCAAACGCAAAGCGGAACGGGTCCAGGATGTCCTTGATCCCGATGTAGGCACGCGTGCGATGCAGCATCGGCTGGTCCAGGGAGGACTGCACACGGCGCAGGTCGTTGTCCCGGTATTCATAGCGGAAGCGGTAGTCCAGCCCGATGTCCAGCCACTTCACATTCAGCAGCGAATCCACTCCGATCTCGCTCACATTGCGCGCATACTTCGGCGGATCCGGATCGCGCGTGGTGCCAAAGCTCAGCGGGTTTTGGTAAAACGTGCCGCGTGTGATCTTGCTGGTGGCTGTGTCGGCGCTCCAGGCCGCCGTGGCTGCCACGAGGAGCAGGGCCAGGGCGGTTGGGGTCTTGGGTTTGAGGGCTTGCGTTGAAAACATGTCTGGGTGTCGATGCTGGCTTCGGCATCCAGTCTTCTGGTAGGCGTCAGCGGTGGGAAATCAAAGCCTCCGTTTCAGGCGGTGGGCGTGTGGGGCATGGGACTGATCGAAGCATGGGGGAAACGCATTGGGAAGGCAGGGGTGCCTTGAGGAGCGTTTCCGGTGGTCCGGTCAGTCCCAGGAGCGGCGGGACATCGTTGATGAATGTCTGCGGCCATGTGTCATGTATATATTCTTCCAAAATATATAGATCAAGTAGGAATAAGATTTTTTTGTCGACGATCCTTTTTCCCCTCGCTCCGCGGCCCGTTTTTGCCGGATCCGACACAGAAAACAGCCTTTTCGGCGTCATTGCGCCCAAGCCCGTGCCGACACTTGCTTGCACTCAGGCGCAGCGCTGGCAGGATGAAGAATGCCAAAGCGCATTGCTATTTTTGGAGGCAGCTTCAACCCGCCGGGAAACCATCATGCGGCCATCGCCGCCCGGCTGACCCAGGTCTTCGATGAAGTCCACGTCATCCCATGCGGTCCCCGGCCTGACAAACCCGTCACCGACAGCGTGCCTGCGGTGTACCGCGCAGCCCTGGCGGACATCGTTTTTGGCCGCCTGCCCGGGGTGACGGTGGACCTTTTTGACTTCGAACAGGAGAGCTTTACGCGGAATTATCAGCTCCAGCAGCGCTTTGAGACGCAGGGGGAGGCATGGCATGTGGTGGGTGCAGACCTGGTGGCCGGCGGCGCGAGCGGCGCTTCCATGATCCAGCGCACCTGGGAGCGCGGCGCGGAGCTCTGGCAGCAGGCCCGCTTTGCCGTGCTCAAACGTCCCGGCTATACGCTCAGTGAAGACGATCTTCCGCCTCATTCCCAGATCATCGAACTGCTGGTGGAAGGCTCCAGCACCATGATCCGGGATCACCTGGTGCATGGCCAGCCGGTGGATGATCTGGTGCCGCCCCGTGCGCAGGCCTACATGGCACGCTACGGCCTCTATCGTGCTCCGGTGCCGGGCACCTGGGCGCGTGGCACGCTGGAGGACGCGAAATACTTCCTGCAGGCAGATCAGGCCATCCCAAAGGTGAAAGCTCTCTGTGCTTCCCTCGAAGGCGCCCATGTGCGCGCTGAGGAGGCGGATTTCATCAATGTGGTGGGCGGAGACGGAGCCATGCTTCGCAGCATCCGCGAGCACTGGCGCGCACGGCTGCCCTTTTTCGGCGTGAATGCGGGCCATCTGGGCTTTCTGCTGAACGCACCCGAGCAGGTGGCGGCGCATTCCTTTCCGCCTTGCGACGTGATTTTCCGCCAGATGCCCATGTTGTTCCTCGAGTTTGAGGACGAGCAGGGGCGCAGGCACGCCGCGCATGGGTTCAATGACGCCTGGGTGGAGCGCGCCACCAGCCAGTCCGCATGGCTGGAGATCACCGTGAACCAGGTGAAACGCCTGCCCAAGCTCGTCTGCGACGGCGCTCTGGTGGCCACGGCCGCCGGATCCACGGCCTATGCGCGCAGCATGGGCGCGGCACCACTGCTGGCAGACACCCCGGCCTGGCTGCTGGTGGGGTCCAATGTGCTGCAGCCGGCGCATTGGCACAGCGCGCTGCTCTCTCCGGACACCACGGTGGAGATCCGCAACATCGACCCCAAGCACCGTCCCCTGCAGGCCTTTGTGGACGGCCAGAGCATGGGCCGCGTGGTGGCGCTGCACGCCCGCATGTCCCGCTCCGCCGCCGTGGAGCTGGTCTTCTGCGCCAGTCACGACATGGCGGAAAAAATCGCAGCCATTCAGTTTGGTGCATGATCATTCCGCTTCAAAAAGACGAAACCCTGCTGGCAGACATCGCCGCCGCACCCCATGCCGAGCAAGAGCTCCACGTCTGGTGGCTGGGGCAGAGCGGCTTTCTGGTGCAGTGGGCAGGGGAGCGGATGCTGTTTGATCCTTATCTTTCGGATTCGCTAACCCACAAGTACGCCGCTACGGACAAGCCCCATGTGCGCATGACGGAGCGCTGCATTGATCCCCGCATGCTCACCGGCATCTCCCGCGTGACGGCCAGCCATGTGCACACGGATCATCTGGATGGAGAGACCCTGATCCCGCTGGCGCAGGCAAATCCCGGCTTCAGGCTCTACCTGCCGCATCCCATCATACCAGAGGCACAAAAGCGGATCGGTGGGGAAGCGGTGGAATATTGCGGCATTGGCGACCAGGATGTGCATCTCGAAGACCGCTGGGAGATCCGCGGCGTGGTGGCCCGGCACAATGAAGTGCTGCGAGATGCGCAGGGGCGCTGCCACTATGTGGGATTCATCGTCAAATGCGGCCCCTTCACGATCTACCACAGCGGCGACACCCTCTGGCATGACGACATCGTGGCGCAGGTGCGTGCGCACCGCTGCGATCTCATGCTGCTGCCCATCAATGGCAACAAGCCCGAGCGCCGCGTGGCGGGCAATCTGAACGGCACCGAGGCCGCCGCACTGGCCAAGGCGGGCGGTGCCAGCCTCGTGGTGCCCTGCCACTACGAGATGTTTGAGTTCAACACCGACACCCCGGATGAATTTGTGGCAGCCTGTGCGCGGCTGGAGCAGCCATGCAAAGTCATGCGCTGCGGGGAAAAGCTCGTCCTGCGGAAGCAAATGGCGGAATGAGCCGTCTCAACGCGCCACAGCCTGGCCTGCGGCGGTCCAGGCATTGAAGCCGCCTTTGAGCAGCAGCACGTTTTTAAAGCCCATCTTGTGCATCTCCACCGCGATGCGCCGGGCACGCCCGCCGATGGCGCAGTGCACGATGCAGGGCTTCGTTTTGTCCAGCTGGCCCAGCAGGTCGAGCGTCTTCTGGCCGTGGAAGTAGTCGTAGTTCAGGGAGTTCAGGATGTAGCCCCGGTTCTGGCGTTCCTCCTCCGTGCGTACGTCGATGATCACCGTCTCCGGGTGGTCCACCAGCTGGCGTTCGACCATCTCAGGCGCGATCTCATGCACCTCCGGCGGCACCACGACGGGCGGTGGCTGGAGTTCAGCGGCGGCTGACTCCTCTGCAGCCGTGGCTGCCGCTAGAAAGCCGATAAGCAGGAACAAGGACGCTTTGAAGAGAATCATGCGGCAATGTGTCTGCTTATGAGGCTTTGGCGAGCAGGTGATTTGTATTCTCATCTGCGCAGCGGTGGCAGCTTAGCAAAGTGAAACGGCTCCCCTCCCATTTCACCTTCACATGGGTTTAAAACCGTCTTAAATTCCATTTATTTTATAAAATTGATAATAAGCGAATGCTTATTGATGGCACATCACCCTGTCTGGGACTTTTCCCGGGGTCCATGAAGGCTAAAGACCGCGCTTTTGAAGAGGGATGCATCATCAGGGCAGGGGTGGTGTTCGTGTGTGCTCCGGTAATAAATCATTTATAACCAATTAAATAATAGAGAATGACGCGGGCGATCTGACGAACGGGCAGGTAAATGACTGCATACCCAAATCGAAGTGTGAGAAGGCTGTCAAAAGCGTTTTTGGCCTACGCTGCATGGGGTGGCATTACCTCAAAGAGGGGGCTTTAGAGGTTCAAATTTGCTATAAATCGTTCAAATTGTAAAAATTATGAAAAAATTCATTGAACATATTTCCGCATCGAATTATAATTCTCATAATTCGAAGCTGAACAACTCCTCCGAGCTGATCAACTCGAAACAACACCAACAGCCATAACACACACAACACACTATGAAAAACATCAAGCTCAACCCCTCCCGCAAGGCTGGCTTCAGCCTCGTTGAAATGCTCGTCGTCATCGCCATCATCGGCATCATCGCCGCGATCGCGATCCCGAACATCGGCAACCTGAACGCCAGCGCCCGTGACGCCTCCGCACGCCGCAACGCTCAGACCGTCGCCTCCGTGGTCAACGCCGCCATCGCCGCTGGTGCTGACACCTCCTCCATCAGCAGCACTGAAACCGCCGTCGCCGCCGCTGAAGGTGGTTCCCTGATGCCCACCAAGGGTGCTTTCAAGAACAAGGTGTTCACCTCCGGCGCCATCAATGCTGAAGACCGCGCCACCGTGCTCAGCTACCTGACCTGGGACAACACCAACCAGCAGCTGAACTACACGACGACCTCCTCCGCCCAGTAATTGGAGGAACGTCTAGTGTATCGCCCGGCTCTTTGTTGATCTAAAACCAACAGATTCGGACGCTTCTCGTCCGCCGGGGAGGTTACTCCCCGGCGGCTTTTTTATGACAGGCAAGCTTGAGCGGCATTGACTCTTATGAACGTGGCCAAATCGAAGCAGCGAAATCAGGGATTCAGCTTTGTCGAGGCGATCTTCACGATCGCCATCATCGGCATCATGTCCTCGATCGTGGTGGCCGCCATTTCCAATGCCGCACGCGACAGCTACCGTGTTCTCTCCAGGCAGCAGCAGGCCTCGCTGCAGAGTGCGGTGACAGCCTGGGTCATGGCGCAGACCCGCGTGGGCTCCACGGCCCAGTTTCAGAGCCTGGAAAATGTGCGCGCCATCTACAATGCGGCCGGCAGCTCGATGGGACGTTTCAACCTCCTGGTTCCTTCTGCCGCCTCGCCGGATCCAGCGATGAGGGCCGGTTTTGTGGATCAGACGACGGCGGATCAATTCTCCGCCTATTCGAGCGGCAACCAGCTTCAGACAGAAGCCCTGGCCAATTCCCAGCAGTACATCACCCTCCCGGACTGGCAGAGCGGTGATTTCCCGCGTGTGAACCTGGTGACGCAGTAATCACCGCTTTTCTTCTCTTTACCCGATGAGACTTCTTGCCATCACCACCCATCACCTCAGGCAGCGCGCTTTCTCGCTGGTGGAGATGATGGCTTGTGTGTCGATCATTGGCATCATCGCCTTCATGGCCATCCCTTCGGTCACGCGCATGCGCAGTGACAGCGAGCGCAATCTGGCGATCGCGCGCGCGGAGGCGCTGAACCTGGCGCAGGCCAGCTTCATCCAGGTGCGCGGACGCACGCAGGCGGCGCTGGACTGGACGGCTGCAGGCTCCGGTGACGCCAAATACCAGCTCCTGCGCTCCTACCTTAGCTACTCGGAGAGCACTCTCACGGCCTACCTGCCCGCCGGGTATCAGGTGACTTTTCCGACGTCCATCACCTCGATGCAAAAGGTGGGGTTAACGAGCCCCACCGGAATCATCTACTACTGACGCAATTTCCTACTTCCTGACGCATGACCATCACTGGTTCCGCAAGAAAACGCATGGCAGACGCCCCCTGGTCTCAGGGACGGCGGGAGGCCGGTTTTTCCATGACGGAGCTGGTCGTCGTGATCTCCATTCTTTCCGTACTGGCGGGGATCGTGGTGAACTCCATGAGCCAGTACCTGGAGGGGGGGAAGATCGCGCTGGCCGAAGAGCGGCAGGAGATGCTGAACCGGGCGGTGTACACCTTTGCGCAGCAGAATTACCAGATCGTGTCTTCTCCGATGGGCGAGACCTCCGGGGACGAGCTGGCCATTCTGCGCACCCTGCAGTACCGCGACCCCAACATCTACCGCGCCAAGCTCGGCTCTCCGTACATAGACCCGCGCTACAATCCTGGCACGTCCAGCAGCCCCGAGGACTACCGTCTGCAATGGACGGGAAAAGTCTTCAAGGTGCTGGCGCCCGGAGACAGCGGCAGCGGCCTGCTGATGAATTTTGATGGAACGGACTTCACGACGCCCTTTGCGTTTCCGCCCGATTTCCAGATGGCAGGAAACTGAAACGGCCCCGCCCCCATGTCTGCCTCTCTCCAGATCCCCCAGCACAAGCCAGCCACCAAATCCTTTGGGGCTGCGAGTAATCTGCCAAACACGATAGTCGAGGCACGGCAGACGGCCATCCTGGCCATCCAGTCGATCGAAGGCCTGGCGCTTCAGCATGGCATGCTGCCGGTGACGCTGCTGCGGGAGAGCTGCTCTCCTGACGCGGAGCGCCTGATCCGCAAGCTGGGCCGCGTGCCGTATGTGGCCGACCCCTGGCTGCCGGTGAGCACGATCGGGCCGCTGCTGGTGATGGCGCACCACAACCCGCGCGCAGGGGACCTGTGGGGCGTGCCGCATTTCCTGACCATTCGCGTCCTGATCACGCAGGACCAGTACCAGAACACGCGCAAGGACCTGGTGCAGCGTTTCGGGCAGATGCCCATCTCGCAGTCCAATGCCATGGAGCAGCTGCAGCCTCCGGTGTTTTCAGACCTGGGGCTGGAGGGCACCTTCAAGTGGCTGCTGGAGAAGTACCCCTACGAACCGGCGGACATCACCAAGTTGAAGGGCTTTTACGATGCGCAGAAGGGCAAGTCCGAGGTGCTGGGCATCACGCATTTCAATGTGGTGCAGCGCAACATGGGCGTGGCCCTGCAGCATCTGGTCAGCGGGTGCCGCACGCTGGTGTACAGCGCCACGGAGGCGCAGAGGCAGACCTTCTTCCCCCTGCCGCTGCTGGAGCGGCACAACGTCTATCCGCTCTACATCGGCAAGCAGGTGGTCTTCCTGCTGAGCGAGAGCGCGGACTGCTACGCCTTTGAAGACGAGTGGCTCTCCATGGGCAACCCCTCGGTGAAGATCGTGCCGGTGCTGGCGGACCTGGCGGGCATCCGCGAGGCGATCAACCGCGCGGGAGCCACCTTTGACGCGAGCGCCGTGGCCTCTCTGGAAGGGGCCACGCTCACGGTGGCTGACGACAGCACCGTGGTGGAGATCTCCCCTGAGGACATGGCACGGGTGAATCCGCAGAACCCGAACCATGAGCCTGAGCAGCTGGTGCAGTGGGCGCTTTTCACCGCCATCCGCTGCCGTGCGTCTGACTTGCACCTGGAGAAGTTTTACAGCTTCACGCGCTTCCGTGCGCGCATGGACGGCACCATGAAGACCATCATGACCGCGCCGGAGAGCCAGCTGAACCGCTACGTGGCGCTGCTGAAAAACTACGCGGGCATGAGCCAGAACCGGCAGGAGTGCCAGGACGGGCGCATGGCACTGTCCATCGGCCGCCGCCGCGTGGATGTCCGTGTGGCCGCCGTGCCCACACGCCGTGAGTTCCAGAAGGTGATCATGCGCTTCCTCGACAAGCAGGACGGGGTGAAGCGCCTTTCGGATTTCAACCTCTCCCAGCGCCAGATCGACATCCTGAACCGCACCATGCAGCGCGACCAGGGGCTGGTGCTGGTGACGGGCCCCACCGGCTCTGGTAAAACGACCACGCTCTACGCGCTGCTCAACAGTGTGAACGACGAGGGCGTGAACATCCAGACGATCGAAGACCCCATCGAATACGAGATCGAAGGCATCAACCAGACGCAGACGAACAATGCGCGCGGGCTGGACTTTGCCAACGGGCTGCGCGCCCTGCTGCGTGCCGACCCGGACATCATCCTGATCGGTGAGTCGCGTGATGCCGAGACGGCGGGTGCTGCGGTGAACGCCTCCCTCACGGGCCATCTGGTGCTGACCACGCTGCATGCCAATGACTCCCTGCGTGCGGTGTCCCGACTGCTCTCCATGGGGGTGGAAAAGTACCTGCTGGCGGATTCCCTGGCGCTGAGCCAGGCGCAGCGCCTGGGCCGCCGCCTGTGCAGCTACTGCAAGCAGCCCATGCAGGTGCCGCAGGATGTGCAGGAGCTGATGGCCAAGCAGGCCGTGATCACCCAGCCGCTGACGACGCCCATCTACACAGCGCGCGGCTGCGATGAGTGCCACGGCACCGGCTACGCCGGACGTGTGGCTCTCATGGAGCTGTGCGAGGTGAACAACGAGCTGCGAGACCTGATCGAGGAAGGCGCGCCGCTCAGCGCCATGCGCGCCGCAGCTTTCAAGAACGGCTTCCGCTCACTTTACCAGGAAGGGCTGCAGCAGGTCATCGGCGGGCACACTTCCCTCGATGAGATCAAATGCCTCAGCTACACCGCGATGTAAGCCCACCCAGAATTTTTTTCGAATCGTGACACCTCACTCCTACCCAGCAGCCATGAATCCGACCACCCAGCTCCTGTCTCGTGATTTGGTTTCGCGTGCCGTCGCACGTGTGTTGATCGTCGATGACGAGCCGCATGTGCTGGCCGTGGGCAAGGCGGTGCTGGAGTCCCATGGTTTTGAAACCGTGGCCTGCCGCAATGGCGAGGAGGCGTTGGAGCTGGTGCGCACCGGGCTGGAGGAGGGGCAGCGCTTTTCAGTGGCCATCCTGGACCTGACGATGCCGGGCGGAGCCTCCGGCTTTGAGGTGCTGGAGTGGCTGCGTGCCTGTGATCCGCGCCTGCCCGTCATCGCCTGCAGCGGCTACTTTCAGGATGACGTGAAAGACCTGTGCCAGGCGATCGGCTTTGTGGATGTGCTGCACAAGCCCTTCAATCTGGAGAGCCTCGGGCTGGCGGTGCGCCGGGCCATGGTCCAGGAGCCTGACTCGGCAGAGTCAGGGTACTCCGGCTATCAACCCGGCGCCATCTCATGAAGTTTCACTTCCAGATCGCCAACCGCTTCACCCTGCTCGGCATGTTTGCCGTGCTGGTGGGGGCCGGGGCGACTGCCGCCGGATTCGTCTGGCAGGAGTTCATCACTCTGCGCTTTGTGCAGAGCTCCTACCTCGGGGCTGTGGCGCTGGCGGGGCAGATGGAGCTGAACCGCCAGGTGCTCAGCGAAGGGGAGCTCACAGGGGTGGCCCCGCTGACCTGGGAGAATGAGACGCGCCTGCGCATGCGGCTGCAGACGGTGGATCTGCCGCCTGCGCTGCAGAGCCTGGGCCTGCAGGTGGAGCTGGTGGCGCCACGCCAGGCACCCGGGCCGGGCACGCCTCCGGTGTCTGAGTCACCGCCGATCGTCATTCTCCCCATCTGCCAGAACTGCGTGATCGAGGAGCCGACCACGGAGCACATGCACAATCTCATCTACCGCGTGATGGCCGGCAGCAGCCTGGTGATGGATGACACGAGCGAGAGCCGGGATCTGGAGATCAACGGCGGGGACCACTGGCTCATCAGCGCGGGGCCGCTCTACGGCCGCACGGGGCATGTGGTGGGGGCTTTCATCGCCCGGCAGCCGCTGGTGCAGCTGAGGCATCTGTTCAATGCCCAGCGTCTGACCGTGCCCATCCTGGGGGCCTGCGCCGGGCTGAGCTTTGCGGTGTTTGGCTTCTACATCATCGGCAGGCGGATCACGCGCAAGACGCATGCGCTCATCGAGGCCTTCCGCGCCATGCGCGCCGGAAACCTGAATGTGCGCGTGCCGGCCAGCGGCTTTGATGACCTGGACATGGTGCAGTCGGAGTTTAACTCGATGATCTCCCACCTCCAGGAGGACGACCAGCGCAAGCACACGCTGCTGGTGGAGTATGAGGCCGCAAAGCGGCAGGCGGAGACCGCCACGGCTGCGAAGGGCAGCTTCCTGGCCAACATGAGCCATGAGATCCGCACGCCCATGAACGGCATCATCGGCACCACCAGCCTGCTCATTGAAATGGGGCTGGACCCCGAGCAGGAGGAGCTGGTGCGCATGATCCGTTCCAGCGGCGAGTCCCTGCTGCATGTGATCAATGACATCCTGGACTTCTCCAAGCTGGAGTCCGCCAAGATGGACATGGAGAAGCTGCCGGTGGACATCGAGAAGCTGCTGAGCGAGACGACGGACGTCTTCTCCCACAAGGCGGCGGAGAAAAACATCGAGCTCAATGTGCACATCGACTCAGCGCTGCCGCGCAAGGTTTTGGGCGACTTCCAGCGCATCAAGCAGATCCTGGTGAACCTGGTGGGCAATGCGATCAAGTTTACCGAAAAAGGCGAGATCCTCATCCTCGTGCGCCAGGTTTCCCGGCAGACGCCGCAGGGGGACCGCACGCTGCTGCATTTCTCCGTGCGGGACACCGGCATCGGCATTCCGCCGGAAAAGATCGGGCAGCTCTTCCAGGCCTTCAACCAGGCGGACACCTCCACCACGCGCAAGTATGGCGGCACCGGCCTGGGGCTGGCCATCTCCAAGAAGCTGGTGAAGCTGATGCAGGGGGAGATCAGCGTGGTGAGCGAGGAAGGGAAGGGGTCTGATTTCTTCTTTGAGCTGCCGCTGGTGGTGGCTGCCGACGATGAGTCCCGCGAGGAGGAGCTGGCCTGGATGGATGTGGTGAAAGGCCGCCCCGTGACCGTGTACAGCGCGCACCCCACCACGCTGCAGGTGCTGAACCAGTCCCTCATGCAGTGGGGCATGACGGTGCGCATGCTGCGGGAGCGCTCCATGGCGGAGCTGGACGCGGTGCTGGAGGAGGCGGGCCTTTTCATCCTGGATGTCTCCGGCGTGCCGCATGAGGAGGCGGTGCAGATGCTGAATGCCGCCGCCATGCGCGGCACGGCCATCATCACCATCATGAGCATCACCAGCGCCAAGCTGGACCGCGACCGCTTCAGCCCGCCTGCGGGCAGCAGGCATACGCGGCTCTCCAAACCCATCAAACGCCGGGAGCTGCTGCGCACCATGGCGGAGCTCTACCGCATGCCGCGCCGGGTCATCCTCTCCCCTGTCGTCAATGCTGCCGCGCCTTCTGGTCCGGCATCTGCTCCACCCGTGTTTATGAGCCCGCAGCCCATGCCGGCCATGCACCCCATGACCACCCCCGTGCAGCCGCAGCCGATGATGCCACCAGCGGTGGCCGCACCGCAGCCCTATTTCCCGCAGCAGATGACGCCCCAGCCGATGGCCCCTGCCATGGCCATGCCCATGGCGCAGCCCGGCTACATGCCTGCCACCCAGCAGCCCCAGATGCAGCCTGCTCCGCAGTATGCAGCGCCGCAGTATGCTGCAGCACCACAGCCCATGGCGGCCACCTTTGAGTCCGCCTCCGTGCTGGAGACTCCGGCCCCGCCTCCCATCTCCCAGCATGCCGCCGCACGCGCCGCCGCCGGCGGGCATGACGCCCAGGTGTCTGCCGCCACCAACCGAGCCATCGCCAAGGCCGCCAAGGCGGAGGCGGACAACTTTGCCAGCCAGAACCCCGCGCACATCCTGCTGGTGGAAGACCAGCCGCTGAACCAGAAGATAGCCACCATGCTGCTGCAGCGCCTGGGGTATGTGCGCATGGACATCGCCAACAACGGCGAGGAGGCCGTAAACATGGTGGCGCAGGGCGGCTACGACATTATTTTCATGGACCTGCAGATGCCGGTGATGGGCGGCGTGGAGGCCACCCGCCGCATCCGGGGAAACTTCCAGCTCAAGCACCAGCCTGCCATCATCGCCATGACGGGCCATGCCCTCACGGGCGTGAAGGAGGAGTGCCGCGAGTGCGGCATGAACGCCTTCCTGACCAAGCCCGTTTCTCTGGACGACTTCCGCCGCGTCATCCCGCCCGCCCTTTCAGTGGAGGCCTCCAAGATCCCGATGAGCCTGTGATGGCAGGGGGGTAGGGGCGGGCGAATGCAGGCGCGCCAGCGTCGTGGAGTGTGCCGGTCCTCCGGCGCTTTCGAACGTCTCACGGCCCACGAAAAGCTCCAGAGGACTGGAGCACTCCAAAACGCTCCGCGCTCGCGTGGGCGATGGCTACTTTACCGCACTGCCGGGGTGGTGTCTGGCTGCGGCGGCCAGGCTGTGGCGCTGGCCTTTTTCTTCATCACTGGCTTGTAGGTCCCAGTAAGGCCATCGCTGGAAATGATCAAAGATGCTTTCTTGGTCGAACTCTCGCGTTCCACCAGGAAGGCGTTGTGTTTCCCCCAATGGCTCAGTTCGTTCTCATCAAGAATACGCACGGTGAAACCCGGCGGCAGGCAGGGGCGCAGGCTTTCGAGAATGGACTCCAGGGATCTGCCGGGCATCCTGGCCCGCAGATCATTGGCACGCGCGACATAGGCCATGGCAGCCATGTCCTCCGTGTAGCAGCTAACCTTGCGGTCTATGGATTCAGCGCCCCCGGCTAACATTCGAAAAATCGCCGCCAAGATCAGACTCAGGGGAAAGACCAGAAGCAGCAAGCAGGAGGAGCTCCTCGGCGGGGCGGTCACGGGTTGAGGGTTCATTTCTCCAGTCCTCCTGCAATGCCCGTGGGCAGCGGCCAGGGCGTGGGTGGCTGATCCGGCGGCACATGCCAGAGCGTGCCGGTGCTGGCGACCACCAAGTAAGGCGGCCCAGTTTGCTCCAGTACAAAGTCAGCCTCCTTCAGCCAGGGCGCGGTGCTCCTCTCCGACTCGCTGAGCACACGCACAGTGAAGCCTGCAGGCGGCTGCCAAATAGGAAAGGCCAGAAGATGCTCCAAGGTCTCGCGCGGCAAGAACCTGGTCCGCTCATCGTTCAAACGAGCCACGTAGGAGATGGCTTTCTGGTGCACCAGGTAGGTGCCATGGTAAAACTTCTCTTTTGACCTGGCCACATAGAGCAGGCAAACAATAGCAGCCAAAGGCACCCCGAGGAACAGCGTCAGAAAACAGGTGCGGGCAGAGGGCAGTTTCATGCGCAGGTCGGGGGGGGGAAGTATCAGCGGGGCAGAGCACTGTGGCAGCCCTGTGCACTGCTGCAACCTTGCCGCGCCTCATTTCCACCGTGAGTGCCGAGGAGAAATCAGCCCGCCTTCTTCGTTTCCATTTTTCTGCCTCTAGGAGTGGAAACGAGAAACGAAGCCGCGTTTTCCCGGCTTTTCCCCAGGGAAAGGGGCGCAAAGTGGCTCACGGATGGAAACGAGGGCGGGTGCTCGCATGCCCAGCGCAGGTAGGGCTGCTTGTCCCCAAGCAGCCGTGGTCTATCGCGATAAGAGCACCCTGCTAGAACACCACCCCACCGCAAGCCGCCAGCGCAGGGCTCCGCCACCACGTCATGTCATTCGATCACACATCCGGCTCACGCGGAGGGCTGGGGACAGCCCTCCCTACCTTGCGCTGGGTGCTGGCAATACTCCCACTTCGAAAATCAACAATCGTCGCTCATCAATCGTTAATCACGCATGGCCATGACACTCAAGGGCAGGAAGGATTGACGATTGTCGAGCAATCGATTTTGGATTGTTGAGGTTTAAACCCCTACCCCATCCTCGGCAGCACCTCCACCACATCCGCCAGCACTCGGCCGCTGCCGTGGCGCAGCTCATTGCACCGCCCAAAGAGGATCTGGCCGCTGGTGGCTCCGAGGAGGTCGGCGAGGCGCTGGTCCACGGAGATGCGGAAGTAGCCGCGCGGGTGGCTGGAGTGGGGCACCTGGTAGCGCTCCAAGATGGCACCAAAGGGCACCAGGCCCTCGAGCACGAGCTGCTGGGCCTCTTCCGGCAAAATGTCCAGATGGATGCCGATGGCTCCAAACTCCACCGGCATGCCGTCATTGCGCCGGTGCAGCACGGAGGCGCGCACGAGGTAGTTGCCGATGCGGGCACGGGCGGCCACGTCGAGGTCGATCTCGCTGGCATGATACTCCCGCAGGTGCGGTGTCATGTCCTTGTCATGCACGAGGAGGAAGCGCTCCTGGTCTGCCAGCTCCTGGGGCTGCACAAAGGTCACGCGCGGTCGCGCGCTGCCGATGCCGTAAAAGAAGATCAGAGGAGCCAGAATGTCCTCGTCCTGCCGGGGTGCCTCATTCATCGCCGATGTGGGGGTGCGGTTGCGTCGGGGAGTGGGGAGGCGTGGCTCAGGTGTAGCGGGCGTACTGGCGGTGCTGGGGCAGGAAGAAATCATGCAGCAGGCGGTCCACCTGCAGCAGGCCGTCGCGGCTGAGGGTCACGCCTTTGTCGTCCAGCGTGGCAAAGCCCTCCTTGGCGAGGTACTCGAGCTGCTGCGCAAAGAACTGGCGGGGATCCTGCCCGAACTTTTTCACGTAGTAGTCAAACTCGCTGCGGCCCAGCTTCAGCTTGAGGATGAACTCGCGCACAAAGCGGTCCTCCGGCGTGGTCTGGTAGGCGCGGAAGATGGGCAGCTGCCCGGCATCCACGGCCTGCATGTAGGGGCCCACATCGGCCTGGTTTTGGTAATGCACGCCGCCCAGATGGCCAAAGGAGGCCACGCCGCAGCTCAGGAGATCGGCCCCTTCCCAGAGGGAGTCGCGGTACACAAACTTGATGCGGCTGGGGTCCTTCACCACGGTGTAGGCGCTGGTCACGGTGTAGCCGTCCTTCTGGAATTCATCAAAGGCGTAGCTGACCCAGTCGCGCTTGGTCTGCCAGTCGGCCACGGGGGCGGTCACCTTCCCCTCCGCCTTCATCTGCTGGTACATGGTGGTGTTGTAGGGCACCTCCATCTGGTAGATGGTCACGGCATCGGGCTGCAGGGCGATGGCCTTGGCCACGGCGACCTTCCAGTTTTCCCAGGTCTCGTTCATCATGCCTGCGATGAGGTCGATGTTGATATGCTCAAAGCCGAGTGTGCGGGCAAAGCGGTAGGCCTTCTCGATCTCACCGCTGCGGTGGGCGCGGCCGTTCGTTTCGAGGATGTGGTCGTCAAAATTCTCCACGCCCAGGCTCAGGCGGGTCACGCCGATGTCGCGGATGCCGGTGAGCTTCACCTCATTGAGCGTGCCGGGCTCGGCCTCAAAGGCCACCTCCGCCGCCCCGTCCCAGGGGATCATGTCCTTCATGCGGTTCGTCAGGTCCTTGAGCTGGGGCACGGAGAGGTAGCTGGGCGTGCCGCCGCCAAAGTACACGAAGTGCGCCTTGCGCCCCTTCAGGTAGGGCTGGCTGGTGAGGTGCTGCATCTCGCGCATGCCGGCGTCGATGTAGGCCTTCACCTCGGCGGCGTTCTTGTCGGTATAGACCTTGAAGTAGCAGAAGTGGCAGCGCTTGCGGCAGAAAGGGATGTGGAAGTACACGCCCAGCGGGATGTTGGAGGGGGCAGGCTGCTGCAGCACGGCCTCCACCGCAGGCACCTGGTCGGGCTTCCAGAAGGAGAAGGGCGGGTAGTTGGAGACGAAGTAGTTTCCAGCCTCGGTTTGTTGGACCTTTTTCTCCGGAGCGGAAGTGTCGAGCGTGGTTTGCATGAGTGGGGGTAGAAAGAGTAACGGCTGCCGATTCCAGTTCTACGATCAAACTGATCCCGTCGGGCGCAAATGGGAAATGTTTCGCATCTCCTGCCGTGTCATGGCAGGACTGCGCATAGGACAAACACCCGCGCAACTGCCGCGCCCGGAGGGTTGTTTTCTGCCACACGCTCTGCATGAGTCTTTCCCTGTCCCGCCAGCCATGCGCCACCTTGTCCTGCTCTGCACCACCTGCCTCAGTCTGCTGCTGCCCGCCTGCTCAGACATCGCCCCCAGCGCCAGCTTTCCGGGCGTGCGCACGCAGTTTGAGCGGGCCTTTGACACCGACCTCCTCTTCTCCGGCCGCATCTCCGCCGCGCCCTCGGGCTACCAGTCGGTGCTCAGCTTTCTTTCGAATGACGGCATCGCCAAGCTGGAGCCTGCGCAGCGCCCCACCGCGTGGATGATGCGTGCCATCTCCGAATGGCGCACCGGGCAGTACGCCAGCGCCCGCGCCAGCGCTGCCAGCGGTCTGGCCGCCAAACCGGACGCTCACTCCCGCGAGGAGGTGCTGCTGCGCCTGATCCCCGCGCTGGTGACCGACTCCGAGATCATCGCCGCCTGGAAGGCCGCCGGCATGGCCTACACCCCCGAGCAATACCAGCCCGTGCAAACCACCTACTTTCAGGCCATGCACTCGGTGGATGCAGCGGAGGCGGCGATCGACAAAGACATCACCCCCGAGGCCACACGCAGCTACTTTGCCTATCAAAAGTGGCGCATGCTCTTCAACTGGGAGACCCTCATCGTAACCCTCAGCGGTGGCAAGCCCGCCGCCGATCAAGCCAGCGACAGCCTGCGCTCCCACTTCGGCGGCCACGACCTGTTGGACGTGGCCGATGCCGTGCGCAAAACCGTGCCCGCCGGAGACACCTACCGCAAAATCATGGACGCCGAGATGGGCAGGCGGCAGTGAGGGCTGCCCCCAGCCCTCCGCCACCGTAGCTCGGCTTGTGCCATCCAGCTTGGCAGTCCACGGGTTCTGCGTTAAGTATGCGCACAGCAAACCGGCCCCTGTTGAAGACTTGCCAATTCTGCGGCGCCTCGCAGTTTGTCAGCTTCACAACACGCCTGCTTCGCATCCCGTCCCATGATCCAGCGATTCTACGTTCACAACTTCCGCAGCCTCGAAGATTTCGAGCTGCCAGTCGGCGGGCTCTCCTCGGCGTTGTTGATTGGGAAGAATGGGTCGGGAAAGTCGTCTGTGGGTTTCGCGCTATGGATTTTGCAGCAGATCGGGCGTGGAGACAATAAGGTGAATGAGCTCCTCTCACTGCGGGACATAAGCCACGGGCGTTCAGGTGTCCCTATCCGCCTTGAGTTGGAAGTGGAGATCGCCAAGACCCGCTACGAGTACAAATTGGCTTTTGAACTGCCAAAAGGGGCGAAAGACCTGCAAGTGGTTGAAGAGTCATTTAAGTTCAATGGTAAAACCTGGTTTGTACGCAAAGGGACGGATGTGTTTCTGGATCGGCTTGATTCTGCGAGTAGCAAAGCCGCCGTCAGCGTGGACGGGCACGTGATCTGGCTGTCAACGATGCAGGCACCTTCAGAGACCGATCCTTCTCGTGTTTTCAAGCAATGGCTGGCGCACATGATCATCCTGCGTCCACAGCCTTATCTTATCACCGGAGACTCCAAAGAGGAGACTCTGCATCCCGAAACAACGGTTTCCAATTTGGGCGACTGGTGGAGCGGACTGCTCGCGCATGCGCCAGCAGCTTATTCCCGCATTGATGACTGCTTGAAGCAGTTGATGCCTGATTTGAAGGACATCAAAAATCCTGTGATTGGCAAGAATTTTCGCAGTCTAACCGTGCAGTTTGAAGGTCAAAAGACTTCGACTTCGATTCCCTTTGAACTGATTTCAGAAGGAGAAAAGTGCATGGTCATATGGGCTCTGGTCATGGCCGCCAATGAGGCCTACGGCCCTGTGCTGTGCTTCTGGGATGAGCCGGACAATTATCTGGCCCTCTCGGAGATCGCCAACTTTGCCACGGACCTGCGTCGCGCCTTCCAGAATGGAGGACAGTTCATCGCCACCTCGCACAATGCCGAGGCCATCCGGCAGTTTTCGGACGACACCACCTTTGTCATGTTCCGGCGCAATCATCTGGAGCCTTCGCAGATCAGGTCCCTCGCCAGCATCGGCTACAAAGGCGACCTGATTGGTGCGCTCACGCGCGGAGAGATCGAGCCATGAGCACCAACAACTATCAGCCCCACTTGCTGGTGCTGCCAGAGGATGATGCCAACCGCCAGATTCTGGTGGGATTCAGGAATCATCGCGCCGTCAATTTCAGGAAGATGGATGTGCAGGGTATTGCCGGGGGCTGGATGGAGGCGGTGGATTCGGTCATTGAGGAGCATGTCCGCCTCATGCGGAAATACACGGCAAGGCATCTGCTGCTGGTCGTGGACTTCGACGGCCGCCTCGAAAGGCATGACTACATCATGAATCAAGTCCCTGCAGATTTGCGGGGCCGGTTTTATATCCTCGGCTGTCTGGATGAACCTGAAAGGCTGCTGGCCTCTCTGGACCTTCGGGCAGAAGGGGGCAGCAAGCTGGAAACACTGGGCAAACGGCTGGCAGCTGACTGTGACCACAATACAAACGAAGCCTGGGGCCATGACATGCTGGCCCACAATGCGGCCGAGCTGGAACGACTGAAGGCAAACGTGAAGGGCTTTCTGTTCTGCTAGAAGGCTAATCTGCTTCGTTTCTCGTTTCCACCTCTAGGGAGGGAAAATGGAAACGAAGGAGCGGGGGCGGACTGCGGCTGCCAGGGGGCATGCAGCTCCTGGCATGAGACGAGGCTGTGGTCTCCGGCGCTCATCCTGCCCCGGCAGCATCATTTCTTCAGGAGGCATTTCCTGCAACTGCGTGCGCTCATTGGTCAAACCAGTTGCGATTTGGGGTGTGATGCGGTTGAGTGGCATCAGTGCCTCCTGTGCTCTCACCTCGGTTATTTTTTGACATGAAAAGCTCCCTGTTCATCCGCCCCGCTCTGACGGCCGCCCTGCTGCTGGCCGGCAGCCTGTCCCTCGCCGCAGCCCCCCAGGGTGCCAAGGGAGTGGAGAATTTTGACCCGCTGGCCTTCCCCGGCAAGGTGGTGGACGACGTCATCGTGCCCGTGCCCAGCGAGGTCTTTTCCGTGCTGGACAAGCTGGGCGAGCCCAACTGGCAGGCCGAGCTGCGCAAGCAGGACATCCCCACCACCAGCGACCGCACCAAGCTCTCCCTCCTTTTTGGCTACACGGTGGCCGAGGGCTTTGTGGCCGTGCAGGCCCAGGACAAGGAGGCGGTGAAGGACATCGGCCATGATGTGATCTCCCTGGCCAAGAGCCTCGGACTCAGCAAGTCCGTGCTGCCCCACGCGCAGGCCATCCTGGACGCTGCCGACAAGGGCAACTGGAGCTCCATCCGCAAGGAGTTTGACCTGACCCAGAAGACCGTGAAGGACACCATGGAGCAGATGAAGGACGTGGACCTCTCCCAATGCGTGAGCCTGGGCGGCTGGCTGCGCGGCACCGCCTCCGTGACCTCCGTGGTGAAGAAGAGCTTTTCCGCCGATCGCGCGGAGCTGCTGAACCAGCCCATGCTGGTGGAGCACTTTGTGAACGCCATCTCCAAAATGCCCGGCAGCACCCGCGAGCATGATGTGGTGAAGTCCATTCAAAAAGGCCTGGCCGTGGTGCAGGATCAGATGGAAGGCGCGGTGGATGGCTTCACCAAGGATGCCGTGAACCAGATCGGCAAGACCTGCGATGGCCTGCTTACGGAAATCCTGGCCAAGAAGTAATCCGCCCGCACCCGCCTCCCGCCCACGATCTCACCCCTGGAAGGAACATCCCCTCATGAAGTGCCCTCGCTTCTGCTCCCAAGCTCTCACCGCCCTGGTCGCTCTGCTGGCCTGCGCCACGCTGCTGCACGCCACCGTGGATGAGTCGCATGACTTTGCCATGGAGGCGGCCACGCCTTTCGTCGAGCAGGGCTTCATCGTGCGTGAGGACTACTGGAACGGCGAGGTGAAGAGCGGCCAGAAGCTCATGATCACCCACCAGCTCTTCAAGGGGAATGAGTATGCCTTCTGGCTGGGCACCAGCCAGGACGGTGTGACGCTGGACATGAAGGTGTACGATGAGAAGAACCAGCCCATCCAGATCAATGCGAAGGCTGACAAGAACTTCATGAGCGCCCGCGTGAACCCGCCCAAGACGGGCACGTACAAGATCGTCTTTGAGCTGAAGTCAAAGACAGACCCCAGCATCCTCTGGGCGCTGGCCTATGGTTACCGCTGATGCCCGTCGAAACCCTCACGTACGAGACGCCGCAGTTTCTCCACAAGCTGCTGGGCAATGACCTCGGCAGCCTGCGCCTGATCGGAGACACCTTTGGCGTGGGCATCACTAGCCGCGAGGGCTGGGTGCGCCTGGAGGGGGATGAAGACAAGATCGCCTCTGTGCGCGAGGTGCTGACCCAGCTGGAAAAGGTGCGCCGCAGCGGCGGGGAGGTTTCCTCCGGCATGGTGCGCCTGGTGGCCGAGAGCGTGCAGCGGGACAGCGGAGACGCCCCCGCAGACGCCATCATGCAGCTGAAGCTGCTGGGCTCTGGCAAACGCCCCGCCGTGCTGGCCAAGACGCGTGGGCAGATCGCCTACGTGCAGGCTATGCGCGAGTGCGAGGTGGTCTTTGGCATCGGCCCCGCAGGCACTGGCAAGACGTACCTGGCCATGGCACAGGGGCTGCATTTCCTCAAAGAAAAGCTGGTCCAGCGCCTGGTGCTGACCCGCCCTGCCGTTGAGGCCGGGGAGGCCCTGGGCTTCCTGCCCGGAGACCTGAAGGAAAAGATCTTCCCCTACCTGCGCCCGCTGTATGATGCCCTCTACGACATGCTGGAGCCCGAGGAGGCGGAGCGCCTCATCGAGCGCGGCAGCATCGAGATCGCCCCGCTGGCCTACATGCGCGGGCGTACGCTGAAAAATGCCTTCATCATCCTGGATGAGGCGCAGAATACCACCACGGAGCAGATGCTCATGTTTCTCACCCGATTGGGGGAGGGGGCGCGCTGCGCGGTCACTGGAGACCCCTCGCAGGTGGACCTGCGCCGCCATGTGAAGTCCGGGCTCCGGGAGGCCGTGGAGCTGCTGCAGGACGTTGAGGGCGTGCGCTTTGTGGCCTTTGCGCCCAAGGACATCGTGCGCCTGCCTGTGGTGCAGCGCATCATCGAGGCCTATCAAAGTGGCCGTAATCGCAAAAATGAGACACAATGACACAATTTCCGGGGTGAGGGTAAAGATCCTTGTATGAACCCCGTTGTGTGGTAGTCTCCTCTCCAGCCTTTTCTCACTCCCACCATGTTCGAGTCCATTCGTCGTGCCCGTTTGCAACGCGCAGGGCTTTCTTGCGGTAAAACCCGCCGAAAGCACCAGGAGGGAGACTTCATTGATGAGATGCGCACGCACCCGGCGGGTGCCGTGGTGGCCTATGTCTTCTTTTTCATCGGCCTGGGCATCCTGATGCGTCTGGGTACGCAAGTGGAGGACGGGCTGCCCGCCGTCACCTGGCTGCACATGCTGTATGCAGCGGCCATCGGCTTTGCCATGGTGGTGCATGAGCGCGTGGTGCTGCGCCCGGAGGTCTGCGACAATGGCGTGCTCGTGCTCGTGCTGGGCACCATCTTCACGCATCTGGCCCTGGTGCTGCTGATGCTGGACGTGTCCTCCAGCCTGAGCTGGGGCAAGACGCTGAAGGCCATCGTGCTGCCGCATGCCTTTGGGCCGGTGGTGCTCTCCGTCATCCTGGGGCGGCGCATCGGCCTCTTTGGGGCCATTTACGGCACGCTCTTCGGGGTGCTGGTGTGCATCTCCATCTCAGCGCCCACGTACATGGCCACATCGGCCCTGCTCGGCTTTACCGGCGTGCTGCTGACGAAGCGCGTGCGCCGTCGCAACCGTCTCTTCATGGCCGGCCTCTACGTGGGCGTGGTGGCCATGGGCTACTCCCTGCTGCTGCATGATGCCGCCGGAGTCATCATGGAGGAGAAGATAGGCCGCATGGTGGGCCTGCCGCTTTTGATCGGCGTCGTCACCGGCATGGTGGTGGGCGGAGTGCTGCCCGTGCTGGAGAGCGTCTTTGGCGTGACCACGGACGTCTCCTGGCTGGAGCTGGCGGACCTGAACCACCCGCTGATGCGCCGCCTCAGCATCGAGGCCCCCGGCACCTACCATCACAGCCTGGTGGTGGCCAATCTCTCCGAAGCCGCTGCGGAAAACATCGGCGCCAGCGCCAGCATGTGCCGCGTGTGCGCCTACTTCCATGACATCGGCAAGCTCAGCAAGCCGGAGTACTTCATCGAAAACATGGACCCTGCGGCCAGCCCGCACGAGGACCTGACCCCGCGCATGAGCGCGCTCGTCATCATCGCGCATGTGAAGGACGGCGTGGACCTCGCCATCAAAAACAATCTCAACGCTCGAATCATTGATGTCATCGAGCAGCACCACGGCACCTCGCTGGCCTATTACTTCTACCGTCAGGCCCTGGAGCAGAAGGCCGAGGTGGAGCGCCTCGTGAAACTGGGCAAGGCCAAGGAGGACGACATTCCGCAGGTGAGCGAGGAGACCTTCCGCTATCCCGGCCCGCGTCCGCAGTTCAAGGAGTCCGCCATCATCTCCCTGGCCGATGCCGTGGAGAGCGCCTCCCGCACGCTGGAAAAGCCCAACGCCTCCCGCATTGAAACGATGATCGACGAGATCGTGCAGGCACGCATGGTGGACGGCCAGCTGGACGAGTGCGACCTCACCATCGCCGAGCTCGCCCGCATCAAGGCCAGCTTTGCCAAGACGCTGCTGAGCATGATGCATGGGCGCATCAAATACCAGAAGGCCGTGGAGACGCGGCCCGCCACGCAGGTCATCGTGCGTGAGGAAGCCGCCTCTGACGAGGAGAGAGCCTCCTCGGCGCTGCCCTCCTCCAAGATCGTGGAGGCCACCTTTACCTCGGACATACCGCCTGCTGAGGTGGTCGTGCCGGCCAAGAAGCCCCGCAGCCGCAAATCTCCGCCCGCCTCCGCCGCCTGATGCCGCTGCCCAAGCTCCGTATCTACAACCGGCAGAAAGCCCACGCCATCCCGCTGCCCTGGCTGCGCCGCATCGGCAAAGCCGCACTCCCCGGCTGCCTCGCCGCCCTGAAGTCTCCCGACGCCCCGCTGGCGCTGCTGGAAGAGATCGAGATCACCATTGTCGATGATGCCGACATCGCCCGCGTGCACGGGGACTTTCTGGACGATCCCACGCCCACAGACGTCATCACCTTCCATCATGGGGAGATCCTCATCAGCGCCGACACCGCGCTGCGTCAGGGCACAGACCACGGCCAGCCCCTCGACCACGAGGTGGCGCTGTATCTCGTGCACGGCCTCATGCACCTCGCCGGATGGGACGACCATGAGGCAGAAGAAGCAAAGGAGATGGCGCGGATTCAGGAGGCGGTGCTGAAGGGTGCGGTGGAGAAGGTGGCCGCGAAGTAGCAGCGCTGATTTGGAGTGCGGTTGCGAAGGGAGGCACGACCGTAGCTACCGCTTTCGCAGACCCGGTGGCATGCAGAAAAATGAGGCTGTCGAAAGCACCCACTCGCAGGCAGGACGGTGGGCGTAGCCCATAACCCCGCGAAAGCGGTAGCTACGATGCAGGCTTGCGCCGTGCATCTGCGCGACCGCACTCCAAATATACCGCCAGCCTCACGCCTCCACACTGTACAACTGCACGCGCCCCATGGGCTCCCAGTGGCCGGGCTTGACCTTGCCAGCGCCGGTGATGACCGAGGCCACCATGCCTTTGCCATCGGCCGTGAAGCGGGCGCGGGTCAGGCGGGACTTGGTGTCCATCGAGGAGATGAGTGTGCCATCCGCTGCGCTGAAGAGCGCGGCATTCCACGTGCCCTGCGCCTGCCTGCCTGCCATGAGGAAGTGCTTTCCATCGGGGTGCCACGCCAGCGCCTCCATGAGGCCGGAGCCGTGCTGACCGTCCTTGATCTGATCGATCTTCCTGCCAGCGCGCCATTCCCAGCGCTGCCAGGTCATCTTGCCATTGCCCGCCATGGGATCGCCCATCGGGCCCATACCACAACCTACCACCGCATTGCCATCTGGTGAAAAAGCCAGGCCGTAGATGCCGCCGGAGTAGTGGTGGGACTTGGTCGTGCCCCAGGAGGTAAAGTCAGGCGTGCTCCACTGCGCCACGGGCTTGCCGTCTTTGGCCTGCACATCCCACACACGCACCTCGCCCATCATGTTGCCTGCGGCCAGATGCCTGGAGTCCGGGCTGAAGGCGCAGCTCAGCACGGGCGGCGCGTGGCTGTAGCTGGCCACGAGAGCGCCGCTGGCGGTGTCGTAAACACGCACGCCGGGCTCCGTCTCTGCGGCAGGCTCGTACTTCCAGCCGCCGGGCAGGTACTGGCCCGTCACGCTGGCCACGTATCTGCCATCGGGGGAGAGCGCCATCTGCCAGCTCCAGAAATCATGCGCCTTCACCTCGCGGATGGCTTTGCGCGTGGTCACATCATGCCAGATCAGGCGGCCATCATAGCCGGCGGTGATCAGCGTTTTGCCATCGGGCAGCAGAGCGCAGCCGCTGGCATAGGAGGTGTGCACGGCTTCAAACTTCTCCTTCTTGCCGGAGGCCATCTCCACGGCGTGCACGGTGCCGTCCATGCAGGCGGCAAAGACCTGCGTGCCATCCGGGGTGGAGGCCAGACCCAGCACGCCGGTGGGCAGTTCATGTTGTTTCGTACGGGTCAGTTTCATGGTCGGTCTCAGGCCAGGATGTCGCGGATGGGTTCCATCTTGTTTTCCACGCGGTGAAAGGTGGGCATGCCCGGCAGGTCATACTCCGCATAGGGATCGATCCCCAGCGCCGTGAAGATCGTGGCAAAGAGGTTCTGCTCGCTGTAGGGCTTTTCGATCACGTCCACGCCGTCTGCATCCGTGGCACCCGTGACCACGCCGCGCTTCAGTCCGCAGCCGGTCATCATCATGCTCCAGGCATTGGGGTAGTGCTCGCGTCCGCGTGCGGCATTCATCCACGGGCTGCGGCCAAATTCCCCCATCGCAATGACCAGCGTGGAGTCCAGCAGGCCGCGCTCCTCCAGGTCGGTGATCAGGTGGTAAAGCACGCGGTCCAGCTCCGGCACGAGCATCTGGTGGATCTCGTGATTGAAGACATGGTTGTCCCAGTTCATACCATTGGCTACCATGACGAACGGCGCGCCGTTTTCCACCAGGTGGCGGGACATCAGCGCATGCTGGGCAAAGCTGCCCGGCCCGTAGCGCTCGCGGTCCTTGGCGGGGATCTTGTTCAGGTCAAAGAGGTCCGCGCTGGCAGACAGCCCCTTGAGGCGCTCAAAGGCCGCATTCTGGCTGCGCGCCACGGCGCTGCTGCGGTCGCGCTCATACTTGGCGGTGAGAAAGCGGCGCAGCGTTTCACGGGATTCACGATCATGCGCCGGGATGCTGGCGGCTTCCTCGTGCAGCATCTTGGTGTAGTCGCCGCCCAGGCGCACGGGCGCATGCTCCGCGCCCAGCCATCCAGCCCAGTTGCCCGCCTTGAAGCCTTCAAATTCATTCCCGCCGGGGACGGGGTCGAGGAAGATGAAATTGGGCAGCTTCGCATCCAGCTGCCCCATGGCCTGGGAGAGCGTGCTGCCCAGCGTGGGGCGCACAAAGCCTGCGCGCTCCGGGCTGCCGCGTTGCAGCAGATTGATCGCCTGCAGATGCTCCGGCTGGCCCGTCTTCATGCTGCGCACGATGTTCAGCTTGTCCGCGATGCTGGCGCATTTCGGCATCAGCCCGGAGAACTGGATGCCCGGGATCTTGGTGGGGATGGCTCCAAAGGGGCCATTGCCCAGACTGCCAGGTTTGGGATACCACGTCTCAAACTGGCTGGGCGCGCCGCACAGCCACAGCAGGATGCAGTGCTTCTGCTTCTTCTTGGTCTCCTCCGCGAAGACCGGATTGTGAAACAGGCCGGTAAAGCTGGCCGTGCTGGCCAGCGCCCCGCCCGTGAGGCCCTTTAAAAACAGCCGCCGGTGCAGCGTATGCTCAGCCGTGGGGCAGCGGGGATGGGGATCGCGGAGGTTCATCAGGGAAAAAGGGGCGTTTCAGGGCGCAGCAAGGTTACACCGTTTTGAGCCGGTTTTTAGCAGGATTTTTGGTGGCCGCGCAGCTTCTTGAGTGGAGGGACAGGCGTCCGAAGGACTTGCTTTTTGCCTAGACGCTATCAGATCCGAAGTCGTAATCAGCGGTCATGAATGCATCCTGCAATTAGGCAAAGCTTTCTTCAACGCCTCTACCTCCGCATCAGGCACACCAGTGCAGCCATAGAGATTAAGCGACTGTAAAGGCAGGTCATGCAGCGGCTCCAGACTCGTCACGCCGGTGCATATCACTAACTTAAGAGACCGCAAGGGCAGGCCTCGCAGCGGCTCCAGGCTCGTCACCCCAGTGCAGCCATAAAGGTCAAGCGACTGCAAGGGTAATGCGCTCAACGGCTCCAGGTCCGTCACCCCAGTGCAGCCATTGAGGTCAAGCGACTGCAAGGGCAAGGCTCGCAGCGGCTCCAGGCTCGTCACCCCAGTGCAGCCACTGAGGTCAAGCGACTGCAAGGGCAAAGCTCGTAGCGGCTCCAGGCTCGTCACCCCAGGGCAGTTAGCGAGATTTAGCGACTGCAAGGGCAAGGTTCGCAGCGGCTCTAGGCTCGTTACCCCAGTACAACTCCAGAGGAGAAGCAACTCCAAGGGCACATTGCGTAGCGGCTCCAGGCTCGTCAGCCCAGTGCATTCACCAAGGGAAAGCGAGTGCAAGGGTAAGTCTTGCAGCGACTCCAAGCTAGTCACTCTGGTGCAGGCGTAAAGTTCAAGCTCTTCTAAATGTTGTAGTCGTGAAAGGAAGCCGACATTGGTAATCTGGTCGCAGCTCTCCAGTGAAAGATGGGTTATCCTATTTGCTTGGCCTACCAAAGCCTGCACTACCTGCGGCTGGAAAGGTGTTGCTTGCAGCAATACAGGGGCGATAGGCCAAGAATGATACTGCACTGTAAAATTAAACGGCCAACGTAGGTATGACTGCCAGAGACTGCTCCAGATCTTTTGCCTGTGGTTGTCTAGCAGGCTGACATCACGGTTAATCGAGAGGCTGGCCAGTAGTTCGGCGGCGGCGAATGGCAAGCAACGGTGCGGTTGACCGTTCTGGTCGGGTTTCTGTAGTTCCTCCTTTGCAGCATCCGTGAGGAAGACTTTTTGCATCAGCGCCCAAGTGATGTGGACATCCTCCTTTTGACTCTCCACTAGAAAGATGAAGACCTCCCGCCATGCGCTCTCTCGCGACCATTCAATTAGCTTATCGTAGCTGGCTTGGATAGCTTCCACGGGCAGGCTATCAAGTTCGTCGCTACCGAAGCTGAGGCGACTGAACTCCGCCTTCAGGTGTCGGGCGGCATAATATTCCTGGAAGGACAGGTGGGCAAAGGCGAACACGCCCTCCCCGCGTGGTAGCAGCAGCCCAGCGCGTCGGGCGACAAACTGTATGAACTCATCCACGGCCGCACAGGCCTCCGGTGTTTGCGCCCCGCCGAAACTCGGGGCTAGCCACTGGAGAAGTTCCGCGCTTGTCGCCAGCACTTCACTGCTATGAAACTCTTCTTCCTCTTCTCTATTAGCCTCCTTCGCCAGTTCGCCGCGCCGCACTTGCATGTGCATGGCAATCGTGGCCAGGAAGCTCTCCTTTTCCTGAAGTGTGTAGGGCACAGAAAGCCCTTGTAGATGCTTGAGCTTCCGCGCCAAGGTAATTCCCTCCAAATAAGCATCCGAGATGGCCGCATACACCTGCGCCCGGCCATCTGGCAGGTGTGCCTTGTGCCGGTAGAGCAGGGCTAGCAGATAAAGCAGATTCGGCACGCGCCCTATCACCTGCGTGGAAGGATGCCGCCGCACTGCCTCCATAAAATTCTCCGCCCGCTCCGTGCCTGCGGCCTGGCCGAGACGCGGCAGATACCAGTTCCGAGCGAAAAGGTCCTGCTGGCTGTCGTCAAATGGGGAGAGGTAGAGCAGAGTGGCAAGGCGTTTGTTAAGGTTAGCATTTGTCACGCGCCCTCTGGGCCACTCAGAAGGGTAATGCTCAGCATCTTTACTGCTGGTTACAACCATGCCGCCATCTGGATTGATGAGTGCCACAGGCTCTTTGCCCCCGATTTGCTGGAGAAACAAGTCTGGAGAAATTTCCTCGTTCACATCGACCGGTGCTTCATCATAGCCAACGATCCGAGAGGTAACGAGAAAGCGTGCGTGCGGATGCGCATTGAACCCTTGCCACAAAGTATTTCGCATGGCCCGACGTCGCTCTGGATCGCCTATTTCATCCAAGCCATCAATCAGGAAAAATGCATCCTCTGACTTCAGCAGCGTTGAGAAAACCACCTCATCGTTCACCAACGGTGCAGCCAGAGCTTCGGCAGCGGCACGGACGGGCCTGTAATCTTTGAATGCCTGAAGCAAGACTGACCACGACCAATCGTGACAGTCCCCCGGCAGTAAGGGCACGAGGTCGCGTAGAATAAAAGGCAATGGAATAGCCTTGCCCAAGGGGGCTGCTGGCACAGGCCGAAACGGCGCTATGAGCGCTGTGATGAGCCATTGAATCAAGGTGCTTTTGCCCATGCCTGGGTCCGCGAGCAACACGACGCGTCGATGTTCGCCCAATGCGGGCAGCAAGGGGGATACGGGTGATTCTTCATTTTTTAATTGCTCATCAAACGCCGCAGGAGTGAGATGCCTAGAAGAGCAGGATGGCTCGACGAAGAGGTCGCGGATGAGCAGTGGTTTGTCCTCTTCGTCCGCCCTTCCGGGTGGTGGCAGGCCGAGATTCTGATGAATGCTGAAGTGGTCGCTGAGATTCCGAAAATAGCGAATGAGAGGCAGCGAGTTGAGGGGGTCAAGCAAGGCCTCAACAGGTAAGTTGGTGGGTGGAGGAGAGACAGCCATGGCTCAGAGACAAAGGAAGGGTTTGAGCTGACTGATGGTTACGGATTCAAGATCATTAATGAGCCGCTGAGGATAGAATACATTCGGGGCAGCAGGGTCGTAATGCTGAGCCAATTGACCCACAGTCGTAAGTTGGAGTTCCTTCAAGGCAGGCGACAGCGGATCGTCTAGAGGAGGCGACTTGCCATCGCGACACCAGTTCACAATACTCAGCCAGCACGCATCATGGATCTGCAATCGGCGGTGCAGTTCGGGATGAAAAGCATCCAAGCAGGAAAGCAGGACGAGGCAGCCTGTCTTCCAATTTTCATCAGTAAGTTCGGACTCGGCGAGCGCTTGCTTTGCCCGGTGATGGAGACTGATCAGGCCATTGGCAAAGCGTTTCATTTTGCGCGGATTCGGTGGCAGGCAACCTGTGTGCTGTATGCACGCCACAACGCTAGTAATGAATGGTTCAGCCAATCCTGCATCAGTGAGCCATTGTTTGATCAGTGCTGCCTGAAGCGTAGAGTTTATGTAAGGCAGGCGCCAGATGTGACCGCAGAGTTTGTCGAGGTATTCTTTGGCACGGGCGCGCCGAGAGTCGGCGTCATCAGCAGCAGGGATTTGCTTTTCGATGGCACGCTCAATCTCACGCTGATTAATTCCCAGAATGAATACACAGCGGCGGAGGCCAAGATAGATTTTGATCCCCTCCAGCAAGCGAAAGGCGGCCTCGGGATGACAGCGGTCAAGATCGTCGATGATTATAACAAGACGATTATTGTCAGTGGAGGTCTGCACTTGGTCGCTCTCGGGCTTGGCATCTTTGGCCAGAAGCTGGTCGAGAGCTTGATCCAACAACTCGGTGGTGGCCTGTGCAGGTAGCTTGGAAGCGAGATGTTCTTTTTCCCAGGTTTCGCCTACCTTATCGATTTTTCCAGCATCTATTTTCGGAGCCTGAACGCCAATAATGCGTGTGATCTCATCCCAATGGAGGAGCGCGGAACGGATGGTAATCTCACCGAGTTTTTTCGTCACGTTCCAAGCCTTGCTTCGCCAACTCAGGCGCTCACGGATAGCGTGAAGCAAGGCAACTATGGGTGTGGATTCGTTTTGATAACGCCATGCCTCAAACCACACGACTGGGGTGCTTTCTTCGAAGGTCTTCGCCAGCTCCTTTCGCACTTGCATCAGCGCACTGGTCTTGCCCGAGCCCCAATCACCATGCAGACCGAGCACCTGAGGGCATTCACAACTCACGACGCGCCTCACTATGTCAGCGACGAGTTCTTGACGACCAAGAGCATCAGTCTCGGTGGGATTGTCGGTGTGCAGGTAGTAGTCGGCTGACATCTAACCGAGCGTTCACCATGAAATAAATGGGGTCAAGCCATTCGCAGAATACACATCGGTCTTGTGATTCCGCCCCTCACGGCATCGCCATGAACTCCGCGCTGGTCAGCAGCGCCCAGAGGAGATCGCGGGTGGCTTCGGCGGGCTTGGAGGATTCGGCCTTGAGAAGGGCGGCGGCAGCCGTGGCTTCATCGGCGGCGGGGGCGCGGCTGTAAACGGACTGGAAGGCCTCTCTGACCCGTGCACCTGCGTCTGGCAGGGCGGTGAGCCTTGTGGTGATGCCGCCCTGCGCGGCCTGAAAGAGCGCGCTCATGGTTGGCCCGCCGGAGAGGAACTGCGCCTGCTGGAAGGTGGCGTTGTATTCCTTGGGCAGCACATCGGGCATGGCGGTGATGACCTGACGGCGGAATTCATCCTCCTGCGGCGGCAGGTCCAGCGCCACGCGCCAGGAGCGCGCCAGCTGCTCCGCCGTGAGCGGGCGCTCCAGCATGCCGGCAAAGAGCTCAGGTGCGGCTGAGGAGGCCCCCAGCGCATACACGCGGCTGCGCACGATCTCGCGCACCACGCGGCGGGTATCATAGTGGTGCGCGGCAAAGTCCTCCGCCAGCCAGTCCAGCAGCTCGGGGTGGCTGGGAGTGTTGCGCTCGTTGATTTCGTCAGGAGGATTGACGATGCCACGTCCGGTCAGCGCCGCCCACATGCGGTTCACAAAGGCGCGCGCCAGCAGCGGATTGTCGTGGGTGGCGGCATCGGCAAAGGCCTCGCGGCGGGAGTATTTGGGGATGCGAACGGCGGCCTTGGGGTCTTCGTAGAGCTCTGGATCGTCCTTCTCCTTGGTCTCGCCACTGGGCCAGGTCTCGGGAAGCGTGCGGCCGGTGAGCATCGTCACTACAGCGGGCTGGGATTCCTTTTTGAGGTTGGTGAAATTCATGAACCCGCCAATGGCGGACTCCGCCACGCCGAGGCTGCCGTCCACGTTTTTGCTGCGGTTGAAGGCGGATACCAGACCCCAGTAGTGCGCCTGCTTGATCTCACGCGCCAGCGGGTGGTCGTGGCACTGCGCGCAGTCGATCTTGGTGCCATAGACCACGGGGGCCACGGCTTCGGCGATCTTCTGAAAGTCGTTCTTCCGCTCAAACAAAAACCACGCCGCGCCTTTGCGTTCGGGTTTGGGATCAGGGCGCGCGCAGAGGACGTCATACACCACCTCATTCCACGGGCGGTTGTCTTTGAAGGCTTTTTCCAGAAAGGTCCACCAGCCGGAGCCCTTGCGGCGGCCGTCCGGATTGCCACGCGGCAGGCGGCCCATGAGAAACGTGTCCCACAGCTCGCGCATGCGCACGGGGTAGTCGGCGGAGGCGAGCAGCTTGTCGATCAGCGCATCCCGCTGCGGCGCGGCGAGAAAGGCCGCCAGCTCCGCCTGCGTGGGGATGCGCCCTACTAGGTCCAGATACACACGGCGGCACCACACGGCATCCGAGACGGGGGCAGAGGGCTTCACGTTAGCTTGTTTCCAGCCTTCTTCCAGCAGGGTGGCGATGGCCTCTTCGCCGGAGGCAAACTGGCGCTTCGGTTTCGGCTGCGTCTTGGCCGTCACAGGGGCGGTGGGCAGCTGGGAGATCCATTCCTTCACAGCGGCACGGTCGGCGTCGGAGAGCTGCTTTTTGGGCGGCATGTGCGGGTCGGCACCTGCGTTCAGGCTGGAGTAGAGTGCGCTCTCCTCGGGCTTGCCCGGCAGCACCACGGCACCGTTTTCACCGCCTTTGATCACCATCTCCGGGGTGTCCAGCTCCAAGCCGCCTTTCTGCTCCAGCACGCCATGGCATTTGACGCAGTTCACATCCAGAATCTGACGCACCTTGCCCGACCACAATGCCTCAGCATCAGCACCGGAAAGAGACCGGCCAGCGGAGAGCGAAAGGATCAGGGATAACGACGGAACCAGAGAACGGCGCAGCATGCAGGGGAGGAACAGGTTTTGGGGGAGCCAAAACTACACCATTCGTCCGGATTTCTTGCGCAGAATCGTCTGCACGCACACGCTGGGCTCCGACGGTGGAGGGCTGGGGACAGCCCTCCCTACCTTGTGCGCTGCACGATCAGCCGATGATGCGGGGCGGATTGCTCATGCCACGTGTGTTTGGGCGAAGAGGTGCGGATTCCTCCTGGTCGTTCGCCTTGTAGTAGGAGCGGTGGTAGTAGTAGTCGTAGGTGCGGGCGCGGTGGGCCAGACGGTTGAGCACGAGGCCGGTGAGCGGAATGCCGGTCTGGTGAAGCTTGCGGATGGCCTCCTGCACGATGTCGGTGGGGGTGCGGTTGCAGCGCACCACGAGGAAAGTGCTGTCTGCCAGCGCGCCGAGCTCCAGGGTGTCATTGACAGGGATCAGCGGTGCGGTGTCGATGACGATGCGGTCAAACCCGGCGGCAAATGCCATTTCCTTCAGGCGCTCCACGCCGCAGGTGGAGAGGAGTTCCGCAGGATTGGCCACGCGCTTGCCAGCAGGCAGGATGGCCAGATGGGCGATGCCGCCGCTGAGGCAGACCTCGGAGAAGGATACTTCTTCGAGCAGGAGATCGATCACGCCTTTACGGGTGCTGGGGATGCCAAAGACGTCCGCCAGCTGGGAGCGGCGGAGGTCCATGTCGATGAGGAGCGTGCGGAAGCCCTGGCTGGCCAGGCTGACAGCGAGATGTGTGGAGACAAAGGTCTTGCCCTCGTCCGGCACGGCGCTGACCACCATGTGGCAGGTGTGGGAGCTTTTGGCCATGCGTGCGATGATGGCGCGGAATTCGCGGAAGTTTTCAGCCACCGCCTTGTGGGCGATCAGCACCGGGGTGAGGCCCGGCTGGTTCTGGTCATGCGCCCGCTGCGACTCAGCCAGGGCGGCCGGGCGGAGGTTGGCGATGGTGCCGAGCACCGGCACGCGCAGCCTCTGGCGTGCGTCATCCACAGAGCGGATGGAGCGGTCCTGCATGACGATGAGGCCGATGATGGCCAGGCCGAGCATGAAGCCGCCGGCGGTGGAGCTGCCCACCACCTTTTTGGCATTGGGGGAGATGGGCTCTCCGGGCACCATGGCCAGCTGGTGCACCCAGATGGGCGGAGTTTCCATGCCTTTGGACACGTCCACCTGCTTGATGCGGGAGAGCACGGACTCATACACGGCCTGGTCGGACTCCATCTCGCGCTTGAGCACATTGTACTGCACAGCGAGCTGTTCGAGATCCAGAGCGTCGGATTCCTGCTTTTTCAGCTGCTCCTGCAGGCGGCGTTCCAGCTCGCGGGCATGCTCGCAGCTGGACTCCAGCAGGTGCACGGCGTCTGCCAGCACTGTATTGAGCTGATCCTCCTGGTTGTTGATGACCACCTGGATGGCTTCGTATTTGGGATGCTTGGGCTTGTAGCGCTCGGAGATGAGGGCGAGGGAGGCCTTCTGGGTCTGCAACTGGGTGAGGATGCTGGAGACTTTGGGGTGGCTGGCGATGGAGGGGAGATTGAGCAGCTCGTCGCGGGGCAGCTTGCCCTCCTGGCAGGCCTGGAGCTGGGTTTCCAGAGTCAGGCGCTCCTTGGACTGCTGGTTGAGCTCGGAGCTGAGCTCCTTGAGCTTGGTGAGCACGAGGTCCTTGCGCTCATCGAGGGAGATGGCCTGGTTGGAGCGCTTGTAGTCATGCATGGCCAGCTCGGACTTTTTGAGCTTTTCCTGCAGGCGCTGGCCTTCAGACACGAGGGACTGGATGGCGCTCTGCATGGTCTTGCTCTTCTGGCTCTCCAGCTCGGCCACGAGGCTGAGCACGGCTTGGTTGGAAAGGGAGGCCACCTGCTCAGGCTCCGCTCCGGTGACTGCAAAGTCGATCAGGCGCGTGTCCTTGCGCAGGGAGATGCGGATCATGGAGTTGATCATGAAGATGGCGTTGTCCTTGGCCTCTTTGGAGGCGGCAGGATGGCCGCCGGCAAAGGCGGGGAGCTGGGTGAGGTTCAGCTCGGAGACCACGCGGCCCATGACCTCGCGGCTTTTGGCGGCCTGGATGAGGGTGTTGACGGATTTTTCGTCGGCCAGGCTGGTGGGCGTGTTCATGCCGTTCATGCCCAGCAGAGACTGCTGCTCGGAGCCAAACTGGGCCACGCTGACGGCCTCGTACACGGGCTTCTGGCGTTTAAAATAAGCGTAGCCGAGGATCAGTCCGAAGAGGGAGAGGGTGATGGGGATCCAGCTGTGGCGGCGCATGCCGTCCACGAGCTGGGCCGGGTTGAGCATGGACGGGGACTCCGCTTCAGCCTCCATGCGTGGCGGCATCTCATAAGCAGGTCGTGTGAGGTTGAGAGAGGCTGGGTGCATGATGTTGAATTAGAAGAAGCTTTCCGGCACGGTGATGACGTCGTCTTCGCGCACGTAGAACATCATGGTCTCGCTTCCAGAGGCCATGGCGTTCACGTCCACTTTGAAAATCTTTTCCTGCGAGCCCATCATGCGCTTCACGAGCACCTTCTTGAGGTTGGCGATCCGTGTGGGGCCGCCGGCAAGTCCGAGGACCTGCAGGATGGTGAGGTTTTTTTCCACCGGCAGCTCATGCGAGCCGGGGCGCATCACCTGGCCGAGAATGGTGACGTGCTGGGAGGAGAACTGGGAGACAAAGAGATTCACCTCCGGATGCACGAGGTAGTCCTTGCGGTATTCAGTCTCGATGAGGCGGGCGGCGGCCGACTGGCTCAGGCCCTGGATTTTGACCGAGCCAATGAGCGGGCACTGGATGGTGCCGTCATTGCGCACTCTCCCGCCTGCGGCCAGATCAGGCTCATCAAAGACGGAGATCTGCACCATGTCCCCCTCACGGATAAGGTAGTCCGCAGGTGCCGAGCCTTTCTGCTGCAAATCCGAAGCCGTGGCTCCGTAAGGCGAAGGCGTGCGGGGCTGGCTGCCGTAGGCCTGTGCGGTGGTCTGCTGGGCGTGCAGAGCGCTGAGCATGCCGCCCAGGCAGCCGAGCATGAGGCAGATGCCGCGCAGGCTGCTGCTTTTCCTGCCAGTAAGATGCCGAGGAGAGTTCATGAGAAAGTGGGGGAGGGGGTTACCAGGTGCTGGTGAGGCCTGCGCCTACGAGATCGCGCACGAAGGGCTGGGAGCCGTTGCCGGTGGATTCGTTGCTGGTATGCTGGTAGAAGAGCTCCAGCGAGATATGCCGGTTGAGCGTGTACTTCAGCCAAGGGCGCACGAAGAAGACGTGGTCGCGGCGGTTGCTGGCCAAATTTGCGATGTAGGTGTGATACTGGGAGTAGTCGTAGCCGACGTCCGTGCCCAGGGTGACCTTGGTGCCGAGCTGCTGCTGTATTCCCGCCAGGACCCCCTGGGACTGGAAGTACTGACCGCCCAAGGAGGGGGAGTTCTGCGCACGGGCGTAGGCATTCGCGTAAATGGAGGTTTTCGGACCGATGGCATACTTGAGGCCCAGCATGCCGACGGGCAGGGTGGCGTCTCCTGCGGAGATCGTATGCAGGATGTGGATGCCACCCGAACCGGTGATGGACAGCTTCTTGGAGGCTTCATACTCCATGCGCACCAGGTAGTCCTGACCTGTCTGGCGTCCGCTCTGCTGCACTTCCTGGATCATTTCATTGAACTGCAGGCCAAGGCGGAAGCGCGGCGAGAAGGCGTAGTCTGCAAACACACCAAAACGCCACGTGTGGGAGGAGAGGAGCGAATTGTAGTGAGTCTGCTGCAACTGCCCGGTGATGCCCACGCGCACTTTTTCCGTGGCTTCATACATGATCTGAAGCTGGGGGGTGAAGTTGACGCGCTGTGCCTGCCCGCCCACATCCAGATCCCCGCCCATCACCTGGTTGAAGAGGCTGGTGAACTTGAATGAGGTTTTCTGCATTCGGTAGTTCAACGAGACGCTCAGGAACTGGTTGATGGAGTTCTGCTGGCTGAACTTGTCGTAGAAGTTGAATTGCGCGTTGTAGTCCGCCAGCAGCTGGAGCTTGGCGTTTTCATCTCCGTAGGAGTATTGAAAGCCGGGGCGTGCGCTCCAGAGCATGTCGCTCTGGCGGTTGAAGTTGCGCAGAAAGACGTTGGAGTCGTAGCGCCAGGTGCCTGAGGCAAAGACGCGCAGCTTCCAGTTTTTGAGGAGCCGCATCTGGTAGTTCATGTACTCCTCGAGAAAGAGATCCTCGGAGTCCTTGGCCTCGGGGTTGGCGACTTCGGTGGCGGGTGCCGCCAGAGATGCCTTGGTGCCGGCGGCTGCATCACGCAGCGCGTCCTGGGCCAGGGCACCTGCGGAATGCAGCAAAGCGCAGCACATCAGCAATGCTGCGGTATTTCGGAATGGGGAGGGGCTTTGGGGGAGCATCGGCTGAATCAGGGGGTGTCCGCGGAAACCACTGGGAGCGGCTTCTGCGGTGTTGACATGTCAGGATTGGAGGAAGGGGTGCTGGGAGTGCCGGGGGTGATGCCCGGGCCAGTGCCGGGGGTGCTGCCTGGAGTGCCGCCACCACTGCCGCCGCCGCCGGAGGAGGGGGTGACGATCTGCTGCTTGGACTGCTCCACCAGATTGCTGCCGCCGGAGGAGGAGCCGCCGGTGAGGTTGGTCACTTTGCCAGTATTGGTGTCCACCAGGTCGGCCTCGATTTTTCCGCCACGGTTGAAGAGCCAGATGACCGAGCCCTGCGGCACTTTGACCTGGCCGCCCACTTCGCCATTGGTGGCTGCGGAGCCTTTGCCGATGGTGACATTGCTCAGGCCTTCGCCCACGGCCACGATGGTGCGGCCTTCATCATGCTGTACAGTCCAGGTGGCGCTGATGATGACGATGGGGGTGCCGGCGTCTCCTCCCTGCGGGGTGTTGCCGGTGGGCTGGGGCTGTCCACCCATGTTATTGATGATCGTACCTTCATCCGTGACGACGGTGACCTTGATGGAGGGCGGTGGGTTTCCAGCTCCGCCACCATTGCCGCCGCCCGGGCTGCCGGGGACGTTGTCATCCACATGAAAGAGGGCTTTGCCTGCGATGATGGTGCACATCACGCCGCCGCCGCCTTCACTGTTGATGCTGGCGCTGTCAAAACGCACCTTGCTGTCCGGATAGAGGATGATGTGCAGCGTAGGCAGGGGCTTGAGAGAGGCACCCGCACCAGCGCCGCAGGAGATCACCGTGCCGGAGCGGATGGTGTCTCCTTTCTCCAATGGTTTCTCACCGCCACCGCTCAGGGAGATCATCACGACTCCTTTCACGGCCGAAACCCGTGCTGTAACTGAGGTGCCTTGCTGAGCTTGCAGTGAGGGCGGGGCAGCCAGCAGCAGCACCGCCATTCCGCACATGAAGAGACCCTGCAGCCACCGTGTCCGGCCAGAAACCGGCAGAGATGTGACATTTGCCATGATAACTCGATTGTTCAGAATCATTATCAAACATAGAGCAGGGCATTGGCCGCAGAGATGCTTGCGTGACTTAAATCCGGTTAAGGCTTTGCTTACACTTGAAGTGCTTATGCGTTGATTTTCCGAGAGATAACCCCAAAAATTGCTGATGCGAAAAAAGTGGCCGTGTTTCTCTTCTCTATGAAATGCTATGCCAAGGGGGGAAAGCCATGGTGGCTTTGAGCTTTTACAGCTTTTCAAATCCTACGATGACAATATGGAATGAGTCATAGGCTTGGGGCTTATTTAATTTCACCTTATGCTATGGCTTGCGGTCTCTTCTCATGATTCTTCTTTTTACAGTAAAGCTCCGCCATCAGTAGGGTGCCGTGCCGGAAGACATGTCCCGCGTTAGGTCACACACGAATAAGGCCTGACCTCCCTGGTGCCCGTGCAGGGCAGCGAATTGTGGGATCAAGGCATGGCTCCGCCATCAGTCACGGGTTTGAGTCAGAGCATGAGGCCGCCCGTCGTGTGGCGGCATGCTGAGATGAGCTGCTTTCAGCTCATCACCGGATCAGGAGGGCAGCATGGGCTGCATGCGCATGCCCAGGGCTGTGCCTTCCTCCATCGGCTCGTCTTCATGGACGCTGAGCCTGTGTTCATGACGGCTGGCGGAGGCGGTGTCCACACCGGCTGTCATGGCGGCAAAGCGTTCCCACTCAGATTCCACAAACTGCTGGAATCTGTCGCGGAAGACCTGGGCGCTGAAGCGCTCGGCATTCTGGCGGCACTTCTGTGCATTCCACCGGCGGCTTTCAAATTCCGCCACCGCACCTTGCAGGGACTCGGTGCTCTGCTCGCCAAAGAAAAGACCGGTCTGGTTTTCCACCACGGTCTCCAGCGCGCCACCACGGCCATAAGCGATGACGGGCGTGCCGCTGGCCTGCGCCTCCAGAAGAATGATGCCAAAGTCCTCCTCACCGGCGAAGACAAAACCGCGTGCGCGTTTGAGGTTGCTCTTGAGCACCTCCTGCGGCTGCCAGCCCATCACCTGCACATTGGGTCCGGCCAGACGGCGCAGCTTCGGCAGCTCAGGACCATCTCCCATGACGACGAGCTTGCGGTCTGGCATGCCATTGAATGCCTGAATGATGAGGTCGATGCGCTTGTAGGGCACAAGACGTGAGGCGGTGACGTAAAAGTCTTCTTTTTCTTCACCGACTTCAAAGCGGTCGATGTTCACCGGCGGATAGACCACCGTGGCGTCACGACGGTACACTTTTTCGATGCGGCGTGAGATGAAGCGGGAGTTGGCCATGAAGGCGTCCACACCTGCGGCGGTGCGGCTGTCCCACATGCGGATGAAGTGCAGCATGCCGCGCACAAGCCAGGTGAAGGGGCCGCGGTCCATGCGTGACTCCTTGAGGTACTGTGTCTGCAGATCCCACGCGTAGCGGATGGGGGAGTGGCAGTAGCAGAGATGGAGCTGGCGCGGGCCGGTGATGATGCCTTTGGCAAAGGCATAGCTGCTGGTGATGACCATGTCGTACGGACTGAAGTCAAACTGCTCGATGGCCAGCGGCATGATGGGGAAGCAGTGGCGGTAGTATTTCTTTCCGCCGGGGAGCTTCTGCACAAAGGAGGTCTTGACCGGACGGCCTTTGAGGAATTTCCGGTTCTCTGCATCAAGGGCATCGATGAGACTGAACACATCGGCCTCCGGATAGACCATGAGCATCTGCTCCAGCACACGCTCGGCTCCGCCGTAAACAGGGAGCCAGTCATGAACAATGGCGACGCGACGTTTGGATTTGATGCTGCACATGGCTTGCGGGTCTTGGGTGGGAATATTGGAGGAAGAGTTCATGCCACCTGATGGATCGGCGTGTTGGTTTCTGCGGCGGCCTCGGCTGCCGGGCTGAGGCGGGCGGTCTGGCGGATGACGGATTCGATCTGCTGCTGCACGGTGCTGAGAGCGTAAACGCTGCGCGCCGTCTGCTGCGCCTGCTGGGAAAGTGTGGTGGCAAAAGCGGCATCCTGCCGCAGACGAAGCAGTGCGGCGGCCAGATCTGAAGCATCTCCCGGAGCCACGAGCAGTCCGGTGTGCTCATGCTGCAGGATCTCAGCCGCACCGCCTGCGCGCGTGGCGATCACGGGCTTGCCAGCCAGCATGCCCTCCACGATCACACGGCCAAAAGGCTCTGCATGCACGGAGGCGTGCACGACGGCATCAGCCATGTCAAAGTAGGGCAGGGTTTCCGTCTTGAAGCCTGCAAAGTGGATGCGGCCTGCGAGCGCGGGCTCTTCCGCTGTGGCGTGCAGCTGCTGCGCGTAGCGGCGGTCTTCATCGGTGAAGAGCGCATCCCCCAGCAGCACGGCATGCGCTTCGGGCACGCTGCGCAGCGCCTCCAGCAGCACGTGCTGGCCCTTCCAAGGCGCCAGCCTGCCAGCCATGAGGACGGTCCAAGCATCTTGTGGAATCTGCAGCTCTGCGCGCAGTGTGCGCACGGCCTCTGCAGTAGTGCGCTGCTCTGGAATGTGAAAGCCATTGGGAACCACGACGCAGAGAGAGGCACGACCGCCACTGGCGATGAAGGCGGCCTTGGTGGCTTCGGAATTGGCGATGACGCTGCTGGCACAGGTGTTGGCACAACCGATGAGCGCACGCTGGTTCAGCCTGCTGAAATGACCGTCTGAAATGATGTCGTGCAGGTGGAAGACAAGCCTGCGGCCAGCCAGCCGTGCGGCAGGGCCGCCGATGATGAGGGCCTTGGCGGTGTTGGCATACACCACGTCAAAGGCGCGTGCGGTCTGTGCGATCTGCAGCACCAGATCTACAATGGCGGGGATGATGCCCAGCACGCTGCGCCATCCGGCCTGCTTGTCCACGGCGGCGGCTTCATCACTGAGCCTGTGCACATGCGTTTTCACACCTGCTTTTTCCAGTGCGGTGCGGAACTCACCGTCCTGAAACAGGGCCACCTCGCTGTCTGCGGCGCGTGCTGCGGCGATGTCCAGCAGCATGAGCTCTGCGCCGCCGAGGCGTCCGGTTTGATCCAGAAAAAGAACCTGAGGTGCGGGACGTCCGGACCTGCGGCGTGAAGACCGCACCTCCACCAGCACACCGCAGGCCAGGCCCAGCACGCAGCCGAGCAGCCCTGCGCGCACGTCTTCCAAATCACGCGAACGGCCGGGGATGCGCGTCTGCACGACTTCAAGGGTGACATTCAGCAGCGTGATGACGCCCGCTAAAACGAAAAGGCGCAGCAGCACCTGGCGCAGCGCGCCAAAGGCCAGCCACACGGTGATTCCCAGAAGGGCAAAGGCGCCGAGATTCAGCCAGAAGTCCATGTAGTCCACCTGCTCCGACCAGCGCTGTGGAAGGAAGGTGAGGCGGCGGTTTCCCAGGGTGGGCTTCAGCGCCAGCCACAGACCGACGCTGAGAAGGAACAGGAGGAAGATGCGGGCGTTGCGTTTCATCGTGTTCATTCGGGCTGCCATCCGGCCTGACGGTACACTTCGCATGCCTCGCGTGCGATGCGGTCCCACGTGAAGCTGCGCAGCACATGCTCACGGCAGGCCTGGCGTGTGGGGATCTGCAGCGTGCCATCCAGCCAGCCGCGCAGACCTGAGGCGATGTCTTCCACACTGGTGCCTTTCAAGACAAGATCATCGCCAAGTCCCTGCACGGTGTCTGGCAGGCCGCCGACAGGCGTGACCAGCACCGGAGTGCCGCAGGCCAGTGACTCTAGCGAGATGAGGCCAAAGCCCTCCAGCGCAGAGCTGGGCACGATGGACATGTCTGCCGCTGCATAGACGGCGGGCAGTGTGGCGTCTGGCACAAAGCCGAGAAACTCCACGTTCTTGGTCAGACCAGCGCGTTGCACCTGCTGCTCCAGTTCGGCGCGCAGCGGGCCCTGGCCGCCAATGACAAGCCTGACATCAGGATGATTCACCGTGGCCTGGGCGAAGGCCTCGATGAGAGACTCCAGCCCCATGCGCCGTGCGAGGCGGCGCACGCAGACGATGGTCTTCTGCTTCTGCGGCCAGACGAGGCGCTGGCGTGCCTCCGCCATGTCCAGCGGCTGGAAGTGATCGATCTCCACGCCGCCGGGGATGATGTGCACGCGGTCCTCCTTGATGCCGTAGCCCTGGCAGAGCTGGTCGCGGAAGGCTTTGGAAAGAACGATGAAACGATCTGCGCGATGATACACGGCGCGCTCCAGCATGCGCTTGGCCATCACCGAGTAGGCTTTGCCGCCTTCGCGTTGGGATTCACTGGCCCAGGGACCATGGAAGTGCACTACGTGCCCGTCCCAGCGCCTGCCGAGAAGGGCTGGCAGTGCATAGAGCGCAAAGTGGGAGGCCAGCAGTCTGCCACGGCGTGGCACCACGGCGGAGCGCACGGCCTTCCAGCGCTGCATGAGGGGCTTGTTTGCCGGGCCGAGGCAGGTGGCCTTGTCAGAGTCGCCAAAGCCATACGCAGCCACACGCACACCCTGGCGCGTGAGGGCGTTGTTCAGACCGCTGAAGTAGCGGTCCACGCCTCCTGAGGAGGCTTTCAGATTCATGCCGAGCTGTGCAATCATGAGGTTTGTGCCACGTCTCCGATTTTGCGCGCCGGATTGCCGGCCCAGATTTCAAAGGGGGGGATGCTCTTGGTGAGCACGGAGCCTGCGCCGAGGATGGATTTCCGCCCGATGGTCAGCGGTGTATTGGGCCGCGCCACCACGATGCTGTGCGCGCCGATGGTCACGTCATCCTCCAGCGTGATGAAATGCGGTGAGCCGATCCAGGTTTCCGCAGCCAGCGTGACGTGGTGGTAGATGCGGCAGCGTTTGCCGATGCGCACCTGCGGATGCATGACGATGCCGAGCGCATAGTGCTCCAGGATCAGGCCTTCTCCCACCTCAGCCTCTGCGGGCAGCAGGCATTTGTGCAGGAAGAAGTTCAGCGTCTTCACGATGCGTGCGGGCAGCCGCCAGCCACGGCGCTGGAGGTCGCGGCTCCACTGCCAGAGCAGCTCAGGACTGTGCAAGCGCATGGCTGGAAGAGAGGGGCTCAGATTTTTTGGCGTGGCCGGGCTGCTGGGTTTTGGCGGCGGCGCTGAAGGCCTCGATCATCTTCTGCGCCACGGCGGGGATGGAGATGTCCCGCTCCACCCAGTGGCGGCCGTTTTCAGCCAGCTGGCGGCGCAGCTTGGGTCCGCTGATGAGCTGGCGCAGCATCATGCCGAGATGCTCCGGGTCGCGCTGGGTGAAGATCAGCCCGCCTTCACTCTGGCGGATGAGGTGGGGGATCTCGCCTGAGTCAGAGCCGATCACCGCAGTGCCGCAGGCCATGGCCTCGGGGATCACGCGGCCAAACTGCTCCTCCCAGTTGGCCTGGGTTTCGGAGGGAAGCACGAGCATGTCCATGGAGGCGAGCCAGCGCGGTGTCTCGTGGTGCGGCACGTAGCCTGCGAAGAAGATGCGGTCGCGCACGCCCTGGGTGGTGAGCAGATTTTCAAACTCCGCCTGAAACTCTCCGGTGCCCACGAGGACCATGCGCCAGTCCAGATCACGCACTTTGCCCAGAGCCGCAGCGAGGGTGCGGAGCCCCTTGGGCTCAATGATGCGGCCCACATAGCCGATGACCGGGGCTTCAGATTTTGGAAAGTGCTCAGGTGGCGTGGCGCGCAGGCGTGGGTGATAGAGCTCAGGATCCAGCGGCAGCGCACAGACGGTCTGGCGGCCGGTGTAGCCCTTGGCCTTGAGCACGTCCGCCACACGGTCGGTGATGGGCAGCGCAAAGCTGGAGGAGCGGTACACCATGGACTCCATCCACGAGAAGGGGACGGGGTACTTTTTGTTGATGTTCTGGCAGGAATAGAAGCCGAAGGGGACGCGGATGGAGCGGTTGTTGGCGTGGCAGACCTGGGCCGTGGCCAGAGCGTAGGGCTCGTGGTTCATGTAGATCACATCCGGTTTGAGCTCGCGCAGAAAGCGCCGCCAGCGCATGCGGTAGGCGTGGAAGATGATGCTGCCGTTTTTCCACACGGCGCAGCGAATGACGGAGCCCTTCAGCTCCGCAGGAGGCTCCTGACGCAGCGCATTGCAAAACTCGTCCTTCCACTCGTCCGGGATGACGAGTGTGATTTTCCAGCCGGTCTCGCGCTGGATGCGTGCGTAGATTTCCTGATTGAGCGCCGTGGCGCAGGAATGGCTGACAATGAGAATGTGCATGGGATGTGCGGGAAGGCTGCGAGAGGTTTATGAGGCGCTTTCTGGCAACAATGCCGGCTGCGACGATGCGGACTTGAGCGGAGCAAGGTGACGCCGGAAGAATTTCCTGACGCGCCAGGTGTGCTTTTCAAACAGGTGGTAGAAGAGCAGGCAATATACCAGCGCAGACAGGATGAAGCCGCCTGCCGCAAGAAGATTGCCAGGGGTTGGTTGTATTTTCACGCCTGCGTAGCAGAGGTAAAAAAGAAAGCCGATGAACGAATTGTGCAGGAGGTAGAGGGAGTAGGAGCAGTCTGAAAGACTCCGGAAAAGGCTAGTGATGACTCCCGGTCTGGATTCGCGGTATGAGCGTATGCCCTCGGCGATGAACACCGCCACGCTGAATGCCAGAATGTAGTCGCTCCACAAGCCAAGCCTGAGGCTTCGATGAAGGACAAAAACGCCGAGAAGCTGCAGGGCTCCCGGCCAAGCCCCCCAGGAGGGAAGCCAGGCAAGCATGGGACGTTTCAGATTTGCTTCGACCAGCAGCACCAGCCCTCCGACGAGCCAGCATGGGAACAGCAGGAGCATGTCCATGTTGAAGGTTGCGATGAAAGCGGTAAGCACCATCAGAAGCCCGAGATTTATCCAGCGCTGTGCTCCCCGGAGGCAAAACGTCAGAGTTATGAGGGGAAAAAGCAGATAATACCAGAATTCATAGGCCAAGCTCCAGAGTGGCATGTTGTCGCCCAGGGATGGGCCGGTCAGGGTCTGAAGATAGAAAAGGTTTTTCAGCACCGTCTGCCATGAAATGTCGATCTGAGAAGGGCTGAGGTTGTAGCCCGCGCCGCCGGCATATTCGTTAATCCAGATGGCTCGGCCAGCGGAAATAAAGATTACAGTCATCGTTACAGAGGGCAGAAGGACCATGTACAACCGCACTAGCCTGTCGGTCAGATATTCACGCCAGCGAAATCCCGCTGGATTCGAGACCACTTTTTTAATGATCAGATATCCACTGAGGGTGAAGAAGACAATCACCGAGCCCCGGTTGAATCCAGAGATGAAAATGAAGGCGCGCGTGACACCATTTTGCAGCTCCTGAGGGAAGGACTCAAAATAGGAAAACAGCATGACGCGGACATGATGAACCAATACTAAAAGCGCAGCCAGACCGCGCACACATTCCAGATGGAAGTAGGGGTGATTATTCATCTGTGTGAGGCTGAGGTTAGACTGAGAGATAGGCGTCTTCCGTCATTTGCGCGATGCGGTCCCAGGTGTAGTTCAGTTCGACACGCTCGCGGGCGTTGGCCCCCATGACCTTGAGGTGCTGTGGCTGCTCACAGAGACGGCGCAGCACGGAGGCCACGTTGGCGCCGTCGTGCTCTACGAAGTCGCCATTTTCACCGGGGGAGATGAAGTCCTCCGTACCGTTGATCTTGGTGGCCACGACGGGAAGACCGCAGGCGGCCGCCTCGATGGTGGCGAGGCTGAAGGCCTCATACCAGCTGGGGAAGAGAAACAGGTCTGATGCGGCGAGAGCCTCTGGCATGTCCTTGCGGAAGCCGCCGAAGATGATGTTTTCCGCAGCGCCGGTCTCACGTGCCATCTGGGAGAAGCGTGCACGATCTGGGTCATCGCCAGCCACATAAAGCGTCAGCGGCACATCCTTGAGGTGACCCATGGCCTGGATGGCAAAGTCCAGCCCTTTGCGCGCCCACTCACCACCGGCAAAGATGGCCACGAGGCGGTCCTGCGGCACGTTGTTCTTCGTGCGCCAGGCTTTGCGTGCTTCTTCGCTCAGCGGCTTGAAACGCACGGTGTCTGCTGCATTGGGGACGATGCGGACTTTGGCCGGGCCGATGTCATAGTGCTTCTGCAGCTCGGAAGCCACACCACGGGAGACGGGCAGAAACATGGGGGCTCTGCGGCCCTCGTGATGCTGGTAAAGGCGCTTTTCTGCGGCACAGGTGGCGTTCAGGTACATCCAGCGTGTGAGGCGGCGTACCGGGGAGACGTTCTCCGCACGGCCCAGGCGGTCGAGGATCTGCTTCTTGGCGGGCTGGATGTTCTGGATGGTGATCACATTGCCGCGCTGGGTGTTGCAGCCGATGCTGTGCACGATGTCATACTGCCCGGGGCGCACGCGGCGGTTCACCTCCAGGTAGTAGCTGCCGAAGTCGATGACCTCCGCCCAGTTCACGCCGGGCACGCGGTGCCAGGAGATCTGCGTGAGGTCCAGGTCCTCCGCTTTGCGTGCATAGAGGTGGACGTCGTGCTTTTTCGCGAGCCGTTCGGCGACTTCGTTCACCGCGCGGGCGCTGCCGTCCCGGCGGTTGCAGTTGATCATGGCGTAGGCGATTTTCATGGAGGGCGTGAGGTTTGATTTTTTCAGGAAAGTCATCCGACGGCCGAGTGCGGCACATCCCAGGGCATGGGCTGGTTCAGCGGCGGGTGGTATTCTGGCCATGGCTGGTGCACTGGCTTGGTCATGCGGTTCAGCGAGATGCCCAGGAAGACCCAGAAGAGAGAGAAGCCGCTGAAGATGTTTCCCACATAGAGGAAGACCAGGCTGCCCAGCAGCACGGCCCTGCCGGTGAAGATGAAGGCGTCTCTGCCGCCCTGCTGAATGCGGCGGGAGAGCTCTGCCCAGATCTGCGCCATGGCGGCAAAAAAGGCCAGGCCGCCGATCCAGCCGAACTGGCTGAAGATCTCGATGTAGCCGCTGTCGCACCAGCCTTCCTTGGCACCGCCATTGATGCGGCCTGCGCCGATGCCCGAGCTGCCGAGCCCCTGGCCCAGCGGGTGCTGGGCGATCCATGGCACACCGTGTGTCAGAATCTCCAGCCGTCCCTGGAAGGAGCCGTCATTCTGGATTTCGGACACGGTCTCAAACCGCTTCTGAATGCGCTCAGCTCCTGGCATGTGATCCAGGCCGTAGCTGGCACCGATGGCCATCAGCGCGGCAAACAGCAGCACCCGGCCCATGCCGCGTCCCTTTGAAAGAGCAGGCTGGAGCACCGCGACCAGCGCCACGATGATGAACATGCTGCGGCTCATGGTCAGCAGCACCACGGAGAAAAGAAGCGCCACCGTGAGCCAGCTGCCAATGATGCGCCAGCGCGGGTGCAGGATCATGGGAATGGCGGCCCAGGCCAGGAAGCTGGCGCAGGGGCCACGCTCGTGCATGGTGGAGAAGACGGACATCTCCGTGGGGCGGAGCTGGCCTAGGTAGCCGACGAATTTGACCTCCGTGACCCAGAAAGCGTCCCACGGCGGGATGGTGAGATACTGATACCATCCGTATATAGCTACGATCAGGGCGGCGTAGCCCGAGGACTTCATCCAGCGATCTGCCGTTTTGATCCCCACCGGTGCGGTGGCTGCAAAAAGGAAGGCACCAAAGCCGGCCATCCACTCTCCCAGCGCATACACGGCTCCCACGCCGGCATTGAGGATGCCCACCGCGATGCCATGTGCGAGCGTCACCATGAGAAGGATGGCGATCTTGCGCACCTGTGGTGTCAGCAGATGAAAGCGTGAAAACGCAGGCACCAGCAGCAGGGCGCTGGCCACCAGCGGTGTCAGGCTGATCATCGAGAGGGGATTGAAAGCGCCATTGATGTAGAAGTCCACCAGACGGCGGATGCCACGGTTTAGCGCCACCACGAAGAACACGTAGTCGAGCAGGTAGCTGGAGCGCGTGGCGGCCAGGTAAAAGGCCGGCAGCACAATGAATATGGCAATGATGAGCTCCATGCAGTCTCAGTGCGAAGCGGCTGCCACAGGGGCAAGAGCCGGTGCTTCGGTGATTTCGGGCTGGCGGAAGTCGATGGCAGGATTGCGCCCCACCCAGGCCATCACGGCTGCAAACCATGAGGAGGGGATGTATTCAAAGCGCTCGATGTTGCGCGTGCCGATCTCCTTGGCCGGGTTTCCTCCCACGATGGCGAAGGGGCGCACGTCCTTGACGACGACTGCGCCTGCGGCCACCACGGCGCCACGGCCGATCTTCACGCCTTTCAGGATCATGGCACCGGTGGCGATCCACGCGTGGTCTTCGATGACGATGGGGGAGAAGATGTGGTCGTAGGTGGGGGAGTGGATGTCGTGGGACCCGGTGATGATCTTCACATCATCATTGATCACCACGCAGTCGCCGATTTCGATGCGTGCATGCGCCTGCATGCGCGAGATGCCGATGCAGCAGCACTCGCCGATGTGCAGGTTGCTTGCATCGCCATGCACCGTCAGACCTGCCAGCACCGTGCTGGCGGGGATGTGCGCGCCGCGCAGGCGCAGGCGCAGCGTCTGCCGGCAGTAGCCCAGCAGCTCGGGCAGCGTCCATACGCGCTTGAGCCAGGTCTTGACCCAGGCCGGGCTGAAAAGGCGCGGCTTGAGGCGATTGCTGTAAAGGAAGGAGATCATGGCTTTGTTCCGATGGGGCCGGAGTGTGTGCTCAGCACTTCACCTCGCTCACCTGCACAGATGCCCTGGGGTGGGAGCTTCTGGAGTCTCCGTGGAGGAAGTGGCGGATGGCGGCCAGACGGCCGGAGAAGGTGGCGGTGAGCCGCTGCCTGGCCTGGGAGCCCGGCTTGAGAATGAGATCGGTGGCGCGTGCCAGGCCTGGGCATACATGGCTGCCGATGCACAGCAGCCAGAGCAGCATGGTGATGCGCGTGAGGCCGCGGCCATGCTGCAGGACCACGAAGGTCTCGTTGTAAGCGATGTCGCTGGTGCCTTCGAAATTGAAGATGCCGCGATGCACCGTGTCGCCATCATGACGAGGGGCCACATTGTGCACAACGCCGACGGTGGGATCGAAGATCATCTTCATGCCGCGTGCGCGGGCCTGCAGGCCGAGAGCCAGCTCCCAGTTCACCTGCGCGCCCTTGCCGCGCAGACCGCGCTCAAATCCGCAGCTGTGGAGAAAGTCGGCATTGTAGAGGCAGTTGGAGCCGCGCAGCACCTGCACCGTGCGCGCCTTGCCGCCGCCGCGATGATGCCCGCCTGTGATGCGGCCATACCAGTGCACCTGACCCACATCCTGCACCAGGGGCTCGGTGCGGCGCATTTCAGGGTAGTCCATCAGCAGGTCCCTGCCACCGGCTGCCACGACATCGGAGCGTGAGAGCGCATGGCGCAGCATGCTGCTCATCCAGTGCGGAGGGATCTCCACATCATCATCCAGCAGGGCGATCCACTCCGAGCGGCATTCTGCGAGGCAGGAGTTCATGGAGCCCACGACACCCACACCGCGAGCCTCCACGGCATGCACGGAGAGCGTGCCTTCAAATTCATGCAGCACGGTGCGGCTGAGTTCATCATCTGCACGAATGCCCACGTAGATGTGAGTGGCCGGAGTCTCCTGCCGGCTCAGCGCCACCAGGCAGCGGCGCAGGTCGTCCGGGCGCTTCAGCGTGGGGATGATGACATCGATGGTGGGTTGCTTCATGTGGAAGGGCAGAGAGGTGGCCGGTTCAGTGGAACCAATGGCCGTCTGAAGAATGGTGGTGAGCTGTGTGGTGAGCTGCTGCAGATCGAAGCAGCTTTCTGCCAGCGTGCGGGAGACCTGGGCATCTGCTGCGGGAGTGCGGGCCATCTGCGTCAGCGCCTGAGCCAGTGTCTCGGGGCGGTCGTCTTCCAGATGGATGTCGCGCTCGCAGAGGAAGTCCGCATTTCCATTGGTGTGGCCCACGATGGTGCGCAGCCCGCAGGCCTGGGCCTCGGCCACGGAGGAGCCAAAGTTTTCCTCGTCGCTGGGCTGCACCAGCACGTCATGCTGATGAAGAAGGGCAGGCACCTCGGTGCGCGGCAGGGATTTGATCCAGTGCAGGCGGTCCGGGAAGGGGAAGGACTCGATCATCTTTTCATAGCCCGGCACAAAGCCGATGCCGCCGACGATGGTGGCCTTCACACGCAGGCCCTGGCGGATGGCCAGCTCAAGACCACGCAGGAAGAGGTCCAGCCGCTTGCGCGGGATGACGCGGCCCAGCCAGACCACGCGCAGATCCGCGCCGTGCGTGGCGGCTTCTGCCGCCGGGCTGAAGAGGTTCAGATCGATCGGGTAAGGCAGCGCCGAGGTGCGTTCCGGGCTGATGCCGTAGAGCCCGTGCAGCGTGCGCTGAGACTGCCTGCTGCCCACGATGATGTGGTCTGAGTGGCGGAGAGGGGGCAGGCCTGCGGGGGAGAGACGCACCTGTGCCAGCACATACCAGGGGAGAGCACGCTTCATGCCGGCCAGCCTGACGATCTCGGCGAAGCGGGAGATGATGGAGCGTGCATCCGTGCCGGGCGGGCCCTGGGCAAAGCTGATCATGGGCAGGTTTTTCACCCGGCCGGGTGCGTAATCTCCCAGCCACAGGCAGAGATCATAGCGGCGGTGGGTGTGCTCCTTGGAGATGTTTTGCAGCAGCAGGCGGGAGTAGGTGCCGCTGTCCGCACGGCAGGCTAGGAAGCCGATGACGGGAATGTGCTGCACCCTGGCCCGGAAACGGTCGGGGCCTATGTTGTCTGTGGGGATGAAGCGGAAGCCCGCATGCTCTCCCACGCAGGGGCGGGGATCCACAAAGGAGGGCTTGGAGAAGAAGTCCACCTCATGCCCGGCATCAAGTAGAGCGCGCAGCAGCAGCGCATTGGCCGAGGCGACACTCCCGGCCTGTTCGGAGACATAACCTGTGGCGGCGATTTTCATAAAGTGCAGCGGTTGACTGACGGTGGGCAGGGCACGCGGTCAGGAATCACAGCCCGTAGCGCCGGGGGACATTTCCCAGCGTTTGCTGGAGCTCCCAGAACGGGCTGCGAGATGACTGTGAGTGCTTCCACAGCCAGCCGGGAAGCATCCAGAGATAGCAGGCAAACTCGTGCGTGAAGTGCATTGCGGCGCGCAGCGTCTCCATGGACGGGCGCTGACCGCGGAAGCGGGAGAGGATCACCAGCGCCACATGCTTGGTCAGCAGAAAGGCCAGCGGCAAAGGAGCAGCCCCCAGATCCAGGCTGGAGATGACACGTGCCTCCCAACGGCGGGCCAGAGTCATGGCCTTTGGCAGCGGCCTGCGCGGGTGATGAACCAGAGCCTCCTGCACACAGCCGCATTTCTCTCCCTGGGCCTGTAGGCGGGAGCAGTACTCCATGTCTTCAAAGGAGGGGTAATAGCGTGCGTCAAAGCCCTGTGTTTTTTCGTAGAGTTCCCGGCGGATGGCAAAGTTGCATGAGGGGAAGATCTGCTGCGGCTTCAGCACTTCGGGGGCTTCCAAAAGCATGGAGCCCTGCTCGGGCGTGGCCACAGTGAGACCGTGGAAGACCTTGATGTCGGAGGCGCTGGCAAAGGCGGTGAAATAGGCGCTCAAAAAGGCAGGTGAGGGAATGACATCATCATCAATGAAGATGAGCCATTCGCCGGTGGCTTGAAGCACGCCCGCATTGCGGTTTGCGCCCGGGCCACGGCGCGGGCCCGTGGTGATCTTAACCGTGGGGAAGTCGGCCTTCAGCATGGACTGCGTTTTGTCGTCGCGGCTGTCATCGGAGACGATGACCTCGCAGGACTGCTGCTCCAGCTGCGGGGCCAGGGCGTGCAGGCAGCGCGCCAGATCAGCCGGGCGGTTGCAGGTGGGAATGATGATGGATGCGAGAGGCATGCTCGGGGGCGCGGTGGATTCAGTTTGAGGCGGCGTTTTTCCAGGCATTCAGGTGGCTGGCCATCGTCTGCGCGGTGGTGTAGCTCCGGCGCTGCAGCTCCAGGCCTGCCTGCCCCATGCGGAGACGCTCTTCCGGGTGCTTCAGCAGCCGCAGCAGCACAGCGGCCAGCTGCTGCGGCTGTTGATCAGCCCACACACCTGTGACTCCGTCTTCCACCAGCTCGCGGCTGGCGGGGGCAGTGCCACAAATGACTGGTTTGCCGTAGGACCAGGCCTCCACGTACACGATTCCAAAGGATTCGTGTGCTGAGGGCAGGCAGAAGGCGTCGCAGGCTGCATAAGCGTCTGCTTTCTCCTGTTCCGACGGGCAGCCGAGATCGCGAACGTTCTCGGCGGAAATTTTGGCAAGCCGTGCGTCATCCGCAGCGCCGGGGCCGGCCAGCAGCAGCACGGCTTCCGGGCACTGCTGCGCCACCAGCGGCCAGGCCTCCAGCAGGGCGGGGTAGCCTTTGCCCACATCACGGCGTCCCACGAAGAGGACTGCGGGTCGCTCCCCGATCATGAGGCGGCTGCGCAGCTGCGGGCCATCACCATCCGCACGGCACATGGGTGGCAGTCCGCAGCGCACCAGCTTGCTTTCAGGCACGCCCAGCCTGGCCAGATGGCGGCGCTCAAAGTCGCTCTGGCAGAATACTGCATCCGCCTGGCGGTAAAGCCGCAGATCAATATGGTCATCTCCCCAGTCTCCGGGATGAACGGCGGGCCAGACGGTGAAGCCCATGCCCTTCTTCCGCGCCATGCGCGCCGCAGCCAGGCCGATGAAGTCCCAGCCCGTGCCCACAAAGTGCAGCTGCTTTGTGCCGGACAGTGCGCCATTGTAGGCGGACTCCGACCATGCTCCACCGGCCAGCCGCTCCAGCAGCCCATGCAGGGACGGGCGGGAGGCCAGCTTGAAAAAGACGCTGCGCAGCACCTGCCAGGGCAGGGTGGAGACCAGTTTGGTCTTCCGCCAGGAGACAGGATGCGAGGGGCCGGTGTTTGGCGTCTGGATGAAACCAAACCAGCCGGTGTCCCCGGCTGCGGTGAGAGACTCTGCCAGCAGGCGCTGATAGCTGGCCAGACCGCCGGTCTGCGCAGGATCATTGATGGAGAGGATGCCGGTCATGAGCGTGTGTGCTGGGTGCGCTTTGCGGTGCAGCGTCTCAGGCGACGACGGGTTTCCACTGGACCCAGAAGCGCTTGTCCACCATGCGCACCACCTGATTGAGCAGGCGCACGCCGAGAGGCCAGTGGCCGCGCTTGGCGGCTGCCTTGCGGCGTGCGACCAGCAGCTGGTCCCACTCCTCCCGCTCGGCGCGTGTGAGGAACTGGAAGAACAGCTCGTTGATCGGTTTGGGTTCGTCCAGCAGGCCGCCCGCCCAGTGCATGAGGTAGGGCTTGCTGCCGGGGGCTTCCCACAGGTGGGAGTAGCTGCCGGGGTAATCGCCTGCCCAGGTGGACTCCATTTTATAAGGCGGCAGCGTGAGGTTGGTCATGGGCACATCCGTGCTGAGTACAAAGAGATTGGTGCCCGGCTGATCATGCAGGGAGAAGTGCAGGCATGCGGGCTGATTGGCCGGGCGCTCGGCAAACTCGATCAGGCTCTCCTGCGTGTAGAGAGCGCGGTCGCAGGCATACTGACCAGCGCAGAAGACCTTCTGCTGCCAGGTGGAGCAGCGTTCGGCCAGAAAAGCTTTCGATTCCGCGCACACGGTCCACTGCGGCTTGTTCCATTCCGTGCAGGCCACCACAAAGCCGCTGTGATCTTCCAGCACTTTGGTCGGGTCGCTGAGGAAGACGATGTCGCTGTCGCAGTACTGGTAGTTGCTCATCGTGAGCGGCAGGTACTTGCGCATCATCGGGTGGGAGCAGCGGCGCGCGATCCAGTCGTAGAATTTCGGGGCTTCGAGCCAGCGGCTGTTTTTCGGCAGCTCAAAGCGCTCGTCATTGTAGGGGATGACCTCCAGCGGCAGATCGCAGCCGGTGGCGCGCAGAGAGCGCTCCATGGCCAGGAAGTCGAGCCGTACCTTGCCGCTGGCCAGGGTGATGATGCGTTCGAGTTTCATGAGTGAGGGCGGGGGAAAAGGGGGGGCTTCAGGCGGGGCAGGTGGCATGGGCTGCCATGTGGTCTGCCAGGGAGGCGAACTGACGGGCGATCTGCGCCCAGTCGAGATGCTGCTCTGCAAAGGCGCGGCTGCCGGGCTGGCATTCATGACGCCGGAGCTGCTCCAGCCAGTGCAAAACGGCCCGGGCATGATCTGCGGGATCGTCCGGGATGCAGAGCGTGCCACAGTTTGTCGGCACGTACTCCTGGATGGCGCCGATGCGGCTGGTCACAACGGGCAGGCCGGAGGAGAGAGCCTCGACGATGCCGTTGTTGGCCACGCAATCTGCGAGCGGCATGAACATGAGCGTGGCACGTGCGTAGAGATCTCGCAGGGCCTCGGCGCTGATGCCGGCATGCCAGCGCACCTGGGGATCACGTGCCAGTTTCATGATGGCGTCGCTGTTCCTGCGGTCAGTGGGGAGGACGCAGTCCAGCTCGACGTCCGGGCGTGCGGCACGGATGATGCCAAAGGCCTTCTGCAGCACTTCAAAATCCCTGAGCCAGTGGCCCACGGAGATGAGGCGCGGCGGGCCTGAACTGGCCGCGCCTTCCTGCGGGCGGAAGAAGTCGAGATTCACGCCATGCTTCAGATGCCAGACGGGGACGTCGGTATGCTCCCGGACGTGATCGACGAGATTGCCGCCGAGGCAGACGATGGCGCCCACATCCCGAAGAACGGAGAAGTCTTTCCAGAAAAGACGCAGCTGCGAGGGGGGCTGGTGCAGGCAGATGATGAGGCGCTTTTTGATGTCGGCAGGGGCGCTGATGAGGTGCCCGCCCAGCTGGCTCTCCGCCACGGAGAGGATGCCGAGCGCCCGGCTGTCCGCCTGCAGGTGGTGGAGCAGTGCGGCAGCTGCCTTTTCATGCGCCATAGTGCAGGATGGGAAGGGAGCCAGCGCCCTGAGCTGCTCGTGCCTGCGGTCGCGCATGCGGCGGTAGATGCGCACCAGCGGATTGCTGCTGTGCGGAATGGACGGGATGAAAAGGTTGCGGACCCGGCCGGGGAAGGCGGATTCCAGCTCGGCAAAGAGAGGGTCAAACCCGCTGACGCTGGACATGTGGGACCAGCGCTCGCGCACGACCACGAGCGGTGCCGAGAGCGTCTTGTGCCCGGAATGGGACAGGGCGGCAGGCAGCTGTGCTGCACCGGGCGCAAAATCAGCCGCCTGGCTTTTCTCTGGTGCCACGAGTGGAAGGGCGCAGTTCATGAATGAGTGGATGCTGAGTTTGATGAGGCGTGCGGCACATCTGCCGGGCGCGGGGCTCAGGCCTTGGGAGCGAGCAGCGAGCCGATCATTTCGAAATTTTGCAGGGCGAGGTTTTTCTGCCGTGCTGCCCCCTGGGAGATGGCACCCGCATAGGCGGTACGCTGCTTCCAGATACGGTCCAGCTTGTCAAAGGTGGCGGAGGCATCGAGCAGATCAGAGACTGGCACGACGATGTCCGAGGCGTCCAGGCCGGAGCCTTCCAGGACTGCGGAGGTGATGCCCTCGGCCTTGATGGAGTAGCCGATGGGCACGGTGCAGCGTCCGGTGGAAAGGCCGGCGATGGCGGCATGCATTCGTTCCGCCACCACCATGTCGCAGCGGGACACGAGGCCCTTGAACTCCGCTGCGCTGAGGTCTTCGGCAAAGACGCGCACGCGTTTGTCAAAGCCCAGCTCGCGGGCGATCTTGGTGGAGATGAGGCGGTCGTCGGCGGAGTTTTCCTGCACATGCGGGATGATGGCCACACGGACGGACCAGCGATCGAGCATGGTCTGGATGAGCTGCTTCCACGCGACCTTGTGGGCCTCATAGCTCAGGCCGGTCCAGCCGGAGATGGACTCGCTGATGGAGAGGGCCACCCACGGGCCGTCAGCGGCCGGCAGATGCTGGTCTGCAAAGGTGGTGTCTGCTTCGAGAAGGAAGGCTGTGTCCGCAGTGACGGGCAGGCGGTCCACACGTGAACCCAGCTGGCTGGCAAGGTAGCTCTGAGTGTGCGCCTCACGCAGGGTGATAAGAGAGGCGTCCTCCTCCATCTGACGCCAGAGGCTGATGTCGGCATCGTTTTTGAAACGGCCGACGGACTGGCCGATCAGCGCCACAGGCACGCCGTGTTTTTTGGCCCAGCGGACCGGAGCGCAGAAGTGGGAGAGGGAGGTGGTGCCGTAGTCGGAGCTGAAGAGATCTCCACCGCTGACGATGACGAGGTCTGCGCTCTCGAAAGGCATCTGGAGGTCGCTGTCTTTGATTTTGCCATCATCGGCAGAGGCGGCGATGCCGAGCTTCTGAGCGGTGCGCGTGGTGACCATGTGCATCATGTTTTTCCACAGCGGAGGCTGCACCCAGTGGCCGCCCTGGTAGAAGGCATCCTGCAGGTAGCTGGTGTGCGGAGTATTCAGACGCTGCTCGTCGTAGCCGGGGGAGCGGCTGACGATCTGAATGGTGGCATTGGCATAGCGGGACTTCAGCTGCTCTACCGTGGGACGGACGAGGGCTTCAACGCCGCGGTTGCGGAATCCGGTGACGCCGGTGATGACGATTTTCATGGCAGGTGTAGGTTTGAGTGGGACGGAGTTAAGCGGGTGTCAGAGCAGGCACGGGGGCTTTTTTGGCGGAACGAATGAAGCGCTGCTCAACAAAGCGGTAGGAGAGGGCAGAAAGGCCAATAGTGAGAGGCAGGCTGATGGCGCCGGTGATCAGGAGGCAGGACTGCCAGGTGTGGACGTCAAGGTGCCTGACGAAGGCCCATTGGGTGAAGATGATCACGGGATTGTGGAGCAGATAGATGCTGTAGGATATGCCGCCGACAAAGAGAGCAGCGGGGGATTCCAGCAGCACCTTGGCGAGCTTGTTCACAGGGCCCGTATGGCCGGTGTCGGTGTCGATCATGTGGCAGAGCACGCACAGCCAGATGGCAAGGGGCATGGCATCTCCGATCACCCATTCAAAGCTCATGCCGCTGAGGCGACCACGAGTGAGGAGGAGGGAGAGGAGAAGGGCCACCGGCAGGAGATTGATGCCAATGAGTTGTTGATGGCCGGGGGCCAGCAGGTAGGTGCGCAAATGATAGGAGAGGATGCCGATCATGAACCATTCGAGATTGAACGGGAGGAAGGCTCCGTGGCTGCTCCAGGACATGCCATTGATGGAGGGAAAGATGAAGTCACGAAGAGCCATGACGGCAAACACGCCCAAAAACACGTGGAGCAGCCGCTGGCGGAGGGGCTGGAGAATGGAGCAGAGCCAAGGTGCCAGGAGGTAGAACTGAAACTCCAGCGACAGGCTCCAGGCCACTCCATTGAAAGCCACCGCCACATGGGGGAGGACGAAGTTTGGCACGATGCCGTTGATCATCGTGAAGTCGCACAGGGCATAGGCGATGATGTTTGAGTCAAACTGATGCCAGCAATGGTCAAAGTAGGAAAGCTGGTGTTTGTCAAAAAGGGACGGCCAGAAGTCTGTGAGCAGATCACCGCGCATGGGGTGTACGAGCACTCCCAAAGCCACGCCGAGAAAAAGAACGGGGTAGATGCGGCGGAAACGGCGCTGGATGTACACGCCATAGGGCTCTGCACGCTCGTGGATGAGCAGAGCGATGACAAAACCGCTCAGGATCATGAAAAGGTGCACGGCAAAGTGTCCGCTGGTAAGAAGGCTGATCACAGGAAGTCCGAGCTGCGGATGCCCGCTGAACTGGAAGAGGTGGGTGATGACCACCCACATGGCCAGCCAGCCACGCAGCCCTTCGAGCATTTGGATTTTGGTCTTCTTCTGAGATCCAGACATGGTGTTTTTTTGGGGATCAGGGCAGCAGCTTGCGGCGCAGCTCCAGAGGCGGCAGCTCGCAGGCGTCTTTTTTGAGCGGCACCATGTGGCGCCAGCGGGCCACGATGCGGTAAACCTTGTCCCGCAGGGCGCGGGGAATGATGACGGCGAGATCCGCGATGTCCGCCCAGAGCGGTGTTTTGGCCAGGATGGCCAGGGCGGCATCAGAGCGGTCCATCACCTGGTCACCTTCGGCGGCGATGATGGTCCACTCGGCGCGGTTCTCAGGCATGGTGATGTGGTGCTCCTGCGCGGTGATGCCATTGAGCGGGGCAAAGCGCAGCAGGCCGGCGCGGTCAGCCGTGGCCACGTGGCGGATGAAGCCATCACACAGGCCGCAGGCGGCGTCGTAGAAGACAATGAGAGGCTTGTCGGCGGAGCCGGAGGGCTGCCAGCGGCGGTCGGCATACCAGCCCAGCAGCGGGAGCAGAAGCATGAGCATGTTCTGCCAGAAGAAGATGTTCATGCAGAGCAGGATGGCGATGTGGAAAAGCCAGAGAGAAATGAGGATGGGCCAGACCAGCCTGCGCACCATGACGGCCAGAGGCGCTGCCAGTTCCAAGAGGGTGGCCAGAGGGAAGGTCACGCGCAGGAAGAGATCAAACCACGGCTGGTGCAGCACATCCCGCGCGAGGCTGAAGTTCCAGAAATTCCACTTCGCACTGTGCAGCAGCGCGTAGAAGGTCATGGCATTGGTGCCATACACGCGCCAGTCGGAGGTTTGCAGCCGGGCCACGCCGATCATGAAGTAGGTCAGCATGACCCAGAAGCACAGGGCACGAAGCAGCAGGCGGCTGGCTTCATTGTCGGTTTCATCCGCAGGGCGCTTCCACAACAGCGCATTGAGCGAGACCGCAGCGTAGGAGCGGCTGCTGAGGAAGAAGAACAGGCTGTGCAGCATGATGAGCTCCTGGTGATTCACGTGCCCTCCGAAGCCGCGTGCCAGCCCGTGGAAGAGAAGGGTGCAGAGCATGGCCAGACCCGTGACCAGCCATGCGGGGCCAAAGCCGCAGAGCCCCACGAGCAAAACGCCTCCATACACAAGGGTAAAGCCGTGGTAGAAGCCGGGCTGCAAGATGGACTCCAGCCAGGATGCGGGCAGCCAGCCCAGCACGCCACGAGGCAGAAATGCCTCGGCAGGCATGGAGGCAAGGGCGGGAAGATCATCCACCAGCAGATCCAGCAGCAGAATGCCGAAGACCAGAATCCGCGCGAGACCGAAATGGAATGTGGTGCCTTCTTTGAAGATCATGACCGGACAGGTGGGAAGGTGTACACCAGGCTGCTGCCGGGCGTGGCGAAGGGGGCTGGCACCTGTGCACCGCGCTGCAGTGGCAGCGTGCGCTTCCACAGCTCGATTTTGGCGACGGGGGCTTCAGGGTGCAGTGAGTTGTAGCGTGTCTTCAGCCCTTGAGCGAAGGCATCCAACGCCTTGGTGATCACCGGTTCAGGCGTCTGGCCTTCGGAGGTGAGCTGATCTCCGAGGGAGTGCGTTTTGGTGAAGAGCACCACGGCGTTGGGGGTGACGTATAGAAGCGCCGGGTTCAGAGCCACAGCGGCACCTGTGGTGGTGAGGCCGCGCCAGTCGTAGATCACACCGTTCTCCATCGAGGCTGCGAAGCCTGCAAACATGGCCCAGCGGGTGAATGGGAAGGGCTCATGCTTCTGAGGATAGGTGTACTGATTGCGCGTGGTGATCTGCGCCAGCGCCTCCAGCATGAAGAGGAAGCCGATGGCACCCACGATCATGCGCAGGGAAGCGGTACGCCATGCCTTCTTCACCGAAGGGTGCAGAAGGAAAAGCAGGACGGCGCCAAAGACCGCCGCGGCCTCCAGCACGAGCTTTGCATTCTCGAAGATGATCCACTTCATGGCGGGTTCAGGACTGGGCGTTTTGGACGTTCACCGCACCGAGCGGCATCTTGTAGGCGCACCACATGTAGGGGGCCCCTGCCACGTTCACCTGGGCGCAGCTGACTCCGTGTACGAGCGTTTCCACCTTGTTGCCGGCAAAGATGGCCAGGTTCAGCGAATAGATGCCCTGGGCCAGATCCACGCGGTCTATCGTCAGGCTGATTTCCGACTCGCCTTCAGGAATGGCCTCCAGATGGGAGGAAAAATCCGCCTGGCCCACCGTGGTGGCGGCGAGGTCCACGAAGTTGATGAAAGCGATGCCCACCGGCAGGTGCTTCTGCGATTTGATTTTCATCTTCAGCGTCAGCGGGCTGCCTGCCTGCACTGTTTTGGGCGGGCTGCTTTCCAGCAGCTCAAAGGACTGGATGGCCTCGTGGGTGTGCAGCGTGTAGGCCGTGCCAGACTTGGCGGCCTGCGCGGCGTTGTATTGATCAATGGCCTCGGCGGTGGTGCCGTAGTAGAGGCGGCGTCCGGAGGCCATGAGCATGGCCTGCGTGCAGATGCGGGCCATCTGGCTCTGGTCATGCGAGACAAAGATGATGGCGCAATCCTTGGCGATGGAGCCGATGCGCTTGAAGCATTTGGCGCGGAAGGCGGCGTCTCCCACGGCCAGCACTTCATCCAGGATCAGCACGTCAGGCTTCATGGCCGTGGCGACTGCGAAGCCCAGGCGCACCTGCATGCCCGAGCTGTAGCTCTGCACGGGGGCGTCGATGAACTCGCGGATCTCGGCAAAGTCGATGATGCTGTCGATCTGCTCGTCGATCTCCTTTTTGCTGATGCCGAGGATGGCGGCGTTGATGTAGATGTTCTCACGGCCGCTGAGGATGGGATTGAAACCCGCGCCGAGGGCGATGAGAGCGCCGATCCTGCCGCGCATGGTCACCGAGCCGGAGTCCGGCTTGATAAGGCCGTTGAGGATTTTCAGCAGCGTGGTCTTGCCCGCGCCGTTGTGGCCGATGAGGCCCAGGCACTCGCCGCGGCGGAGCTGGAAGGAGACATCATGCACAGCCCAGAACTCTCCGGCGCGGAGGTCGCTCTCATCCGGCAGAGACTCGGCGCTTCTGGCGGCGGATTTTTTCTGCCAGGGGTTCATCTCGCTGAGCACGTCCTTCATGCCGTACCACAGCGAGCGTTTGAGATCGCGGCAGAATTTCTTGGAGACATGGCGGACATCCACCAGCACTTCTTCCGATCTGGCGGGAGCCGAGGCGGAACGAGGGGCGTTGAGCGGCTTTTCGACGGGGGTGATCGTGGTCAGCATGAGAGCGTGGGATGTGGGTTTCTAAAAAAGGCAGGCTGCAGGGCGGCAGGCGCGCACCGGATGAGCCCCTCGAGGCGTCTGCATGCAGCAGGCTTCCCTTAGGGAAAGGGGAGGGGTGTGGAAACTTGGAGCTTGCCCGACGCCGGATCGTGCCGGCGCTGAACTAACCACCCATGCGGGCGATCAGGTGCGGCATGGCCAGCCGGAAGGCGATGAGACCCGCCAGCGTGATCAGGCCTGAAGCGATGGTGACGATGGCAAAGGGAAGCAGCAGGGTGAGATCCTGGCCGGAGAGCGTCTCACGTGCGGTGACGATCAGCGGAGAGATGGGGTTCCAGGTGGCGAGCCATCCGGCCAGGCCATCGGTGCGGGCAGGATAGACCACAGGGGTGAGCAGCATGAGGAACTGCGCAAAGATGGGGATGCTCTTGGACACATCCCCATACAGCGTGCCGATGGGAGCCAGCGCCAGGCCGATGGCGGAGCCGCAGAGCAGGAGGCCTGCAAGCGCCACAGGGAAGAAAGCCAGACCACCACTGACTGGCACATGCCACCAGAGCATGACACCCACCAGCAGCACCATGCGGATGGCGAAGTTGAAGAGCACCATGTAGAACCCTGCAAGGAGGATGGCCTCGCGGGGGAAGTTGATCTTGGCCAGCATGGGCTTGGCGGCGCTGAGCGTCTGGACAGGGGAGGTGACGGCGTCCACAAAGCCCTGCCAGAGCAGCGTGCCCATCATGGCAAAGGCCGCGTAGGGCACGGCTCCGGTGTCGATCTCCACGATGCCCTGGGAATTGAGGAAGATGAAGGTCAGAGAGGCAACCAGAGGCGGCAGGAAGGCCCACAGGTAGCCAAAGCAGGTCTGGCGATACTGGGCGCTGAGATCGCGCACAAACAGACGCCAGGCCAGCTCACGGCCCGCCAGCAGGTCATCGACGAGAGCCTTCAGGAGTTTTCCCGGATGCCCCAGCAGGGGCTCGGGCGAGTAGGTGCGTTCAGTGAGTTCCGCAGGACTGGGGCATGAAGTGGCCATGGCGTTTGGTTTGGGATGAGGGTGCAGGGTGGCGCGTCACCGCAGCGCGGTGATGGGCTCTGGTTTCCAATCTCTCTGCTGGCCGGCGCGTTACGCCGGGAGCTCGCTCGGCAGGGGCTTGCCGATGCTGTACACCTTGAAGCCGATCTGACGCAGCTTCGCGTGGTCCAGCACGCTGCGGCCGTCGAAGATCCAGGCGGGTTTCACCATGGACTTGTAGATGGCTTCGAAGTCGAGCTTGCGGAATTCATCCCACTCGGTGAGCACGAGCAGCGCGTGCGCCCCCGCAGCGGCTTCGGCGGCGCTGGCGGTGTACTCGATGCCGGGGTGGTTGCTTTCGATCTCCAGATCCTGGCAGATCTGCTCCTCCTCCACCTTGGGGTCGTAGATGGCGATCTTGGCGCGCTCTTCCATGAGGTCCTTGCAGATGTAGATGGCGGCGGACTCGCGGGTGTCATTGGTGTCCTTCTTGAAGGCGAAGCCCAGCACGGCGATGCGCTTGCCGCTGACGGTGTTGAAGAGGGTGCGCAGCACGCGCTCAAAGAAGCGGTGCTTCTGCCAGTCGTTCATCTGGATCACCTGGTTCCAGTAGGCGGCCACTTCCGGCAGGCCAAAGTGCCCGCAGAGATAGACGAGGTTCAGCACATCTTTCTGGAAGCATGAGCCGCCGAAGCCCACGGAAGACTTGAGGAACTTGGGTCCGATGCGGGAGTCCGAACCGATGGCGCGCGCCACTTCGTCCACATCCGCGCCGGTCTTTTCGCAGAGGGCGGAGATGCTGTTGATGGAGGAGATGCGCTGAGCCAGGAAGGCATTGGCCACCAGCTTGGAGAGCTCGGAGGACCAGAGATTGGTGGTGAGGATGCGCTCGCGGGGGACCCAGTTGGCATACACGCTGACGAGTTTTTCCACGGCGGCCAGTCCGGCCTCCGTCTGCTCACCGCCGATGAGGATGCGGTCAGGCATGTTGAGGTCTGCCACGGCGGTGCCTTCGGCGAGGAATTCAGGATTGGAGAGCACCTGGTGGTCCAGGCCTTTTTCGCTGGAGGCCAGGATGGTCTGGATGGCCTCGGCGGTGCGCACCGGGATGGTGCTCTTTTCCACGATGATCTTGGGGCTGTCCGCCGCTTCGGCGATGGTTCGCGCCACGGACTCGATGAAGCGCAGGTCTGCCGCCTTGTGGGCGCCGACACCGAAGGTCTTGGTGGGCGTGTTCACGCTCACGAAGATGATGTCGGCAGCCTTGATGCTTTCCTTCACCTCGGTGGAGAAAAAGAGATTGCGACCGCGAGCGGAGCACACGAGGTCATCCAGGCCCGGTTCATAGACGGGCAGTTCGTCGGAGTTCCAGGCTGCGATGCGGGTGGCGTTCAGGTCCACCACATCCACGCGGATGTGGGGGCACTTCGCGGCGATCATCGCCATGGTGGGTCCGCCGACGTAGCCGGCGCCAATGCAGCAAATTCTCATAGGGGATTTAGAATGGGTGGGGGGATTAGTTGAAGGTCACTTTTTTCAGCGGGGCTTTCATCGGGCGGGGCTGTTTGGCCGCCGGTCCGGCGAGAAGATCGGCAAAGTAGGCGATGGTGCGGTCCAGGCCCTCGGACAGCGGGATCTTAGGCTCCCAGCCGAGCTTTGTTTTGGCCAGGGTGATGTCTGGCTGGCGCTGCTTGGGGTCATCCGCAGGCAGCGGGCGGAAGACGATCTTTGATTTGCCGCCGACCTTGGCGAGCACCAGCTCGGCGAGTTCCAGCATGGTGAATTCGCCGGGGTTGCCAATGTTGACCGGGCCGGTGAAATTGTCTGTCTCCATGAGCTTGATGAATCCGCTGATCAGATCATCCACGAAGCAGAAGCTGCGGGTCTGGGTGCCGTCGCCGTAGATGGTGATGTCGTTGCCCTTCAGGGCCTGGACGATGAAATTGGAGACGACGCGGCCGTCATCTGGCAGCATGCGCGGGCCGTAGGTGTTGAAGATGCGCACCACGCGGATGTCCACGCCGTTCTGGCGGTGGTAGTCAAAGAAGAGCGTCTCGGCCACACGCTTGCCCTCGTCATAGCAGGAGCGGGGACCGATGGTGTTCACGTGGCCCCAGTAGGTCTCGGGCTGCGGATGCACCTCGGGGTCACCGTAGATTTCTGAGGTGGAGGCCTGGAAGACGCGGGCCTGCAGGCGGCGGGCCAGACCCAGCACATTGATGGCACCCATGACCGAGGTCTTGATGGTCTTGATGGCGTTGTGCTGATAATGAGGGGGCGAGGCAGGGCAGGCGAGGTTGTAAATCTGATCGACTTCCACGTGGATTGGGTCCGTGATGTCGTGGCGGATGAACTCGAAGTTCGGATTGCTCATCAGATGGGCGATGTTCTGCTTGCGGCCTGTAAAGAGGTTGTCCGCGCAGATGACTTCATTTTCTTCGGCCAGCAGACGTTCACACAGATGAGATCCGAGGAACCCAGCTCCGCCAGTGATGAGGATGCGTTTTTTCATGGATTAGATCGAGTATTTAGTTTTTAGGGAATGATTTAGGCGACTCTGGAGCTGCGGGACTGCCGGGGAAAGCAACAAAACACATTGGCGCTTAGAGATTCCAGAGTCAAAACACACCTTCATAATCAAATTTGATGTGTTGTATTGAACACTGAGTAAATTTACCCAAGCTGCCGCCATTGGTTGAGTCCTTGCTCCCCCTCAGCCTGACTTGAACTTCCATAAGAATCCGCTTCCATTAGAAGAACTCCACTCATTCAGGGTTCAGATGTCGCTAAGGCATGTCTTAGTTTCCTTACGAATCCCTAAGGTTGACCAAGGGGTGTGTCTGGGGGCAGGATGGGGCATCGCCAACCTCCACAATATTTTTCGTTACATTTCCCTCACGTTGCTGGTGATCTGCATCTGTCTGCTGCCTGGCTCCAACATGAAGCTGCCGGGCACCACTCATGTGATGATCATCTGGCTGACGTGTGCCGCTTTTGGCTGCTGGTTTTTAGCCCGGGTGTCTGAGTGGCGGGGGCCCGGGGCGCATGAAAAGTCCGTCTGGGCGCTGGCGGCAGCCGTGTGTGCCTTTGGCTGGCTGGTAACCTGCTTTCCGAGTGCGATGGTCGAGCGTCTGACGGGAGCCATTCTGGGGCTGGACCGCAGTCCGTGGGTGGCGTTTGGCACCATGGATCAGGCCGCGTCAGTGCAGGGGATGGTCTCCGTCTCCAATGCACTCATGCTGCTGGTGATGGCGCTGGATTTTGGCGTGGAGCGCTCTTGCCGGATCGCCATGGCTCTGGCGGTGACTGTGGCGGGGTTCATCACTGCGGCGGCTGGTCTTTGCATTCACTCATCTGCTGACCTGATGGCGCTGTGGAAGGTGCCGCACGTACCCAGTTCTGTTTTTGGCCTCTTCTGGTATCATGGGAACACGGCCTCCTTCCTTAATCTGAGCTGGCCGCTGGGGGTATGGCTGTGCCTGAAGCTGCTGCGCAACGGTCTGCGCAGCTTCAAACAACAGATCATGCTCTCCCTGCTGGTGGTGGCCGTGATGGTGCAGATCATCGGGGTGTGTGTCAATGTTTCTAAAATGGGGCACCTGCTGCTGGCCGCTGAGATTTTTCTGCTGGTGGGCGGCGGTCTCATGGCCTGGAAGCCGGATCTGAGCATGCTGCCCTTTGGCCGCTGGAGGTTTGCGGCACTCATAGGCATCGGTGTGGTGCTGCTGCTGGCCGGGGCGTGGCTCAGTGGGGCTGGAGTGGGGCTGGAGCGGTGGAATGTGTTTGCCCAGCGCCGTTTTGACGATCCTGCTCGGAGACACGCGCTCGTGATGGCTCTGAAAATAGGCCTGGATCACGGAGCCACAGGCACCGGGCCGGGGACTTTCGAGTGGGTGTCGGTGCATTATACCGCGTTGGATCCTCTGCTGAAGGTCGGGCACTGGCGTCATGCACATAATGATTACGCTGAGTTTTTTGCTGAATGGGGCTGGCCGGGAGCGGGCTTCTTTTTAATGCTCCTCATCTTTCCTCTGAGGCGCTGGCTGACCACGCTGCGACAGGTGTTTGCCCCTGCGTCCAGGCAGCATGAAATGTCATTCCATCGCCGGGCAGGTCTGATCTGCCTCTCCGTGGCTGTGATCTCCGTGCTGATTCACGCGCTGGTGGACTTTCCTTTGCAGATCGATGCCATCAGACACCTGTTTGCCGTGGTGCTGGGCATTGGGCTGGCGCTGACACATTCCACTGCCTCGCGCAGCACTTCAGGACGCTCAGCATCGGGCGTGCGTCACCCGGAGCTCGTGCCGTGGAGTTTTAAAGAGATGAAGTGACAGACTTCCGTTTGTCTGAGGTCGGACTAAAGCAATCCTGATTGGAATGTAAGGCCAGGTATTCTGGAATTTATGGCTGCTAGGGCGGACTTTTTCCCATATGCAAGACGCCCTAAGCCAAAGAGTTCGCGGATGGACCCCATTTTTCGTGCTGGTGGACGCAGTCGCCGTATCCAGTGCCTACTTTGTCGCGTTCGTCGTATCCCAGTTGCTGAAACCTGGCATGTCCGTGATGGCTTTTGCCCCTCCATCCAAGGACGGAGTGCTGCTGGCCCTGGGAATCATCGGCCTGCTGCTGCACATGCTCATCTGTGCGCGTGAAGGGCACTACATGTTTCAGATTCTCAGCGGACGTAAGCTGAAGGTCTGCGCCGGGCAGGTGCTCTTCATGGTGCTCACGCTCTTCATCTATCTGGGCCTGTGGCGGAACTACGACGTCTCCCGCAAGATGCTGCTGCTCTTCGTCACTCTGGTGGGGCCCAGTCTCTGGCTGGGAAAAGTGCTCTTCATGAGCTTTCTGAGCGCCCTGGGTGCGCGACTGCAGCCGCGTCTGCGCATCCTGGCGGTCTGCGATGAGGGCAGCGAGGCGGCTACGCGCCAGTGGTTTGCCAACAAGGCCATGCTCGGCATCCACCTCTGCGATGTGCTGGCCGTGGAAAACAACTCCCGCAACGAGTCTTTCCTGGAGCATCAGCTGGAGCAGGCGCTCAATCAGGGCCGTCCGAACCTGCTGATCTGGCGCCTGCCTACAGATGCTGCACGCACGGAAAAGATCCGCCTCATCGCGGAATCTCACGGCACACATCTGGCCGTGGATCTGGAGCCGATCGTGGGAGACATGGGGGCGGTGCAGCTCACGGAGTACCTGCCCATGAAGCTGATCAGCCTGCACAAGCATCCGCTGGTGAGCCCCGCGCATCGTTTCCTCAAGAGACTGCTGGATATTTCCATCAGCCTGCCTGTGGTGGTGCTGGTGCTGCCATTCCTCTGTGCAGGGGTGTGGATCGTGCACCGCTTGTTCTCACCCGGCCCGCTCTTCTTCAAGCAGGCACGCTCCGGCGCGGACGGCCAGATGTTCAAGATCTTCAAATTCCGCACGATGACGGTGAACCACGGCCGGGAGAGCGTGCAGGCACGTGCGAATGACTCGCGCATCTTCACCGGTGGCGGGCTGATGCGGAAGCTGAGCATCGACGAGATGCCCCAGTTCCTGAACGTGCTGCTGGGAGACATGTCCGTCGTAGGCCCACGCCCGCACATGGCTGAGCATGATGTGCTCTTTGCCATGGAGTGCAGCCAGTATGCCCTGCGCCACACGGTTAAGCCCGGAGTGACCGGCCTGGCCCAGGTGCGCGGACATCGCGGCCCGGTGGACGACGCCAGCGAGATCAAGCACCGCGTCACCTCCGACATCGAATACTGCCAGAACTGGTCCTTCTACCTCGACCTGGCCATCATCGCCCGCACCTTCCTGCACGTGTTCTCCTTCCACGCCAAGTCCTGCTAAGGGCCGGGCGGGAAGTGGAAAGAGCGGCAAGGCTGAGGAGTGAAACTGTGTTCGATTCAAATGCCCACTGCCTCTGAGTTCTTCGGTTCCCTTATCATCGGAGCCATCGGCCTTGCGGCTCTGCTCTACGGCAAATCGGTGGGCTCTGTGGTCAAAATGGTACTGGGGGCAGGCATGCTCGCCTGCTCCTATCTCATCACCGAAAGCTGGCTGCTTTGGACCAGCGGGGCGGTGTTGATGCTGGTGATGATGAGGTGGAAGGAGTAGGCTGGCGGCAGACGGTGCAGCTTGCTCTTTGGAATTCGCCGCGTCTGATGGGTCGCATCAGACATGGCACCTCCCAAAATGATCGCCGAAACGCGCAAACCTGAGTACACGGCCCGTGTCGTTGAGTGGCATGCGGACAAGGGGTTTGGCTGGCTGAAGTTTAACGACAAGCGGCTGTTTCTGCATCGGCGTGATTTTTCCAGGTGGCACCACACGCCGAGGGTGGGTGAGGAGATTCGCTTTAACTGGGGGCTGGATGCCGAATGCCGCCCGTGCGCGCAAAATGCAGTGCAGTTGCGTGAGGTGGCGGATCTCCGTCTGACTGGGCTGTGCCTTCTGGGCGCGCTGCTGGTGCTGCCCGCCTATGCGTGGCGGCAGACAGGCTGGGGAATGTGGATGCTGGCGGCCTACGTCTGCGCTGTGTCACTGATCACGTATGCGGCGTATCGAAGTGACAAGCGCAAGGCGCGCATGGGTGCGTGGCGCATCCCGGAGACGCAGCTGCATCTGCTGGAACTTGCGGGCGGCTGGCCGGGGGCCTGGGTGGCGCAGGGGCGGCTGCGGCACAAGTGCTCGAAGGGGTTCTATCAGTTTGAGTTCTGGCTGATCATCTGCATTCACCAGTTTGTGGCGTTTGATTCGATGCAGCAGTGGAAGTATTCGCAGATGATGAAGAAGGGGCTGTTTGAGGATCATCGGGAGCCGCAGGGCAGGCGGAGGGGATGAGGTGTCTATGGGGAGATGGGAGGCCATCACACCTTTCGATCAAACATCTCCCATTTTGGATGGCGCCAGTACCAGCGGGATTCTTCGTTCACGGCTTCGAGACCGCCCCATGTCGGATCGTGTTTTTCAAAAAGCTGCCGAAGGGTGTTGATAAGCTGAAGGTCGTTCTGGCGTGGCAGGCCGTAACCGCGAACGCCGAGTTTGGAGAAATCTCCAGCGCCGCTACCATCCTCGCCGTCTTGCAGGCAGGATTGGATTTCTTTGTTGGACTCGTCTTTGAGCGCCTTCTCCAGTTCACCGACCGTCTTGGACCATTCGCCGACCTGTGACTTGAACATCTCGGGGAGAACCGCCGTCCCTGCGGCCAGGCCGCCAGTGGCCCAGCCAAGGAGAACCCATTTGGCGAAAGGCAGCATGCGATTTGCCAAACGGACCCACTCACGCCCGACCTTCACGCGTAGTGTGCCACGAGGCAGATCTCCGTATGTTTCGCCATAGAAAGGTACGGGGGTCAGCGACCATTCGCACCAGATGGTGATCTCCACCTCGACCTTGTCGAGGTCCATCTTCCACCATGATTTTTCCACCGGAAGCACGCTGAAAAGGCAGGGCTTGGAGTCCAGACGAGTGGAAAAGGTCTGGATCAGATCGTCCGCGCGCAGACGGGCTTCGTCGCGGATTGTGGCGACTGCCTGCTGGATGTCGTTGAGCTGGGCGCTGACTCCCTGCTGCCAGTCGGTTTTTCCTGCCGCAATGTTGCGGATGATTTCCAGCATCTCCGCCGTCATAGGCGGCTCTGCGGCGACTTGACTGCGAACCAGCAACTGGTCGATTTTGACCAGCTTGGAGCAGGAGGGAGAGGCGCAGCTCACGACCGGATAACCTTGGGCCAGACTTTCGTGGTAGGCCTGAACGGAGACGCGCCCCAGTCCGTGCTGCGCGTTGTTCTTGTCCATGGCACAGGCCGTGCCGCAAGCCACATACATGATCTTCTTCAGGCCGTTCCAGCACTCGTCATCATCCGCGCCGATTTGAGCGTCGATGAGGTCGAAGAGACTGTCCGAGCGGAGGTGGCGCAGTGTGATGTGAAGTTCGCGATCCTTCAGCTCGATGCGCGCCATGCTCTGGTGTTTGTCCTTTACCACCAGACCGCCGCGCCAGTGCAGGGCCTGCTGCGGGTCGGCATGGCCCAGGCTCAGGGAGCGCAGACGGAAAATGAGCAGGAAAACCAGCTCAGGCACCTGGCCAGGCTGCAAGGCCCCTGAAGGTTCGGCAAAGATGATGGTGCGGCGTGCTTCGGTGAAGTTTGCCGGTACCGCCGCAGGCCACACTTCCTCCAGGCGTGCCGGGGGCAGTTCCCGCACCATCTGCGTGACCAGCAACTGATCTCCATCCCCGAGTTTCTGGCCCGGGCGCTTCGGGCGGTAGGCCAGTTCATTGATCTCCATGAGCTGGAGCAGCATGTCGTGCGCCTTCTTCGGAAAGGGCGTCTCGCCATCGCGCGCATGCCTGAGCCAGAGCTGCTGCACATGCCTCGTGCTGATCAGACCATGGGCCTGCTGGGCTTCGGCATCATCCAGCACGCGGGCCACGGCGCGGTTCAGCCATTCCGGCTTGAGCACCACCACCTCTTTTCCCGCCGGTGTGTCCTCGCGCCACAGCCAGGTGCCGATGAAATGTCCGGTGCGGATCAGGATTTCCTGCATGTCGGCATCGTGCACGCCCTTGTCTGTGCATACCTCCCGTACCTGCGGCAGGTGGAGGAACTGCGCTTCGTGTTGTTGCAGTTCATGAAACACTTCCGACCAGCCCGGCTGCCAGCGCTGGGCGAAGGGCTCTTTTTCGTCCTGCGCGATTTCCACCAGCTTCTGGCGCAGTTCACCGATGCCAATGCCATTCAGGCTGTCCACCACCAGCAGACCTCGGAACCGCAGGCCGGGAAATTCACGCTGCAACTCCTCCAGCTTCAGTGCCTCATCCATGCGGCCGCGCGTGCAGACCACCAGAACCGTGGCATTTCCCTGGGTGCGCCGCTGCACCAGTTCCAGCCAGCGGTGCAGGCCGCGATCAGCGTCATCTTTCCCACGCGGGATCATCACCGCCAGATAGATGGCCTGCGGGGAGAACAGCATCTGGTGCATGTGACGGTAGTCGTGCTGCCCGCCCATGTCCCAGATGTGGAAGTCGATCACGTCGCTAGTGGGCTCGACATGCGTGTCTGTCTCCCGCTCCGCAACCAGTCCGCCGTTTGGGTTCAATTGCAGAAGTGCACGGTTCATGCCCTCCGTACTCTTGCTGAAGGCATCGCCATCCTCCTGCTTCTCCGCGACAGGCAGGCCCCGCAGGGCTTTTTGCAGACAGGTTTTGCCATGCCCCTTGTCGCCGATGAGGATGAGCTTGGCTGCAAAGAAGGTGACCTCGGGGGCCACGATCTGCTGCTGCGGCACCTGCTGGGTTCTGGCAGTTCCCGCCAGCCGCTCCGCCGTCTGCGCCAGCAACAAGCGTGTCTGCTCCGGATCTGCTTTGAAGAGGTAGCTTTTCAGCGATTTCCACCCCTTTTGCTTCCAGGCGGAATGCTGGTCGGGCACCAGGGCCTTCTCATTCAGGCCAACATGTTGCAGCCCTTTGAGATGACCCAGCGAGTCCGGCAGCCTTTGGATGCTGTTGTCTGACAGATCAAGCTCAAGCAGATGCACCAGCACACCGACGGCGAAAGGCAGGTGCTCAACCTTGTTCCCCCGCACATAGAGCCGCTCCAGGGCCGTCAAATACTCAATGCCCTCGATGCTGGCCAGTCTGTTGAAATTCAGCCCCAGCCAGCGCAGGTGGGTGAAGGCTGTGATGCCGCGCGGCAGTTCCGTCAGTTCATTGCCGGTCAGGTCCAGGAATTCAAGCTGGGTGAGTGCTGCGAATTCAGGCACCGCATTCAAGTCCGCGGTCGTCAGGCCGAGTTCGGCCAGATTGAGATGATTGCGCCGTTTGCGGTGGCAAAGCTGGATGCGTGATTTCGCTTCGGCAAGGTTGGGGATGCTCATGGATGGATGACTTCGGAAGGTCAATGATGCCGCTGTTCGGGGGACTTATCGCTTCACTCGTTTGCCTCGCTCCGCTTGCCCCTCCGGGGCAGCCTCCGGCTGGCTATCTCGCTCCGCTCTTCTTGCTGGATGGAACTGGGGGAGACACGCAGGCCATAGTCGGCGTTGCCGAACTGCGGTTCGATGCCGAGGCGGATGCCGGCAGCGGCGCCCCTGCCGTAGTTGAACCAGGAGCCGCCGCGCAGCACGCGGCCGCCGCGTTGCTCATCGAGCCAGTCCGCACACCACTCCCAGAGCTGGCCGTGCATGTCATGCAAACCCCATGCATTTGGGGGGAAGCTGCCCACTGGCAGCGTCTTCTCACGGTACAGCCACTTGAAGGCGCTGCTGCCCTCTCCGGCGGGGTGGTTGCCATCGAAATTGGCCATCTGGCTGTTCAGGATGTGTCCGGCTCCGATGCCAAAGTCTCCGGTGTGCCCGGCCCTGCAGGCCCGCTCCCACTGTGCCTCCCGTGGCAGCCAGAGCTGTGTTTTGCCGTCCCTGAAGATGCTACGAGAACGCAAGGCAAACTCATGAGCCATGTCGTAGGACACGCTGTCCACCGGGTGCTGGCCGCTCTCGGTAAAGTGGCTGGGATTCTTCCCCATGAGCGCCTGCCACTGCGCCTGGGTGACGAGGTGCTTTCCGAGCCAGAAGCCAGGCTCGGCCTGCTCCGGAGGGCACCAGCAGAAGACCATGCGTGTCTCGGGGCGGGGTGACTCAGGTGTGAGATCGATGTAGCATTCGTCCCCGGGATCCTCGCCGGTGAGGTGGGGATGGTAAGGCGGCAGGTCAGGCGTGCGGCTCATGCGGGGGATGGTAGCGTGGGGCCGGGGTAGCGCGCCAGTGGTTTTATGGTGGGTGGGGGAGGCTAAAGCACTATAAATTATCATGTGTCCTCTCGGAAGACACCGTTGCGCGGGATGGACATTGTCCGTCGGCCTGGGGGAATTGGGGTGCGCTGATCGACAGACAGGAGTGTCCGTCGTACTTCAAGGCATCTGTGCTGACGCCGATTGAGAATCGGCAAGGCTATGACTTTGTTTAAAATACTCTGAAAAGGTGCGCTGGGGCATTCAGCAAGCATGGGGTGCCCAGTAGCGGCGGGCCGAACAGGATATGGGGCGTGGCATGCGTTTTCAGCATCAGGCCAAGCGAGGGACTGAAAACTGAAAATTGTAAACTGGGAACTGAAAATTGGAGAAGGCGGGCTCGTGGTCAGGCGAGGACATGCAGACCCAGATAAGCCTTCGCATTCGCGTAGCAGATGTTTTTGACCATGGAGCCGACGAGGGCGTCGTCATCGGGGATGAGGCCGGACTCGATGTCTGAGCCGAGGAGGTTGCAGAGGGTGCGGCGGAAGTATTCGTGGCGGGGGAAGCTCATGAAGCTGCGGCTGTCTGTGAGCATGCCGATGAAGCGGCTGAGGAGGCCGAGATTGCTGAGGGCATTGATCTGCCACTCCATGCCTTCCTTCTGATCGACGAACCACCAGGCGGAGCCGAACTGGACTTTGCCAGGGGTGGTGCCATCAGCAAAGTTTCCGGCCATGGTGCCGAAGACGTAGTTGGCGTTGGGGTTGACGTTGTAGAGGACGGTCTTGGGGAGGGCGTTCTCGGTGTCGAGGCGGTCGAGGAAGCGGGAGAGGGTCTCTGCCTGGGGCCAGTCGCCGATGCTGTCGCAGCCGACGTCTGCGCCGATCTCACGGGCGAGGCGGCTGTTGTTGTTGCGGACGGGGCCGAGGTGGAGCTGCATGGTCCAGCCGCGTGCGGCATTGAGGCGGCCGATGTGGAGCATGATGTTGCTGGCGAACTGGTCCTGCTCCTGCGCACAGGCGGCGGTGCCGGAGCGGGCCTTTTGGAAGATGCGCTCGGCTTCGGCATCGCTGACGAAATTGGAGTGGCAGTAGTTCAGGCCGTGGTCGCTGAGGCGGCCGCCAACGCTGTGGAAGAAGTCGTGGCGCTGCTTGATGGCGTCGAGCAGGGAGGCGTAGCTTTTCACCTCAATGCCGCTGGCGGCGCTGAGTTTGTCGCACCAGGTGTTCCAGGCTTCGGGAAGGTGGACGGCGAGGGCTTTGTCCGGGCGGAAGGTGGGATAGACGCCGACTTCGAAGCCGTCTGCGGCGCACTTCTTGTGGTGGGCGAGATCGTCGATGGGGTCGTCCGTGGTGCAGAGGGCTTTCACCTTCTGAGTGCGCAGGATGCCGCGGGTGCTCATTTCGGGCTTGGCCAGTGCGGCTTCGGTCTGCTCCCAGATGGCGGGGGCGGTCGTTTCATCGAGCAGGGTGTCGATGCCGAAGTAGTGCTTCAGCTCCAGGTGGGTCCAGTGATAGAGAGGATTGCGCAGGGTGTGGGGGACGGTTTTGGCCCAGGCGAGGAATTTGTCGCGGGGGGAGGCCTTGCCGGTGATGAACTCCTCGGGGACGCCGTTGCAGCGCATGGCGCGCCACTTGTAGTGGTCGCCTTCCAGCCAGATTTCGAAGAGGTTCTTGAACTGGCGGTTTTCCGCGATGTCCTTTGGCGGCAGGTGATTGTGGTAGTCCAGGATGGGCTCGTCCTTGGCAAAGGTGTGGTAGAGCCGGCTGGCGGACTTGGTGGAGAGAAGAAAATCGTCGTGGATGAAGGACATTGATGTTTGTCGGTTGGAGGTGATGCCCTACACTGACAGGATGATTTTAACGCGCAACTGGTTCGCTCTGCTGCCCGTCCTTCTGCTGTGCTCCTGCAGTACGGTGAAGTTCTACACCCAGGCGCTCAGCGGCCAGTCGGAGATCTGGCGGAAATCCCGGCCCAATGCCGAGGCGCTGGCGGACCCCAGCGTGGCAGAGCATGTGAAACAGCGCCTGAAGCTCATTGAGGAGCTGAGGGCCTTTGCGGCCAGCGACCTGCGCCTGCCCACCAAGAGCTTTGGCAAATACTGCGACCTCCAGCGGCCCTATGTCGTGTGGGTGGTGTATGCCGCGCCGGAGTTTTCCGTAGAGGGAAAAAAGTGGTGGTACCCCCTGGTGGGCAGCCTGAAATACCGGGGCTTTTTTGATGAAAAAGACGCGCGCCAGGAGGCGGACAAGCTCAAGGCCAAAGGTTACGATGTCTTCATGGGCGGCGTGGAGGCCTACTCCACCCTGGGATACCTGGCGGACCCGGTGCTGAACACCTTTCTACATCGCAGCGACGCCGATCTGGCCGAGCTGATTTTCCATGAGTTGACACACGCCAAGGTCTTCGTGCCCGGAGACACGGATTTCAACGAGGCCTTTGCCACCGCCAATGCCGAAGACGGCGTGCGACGCTGGCTGCGAGCCAAGAAAAACTTGAAAGCCCTGCGTGACTATGAAACCAGCCTGAAAAAACAGCGCGAGGTCGTCCGCCTCATGCTCGCCACCCGTGAGAAGCTGAAGGCTGCCTATGCCAGCAGCCACCCCAGCGTGGAGGCGGAGCGCCAGGCCAAGCGGCGCATCTTTGATGGCATGCTCAAGGAGGCGCTGGACGACGGCCCGCATGTGCGCCTGCACATTCACCATGCGCCGAAATCCTGGAACAATGCGCGCATCAACACCGTGGCCACCTATTACACCATGGTTCCGGGCTTTGAGCGTCTTCTGAACGAAAAAGGAGGCGATCTGGAGGCGTTTCATCGTGATGTGCACTCCATGCGCAAGCTCAACAATGAGCAGCGCATGAAGATTCTCGGCACGCCCATTCCATCCCATGACTGACGCCTGCTCCATCCGCCTTTTTCTCCATCTTCTGTTGCTGAGTTTTCTTCCCCTTGGAGGCTATGGGATCGACACCACCGCATGGACGCAGCCGTTTCCGCCGCACCGCATCGCAGACAATCTGTACTATGTGGGGTCGCGAGATCTGGCCTCCTACCTAATCACCACGCCGCAGGGGCATGTGCTGATCAACAGCAGCCTGGAGGAGTCCGTGCCGCTCATCCGAGATAGCGTGGAAAAGCTGGGCTTCAGATTGACGGACATCCGCATTCTGCTCATCAGCCATGCTCATTCGGACCACTGCGCGGGCAGCGCGGAGATGCTCAAGCTCACCGGGGCGAAGTATTATGTAATGGATGAGGACGCTGATGCCGTGGAGCGCGGCGGGGCGGTCAAATCACGACTGGGCAAAGGCGACTACACGCAGTTCCCGCCTGCCAAGGTGGACCACCGGCTGAAGGATGGCGAGGAGGTGAAGCTGGGAGATGCCGTGCTGGTGGCCCGCCGCACGCCCGGCCATACCCCCGGCTGCACCACTTGGACGATGAAGGTCATGGACAGTGGCAAGCCCCTGAACGCCGTCATCATCGGCAGCCCCAATGTGAATCCCGGCTACATCCTGGTGGGGAATCAAAAGTACCCTGCCATCGCCACGGATTACGAAACCACCTTCCGCACTCTCAAGGCACTGCCGGTGGATTTCTTTCTGGGAGCTCATGGCGGGTACTACGGCATGGAGGCCAAGCACGCCCGCCTCGGCGGCGGCAAGGAGAACCCCTTCATCGACCCCGCTGGCTACATGAGTTATGTGCTGGACCGTGAGAAGGCGTTTTTCTCCGAATGGGAGAAGCAGAAGAAAGGGAAGTGATGTCCCAGGCAGCCGGAATCCATGACTGGGCAGGCATGCCAAAAAGCTTGCCTCTTCCTGGTCTAATTTGCCAAGCTCTGCGCACGTTCCTGTCCTGCCGCCTTTGTCATGTCTCGCCTTCTTGTTTTTGCTTCTGCCTTTTTGCTTATCGCGCTTGCCAGTGCACATGGAGCAATGCCTCCCGTTGCGCCCTTTCTGGAGCAGCACTGCACCGAATGCCATGACGGCGATGTCCAAAAAGGCGGGCTCGATCTCACGGCGCTGAAGTTTGCTCCTGACGACAAAAAGAACTTCGACACCTGGGTGAAGGTCTTTGACCGTGTGGGCAAGGGGGAGATGCCGCCTGCCAAGAAGCCCCGGCCTGAGGCTGGAGCACAGGGCAAATTCCTGGCAGCGCTCAAGACTCCTCTCCGTGATCATGAGCTGGCGCAGCAGGCGAAGGACGGTCGTACTTTGCTGCGCCGTCTGAACCGCACCGAGTATGAAAACACCGTGCATGATCTCCTGGGCATCTCGCTGCCGCTGAAGCACATCCTCCCCGAGGACACGCCGATGCATGGCTTTGACACGGTGGCGGAGGGGCTGCGTTTCTCGCAGCTGCAGATCGAGAAATATCTGGAAGCTGCCGATGCCGCGCTGGATGCCGCCATCGTGCTGAGCCGCAAGCCCGCTGGCATCAACAAACGCTACTCCTACAAGGACGAGCCGGCCATCCGCAAAAACCTGGACACGCCGCCCGGAACGCTCAGCGATAAAACCAATCCCAAGAGCGGGCATCGCATCATGTTCCGTGAGACGGACAAGGAAGTCATCATGTTCAGCACCGGAGACTATCTGGTGGGCCTGAAGCAGTGCCGCATCCCTGGTCCGGGGCTCTACCGCATACGGCTCTCGGGCAATGCTTTTCAGACCGAGGGGCAGCCCCTCACCGTCATAGTGTACGCCAACAACTACAAGCTGAAGCGCCTCCTCAGCTACTGCGAGCTGCCCGCAGACAAGCCACGCGAGTATGAGTTTACCGCACGTCTGGACGGCACTGAGCACATCGTCGTAAACTGCGACCATGTGGGCCGCGACAAGAAGGGGCAGGGTATCTACAACGTGGGCGCGGCAGAGTTTCAGGGCACGGGCATCGCCATGCAGTGGATCGAGGTGGAAGGCCCGCTCGCGACGGAGTGGCCGCCTGCCAGCTTGAAAAAAGCGCTGGGAGATGTTCCGCTGACAGAGCTGGATGAAAAACAGCGCAAGTTCCGAGACGGCAAACCACTGGGCTACGAGCTCGCCCCCCAGGATGTGCGCCAGTCTGTCAGCAGCGGGCTGCAGAGCTTTGCCGCGCGCGCTTTCCGCCGACCGCTGGAACCGGATGAAGCTGCGCCCTACATTGCACTCGCCACCCAGGCGCTGGACGCAGGTCGCGGCTTTGAGGAAGCCATGCGCCTCGGCTTGCGTGCTATCCTTACTTCTCCCGCCTTTCTGCTGCTGGAGGAGCACCCAGGCAGGCTGAACTCCTATGCCGTGGCTTCGCGCCTGTCCTACTTCCTTACCAGCTCCATGCCGGATGATGAGCTCATGAAGGCGGCTGCGTCCGGCCAGCTCATGAAACCTGACGTGCTCAAGGCCCAGACTGAGCGCCTGCTCAAAAGCCCGCGCTCAGCCGCTTTCGTGACCAACTTTGTGGGCCAGTGGCTGGAGCTGCGAAACATCGACGCCACGGCTCCCGATGCCAAGCTCTACCCAGAGTACGACATGCTCCTGAAGCTGGCCATGGTCACGGAGACGGAGTCTTTTTTCAGCGAGATGCTCACGCAGAACCTGCCGGTGGCTAATCTCATCCACAGCGACTTTGCCATGCTGAACAACCGCCTTGCAGAGCACTACGAGCTGCCCGGCATCTCCGGAGAGCAGTTTCGCCGTGTCTCGCTCCCAGCGGGCAGTCCGCGTGGCGGCGTTCTGACTCATGCCAGTGTGCTGAAGGTTACGGCCAATGGTACCGTCACCTCGCCCGTGCTGCGAGGCGCGTGGGTCATGAAGCATCTCCTCGGTCAGCCCCCGCCTCCGCCGCCTGCCAGTGTGGGTGGAATCGAGCCGGACACCCGGGGCTCCACCACCATCCGCGAGCAGTTGGCCAAACACCGCGACAGTGAATCCTGCGCCTCCTGCCACAAGAACATCGATCCTCCCGGGTTTGCACTTGAGAGTTTTGACGTCATCGGCGGCTACCGCGAAAACTACCGCTCCAATGAAAAGGGTGCCAACGCCAAGCGCAAGCTGCGCGGGCAGAACATCTGGCAGTACAAGGAAGGCCTGCCGGTGGATGCCAGCGGGGAGCTGCCGGACGGTCGCAAATTTCAAGGCATACGCGATTTCAAGCAGCTCCTTCTCGGGCAGCAGGATCAGGTGCTGCGCGCTCTCGCGGGCAGCCTCGTTACCTACGGCACCGGTGCAGGCATCCAGTTTGCCGACCGCGATGCCATCGACACCATCACCACCCAGGTCAAAGCCGAGGGCTCCGGCCTGCGCACCCTGGTGCATGCGGTGGTGCTGTCACCTTTGTTTTTGAGCAAGTAATCCACGTTCCATCCCAGCCTTACATCACGTCATGATCACACGCCCCGCCCTTTCCCGCCGCGCCTTTCTGCATGGCTCAGGTGTTTCGCTGGCCCTGCCGTTTCTGGAGGCCATGATGCCGCGCCTCTCCAGCGCCGCCGCTGCCACCCCGCCCAAGCGCATGGTGTTTGCCTGCGCCTCCCTCGGCATCTACGGCCCTTCGTTTTTCCCGAAGGAGACGGGACGTGGCTACACTCTCACGCCTTATCTGGAGACGCTGAAGGATCACCGTGAAGACTTCACGGTGCTCTCCGGTGTCTCACATCCAGACCAGGCTGGCGCAGACGGCCATACCTCCGAGCAGACCTGGCTCACCTCGGCACGCGGTCCGGGGCTCGGTGGCTTTCGCAACACCGTTTCCATCGATCAGCTTGTGGCTGAAAAGATCGGCCATGAGACGCGCTACCCTTCGCTGGTGCTCAGCACGGCGGGGCAGGGCAGCCAGAGCTACACACGCAGCGGCGTGATGGTGCCCTCCAATTCAAAGCCCTCCCAGGTCTTTGCCAAACTCTTCCTCGATGGAACACCCGCTGAGATCAGCAACCAGATGCGCAAGTTGAAGGAAGGACGCAGCATCATGGACACCGTGATGGCCGAGGCCAAGCGCTTTGAAAACCGCGTGGGTGCGGCGGACAAGGAGAAGCTGGATGAGTACTACACCTCCGTGCGCGAGATGGAGGAGCGCATGCTTAAATCCGAAGCCTGGGTGCAGAAACCCAAGCCCAAGGTGGATGCCAAGCCGCCGACCGATGTGGAAAACGAGGCCGATCTGATCGCCCGCATGCGACTGCTGTTTGACCTCATCCCGCTGGCCCTGCAGACGGACAGCACGCGCGCCATCACCGTGCTCATCCAGGGCAGGGGAGATGTGCCGCTGGTGAAGGGAGTGTCGATGGCTCATCACAACCTCTCCCACCACGGCCAGGACCCGGAGAAGATTGAGCAACTGCAGCGCATCGAGCGCGCCGAGTTTGAGGCCTTCAACGGCCTGCTGACCTCTCTCAAGGCCAAGAAGGAGGCCAATGGCAGCCTGCTGGACAACACCATGATCCTGCTGGGCAGCAATCTCGGCAATGCCAACAGCCACGACTGGCACAATCTCCCGCTGCTCTTTGCGGGCGGCGGCTTCAAGCATGGCCAGCATCTGGCGTTTGATGCCAAGAACAACCAGCCCATGTGCAATCTTTTTGTGCAGATGCTGCAGCAGATGGGGATCGAGGCCGATGCGTTTGGATCGAGCACTAGCACGAGCCTGCCGGGTCTGGTGGCTTGATCGCTGAAAAGAGAAAGGCCCGCAGACAAGCACCAGAAGTGCGTTTGCCTGCAGGCCTGACGAATCTGTTTGAGCGGAGGCGCTACTTGCCGCGCACTTCGTTTACAAACTCCTCCATGAGATCCATGGCTTTGGCGATGAGCTCCGGCGCTGTGGCGTAGCAGCAGCGTACGAAGCCTTCGCCAGCGCTGCTGAAGGCGCTGCCGGGCACCACGGCCACGCTCTTCTTTTCCAGAAGCTGGATGGCGAATTCCTTGCTGGTCAGGCCTGTGCTGCGGATCTCGGGGAAGACATAGAATGCGCCGCCCGGATTGAAGCAGTGCAGGCCCATGCCATTGAGACGGCTCACGATGAGATTGCGCCGCTGCTCGTAGCTCTGGCGCATGTCTTCATAGGCTGCCTCGCCCATCTTGAGCGCCTCGATGCCGGCCATCTGGCTCATGATGGGGGCGCAGAGCATGCAGTACTGGTGGATCTTCATCATGGCCTCGCGCAGCGGGGCCGGGGCGCAGGCGTAGCCGAGACGCCAGCCAGTCATGGCAAAGGCTTTGCTGAAGCCGTGCAGCAGCACGGTGCGCTCACGCATGCCGGGAAACTCCACGATGCTCTTGTGCTGGCGGCCATCATACAGCAGCTCGCTGTAGATCTCGTCGGTGAAGACGAAGAGGTCATGCTTCACCGCGAGTGCGGCGATCTTGGCCAGCTCCTCGTGCGGCATGATGCCGCCGGTGGGATTGGTGGGGAAGTTCAGCGCGATGACCTTCGTCTTCGGCGTGATGGCTTTCTCCACATCCTCGGCCATGAGGGCAAACTCATTCTCCTCCCGCGTCTGCACCACGACGGGTACACCGTAGGCCATCTTGATGCTGGGGCTGTAGGAGACGTAGCAGGGCTCGTGATAGATGACCTCATCGCCCGGATTGAGCACCGCTCGGAAGGCGATGTCCAGCGCCTCGGAAACACCCACCGTCACGAGGATCTCCGTCTTGGGATCATACGTGGTGCGGAAGTGCTTGGTGACGTATTCGCTGATGCCTACTCGCAGGGCTTCCAGGCCGAGATTGGAGGTGTAGCTGGTCTGGCCTTTTTCCAGGGAGCGGATGACCGCCTCGCGGATGGGCCAGGGAGTGGGCTTGTCGGGCTCTCCAACGCCGAGGGAGATGACGTCGGAGCGGCCGATGACGAGCTCAAAGAAATCGCGGATGCCGGAGCGCGGCAGGTCGCGAATGATGGTGGAAATCTTGTTGTCGTAATCCATGATCGCAGGCTCCTCTTGAATCATGGACTCACCGGCAGGCGCTCTTCGTCACCGCCGGAATTTGCGAAAAATCCGCCTTCTTTGTACGCCTTCAGCTGAAAGCGCGTGGCCGTGGACAGCACACCACCGAGGGTGCTGAGTTTTTCAGCCACAAAAGTCGCCACATCGAGCAGGTCCTTGCCCTCGACGATCACAGCCAGGTCATAGCCGCCGCTCATGAGGAAGCACTCGCGGACCTGGTCAAATTTGGAAATGCGACGTGCCAGGCGGTCAAAGCCACCGTCGCGCTCGGGTGCGATCCGCACCTCGATCAATGCCGTGACACCACGGTGCCCCGCCTTGAGACGGTCCACCACGGCGCTGTACCCCAGAATGGTGCCATCGGCCTCGGCGGCGGCGATCCGTGAAGCGACTTCGGATTCCGTGAGGCCCAGGGCCAGCGCCATCTCGTGATGGGAGCGCCTGGAGTTGTTGTGCAGCATTTCGATGAGTGGGTCCATAATAGGGGGCGGGATTTTAGCCTGAGTCTGTGCTTTGAACAGCGGAAAGCGGAATGAAGATTGCACGGCCGGGGGGCTGCGCTGAAGCTGGCTGAATGAGAGACACCGCCATCAAGGTCATCAACAAACTGACGCAAGCTGGACACACGGCCCTGCTGGCGGGCGGCTGCGTGCGGGACATGCTGCTGGGCCGTGAGGCCAAGGACTATGACGTGGCCACCAGCGCCACGCCGGAGCAGGTGGTGCGGCTGTTTCCCGGAGCGCAGACGGTGGGGGCGCACTTTGGCGTGGTGATCGTGCGCCTGGACCACCAGCATGTGGAGGTGGCCACCTTTCGCAGCGACGGCAGCTACAGCGACGGCCGCCGCCCGGACAGCGTGACGTACTCCACCCCGGAGCATGATGCCCAGCGCCGCGACTTCACCGTCAACGGCCTCTTCTTTGATCCGCTCAAGGAGGAGGTGATCGACTACGTGGGCGGCCAGGCGGATCTGCGCATGGGCCTGCTGCGCGCCATCGGCGTGGCGCGGGATCGTTTTGAGGAGGACCACCTGCGCATGCTGCGTGCGGTGCGTTTTGCCACAGTGCTGGGGTTTGACATCGAGCACGCCACCTGGGAGTCCATCTGCGGGCTGGCACCGAAGATCAAGAGCGTGAGCATCGAGCGCATCCGCGAGGAGTTTGTGAAGACCATGCTGAGCCCGAACCGCGTGCGTGGCTTTGACCTCCTCGTGAACAGCGGTCTCATGGAGCAGTTCCTGCCGGAGATTTTAGTGCTGCAGGGCTGCGAGCAACCGCCGCAGTTTCATCCGGAGGGGGATGTCTTCATCCACACACGGCTGATGCTAAGCCTGCTACCGGAGCAGGTGTCTCTGCCGCTGGTCATGAGCGTGCTGCTGCACGACATCGCCAAACCCGCCACCCAGACGCGCGATGCCGACACAGGCCGCATTCGCTTTAACGGACACGACAAACTAGGCGCGGACATGACGGGTGAGATCATGCGGCGCATGAAATTTCCGAATGATGTCATCGAGCCCACGGTTGTCGCGGTGGAGAACCACATGGTTTTCAAAGACGTGAAAAAGATGCGCACCGCCAAGCTGCGCCGCTTTATGGCTCGCCCTTCGTTTGATGACGAGCTGGCCCTGCACCGCGTGGACTGCCTGGGCTCCAACGGCTGGCTGGACAATTACGACTTCCTGCTGGCCAAGCGGGAGGAACTGGCCGCCGAACCCATGCTTCCCCCACGTCTCATCACCGGAGCTGACCTCATCGCCCAAGGCTGGCATGCTGGCAAAGCCCTCGGCAGGCTGCTGACCACGCTGCAGACACTGCAGCTCGAAGGCACGCTGAAGACCAAGGAAGAGGCGCTGGTCTGGGTGGCCCAAAATGCACCTGTGCCGGATGTCTTTGAGGCGGTGGAGGAGTAGTTGGGCAAAGCGGAGTGAAAAGATGACCATGCGGTTGCTCATAGGCGATATGGAGGTGTTTAATATTACCCGGATAATAATCTGCTTGAATTTTATCCGGGTAATATTAAGGGTGTGTCATATGATCGTCCCCAACCAACCCTCCACTTTCACCACCTTTGACGGCCACCGGCTCATCGCCACTGGGTCTCTGCACACAAACGCTCTCGCGCTCAAGGGGGCGCTGGAAGGCGGTGCCACTGGTCCGCTGCTGATCTTTGACAATGCCACGGGGCGCACCGTGGAGGTGGACACCCGGGGCACGGATGAGGAGGTCTGCGCGCGTCTGGTTGCTGTGGTCCCGCCGCAGGAGCTGCAAGCTGCGGAGCCCGCAGTTCCACGTGGGCGTGGCCGTCCCCGGCTGGGGGTGGTGCCACGGGAGGTCACCCTGCTGCCGCGACACTGGGAGTGGCTGGACTCTCAGCCAGGAGGCGCCTCGGTGGCCCTGAGAAAGCTGGTGGAGGAGGCTCGGCGTCAGGGCAGCGAGAAAGACCAGGCGCGCCGAGCCCTCGAGTGCGCCTACCAGTTCATGGTCACCCTGGCCGGAGATCTTCCAGGCTTTGAAGAAGCTGCGCGTGCCTTGTTTGCCAATGACATGCAGCGTCTGCACGAGCGCATGTCCGACTGGCCTCATGATGTGGGCGGCCACGTAATGCGCCTGGCTTTGGGATCTGAATGGCAGACCTTCATCCGGACGGATGCGCCGGGAACTCCTGTGAAATGAGTGCGCCCCCTGAATCTTCGCCCTATCTTATGCCTACGCAGCAGTCGGGACGCGAGTTTGTGAAAAGAGACCTGCAGGGAGAGGTCGTCATGCTGAATCTGCTGCGTTTTCGCGATGTTGCCGACTACACCGCTGCTCCAGAGCTGGCCCCGGAGATCCCCATTAGCGGAGAAGAGGCCTTTGCACGCTACATCCGCCATACGCTGCCTTTTCTGCACCAAAGTGGGGGTCAGCTCATGTTTGCGGGTGCTGGCGGTCCGTTTCTCATCGGCCCGGTGCATGAGAGGTGGGATCGGGTCATGCTGGTGCGCCAGAGCAGTGTCGCGGCGTTTCTGGCCTTTGCAGACCATCCTGCCTACCTGGCCGGGCTCGCACATCGGACCGCGGCAGTCGAGGACTCCCGCCTGCTGCCTCTGAGCCCGGTCAGTCTCCCAGACGAGCGGTGGAATGTCTGATCCCGTGTTTGCGATGAGAGGCTGTTGCAGCCACCGTTTCCGTACCCAGCCGCGCATGTCTGGTTGCATCCGGCGGCGGCTTCGCCTAGATGCTGGCAGCCACAACCCATGCCCCACGCCCTTCTTCTCAAGTTTCCCGGAACCAACTGCGATGCCGAAACCGCCCGCGCTCTGGAGGCAGCGGGCTTTACCTCCGAGGTGCTGCCGGTGGCTCTGCTGGAGCCCTCCTCGCTCGACAAGGCTCAGATGATCGTGTTTTCCGGCGGCTTCAGCTACGGGGACTATGTGATGTCAGGCCGTATTGCCCAGCTGATCACCAAGTCGAAGCTTGGCGACCGACTCAAGACCTTTGTGGACAAAGGCGGCTACGCCTTGGGCATCTGCAACGGCTTCCAGATCCTCACCCAGCTCGATCTCCTGCCCAAGGGCAGCCTCATTCACAACACCAGCGGCCGCTTCATCTGCCGCTGGGTGGGTCTGAAAAAGACCAAGACAAAGGCCAGCCCCTACCTGAGCAAGCTGCCCGAAAACTTTGAACTGCCCGTGGCGCACGCCGAAGGCCGCCTCGTCACTGAAGGGGACGACGCCGCAGGCTACGTGAAGTCCGGTCACGCTGCGCTGCTCTATGCGAACAATGTGAACGGCTCCACCAGTGCCATCGCCGGACTGCAGGACGACACCGGCCGCGTCTTCGGCCTCATGCCGCACCCGGAGCGCTTTATCTTCAAGAGCCAGCACTACGATCCGGACTGGGCCGGAGACACCCAGTACGGCTGGGGTCACTACCTCTTCCAGTCCGCACGTGAGGCTCTAAATTAAGCGCCTCAGGACTCACAATCACCGCTTAAACGGTGTTTTCAGGCCTCCTCGGCAGAGGGAGAGGCATGATTTTATTTGTAAATAATATGGTATTTATGTAAAATACTGTTTAATTATTTAGATTCATGAAATCTTCAGCTGCCCGTGCCTCTGTCCACTCCAGTGTCCGACTCACCCAGTTTTCATTGGCATGCATTTTGATGCTCTCCGGCTTCTGCTCGTTGGTTTACCAGACGGTTTGGCTGCGGGAGTTTCGGCTGGTCTTTGGCGGAGCAGCCCCTGCGGCTGCGGCGGTGATGGCAGTTTTTATGGGCGGGCTGGGTTTTGGCGGCAAGTTCTTCGGCTCCTGGGTGGAGCGCGTGGGGCGCCCTTTCCGTTTCTACGCGCGGCTGGAGGTGGGCATCGCCCTGGCGGCGGCTGCTTCACCCTACTTGCTCAGCCTGGCGCGCGCTCTTTATCTCAAGACTGGCGGCACCGCAGGCATGGGGCTGGCTCCCGCCACCTGCCTGCAGCTGCTCATCACCGCGCTGGTGCTCGGCGCGCCCTGCTTCCTCATGGGTGGTACGCTGCCTGCGGCCATGAAGTTCGCCCAGCATGATGACGATCCGCGCCGCTCCACCACCGCTTTCTTCTATGGCATCAACATCGCCGGGGCGGTGTGCGGCGCGCTCCTGGGCACCTTCTGGCTGCTGCCCAGCCTGGGAAACAAATCCGCGCTGACCATCGCTGTGCTGGCCAATCTGGGCATCGCCCTGGCCGCCGGTGTCATATCATTGCTGAAGGAAAAAGAACCGCGCACTGCTGCTGCAGAGAGCGGGGCGGGGGAGGAGAGTGTGGCCGCGCAGGCACCTGCTCCCTTTGTACTGGCTGCCGCCTTCATGAGTGGCTTTACCTTCTTTGTGGCGGAGCTGGTGTGGTACCGCGTCTCCGCGCCGCTGCTGGGTGGCTCTGTGTACGGCTTTGGGCTGGTGCTCTGCGTGGTGCTGGCGGGCATGGGCACAGGCGGCCTGCTCTACGCGCTGATGCTCAAAAAAGCGGAACCCGGCATCGCGGGCTTTACCCTCGTCTCAGCGCTGCAGGCGCTGGCCATCCTGCTGCCCTATGCTCTGGGGGACCGCATCGCGCACCTGGCGCTCATTTTCAATGACAGCCTGCGCGGCCTGGGCCTGGGGCACATGGCCATGAGCTGGGCGGTGGTCATGTCCCTGCTGGCCTTTCTGCCCTCACTGCTCAGCGGCGTGCAGTTTCCGTTGCTCGTCAGCCTGCTGGGGCGGGGAAATGCCGGGGTGGGCCGTCAGCTGGGGCGCGCCTACTTGTGGAATACTTTTGGCTCCATCACCGGCTCGCTGCTGGGGGGCTTCATTCTCGTGCCTTGGCTGCAGCTCACCGGCTGCTGGCTGCTGGCCGCGCTGCTGGTGGCCGCCATGTCTGCCGCCTCCCTGGTGCTGCAGCTGCGCCGCACACCCCGTGACGCAGAGGCCGCGCCTGTATCGGCCCCGCGTTTGACCTGGAGTGGGGGAGCGGCCTTTGCTGCACTGATCGTCTGCGGCTTCTTTGCCTTTGGTGCCACAGGCCCCACAGCCATGTGGATGCAGACCCCCATTGGCTACGGTCGTGTGACACACGGAGAGTTTAACACCGCCCTGAATCTGGAAAACCTCCAGCGCAGCGCACGCCGCAGCCTGGTGCAGGCCTATGACGGGCGGGAGACCTGTGTGGCGGTGGTGGGCGGGCTGCAGTACTCCTTTCTCACCAACGGCAAGAGCGACGGCTCTGCCGTGATGGACGCCTCCACCCAGGTGATGCTGGGCCTCACGGGGGCCATTCTGCATCCGAATCCGCAGCACACCTGCGTCGTGGGGCTCGGCACCGGCACCACTGCCGGCTGGCTGGCCGACCTGCCAGGCATGCAGCGCGTGGACGTGCTGGAACTGGAGGAAGAGATCCGCAAGGTGGCCAAGTATTTTGACCCCGTGAGCCGCAATGCCACGCAGCATCCGCGCATCCGCAACATCACCGGAGACGCACGTGAGTTCCTCCTCACCCGCGGGCAAAACTACGACCTCATCGTCTCAGAGCCCTCCAATCCCTGCCGCGCCGGTGTGGCCAATCTCTACACGCGTGAGTTTTACCAAAACGCCAGTCAGCGGCTTACCCCAGGCGGCGTCTTTTGCCAGTGGGTGCAGGGCTATGAGGTGGAGCCGGAGGCCATCATCACTGTCATTACCACCCTGCGTCAGATCTTTCCCAAAGTGGAGGTGTGGGCCACTCAGAGCTCGGATATCTTCCTCGTCTGCAGCGCGGACGACTCCCCTTGGAAGCTGGATGCCGTGCGCCGGCGAATCAAGCAGGAGCCCATTGCCGAGGCGCTGCGCTGCTTCTGGAAGACGGACACCGTCGAGGGCTTCCTGGCCAGCTGCATCGCAGGGAGCGACTACTGCAGCGCCTTGGCCGCAGGATGCAGCACCATCAACACCGATGACATGAACCATCTGGAATTCAGCTTTGCCCGCAGCGTTGCCAAAAAGGACAACTGCGCCCTTCAGCTGGTGCGCGCCTCCACGCGCGTCGGCGGCAGCTTCCCACATGTAGATGGGGCCGTGGACATGCAGATCTACTATGCCGAGCGCCTTCATCTGCCAGGTCGCCTGTGGGAGGCCGCCGTGGCCGATGTCCTCCCCCCGGAAGCCCCGGCCGACGTCCGCGCCCGCGTGTCCTCCCTGAGCAGCTACTGGCGGCACGACTACGCGGCCTACCTCGCCGCCCCCCTGCCGGCCACCCCCGTGCTCTCAGACCGCGTCCTCCAGGCCTACGCTAGGGCGCACACAGGCGCGCCGGATGCTCCCGCTGCCATCGCCGCCGCCGCCCCGCTCTCCGCTTCAGACGCCTGCTTCCTCCGCGCCATCACCAGCCACCACCAGAGGCAGCCGCAGCCCATCCTTGACCACCTCTCACAGGGCCTGGACGCCCTTGCCGCCAGCCCCTGGTGCGATGTGTCCCTGCTCGCCGAGGCCGTGGGTCTTCTGGGTCCGCTTTCCCAGCTGCCGCCCGCTGTGAAAGACCCACGTTTCCTCGCCCTCTTTGACAAGCTGGGCCGCAGCTACCCCGTCGGCGTGGCGCAGGACACCATGCTCAATGTCCGGTGTGAGATGGCCATGCGCCTCCCCCTCCCACAGCAGCTCGCCGCTGTCCAGAGCTACGGCCAGCCCTACCCCTGGCAGGGGCGTGCCTTGGCACTGCGTGCCAGCGCCTACCTGCAGGCACATGACTCCCGCCTGGACACCGCCGTGGCAGACCTGCAGCGCTACATGGAGCAGGGCGGCCGCATCGGCGGAGAGCCCCCCCCATTCACTGCCAAGATGCCCCAGCACGCCCCCGCCGCCATGCCACAGGCGCAGGAGATCACCGTGGGCACCCAGGCCGTGCAGTAAGCCGCCCGCCCAGAGCCGATGAGGCCATCGGCGCTCCCAGCTAAGAGCTCCACAGCCTTGGTCCGCCCTTCGAGATCGCGGCAATTTCCTGCAGCCAGCGCCGTATGTAACGCTGCCCCCAAAGAATGTCCTTTTTCGCCGCACACCCCGTACTCCGCCTCATTCTCTCGCCGCAGCATCTGTGGCGCACGCTTTCCCTTGGTATCAAGACCATCTGGCTGCACAAGCTGCGCTCCTTTCTCACCGCGCTCGGCGTCGTCTTCGGCGTCGCCTCCGTGGTGGCCATGCTCGCCATCGGGGAGGGCGCCAGCTACGAGGCCCAGGAGCAGATCCGCAAACTAGGCAGCCAGAACATCATCCTCCAGAGCGTCAAGCCCCCGGACGGCCAGGGCTCCAGCGGCGAGTCCCGCAGCATGATCAGTGAATACGGCATCACCCTCCGCGACATCCAGCAGATCCGCCAGACCGTGCCGGACATCCACGTCGTCGTACCCAGCCGCTACATCTCCGAAAACATCTGGAACCTCGACCGCAGCATCGACGGCCAGGTCATGGGCGTGCTGCCCATCTACCCCCAGATGCGCAACCGCCGCATCACCCAGGGCCGCTTTTTCAACGACCTCGAAATGCAGGACGTCGTGCCCGTCTGCGTCATCAATCAGACCGTGGCTGCACGCCTCTTCGCCCTCTCCACTCCCGTGGGAAAATCTGTCCGCGTCAAAGGCTTCTACTACAAGGTCATCGGCATCATCGAAGACGAAGGCCAGTCCGTCGGTACTGACTCCGGCGGCGGCGGCAGCTCCGCCTCCTCCTCCCAGGCGCAGATCATGATCCCCTTCAGCACTCTTATGGACCAGTACGGAGAGGTCTTCTACCGCTTCCGCACCGGCAGCTTTGAGGCCGAGAAAGTCCAGTTTCACGAAGCCGTCATCCGTGTGGATGATGTGAACAAAGTGGAAAGCCGCGCCGAGGCTGTGCGCCACCTCATGACCAGCAACCACAAAAAGGAGGACTGGCGCATCATCGTCCCCGTCGAGCTCCTCAAGCAGGCGGAGCGCACCAAGCAGATCTTCAGCATCGTGCTCGGCAGCATCGCCGCCATCTCTCTCCTCGTCGGCGGCATCGGCATCATGAACATCATGCTCGCCAGCGTCACCGAGCGCACGCGGGAGATCGGCATCCGCCGCGCCCTCGGCGCACGGCAGAACGACATCGTCGTGCAGTTCCTCATCGAGACCGTCCTGCTTGCCGGCGTCGGCGGCGTGCTCGGCGTCGTCCTCGGCCTCAGCATTCCGCTTGCCGTCACCAAATTTGCCGGTGTCACCACTGTCATCAAGATGTGGTCCCCCATCCTCGCCTTCTCCATCTCCGTCCTCACTGGCGTCGCCTTCGGCATCTACCCCGCACGGCGTGCGGCTCAGATGAATCCCGTGGAGGCGCTGCGGCATACGTGACGCAGACGTTGCCTCTGTGTGTCAAACGAGACGTCTGGAGCTGAGCGGCTACGCCTTGATCTCCGTGATCTGCTTGGTGGCGATGCCGATGGTGCGGTCCAGCGGGACGCCCATGCAGGAGAGGAGGGTGGTGAGGAGGTCTCCCTGATTGCCCTTCACGTCGGGGAGGAAGCGGCCGGTCCTGATGCTGCCGCCGCCTTTGCCGGCGAGGATGAAGGGGAGGTTTTCGCGGGAGTGCTTGTTGCCATCCTCCAGGCCGGATCCCCACATCATGATGCAGTTGTCCAGCAGCGTGCCATCGCCTTCGCGCAGGCTGTGCATCTTTTTCACCATGTAGGCAAACTGGGAGATGTTGAAAGCGGTGATGGCCTGCACTTTGGCGACCATTTCGGGACGGTTGTTGTGGTGCGTCTGAGAGTGATGCTCGTCCTTGAAGCCGAGCTCGGGGTAGGAAACGCCATTGGGCGTGGAGCCGATGTAGGTGCTGACGCGTGTGGTGTCTGTCTGGAAGGCGAGCACATTGAGATCGCACATCACCTGCATGTACTCGCTGCGTTTGTCACCGATGGGGATCTTGATCTCGATGGGCGGGGAGTCGGTGCCGCGATGGCGGCTGGGGGCGAGTCCGGATTTTTCCAGCGCCGCCTCCTTCTGCCGCAGCTCGATGGCGGCGATGCGGCGCTCCACGGCGCGCACGCTGTCCAGGTATTCATCCAGCTTGTGCTGGTCGTCCTGCGGCAGTGTTTTGCGCAGGTCTTTGGCACCGCCGATGACGAGGTCGAGCATGCTCTGATCCAGCGCGCGGGATGCATTGTTTTTTTGGGGGGAGCCGTCCGCTTGAGTCGTGTTGTTCTGGTTGAAGAGGCGGTTGAGCACGCTGCGGGGATTGATCTCCGCAGGCATGGCCTGCGTGGGGGAGCGGAAGCTGCAGTGGCTGTAATACCCCTCATTGAGGCCCTCCTGGTTCTCCTTGTGCGTCTGCGGCATGGTAGCCAGCTCCAAGGAGGGCAGGGAGGTGAGGGCGCCCACGTAGTTTGCGGCGATCTGGTCGGCGGAGATGGCGATGTTGATCCTGTTGCGCTGGCGGGCGTCTGGCAGCTGGGCGGTGAGCCAGGTGCTGAGCTCCAGTGCATGCGGTGCGCCATTGAAGGGGGCGATGGGGATGCCGCCGACGCCTTTCATGAGCAGGCACTCGCTCATGATGGGGCGCAGGCTCTCCAGTGCAGGCGTGGGACTGGTGAGGAAATTCTGCGGACTGGCCGGCCAGAACTGCTCTGGAATGACCCCATGCGGCATGTACATAAAGCCGAGGCGAACCGGCGGGCGGGCGGCTGTGGCCGTGGCTGCAGCCGCGCCTTTTCTGGCGGTTTCCGCCCAGCCCATGACTTCGAGCAGGGGAAGGGCCAGCGTGGTGCCAATGCCGCGCAGGCAGGTGCGGCGGGAGATGAGGGGGCTGCGAGTCATGGGGGGAATGCAGAGTGCGAAAATCGGAATGACGATGGCGGAGGACGCGGATCGTCTTCGTACTCTTACTCGAAGTCGGCCATGATTCTATCGTCCGGCTGAAGACGTGCCGGGTAGGCGTATCACTCTGACGAAAGGATGCATGTCTGTTCTGTAAGTCCCATGAAACAAAAAGCCTGCCGAAGGGCGATGGCTCTCCGGCAGGCGATGAGATTCACCCTCGACTAGCGGTGGCTGTGATTGAACTTAAAACCAGGTGCGCGGGAGGGCGCGGCGGTGAAGCCGTGACCATGGCCATGGCCGGCGAAGCTTGGGCGGCAGTTGTGACTGACAAGGCGGTAGCCAAAGATGGGGTGATGGTGGCGGTCATAGCCGGTGATGACGCGTTCGCGATACACGGCGGTACCGCAGGAGCCGCAGTTGTGCGCAAAGCTTCGGTTGGAATTGTGGCAGTCAAAAGCCTGCGAGCTGGCTGGGGCAAACACAGCAAGGATGGCGGTGACCGCGATGAGGGTGAAAAGTTTTTTCATGACGAGTGGGAGGTTTGTTTTTGATTTGCTGCCGCAATCATGCGGCGTGCTCATGAGACGATGGGCGGCCGCGCGTATTCGAGATGAATGATTTTTTTCTTCGAATGCGCGAATCCGGAAGGATGAGGGGAGATGAGTGCATCACTTCAAGGTGCGCAGTGATGGCTGCGCTCCGCCCTGTCACAGGAGCAAGGCGTGCGTTTTTTGCAGATAGCCTGACATGACGGCTCCGGGTTGAGCCCATGCAGCCTGTGCACGAGATCTGGTCGTGGAAGGGGCTGCGCAGTGTCAATGCCAGGCAGTCAGGTTCGGTGCTTGATAAAAAAACTGAGGCTTATGCTAGGGGCGGAATTGCCCACGTATTCCAGCTCTTGCACGGCGGATGTTTTTGTCGTGGCTCTGATCGCGCTGAATGCGGGAGGGGCTGCTCACCGCTTCATGCTGCAATCTGATACCGCGATGACAACCACCTAATTCTGCCCCAGGCTGAGTTTCAGCAGGGATGAAAACGGCGGAAGTTTGGCGCCGAATGCCCGGTGGAGCTCTGCCATGGTGAAGCCGGCGTCGTCGGATTCTCCGACCTGCGGAAAGTTTTGGTCAGAGGGGGCTGGCTTGAACAGCACGTAGCCAACGCCGTATTTTTTGATGAGCTTGAGCTTGAACCTGCGGCGTTCTCCGGCGGACATGACGGCGGTGTCCATGGAGCGCACCCACTCAAACTGAGGGGCCGTCCAGAAGGGGACACCGCTGAGCTCGGTGCGGCCTTTTGCATCGCGAGTGGCTTTTTGGATGGCAGCCTGGAAGGCTTTTGCATCCACCTGGTTTTCGATCTGGATCACACGCATGTATCTGTCCTCAAGGACTCTCCGGTTCAGCTTGTTGTACACCGACTTATTTCTCCACGAGGTGCATGAGCTGAATGTGAGCAGCATGCCGAGACACACTGCTGCTGTGACGAGGCGGGCGATCCGGCTGGACCAACGATCAATGGCGCGATGTGAGTGCATTGGATGTTTGGGGGTGCGGGTTCACCAGGAATACGCCTGCGAAGCAGTCCAGAGAACTGCTTTTACCTCCAACCGCCTACTTCTTTGCCGCCGCTGCTGGTTTGGCAGGCGCGGTGCTCAGCACCTCCACCACGCGCCGATGGGTGAAAGGATAGCTGCCCACGATGGCTGAGATGAGGCTCTGCATGCGGTAGCCTTCGGGTGCGAGGTCGGAGAGGAGGCTGTCCACCACGATCTCGTCGTAGCCTTCCAGCTCGCGGCAGAGGGCGTAGGCGAGGATTTTTTCAGTGAGGTTGCGGGCGAGGTCCTGACTGCGGGAGGCGATGATGGCCTTGAGTTCCTTGGGGGTGGTGAAGCGCTTGCCACCGGGGAGTTCGCCCCCTGCATCGATGGCGCCGCCGGTGTCGTCCTGAGTGCGCCAGCGGCCGATGGCGTCAAAGTTTTCCAGCCCGAAGCCGATGGGGTCGAGGATCTTGTGGCAGTTTGCACACACGGCATTGGTGCGGTGGAGTTCTGTGCGCTGGCGCAGGGTCAGGTTGGCGATCTTGTTTTTGTCCTGCTTTTCCAGCGTGGGCACGTTCGGCGGGGCGGGGGGCACGTGCTCGCCCAGGACCTGCTCCAGCACCCAGACGCCGCGCTTCACGGGGCTGGTGCGGTTGGGCAGGGAGGTCATGGCCAGGATGCCGGGCATGCCGAGGATGCCGCCGCGATTGGCATCTGTGAGCTGCACGCGGCGCATCTCACTGCCAGTGATGCTTTGCGAAAGGCCCTCGCCATAGATGGCGGCCAGCTCGGCATTGAGGAAGGTGTAGTCGCTCTGCACAAAGCTGGTGATGCTGCGGTTTTCGCGGACGATGCTGTCAAAGAAGAGGCGTGCCTCATCGTACATGGCCCGGCGGAGCGCCGGGGTCATCTGGGGAAATTTGGCGGTGTCGAAGGTTTTGTCCGCCAGATCGGCGAGGCTGAGCCACTGCGCGCCGAAGCCATCGAAGAGGGCGCGGGAGCGCTGGTCTTTGAGCATGCGAGCCACCTGGGCCTGGAGCACGCCGGGTGTGTGGAGCTTGCCTGCATCTGCCAGGGCGGAGAGCTGCGCATCGGGCATGGTGGCCCAGAGAAAATAGGAGAGGCGGGAGGCGAGCATCCAGTCGTCCAGCGGCACGATCTGCTCACCGGGAGCGGCCTCGGCGGCGGGGGTGATGTAGAGGAACTGCGGGGAGACGAGCGCGGCCTTGAGCATGAGGCGCAGGGCGGCTGGCTGGGGCTGCTTGCTGGCCAATGCGAGATCGTACACCTGCATGAGGACACCGACTTCCTGATCGGTGGCCGGGCGGCGGTAGGCACTGCGGGCCAGAGTGCGTGCCACTGTCTGCGCAACTGCGCGTGGATCGCCATCTGGCTTGAGCGCGGCACCGAATAGCCTTTGTTCCACGGCCGTGGGCTTGGCGCCGGGGGCGGAGAGGGCGTGGTCCAGCGCCTCATTGGCGATGCTGAGGTACTGCTCCATCTGCAGCGGAGAGAGGGTGTTGAGGTAGCCTTCTCCGGGGACTTCATCGGGCAGATCCTGGGCCAGGTCCGGGCTGACACCAAGGAGGTCGTGCAGGGTGTTGCCATACTCCGTCTTGGTGAGGCGGCGGATGACGAAGACGCCGGGGTCTTTGGGGCTGAGGTATTTGAGCTGGCCCACCCAGTCGATGAAGGCCTGGCGCTCGGCGTCGGTGGGTTGCTCATCGGCGTCCTCAGGGGGCATGTCATGGGCATTGACAGTGGCCATGCCGGTGCGCCAGCGGCGGAGGTAGGCGGCGTCTCCGGGGTTGCGCATGGCGGGGTGGAAATTCACACCGCCCTTCATGCGGCGATCACCATGGCACTCGTGGCAGTACGTGGTGACGAAGGGGATGATCTTCTCATTGAATGTCTTCCGTGTGGCGGCCTGCAGCTCGTAGAGACGTGCGTCCTCGGGGTCGGTGGGCACAGGGCCGGCAGGAGCGGGCAATTTGGGGAAGGTGGGGGGCTTGCGTTTTTCCGCAGACTTGGCGGCTGGTTTTGGCGCGGGTGCGCCAGGCTTCGCACCGGCTGGCGCAAGCGCAGGAACCGCTGGCGTGGGTTTGGCCGTGACAGGTGGTGAGGCTTTGGCAGGAGCAGCTGGTTTGACTTCTGCCTTGGGCGCAGGTGCGGGCGTTTCTGCAGCAGTCAGCAGCGTGGTGGGAAAAATCAGGGCGGCGCTGGTCGTGAGCATGGGCATGACGAAGGCGCGGCCATGCTGCCGCAGCATTCGCATTCCGAGAGTGAATGGCATGAATGGGGGATTCAATTTTTTTTGGGGGGACCAAGGTTACGGCAGAGCGTACCTGAGTTTATCAGGGAAGCGGGTGCCGCAGACCCTGGTCCCGGAGCTTCAAAGTGAGGGGCGAGCGGAATCACTGCGGCCTCGTATGCTGTCCGGCAAAATCCAGCAGCGTGTCCTTCAGCCCGGCCCATGCGTTCGGCGTCAGTCCGTGGTTCAGGCCGTGCAGCATCAGCAGGCGCACGTGGGTGTTTCCTGCGGCCATCAGCGCCTGCTCCATGCGCGGGCCCTGGTCAGATGGCACGGCGGCGTCTGCATCGCTGTAAATCAAAAGCACCGGGCAGTGAATGCGTGCTGCTGCATGCAAAGCCGAGCGCTCCTTCCAGGCCGCTGGCAGTTCCTCCGGCGTGCCGCCCACGATGGTGTGCACACCCGCCAGCGCACGCAGTCCCGGCTCCTCGCGGTTGGCCACCCAATGTCTGTAGCATTCAGCCAGCTCCACGGGTCCCTGCACGGCGATCACGCCTCGGATCATGCCAGGCTCCTTTGCCGCCGCCAGCAGAGACACCACCGCCCCGTGGCTGAAGCCAAAGAGACACACCTGCCCTGAGCCCACAGATCGCAGTTTCTGAGCATGGCGCACTGCGTTCAGCACATCATTCACCTCTCCACATGCCAGTTCATGCCGCCCCTCTGAGCCGCCGCAGCCTCGATAGTCCGGCGCCAGTGCGCAGAAACCCGCTGCGGCAAACAGGTCCAGAAAGCCCGCCATCTTTCTGGCCGGGTCAAAGCCGCCGTGGTTCACCAGCACCAGAGGGAAGGGGCCTGCGCCCTGCGGTTTGCTCATCAGTCCGGTGACATTCAGCCCATCGCTCACATATTGAATGGGCACGCGGCTGCATGGTGCGTCTGTCTCCAGGTCTGCCGCAGTCTGGCCACGGCATCCCATCAGCAGAAGAGCGGGTGCGATGAGCAGAAGGGAAAAATAAAGCCTCATGCACGCTGCTACGCGCATGAGGCTGTCTGGTTACACCTTTTGAATATCTTTACTTCTCATCCAGTCCGCGGCGGATGCGGTACTTGATGGCAAGCTGGTGGGCGGGTGATCCGGCAAAGGTCAGCCCCTTGATGCGCTCCAGTTGCAGCAGGGCTACGCTCTGCACCGCGTGGTAGTAGCTGCCGTTGTGGGCGATGCTGATGAGGCGGGTCACGTAGTCGAGCTGCAGGTTCTGGCGTGCGATGCTCACCGGCTTGGCGGGATCGTCTCCGGTGCAGATGGCGGTGGTGAGGGTGTCCATCACTTCATCGAGGGGGAGCTGGTTGCCATAGAGGCTGGTGTCCTCGATGCGCTCCAGCGTGCGGGAGTGCAGCAGGTGGTCCAGCAGGCTGCGCTGGATCTGGAAGATGCGCTCGTGCAGCTTGGGGTCTTCACCTTCATCCCGATGGTCAAAGCCACGGCGCTGCAGCTGCAGGTGGGCGTACAGCTCTGGCGGTGCTGAGAGTGCGTCCGGGGCAAAGGCGTACTTGGCCAGCACCTTGAGCGCCTGGCGCTGCTTGTCAGCTTCCACGGGTTTGAAGGGAGTGGTATTTGGTGCCTGGCCCTGCACGGCGCGCTCCACATACACGCCGCCAACATAGCGGGACACCGCATTGAGTGAGCTGCTGGCTTCCTTCGTCACGCTGCCAAAGGCTTGTGCCACTTCCTGCCAGCTTTTGCCAGGATCTGATATGTCCTTCATGATGTCTGCGAGCTCCGTGCGCACCATCTCGCAGCGCTGTTCGGCGTAGCCGATGGCATCATTGCTCATGTCATAGAGCATGGCGCGTGGGTCGATGGCCTTGCCCGGGGCGCGCATGTCGTCCGCATCATTGGCAAAGGCATGCTGTGGCAGGTGGGAGAGCGCGGCGACCTCCTCCAGGCGCTTCTCCTCCTCCACAGGGTCTTCCAGCGCCTCGCTGTAGCCATACTTGATGACCCAGTGGTCATAGGGGCCGGGGCGTGTGGTGAAGTACTGGCCCTGCTTCACACCTTTGGGGGCGATGTTGACGGGCGGGTAATCCATCACGGAGCCGGTGAGGCCGGTCTTTTCGGTAACCTCAGCGTTGTGGATGTCCTTCAGGTCATGCAGCTGGCTGGCGCGGAAGTTGTGGTTCAGGCCCAGGGTGTGGCCCACCTCATGCAGGCAGAGGTAGTAGAGAGACTCTTTGATCAGGCGGTCCACCTCCACGCGGTCGCTCTTCTGCAGGCGCAGCATGGTCTGGCCAAAGAGCAGTCCGTTGCGTGCGGAGCCGCAGGCCTCGCAGGCGTGGGGATTGAAGGCTGCAGGCGCAGCTTTGTCTCCGCCGCTTCCACCGGCCGCGTCGGCGTCGGTAAAGAGCTTCTTGGTCAGCAGGCGCTTGGTGACAAAGCTGTACTCCAGCATGATGTCCGCGCCGAGGATCTCTCCGGTGCGGGGATTGGCAAAGCTGGGGCCGTAGCCGCCAAAGGGCGGGGCCACGCTGCTGGTCCAGCGCAGCACGTTGTGCTCGATGTCATCGGCATCCCACTTGGCGTCATCGGGCTGCTGCTTCACCACCACGGCGTCCTTGAAGCCTGCGGCCTCAAAGGCCTCGTTCCAGCGGAGGACTGCGGTGCGGATGGTGTCGCGGAACTCCACGGGCGTGGTGTTTTCAATCCAGAAGACGATGGGCTCCACGGGCTCGCTGAGCGGCGTGCCGGGCTTCTGCTTCACCAGGCGCCAGCGGTGAATGACGTCGCGGTAAGGCGCGGCGTCGATGCTCGTCATGTCGGTGATTTGATGGGTGAAGTAGCCGATGCGCGGATCGTCGGCGCGGGGCTTGTAGTCGCTCTCCGGCAGGGCCAGGAGGGTGTGCTGCACCTTCACGGTGATGTAGCGCGGATTGGCCACATCCGCCGCGCTCTCCCAGGAGGGGGTGGGGTTTTCATACACATACTCCGAGGTGATGGCGGTGTTTTTGGGGTAGCCGTTGATGCGGAGGATCTTGGACTTGGTCTCGGAGAGGCGGCCTAGCACGGCGCGGTCTCCGCTGCCGCCGAACTTTACCTGTGTGAGGTTCTCCCGCACAAACATGTTGGTGGCCGGGATGAGGTAGCCGTCTGCGTCCTCGGCGGCCACCGTTTCCGTGTTGAGGATGGCGCTGGTGGTGTTGGCACGGGCCGCGCGGCTCAGCGGGTTTTGCGGATCAAAGTAGAGCTTGGTGTTTTGCTCCACCATCTCGATGCGGTCAAAGATCTTGCGGAAGACAAAGACGAGGGAGTCGCCGTAGCGGCCGCGATTGTGCCCGGAGGCCACCGGGCCGTCCACGCTGTGGTTGAAGTAGATGAATTCCGGCCCGAGCTGGTTCTTCTCCACATACAGCCAGGAGGTGCCGTGCTCGTGGTCTAGATACATGCGGAAGAGTCCGTTGACGCGCTTGAAGGTCTTGGTGAACTCCTCGACCGTCTTTTTCTTGGATTTGTCGGCGTCATTGCCACTGCTGCTCTTGGTCGTGGTCTGCGCTGTGGGCGCGGCGGCCGGTACAGGAGAGGGAGCGGGGGCTGGTGCGGGCTTGGGAGGCTCCGGTTTGGCGGGTTCGGGTTTCGGCTCAGGCTTGGGCTCCGGTTTGGGATCGCGCTGCGGTTCGGGTTTGGGTTCAGGCTTGCCGGGTTCGGGCTTGGCTGGTTCGGGTTTCGCTGGCTCAGGCTTGGCGGGGGCGGGTTTGGGCTCCGGTTTGCGCTCGGGAGCCGCGGTAAGATCACACAGAGGCAGGAGCAGTACAGAGCTGGCCAGAAGCAGACGGCGTGGCTGGATCATGAAGAGGTCAGTGGGTTGGTCGTTGGAACGATGCTACCCGACACAACGGCCCAGCCGCCAGATCATTGTATAAAAAGTGCGGAGGGCGGGGTGGCGGGCAGCGGGGCAGGCAGTCCCGAGCGGCGCCTGGCCATCTGCTTCAGTGGGCCACGGCATCCAGCTTTTCAAAGACCTCCCTTGTGTCGCCATCGATCTCGTACTCCTCCTGGCTGCGCTCATCCAGCACGCGCCAGCCACGGCCGTAGCTGGGGTGCAGCCTTTTTTCCACCTCGCTCTTTTCGGCAAAGGTCACCTCATTCAGCCGGGTCTCGATGCGCAGCACCTCCTGGTTCTTTTGGGTGTGTATGTAAACGTGGTCTGTGGCAAACCACAGGCCGCAGCTGGTCAGCCCCACCTTCCGTGCCAGTGTTTCCTCCCGTCCGTCCGCGTGCTCCACCACATGCTCCAGAACCACGAATGGCCTGGCTGGGTCGATGATCAGCCACTCGGCTGGCGGGATGCTCAGCCTGAGCACACGGGCATCTCCGCGTTGTTCCTCCGTCACTGCCCATTTGCGGGTGCTGCGCCCCTCCAGCAGCTGCTGGAGAGTGATGCTGCCTTCCGGGCTTTGCAGGCGCACAAACGGCAGGCAGAGGGAGAGGGCCGTGGCGTGACGGTAGGCTCTGAAAGCCTGCGGTGCCTTTCGGCTGATGTGCAGTGTTTTCTCCGCACGGAGCATGCTGCCCGCAGGCCCGCGGTCATAGGTGGCCAGGGCCCAGTAGCGGCCGTTGTAGGTGGTGCTCAGGTTGGACTCCACACCTGGAGACGGGTCGCACTCATGGTAGGGGGTGCAGCCCAGCACGGCAAAGCTTTCGCTGCCATCCAGTGGTATCAGGGCGGAAATGCGGGCATGGCTTTTCTTACGGCCCTCATGGAGGGTGCGTGTGCGTGCATCCAGGGAGAGTATGGCTCGGGCCTTCTGACTGGCCTGGAGTGCTGTCAGCAGGCGCTGGACAGGAGTGGGGGATGCATCTTCTCCGCTGGTGAGGCGGGGGTGAAGGCAGGCGACTGCGGCCACGAGGCAGCAGAGCGTGGGACAAACAGACAGGGGCATGGCGCGTTGAATGCGCTGTCAGCCGCACGCCAGCCCCTGTAAAGACAAGGAAGGTTCAATGCAGGCTTAACCATCCGGCAGCATTCTGCCGTAGGAAGCAGCCGCCTGCCCCGGCGCTGAGCAGCACCAGCACCAGGGTGAAGACCTGGATGCCATCGGTGCGCAGACGTGGATTGTAAAACGGCAGCACCAGCCCGGTGCCTGTCAGGAAGAGGCCCAGCATGCGGGTGCCCACCTGCTCATTCCAGCCGTAGTAGCGGCCACCGGCATCCAGCAGCGCCGTGCGCACCATCTTGCGGTCCGTGCCAGTGCGCGGCAGCAGTTCCTCGTCCAGCCCTTCCGGCTGCAGGGCTGCGCGCACGCGCTCCTCGGCGGCCACCAGCACCTGGCTGGTGGTGTGGTACTGCGTGTGGGCGTAGGTCAGCAGATTGGTGCCTAGCAGCAGGGACACGCAGGCGAGGACGAGGTGGGTTTTCATGCCCGGCCAAAATAAGCACCGCGCTCTGAGTGCATTCTAAAAAACATTTAAATTGTTTCATCAGTTCTCAGCGTGGCTGGAGAGGCATGACGCGTGCAGGCGGTCACCCGCAAGTGCCGGCGGGTGGATGCGCACGGTGGTTTGCTCTCATTTTGCGATAAGATGTGCTGAAACACGTCGTTTCCGCCGCCACACGCCCTATAGCCTACATGAACGCGCTTTACCTCACCCCCGTGCTCATTGCCACACTCGGTCTGGCCGCCCTGCCAGCCGCCCCGCTGCCGGAGAGCCAGAAGATCGACCAGCTCCTGCGCCAGGACTGGGACAAGGCAGGCCTGAAGGCCAATCCGCCCGCTAGCGACGAGGTGCTGGTGCGCCGCCTGTATCTGGACATCGCGGGCCGCATCCCCACATTGGAAGAATCCCGCGCCTACATCAGCTCCAAAGACCCGGAGAAGCGCGCCAAGCTCATCGACACCCTCCTGGCCTCCGACGGCTACACCAGTCACATGTTCAACTACTGGGCCGATGTGCTGCGCCTGACAGACAACGTGAAGGGCCGAATCACTGCCGAGGCCTACGAGGAGTGGCTCAAGCAGCAGGTCAAAGCCAACGTGCCGTATGACAAGTTCGTGAAAAACCTCCTCACCACCGACGGCGGCGTGTGGGACAGCGGCAGCATCGGCTTCTGGCAGCGGGATGAAAACAAGCTCGACCACCTCGCCTACACCGTGCAGGTCTTTCTGGGCACCAGCATCGTCTGCGCGCAATGCCACAACCACCCTTTCGACAAATGGTCGCAGATGGACTACTACCACATGGCTGCCTTCACCTACGGCATGGACACCAAGAGCCGCGGGCTGGACTTTAAAAGCAGCGCCAGCAAAACCATGGAGCTGGACAAGAAGGCTCTCAAAGCCATGACCAAGGAGGAGCAGAAAGCCTACAAGGCCAAGCTGCAGGCCGAGAAAAAGGCCGAGGAGTCCAAGATCAGCAAAGAGGACATGACGCAGGTCAAACGCGCCATGCAGGACGTGATGAAGCCGCTGCGCTACACCAGCGCCGAATGGCAGGAGGGCAGGCTGCCCTCCCTCCCAGCGGACTACAAATATCCCGATGCCAAGCCGGGCCAGAAGGTGGAGCCCAAGACCATGTTTGGCCAGGATGCCGTGCTCAAGCCCGGCCAGACGCAGCTCGCCGCCTTTGCCGACTGGATGACCAGCCCCGAGAATCCGCGCTTCACCACGGTGATCGCCAACCGCATGTGGAAGAAGGCCTTCGGCGTCGGCCTCATCGAGCCCGTGGATGAAATGACCGACAGCACCGTGGCCAGCAATCCGGCGCTGATGGACTACCTCGGCCAGCTCATGGTGGAGAAGCAGTACTCGCTCAAATCCTTCCTCCGTGTGCTCTACAATACCGACACCTACCAGCGTGCCGCCACGGCCAACGAGGTGCCGCTTGGGGAGACCTACCACTTCACCGGTCCCATCCTGCGCCGCATGAGCGCGGAGCAGATCTGGGACTCCTTTGTCACCCTCTCCAAGGGCAACGTGGATGACAGCGTCGATGACGAAAACGCCCGCCTGCACCAGTATCTCGACGATCTCTCGATGTTCCTCGGCACCGTCAAATCCAAGGGGCCCGAAGGACTGGTGCAGATCGCCAAGGAGGGGCGGGCCAAGCTGGATGCAAACCAGAAGCAGATCGACGAAATGAAGGCCAAGCTGGAGGCCGACAAGGCCAAGGGCATCGACACCACGGCGGAGGCGAAGAAGCTCGCCAAGGAAGCCAGCGCCCTGCGCAAAGCCTCGGAGAAGGACATCCTCGTGGCCCTGCTGGGCAAGGAACGTGCGGATGACCTGCGCCAGGGCTACCGCCCCGAGAAGCCAGACAAGCGCCCGCAGATCGACCCCAAGACGCTCGCATCCATGACCAAGGAGCAGCGCAAAGAGTTCCTGAAAGCCTACCAGCGCAACAGCAGCGGCAAGGACGGCATGGGCCTCACCTCCCGCGCCTCGGAGCAGCCCAGCCCCGCACGCCCCGGCACCTTCCTGCGCACCTTTGGCCAGAGTGACCGCGAACTCATCCAGAACGCCAGCGACGACGCCTCTGTGCCGCAGGCGCTCACCCTGCTCAACGGCCCTGCTGCGGATGTCATCAGCAACCCGGCTTCCAAGCTGAACCAGGCCATCGCCAAGGCTGGGACGCCCGCGCAGAAAATCTCCACCCTCTACCACGCGCTGCTCAGCCGTGCGCCCACTGCTGGTGAGCAGGCCATTCTCAATGGCGTCATCAAGGAACGCGGAGACAAGGCCGTCGCAGACGTCACCCACGCGCTCATCACCGGTTCCCAGTTCCTCTTTGTTCAGTAATCCTTCCACTCACTCACGCGCCCCCATGAAAACCCTGCTCAACTCCTGTGACGATGTCACCCGCCGTGACTTTGCCAAAAACATCGCCAAGACCTGCCTGGGCGTCACCGTGATGAGCGCCCTCGCGCCGCGCGGGTATGCTGCCTTTGAAGGCTCCAGCAAGGCGAAGCAGGCCGCGACGGCCAAGCGCGTCATCTATCTCTACATGTCAGGAGGCATGACGCACCTGGACACCTTTGGCTGCGTCCCCGGCGCGGACACCATGGGCGGCACCAAGACCATTCCCACCAGCGCGGACGGCGTGCAGATCGGCGAGCTGCTGCCGCACACCGCGAAGATGATGCACCGCGGCGCCATCATCAATTCGCTCACCTCCACCCAGGGCGCGCATGCTCAGGGGAACTACTTTCAGCATACCAGCTACACCATGCGCGGCGCCACCCGGCACCCCACGCTGGGCGCGTGGATGCAGAAGTTCCAGGGGAAGGGGAATGCCGACCTGCCCGGCTCCGTCATCATCACCAGCGACAGCAAGCACCCCGGCGGTGGTTTCTTTGAGGCCGCCTTCCAACCGCTGATCCTCAACGATCCCTCCAAGGGACTGCAAAACAGCCACCGCCCCGCCGCGCTGACCGAGAGCGATTTCGACTATCGCCTCGGACTTTCTGCCAAGCTCGACCAGGGTTTCCAGCAGTCCTACAACTACAAGAATGTGAAAGCCTACGCGGACGTTTACAAAGACGCCATCAAGGTCATGAAGAGCGAGGACCTCGAAGCCTTCGACCTCAGCAAGGAATCCGATGCCACGCACGCGGAGTACGGTTCTGGAAACTTCGCCCAGGGCTGCCTCCTTGCCCGCCGTCTCATCGAGCACGGTGTGCGCTTTGTGGAGGTGAACCTCGGCGGCTGGGACATGCACCAGGACATCGCCGCCCGCCTGCCCGAGCGCTGCGGAGAACTGGACAAGGCCCTCGGCACCCTACTCACCGATCTCGAACGCCGCGGCCTGCTGGATGACACCCTCGTCGTCCTCACCTCCGAATTCGGCCGCACGCCGAAGATCAACCAGAATGAAGGCCGCGACCACTACCCCAAAGCCTTCAGCTCCGTCCTCTGGGGCGGCGGCATCGCCGGTGGTCAGGTCTATGGCAAGACCGACAAAGGCATCGAGGTCACGGAAAACAAAGTCAGCGTGCCCGACTTCAACGCCACCATCGCCTACGCTCTCGGCCTGCCGCTGGACCTCGTGCTTTACTCAAGCACCAAGCGACCCTTCACCGTGACGGACAAAGGCCAGCCGATCACCAGTTTGTTTGCCTGAGGCAGGCATGCAGATGACGCCGGGCATTTCCTGATGAATTCACATGCGCTCACGGCGCATGATCTTCCGTGTCGTCTCGCGTGCGCTTGAGTCGATTTTGATTTCGTCAGGGCTCAGGTTGACGCTGAGCTGCGAGGGATTGGTTTCCTGACGCCTGCGGTGGGTTTCCTGAATCACCGCGGCGGGCACCTCGGCGCGCAGCACATGCCAGCCCTGGCGCACCACGCGGGTGTCCTCGGTGCGGTCATAGGCTTCGAAGGATTTCTGTGCCGGAAGGTACAGGGCTATCTTGCCCAGGTTTACATTCACCATGCTGGAGTCGCACTTGCCCACCAGCGGGCAGACCACGACGGCGCTGCCCAGCTCGATGGCACGTGCGGAGGCGCAGCGTGTGACGCGCTCGCTGCCATAGATGGTTTCTGTGGCGCTCGGCACCAGCAGCAGGTCAATGTTCAGTCCGCGCAGCCGTGAGCTGATCTCCGGCACCTCAATGTCCAGGCAGATCACCACGGCCACACGCAGCCCCTGCATCTCAAACACATACAGCTCTTTTCCTGCGCGGAATTCATGTTCCCACGGTGTCAGGAAGAGCTTGTCCTGATGGAGCAGGCGGCCGTCGCTGAAAATGATCGCGCGGTTGTACAGGTGCCGGTTTGTCGGGTCGCTCCAGGGGGCGGTGCCCACCACGGCGTGTTTGTCCTTGCGGCACAGGCGCTGCCGCAGCCGTGGCATGAGGTCCACCCACACGACTTTGGCGATGTCGTCCATGTCGGCATCCGGGGGCAGCAGTGGCTCCAGCGCCGCCCAGAGGTACTCCGGCAGCAGCACGATGTCGGCGCCGCCTGCCCAGGCTGTTTCCACCCGGTGCATCACCTCTTCTGCAAAGGCGTCCACCGTCCGGCCCGCATCTCCCACATCAAAGGTCCATGCCTCCACCTTCACATTTGTCCTGGTCGTGCTGGTGTTTGTGGTGGAGTCAGGCATGCTTCCGGTGGGGTGAGTTGATGCTCAGGATGCAGTCATTTCCGCATTCGTCAAAAAGCGGTGCCCTCTTTACGCAGCGCCCTGATTCGTATTGGGAAAGAAGTGTGGCATGCAGCTGGGGCAGAGGCCATGGGTGAATCCGAAGGGCGAGTGCCTCATCAGGTAATCCTCAAAGGAAAGCCACTCGCCGCTGCTGCACTGGATGCTCTTGCAACTGGCACAAATGGGAAGGAGTTCAGCAAGTGGTTCCTGGACTGGCAGCTCTGCGGCGTTGACTGAAAAGCCCACCACCATGCCAGCCCGCACGTCGGGCATGTAGGTCACCAGATGCCGCCTTGTGCTTCCGGCATGGTTGGTCAGATCGCGCTCAAAGATCTGCTTTTCGCCTCCCAGGGCTCTCAGGATGTGCGGATGGTTCCTCTTGTACAAATCGGGACCGAGCATCTCTTTGAGCGTGATGTCGGTCATCTCCTCGGCACTGCGTCCAAACCACTCCTGGCAAGCGTGATTGGAGAACACGCAACGCTCATCTGCGCTGCAGTAGGCTATGAGTACTTGCATCTGGTTCACGAGGCTCAGTGCCATCTGACTAGGATCTGGGGGCATTCAAAATTGGGTGGTTTGTACTCTGGGCGTGATCAGGAGGTATGCCACGTCAGGGTGTCATGTATTGACAGTCAGATGATTAAGAATGTTCGAATTCAAAATATTGGGTGCGTGGCAGGTTGCTTTCCCGTGTGGGCATGGAGCATCCTGCTCTCGAGGGCTCTTTGGCTGGAGTCCGTAGTCTAGGCGGTGGTCAGCTTCACCAGCGCCAGTGCATTCATCACCGCCTTGGGCACAAAAGTGCCTGGCTCCACAAACTCCGGGAGCTTGCTGCCGTCGGCGCTGCGTTCGGAACAGTGGGCGTTGTTGCCATAGGGTCCCAGGCCATCGAGCGTGGGGGCCAGATGCCAGAGATGGTTGGCATCGCTCAGGCCGCCTCGGGGCACGGAGATGGCGGTGAGGTCCATCTGCGCCGCAGCTTCATGCCAGAGCTGGAAGAGGGATTCGCTGCCGCCGGGCCAGGCGGCGGTGATGCCGGTGCGTTCGGCACGCAGTCTGGCTCCGTTTGCGGCGGTGCCGTTCAGGGATGCAAAAAAGTCATCCGCCTGCTGCAGGGCAGCGGGTGCGGTGGCACGGCATTCCCATTCCGCAAAGGCCTCATGTGGGACGCGATTGACCACGGTGCCGCCCTGGATCAGGCCGATGTTTACAGTGCGTTCCGCTTCGGCATTTGTCTGCGCCGCCACCGCTGGCAGGACGCATGCGAGCGCATCGATGGCATTGATCCCCTCGTGGTGCTTGCTGCCGGCATGCGCGGCCTTGCCTTCGGCGCTGAGGCGCCAGGTGCTGCGGCCTTTGCGGGAGGTGACGATGTGCCAGCCGCGCTCGTCCACCGGGCCGCCTTCAAACACGAGCACCGCGCGTGCCCGGTGGTGGCAGCGCTCGGCGGTGGCACGGCCAAAGTCATCGCCAATGATCTCCTCGGCGGCATTGGCGGCCACCATCCAGTGGGTGCGGTCAAAGGCCTCGGGCGCGGCCTCGCGCAGCATCTGCAGGATGAGCCAGATCAAGGCGGTGCCGCCTTTGTTATCCACGGTGCCCGGCCCATAGATGCGGCCTTCCTCGGGGCGCTCGTCCCAGCGGAAATCATTCTGTTTTTCCTCTTCAGGCGGGAAAACAGTGTCTGAGTGCGTCACCAGTATGATGGGATCTCCGCCTGCTCCTCGACGGCTCAGGAAGAGGTGATGCCCGGTGCCGGGTGTGCTGCATGGCACCAGCTCCTCCTCAAATCCCAGCGGAGCAAAGGCGGCTGCAGTCTGCCGGGCCACCTCGTCCACGCCAGCAGCGTTGGCGGTGAAGCTGTTCACACCCACCCACTGTTTCAGCAGACTTAGAGCAGCGGGCAGATGGCGCTCGGCGGAGGCTTGGAGAATGGAAATGTTCATCGTGGTATGGCACCGATGCCAGGGCGCTCGGGCATGATGAGAGTGCCCTTGGCATCGTAGGTGATGCCGCTGTAGTCGTCATTGGCCACGTAGAAGTGGCCGTCCAGGTCGATCCAGTCTGCCCACGGGGCCAGGTGGCCGGCGGCAGTGGTGCCCAGGCTGGTCTCGATCATGCAGCCCAGCAGGATCTGCAGGTTCAGTTTCTGCGCTGCGGAAATCATGGCCACAGCGGCATCAAAGCTGCCACACTTGAGCAGCTTGATGTTGATGCCGTCGATGAAGTCGGAGAGTGCTTCGACATTTTCCACCGTCTGGATGCTTTCATCGGCAAAGATTGGCGGCGCGTTTCCGGGAAGCTCTGTGCGCAGTTCCTCCCACACATCGACTCCATGGCTGTGATGGATGGGCTGTTCGATCAGAGCCGGGCCGTATTCGGAGACTTTCTCCACCATCAGTGGTGCTTCGGCGATGTCCCAGCCGCCGTTCACATCCAGCAGCAGCTGTGCGTCTGGCGCAGCCATGCGCGCGACTGAGACGGTGGCAATGTCCAGCCCCAGGTCACCGGAGCCGAGCTTGAGTTTCAGCACAGGAAACTGAGCCGCGATCTCAGACACCTTCTCCGCAAAAGCACCGAGATCGTGCGGGATGCTGAAGGAGCGGCAGCCGGGCGGTGCGGGATGCACGGGCGCGCCCAGCTTGGACTCGGCAAAGGACGAAAGCGGCCTGCCCGTTTGATGGCTCACGACGTCGTGGCGCAGGAGATTCAGCGCCAGCGTGGCCGTGCGCGGCAGGTTCAGCGGCAGCACAGGCTGGTTCAGCACCGCCAGAGTCGCCGCCGGGTCCTCGCCATAGTAAGGAACAAAGGGGGCTTCCGTGACCAGCCTCCCATTGGTGGCGCGCAGTACCTGGCGCGTGGCGGATGTGCCATGCGCGATGCGAAAGGGCTCGATCAGCTGAAGGGTTTTAAGCTCGAAGTGCACGTCATGCCCAGTCAACGGTCAACAGCCCCGGTGGTCAAGGAGTCCTGTCTTCGTTCTTGAAGAGTATCAGCGTTTGTCTGCGCCAACGCCTTGCTCACGGTTCTGGATTGGGATCGGTGCCCTGATTGCGGCTGAAGATGCGCTGGAAGAAGTTTTTCTTCTTCTTTGGCACTTCCACTGGAGCGGCGGTCGGCGGTGCCGGCACCTGGGGGAAACGCTGAGCCGCCTGCGAGCCCGAGACGGTGCGGATGTCCTCGCTGAGGGAGGTTTCGCGGATGCTGCCATTGTCTGTCACGACCTGAGGCTGGATGAAGACGATGAGCTCCTTGCGGGTGATGCTGTTGTTGTCCGTGCGGAAGAGCTTGCCCAGGCCGGGGATCTTGCCCAGCACGGGGATGCCGTTTTGAGCGAGGTTTTTTTCCTCGGAGATGAGTCCGCCCAGCACGATGGTGTTGCGGTCAGGGATGGTCACTGAGGTGACGAGCTGCTCCGTGCCGATGATGGGCACGAGGTTCGGCTGAATGAGCTGGGTGCCGATCAGGGTGTCGTTGATCTGGGAGATGGTCAGGGTGACCTCGCCATCCGTGTTGATCAGGGGCACGACTTCGAGCTTCAGCACCACATCGAGATAGCTGGTGGTGGAGGTGACGGTGCCGTTGAGGTTGGAGGCGTTGGTCACGGTGCTTGCCGGATAGGGCACCTTGCGGCCGGAGGAGATCACGGCCTTCTTGTTGTTCAGCGCAAAGATGGACGGCCTGGAGAGCACCTTGAAATTGCTGTTGGTCTGCAGCGCATTGAGGAAGACTCCCAAGCCGCTGCCGGCTGCTCCGTACAAGTTCAATCCCGAAGCCGGGCCGAAGGGGGAGGTGATGGCGTTGGTGCGCAGGTCATTGATGGCGCGCCCCACGCCCCCGGTGGTGCCGAGAATGTCGGTGCGGTTGGTGATGCTGCTGGCGGTGAAGTTCTTGTTGGTCAGCGAGGAGATGTAGTCCACCCCTGTGAGCAGCGTGTCTGTGAGCGTGAGCTCGCCGATGACGGTGGCCAGATAAACCTGGGAGGGCTTGCGGTCGAGCTTGTCTAGCAGCGCATCCACCTTTTCGATCTCCTCCTGCCGCCCCATGACGATGATGGTGTTGGACATGGGATCGGCGACGATGCGGGACTTGCCGACGAGCACGGAGACGGGCGCGTTATTTTCAGTCGGGCCGGAGACGACGTCAGCACGTGAGCCTCCGGTGGTGCTCGTAGTCGATGTGGTGCCCGTGGTTCCGGTGGTCGCGCTGGCGGTGTCCGAGCCTGTGGCGGAGGCTCCGGTGTTGCCAATGACGCCGCCACGCGTGCCCTGGGTCGTCCTGCCTCCGAGGAGCTGGGCGCTGTTGGTGGCCAGCACCTGCTGGCGCTGCTGCTGGATGGTGCCACCACCCGGGAGCTGGATGGTCCCTGCATTCACCTCCTGCAGGCGGTCCACCAGCGAGCTGAGCACATCGATGGCGGCGGCATACTTGAGCTTGCGCTCATAGGGCTCTGTGGCTTCGAGAGGCTTGTCAAATTCAGCAATGAGGCTGGCCACATAGGTGTAGTCCAGCGGCGAGGCCACGACGAGGATCTGATTGAGTCGTGTGTCCGCCACCACCTGCGTGCTGGGCTGGGGATTCTGCGCGTTATGGCTCTGGGAGGAGGTGCTGCCAGGCACGGGGGGCGGGGACGGCTGCTTGTCGCCGCTGCTCTTTTCGCGGCCATCGCTGGCGGCGGTGCCGCGGATGGTCTTCACGCCCTTGGTTTCCTTTTCCTGTGCCTGGGCGGTCAGCGTGGCCTGGATGACCTGGGCGATGACGGCGGCGTCCGCATATTTGATGGGGATGAACTTGGTGACGAGTGCAGAGCCGGTGTCTCCGAGGTCGATGGCCTCGCGTATGCCGATAAGCTGCTTCACCACGGTAGCACTCTCAGTGATGAGCAGGCCGGGAGGCGCTGTGACGGGAGTGATGCGGCCATAGGCTCCCAGACCCACATGTCCTGAGAACATGGTGGCGGCATCCTCGGGGTCGAGGAATTCGAGCTTCATGAAGTACGACACGATGCTCTCATTGTCCGGGATCTCCCGGGCGCTGGTGTAAAACTGCACACCGTGGGAAAACTGCACGGCATTGGCGCTCTGATTACGTGCGGGGAGGATCTTGGCGCTCTTGCCAGCAGGATCCGTCACGACGGCGTAGCCATTGGCCAGGAGGGAGGCTTCGATGAGCTTGATGGCCTCAGCCTTGGGCACCTGCTTGGGGGTGACGAGGCTGATGGTGGCGCCTTCAAAGATGTTGGTGTCTTTGACAAGGGTGTAGCCCGTGAGCTTTTCATAGATGGCCAGCAGGTCTGCCACGGGGTTGTTGGCAAACTGCATCATCACATTGTCTCCCGTGATCTGGAAGGACTCAGCCTCACCGGGGGCGCCGCCGCCATCACCACCAAAGCCTCCTCCAGGACCACCAAAGCCACCACGGCGGAAGCCGCCAAAGCCGCGGCCTCCTCCAGGTGGGAAGCCTCCTCCCGGACTTCCTGGGCCGCCGGGCCCTCCAGGCGGGGGCGGAGCTGCTGCGCCGTCAGGTGCCGGGGCTGCTTGTGCAGCCGGCGGCGTCGCAGGTGCTGCGGTGGCTGTTGGAGCCGCCGGTGCTGCGGCAGAAGTGTTTGAGGCCGCAGGCGCTGGAGCAGGGGAGGGGGGCGGTGCCGGTGGCACGATGGTCTGCCCGTGCACCGTGGTGAGAGCGAGGAGAGAGGTGGCGAGGGCAAGAAAACGGCGATGCATGCGGGAAATGGATGTGGCGTGAAAGGCGGTGGTGTGGAGTCTGCGCGGGCGGGGCGTTATTTGCCCCCGCCGTCTTCTTTTTGGATTTTGTCAAACATGGCGCGGATGGCATTGCGGCGGTCTTCTTCGGGGGCGTTGCGGAATTTTTCGTCGCTGAACTTTTCACGCATGGCGTCGCGGAATTTCTCCTTGGCCTTGTCGGAAAGGCTTTCGTACTTTTTGCGGTCCTCCTCGCTGGGACCACGGCTGCCGCGGTTGTAGCGCTCGCCTCCGGAGGAGTCGCTGCGCGGGCCTTTGTCGCCCCCCTTGTCGCTCTTGCCTTTGGTGAGGTCATTTTTATCCAACACGCTGTGGCGGATGCTGAAGGTCTCCCCGCCGATGGCGATCTTGGCCTGCGCGCGTTCGATGTTGGTGGTGGGCGTGGCTTCCATGAGCTTCCAGCCTTTGAGGTTGGGCTCCTCCGAAACGACGAGGGATTGCTTTTCGTTCTTGTCAAAAATGGTCACCACCGGCTTTCCGTTCACATAGGCCATGCCGGTCAGAACAAGGGAGTCCGAGATGCTGACAATGCGGGTGAAGGGGGAGTTTTGAATGACCGGGCCCAGGATGGTGGCATCAAAGGGCTGCGGCAGATCGGGATCTGCGGGAGGGGATGGCGCGGTGGCGGCTTGAGCGGGGGCTGCCACAGCCGGCGCTGGGGCCAGAAGGTCATCGCCGGGCAGCGGCAGCAGGTCTGAGGTGGAAAGAGGTGCCTCGGCAGGCGCTGCAGGCACGATGGTCTGCGCACGCACAGTCAGTGCGGCGCTCATCAGAAGCATGGCTGCAAGGGGGGCTTTCATGGCTGGAATCCGTTTTCGGGTTTGAACCAGCGGGCCAGTATGAGGTTGCACACCACCTGCGGGGTCTTCTCCTTGGCCTTGGAGTCGATCTCCATCTCCAGCTGCTTGATGGCCTGAAATTTTTCCGGGGACTGCAGTGTGGCCAGCCAGCTCAGCAGGGTGGTCTGGTCTCCGCGCAGGCGAACTTCCACCGCCACCTCACGGTACACGCTGGCGTTGGATTTGCTGTCCGCTGCGTCTGGCAGGAGCTGCTGCTTCTGCACCTGAAACTGGTTGTCCAGAGCCACGTTTTGAATCTCCTCCAGCAGCTTGGCCTGCGCGGTGCCCAGGCTCTCGGTCACCGGCATGTTCTTCTCCATCCAGGCGGAGCGCTTGTCCCAGAACTCACGGTCACTCATCCAGTGGCTGTTGTCCTTTTTTTCGTTCTCCAGCGAGGTGATGCGTGCCAGCACCGCCGTGCGGCGGTCCAGGAACTGCTTTAGCAAAATGAACGTGGCCATCAGCACCAGCGCGCCGATGCAGGCTCCGAGCAGTTTCTTTTCACGTTGGGTGAGGGCGAGTGCCATGAAGTGGGGTGATGCGCGTAAGTTATTGCAGCTTGCCCTGGGCGCGGAAGTTGGCGGTGGTGCCTTTGACCTCGGGGCGCGGGTTCGTCCATTCGTAGCGGCTCAGGACGCGGTTCTTTTTGAAGTCTTCGATGAACTGGAAAGCCAGCTGCGCATCACGGGCCTCGCCTCGGATGTCGATCTCCTTGCCTTTGACCTCAAACTTGCGGATGACGATGCCGCTGGCGGGCATGATGCGGTTGATCTCTCCCAGCAGAAACATCGGGTAGCGCTGCGGCTCGATGGCGGGTGCGAGTGCGCGCCAGCGTTCATTGGCCTTGCGCACGGCGGCGGCGGGCTCGCTGGTGGACTCCACCTCATCGGCCAGTTTTGCGGCGCGTTGTTCCTGTACGTGCAGGTAGGCAAAGCCCAGGAAGGCCAGGGAAGCGTAGAGCAGGCTGCCGAAAATGAGACCTCGGATGATCTTGGCCTTCTGTGTGCTGGCGCTGATGGCGCTGCGCACTCCGGCGGGCAGCAGCTTGGTCCAGGTCTTGGTATCCAGGGCAGGGTTTGGCGGCAGCTCTGCGAGCAGGCGCACCGGCAGTTCCAGCACAGAGCTCAGGCGGGTGGTCAGGCTGCGGTCAAAGCTGGCTCCCACGAGCGCCACGCCCTCGATGGTGGCGGGACCGAGATCTGCCTCCAGCGTGAGGCGGGCCAGGGTGATCTCAAGTGCCAGCGCATCCTCGGTGGCGGGCACTTTGGAGAAAATGTGGCTGTGATAGAGCCGGCCCTGGTGGCTGGCCGCCAGCACGAGGTCTCCCTGCTCCTCCACGACGACGAGATGCCCCGCAGGGAGCTGGGCAAGCCGGAGGGCGGAGGTGTAGTCACTCGCATGTGATGCGGCGAGCGCTTCAGGAAAAGGTTCCGCCAGAATGTCCACGCTGATCACCGCCTGACCACCCGACTGTCCGAGCAGATGCCAGCGGTAGTTTCTGCCCACGGCATCCTGTTCCAGCTTGAAGCCCCGGCGCTCCATCTGGGTGGTGATGATCTGCTCCAGGAGCTCTTCGTCCGTCTGTGGGAGAATGAGGCCGACGGTGCGGCAGGCGGAGGCGGGCAGGCCGATGAGCAGCGGCTTGCTCACATGCAGGGCCTCGGCCGGGCTCTCCACGGTCTCCGCGCTGGAGGTCGCACGAGGCTTCCACACGCGCCAGGAGGCATCAGGGGCTGGGAGGAGCAGGGTAGTGGCGGCTAAGGACATGCGGGAGGGGCTTCTAAACGTGCGAACGGTGTGGAAGTTGCGCTGCGGAATGCTGAATGTCTAAACTCATGGGGCAGGGGATTTGAAAGGATTTATGAGCAGAAGTCATTCCTCGATCCTCCCTAGGTAGGTGACGGATCCTGTCGTCAGATCCCGGCGGGTGACGAGGATGATCTTGGCGCGCTTGTCTCCCACCCAGCCGATGCTGGTGATGCGGCGCAGGGTGGTGTCGCTGTCATTGACGATGCCACTTACGGCGTTGAGCTTGTCTCCGCTGAGACCCAGCATCTGGTAGGCCTCCGGCGCGCGGATGCGGCGGTCATCTTCGGTGCCGGGGATGCCGTCCCCGCCGTCGCGCTCGCTGATGAAGCGGCGCACATCATTCTCGGATGCGCCAGTGACCGCCAGCAGCACGTCCTTGAAGACTGTGCGGAGGTCGATCTGGCCTTCACCGTAGATGCTGAAGAACTCGCGCCAGTCGGGTTTCTTGCGGTCCACGGCGTCCATGCCGCGCACGAGAATCATTTCCTCCACACGGATGAAGCCCTGGTTGCGCGGAGCATCGTAGATGCCCAGGCTTTTGTAGTACTCGGCCTCGGCTCCATTGGCACGCTGGTTGTTGTCATTGTCCACCCAGTCGGCCAGAGAGTCTGCGGCGATTCCGGCGTCCTCGGCGTTGAGCTGCCAGTAGATGAAGAGATTGTAGATGGCCTCCCGCAGGCGCTCGTCGGTGATGTAGTTGATGGGGATGCGTGCGCCTTCGTAGTTCATCACCACATCAAAGCCGCTGTCAGGCCCCACCTTCTGCTTCATCACGATGTCCCCGCGCCGGGTGCTGGGGTGCAGGCCCACGGCCAGCCCGCTCTCTGCGAGGTGGAGCGCGCGGAATTCATACGCCGCCTGCTTGGATTCCTCCGCGCTGTAGGAGATGTACTGCACCACGCCCATGACGGTGACGGACATGATCAGAATCGCCCAGATCATGAGCATGAGGGCGGAGCCCTGCTCAGAAGCCGCAGGTCTGCTGCGCAAAGAGGCTGGATGGAGCGTCTTCATGGTGGGGGGGCACCTCCTCCGCCACCGCCGCCGCCACCTGGAGGGCCGCCGCCAGGGGGTGGGCCACCGGGAAACCCACCACCAGGGGGAGGTCCGCCGGGAAAGCCCCCAGGACCACCCGGTCCTCCCGGACCGCCACGCCCACCACCTGGGCCCCCAGGTCCACCGGGACCACCACGCCCGCCGCCCTGACCGTTGTTGTTGCCTCCAAAGTTGGCGCCTCCTGAGCCGGCCTGGTTGTTGTTATTATTGTTGCTGGTGCCCGTGTTGGCGGGCGCTCGTCCAGCCACAATGGTGAGGACAGGCAGGCTGAAGACCATGCGCACGGGGAGTGTGCGATTTTTCATGACCAGCTGGCCCTCGATGAGATCGGGCCACTTGGACTTGCTCCACTCCTCATACCAGGTGTCTTCCTTCTCGACATAGAAGCGCCATTTGAATGACACGACATCCGGCAGCAGCGGCATCCAGTAGCGGCCCTGCGTGTCCGGCGCGTAGAGGCCGGTCATGGAGGGCTGGAAATCAGCCTTCTTTTCAGAAGTCTGCGGGATGAGGTCATCGCGGGAGAGGCTGAGGTAATTGAGCAGCTTCTGGTTGTCGTCCGCCGTCTGGTCAGGGTAGGGGCGCAGGGTCAGGATGGTGTCCTTTCGTGTGATGGGATTGCTGCCAAAGGGGAAGCAGTCAGGGGAGCCGGTGATGGTCAGTTCCTGGATCACTGGCTCGGAGCTCTGCACGATCTTCAGCGAGAGAGAGGCCGTGCTGGGCAGCGTGGCAAAGGTGCGGCGGCAGAGCTCGATGAATCGGTTCATCGAGTCGCTCTCTCGCTGCACGTGCTCGATCTCCGAGGCGCCACGCACGGAACCGCGGATGATGGCAAAGAGCGCCGCTGTGATCATGGAGAGGATCGTGATGCCGATCACGACTTCGATCAGGGTGAAGGCGGCGCGCCCTCTGAGTCTAGGACTGTGAGGGCTTGTAAACATAGACGGTGAGGGTGTCCTCCTCCGGCACGCCGTCAAAGGACGAGGTGGCGTGGATGGTGAGCTTGTACATGTCGTTCAAGACGCCGCCATTGGTGGTCTTGAGCGACAGGGCCTCCGTGGTGCTGCTGTAGGTGATGCCAAAGGTGGTGTCCGTCTTCGTGGTGGTCATCTGCGCCAGGGGCTTGTTGCGCACTTCCTCGAAGAAGTTGCGCATGCCGATGCGGATGATCTGGTCCCGCCGCAGCAGATTGGCAGTCTCCAGCGCCTGATTCAGGGACTTGGCCAGCCCCAGCACGGAGATGGAGAAAATGGTGAGCGCCAGCACCAGCTCAAAGAGGATGTAGCCTCGCTGAGCAGCACGTTTGTGGAGATGGAGCTTCAGTTTCATCTGAAATCCACGGTTTCCTTGACGATGTCAGCAGTGAGTGCGGCAAACTCCACATCAAAGGTGGAGGAGGTTCCCTCCACATGCACCTTCAGCGGCTGGCAGACGCCGCTGGGTTGGAAGACCCAGAGCTTCACCACCTCTCCCTCGATCAAGGTTGGCTCGGCGTCATACCAGTGCTGGATCAGGTACTTCACCTCTTTGGGCAGTTCGTACTTCTCCGACCATTGCTCGTCGTACTTGGGCGGTGGCGGTGCCAGCGGCAGCTCGGTGGCCTTCACGTTGCCGCCGCTGTCGATGTCGGTCTTGTCCCCCTCTTCCACCGTGCTCTCCACGATGGTGGAGGACTCCCCGGCTGTTAGGAACTCATTCAGCTCCGCCAGCTGGAGGTAGGGATTGAAATAACGCGAGGCGGTGAACCCCGTGGCATGAAACGCCACCTGATAGGGGCGCTTTTCTTTCATTGCGCGCATGCGTGCCTCGCGTGCCAGTTTGAGCAGCGCGGTGATGGGCTCGCGTGCCAGGCGCTCATCCTGTAAACCTTTCAGCATCGGCACCGTGGCCGCCGCCAGCACCGCCACGATCGTCAGCGCGATGACGATCTCCACCAGGGTGAAGCCGGCATGCCGCCGAGGCGTGAAGAGGCGATGGCGTGAGGCGGGATGGGCGCTCGCGTCATGGCTGGGCTTCAGGCTGCGGCATGCGGGTCTCATGAATCATTTACTTGGCCGCTGACTTCTTCCAGTTGCCGATGTCGTCATCCGTGCCGTCAGCGCCATCAGGACCGGCGGTCCAGAGGTCATAGGGCTTCTTGGACTTCTGAGCGGGGAAACGGTATTTGTAGGGGGAGCCCCAGGGGTCCTTGGGCAGCTCCTCCATAAACGGGCGGTAGTTTTCAGGCACGGGCTCGATGGTGGGCTTTTCCACCAATGCCATGAGGCCTTGCTCGGTGGTGGGCATGCGGAGGGCGCGGGACTCATAGGACTGCAGCGCCAGACCGATGGCCTGAATGTCGCTGTCCACACGGGTGTCCTTGGCGGAGTCGATCTGGCCTTTGAGCAGGTAGATCGAGCCCGAGGCCAGAATGGCGATAATCGTCAGGGTGATGACGATTTCAATGAGCGTGAAGGCGGCTGTGGAGCGGTGCTGATGATGCGGTGTGCGGATTTTCATGACGGGACGATTGAACAGGATTTATGGAGTGATGAACAGGAGGAAATGCAGTTGGTTGCACCAGTTTAGCCGCCACCTCGGATGCCGGTGACACTCTGGGCGATGGCGGCGACAATGGAGTAGGCCACGGTGCCTACCATGACAGCCATGATGACGAGGATGATAGGGGTGATCATCGAGGTCATGCGTTTGATACGCTTGTCCAGCTCCTTGTCGTAGCGGGCGGCGCATTTTTCCATGGATTTGCCCAGCTGGCCGGTCTGCTCGCCGACGGCGATCATGTCCGCCAGCAGCAGGGGGAAGCTGCCCACCTTGCGCAAGGTGCTGGAGAGCGGAGCGCCTTCGGAGACGAGGGTGGTCACCTTGGCCAGCAGGGACTGGATGAAGACATTGGCTGAGATTTTCGACACAAGGCGGATGCTGTTGAGCAGCGGCACGCCGTTCATGATCAGGTTGCCCAGCGAGTGCGCAAACTGCGCGTAGAAGCGCATGCTCATGATGGGGCCGAAGAGCGGCAGGTTCAGCTTGGTCTCATCCCACCACATGCGGCCTGCCGGGCTGGAGATGTAGCCGCGGAAGGTGAGAACTATAGCAGTGATGATGATGCCAATGACCCACCACCACTCGCCCATGAAGTGGTTGAAATTGATGAGCAGCTGCGTGGCGGCAGGGAGCTTCTGGCCGTTCTTGCCCATGAGGTCCATGATCTGCGGCACCATGAAGGTCATGAACACGATCATGAGCACCACGCACGCGCCGATGAGGAAGGCGGGGTAGATCATGGCCTGCGTCACCTTGGCCTGCAGGTCTGCCATGACCACGAGGTTGTTGGCCAGACGGCGCAAGATGCTGGGCAGTGAGCCGCTGACCTCGCCTGCGGCGGCGAGGTTGCAGTAGAGATCGTCAAAGCTGGGGGAGGCCTTGCGCAACGCCTTGGCCACGGAGGAGCCTTCCCGCAATTCATTGCGCATGGTGGCGGCCACACGTCGCAGCGCCCCGGACTCCTGCCGCTCCTGCATGACACGGAAGGCCTGGTCGATCTGCAGCCCGCCATCCAGCAAGTCTGCCAGCTCTTCGGTGAAAAGGATGAGCTGTGCACGCTTCATCGTCACCGGACCTTCGTCTGCGGTCTTTGCCGTCTTCACCGCGCCGGCCTTCTCCTCCTGCGTGACCTTCACCGGCGTGAGCGACTGCGCCTCGATCTTTCGAAACGCCTCCGCACGCGATCCCACGGTGATCGAACCCGAGACGGTCTGTCCGGTGGCGGTGAGTGCGGTGTAGGTGAAGGCGGGCATGAGGATCAGCGTTGGCGAAGAATTTTGCGGATCAGTTTGGGGTCTCGGCGGCTGTCGAGGATGGCGGCTATCTGAACGGTGTCGCCCTCTATCCGGTAATAGACACCGTGTGGGAAGCGCTTTGAGGCATAGAAGTGGAAGCCGAAGCGCAGACGATGCACGCCACCAAAGCCGCCGAGGGTTTGAAGCTCTGCCTGCATTTTGTCGAGAAAGTACCTGCCGGCTCCCGGCTCGTCCTCCTCGTAAAAGTGAAAGCTGTCTCGCAGGTCTTGTTTGGCATCATCTTCGAGGGCGACATTCATGCCAGCTCTTTCCGCAAGTCATTGAAAGCTTGGTCCAGATCATGCCAGACAGCTTTACCACTTTGGATTTTTTCGAGGCGCTTGCGCAGGATTTCTTCATGCCATGAAGGTGGCTCGATCTCTTCCTGATGATCCTTGACCACTTCCTTCCAGAGAAACTGGAAAGCCTGCCATTTCTGATCAGCAGTGAGCTGCTCCAGCAGTGAGGCTACAGGCGGATTGTCTTCGAGAATCATGGGGCTAGGATACTGAAAATGGAGGGACTTGGCAACACTACTCGGTCGCCGCAGTCACCGTCATCACTTCCTCGATCGTCGTCACGCCTTCGGAGGCCTTGCGGAAGCCATACTGGCGCATGGGCACCATGCCGTCCTTGATAGCCTGGGCCTTGAGTTCGATGGTGTTGGCGCGGACGTTGATCTTCTCCTGCAGCGCCTCGGTCATCAGGCAGATTTCCATGATGGCCAGACGTCCGGTGAAGCCGGTGTTGCGGCAGGCGCGGCAGCCGGCGGGCTTGAAGAGCTTGTTTTTCCACTCCAGCGGGAAGCCGATGGTGCGCAGGTGGCTGTCTTCGTAGTGCGCGGGCTGCTTGCACAGTCCGCAGAGCGTGCGGACGAGGCGCTGCGCCTGGAAGGCACGCACGGAGGAGGAGATCATGAAGGGCTCGATACCCATGTCGATGAGTCGGGAGATGCCGCTGACGGCGTCATTGGTATGCAGCGTGGAGAAGACCAAGTGACCTGTGAGCGCGCCACGGATGGCGATCTCCACCGTCTCCTGGTCGCGCATTTCCCCCACCATGATCACGTTGGGGTCGCCACGCAGGATGCTGCGCAGGCCGGCGGCAAAGGTCAGGTCGATCTCCGGCTTCACCGCGATCTGGATGATGCCATCCAGTTTGTTTTCCACCGGGTCTTCGATGGTGACGATGCGGCGGTCCTTGGTGTTGAGCTCCTTGAGGAAGGTGTAGAGCGTGGACGACTTGCCGGAACCCGTGGGGCCTGTCACGAGGATGATGCCATTGGGCGCGGCGAGCAGCTTGCGGATGGTGGCCTCGGTGGCGGGGTCCAGCCCGATGGCCTGAAGGTCAAACTTCTTGCGGGTGAGCAGTCGCAGCGCCACGGACTCTCCGTTCACGCTCGGGATGGTGGCCACGCGCACGTCGATGGGCTCTCCGTCCAGCTCCAGGTTGATGCGGCCGTCCTGCGGCAGGCGGCGCTCGGCGATGTCCAGATGCGCCATGATCTTGAGGCGGGAGATGAGGGATGCTTGCAGCAGGCGCATGTTCGGCGGCACGGGCACTTCCAGCAGCTTGCCGTCCACGCGGTAGCGGATGCGCAGGTCGCGCTCCAGCGGCTCCACGTGGATGTCCGTCGCGCGTTCCTTCAGCGCTTCGCGGAAGATCTGGTTCACAAAGTTGAGCACGGTGGCCTCCTCGTCCGCCTCATCCAGCACGGTGGTCTCCTGCTTGAGGTCGTCGTGGTCGTCACCGCTTTCACGGCCTTCGAGCAGTTCTTCGAAATTCTCTGCTCCCACGCCGTAGCCCTGGTGCAGGGCTTCGAGGATGCGGTGGCGCGGGGCGATCTGCCAGTGCACGCGCTTGCGCAGTTCCTGGCCCACGGCCTGGCGCGCGCTGAGGTCAAAGGGGTTGTAGGTCAGGATGGTGGCATCTCCCCCCGTTACTTGCAGGGGGCAGATGCGGTGGCGTAGCGCCAGCTTGGCGGGGAAGTTGTTGCGCAGCCCCTCCGCGCCTTCGCCCACGCCTTCTTCAGAGTAGGGCATGCCCAGGCCGGTGGCCAGCTGGGCAAAGAAGCGGTCCTCATCCACCATGCTGCTGTCCACCAGTGCATCCATGAGCGGCTGGCGGTTGTCCGAGGCGACCTCGAGGGTGTGGCGCAGGCGCGTGGGTTCCTCGCACCCGGCGCTGGCGGCCGTGCGCACGAGGACATCGATCAAAGTAGGGGAAGGCATGAGCGGCGATACAACGCACCAAGGAGGCCAAAGTTTCTCGTTCTGTGCAAGAGATCTGAGAGGAAGAAAAACGGTGGAGCAGGCGCAAACGTGTGCTACATGCCCACCCTCCATGAATTCTTCTCACTCCCCCCTCAGCCGTTCCCTGAAGGCGCTTGCCTTTGCGGGGCTCGCCCTCTCCCTGAGCAACTGCGCCGCCGTCAAGAAATCCGGCCATTATGGACACGACTTTGACCCCCCTGTGACCCAGCCGACCAATCCCAGCAACGTGAAGATCAAGGTCAGCACCGGCGCCGGCCGCGTGTATGCCGTGGAAGGCAGCAAAGTGCTCCTGGCCTCCCCATGCGCCGTGGGCGTGAACGGAGCCACCGGCCAGGGCAGCTACACCATCGGCTACAAAGATGCCCGCAAGCGCCGCGTGAGCGAGCCGGACTCCGGCTACCCCATGGCCTACTGGCAGGAGTGGAAGCCCGCCTACGGCCTGCACTGGGGCTTTGTGAAGCCCTATCCCTGCACCCACGGCTGCATCCGCCTGCCCATGAACACCGCCCGCAAGCTCTTCTCCCTCACCAAGGTGGGCACCCCGATCAACATCTCCGCCTCCCAGCCTGAGGACGCCACCATCGGCAAGACCCTGCCGACGATCGACGACGGCCCGCTGCCAAACCCGAACCGTGCCTACCTCAACAGCAGCGAATTCTTTGAAGACGCCGCCGCCGGCCGCAAGCTCCGCTTCTAATCGCCCCCTATCTCTGTCCATCTCCTCATGTCTGCTCCCGCCCCATCTGCTCGTCGTGTGAATGTTCGCACCCCGGAGGTGATGGAGCGTGTGCAGGCCGAGGTGGAGACCCACTACCGCAGCCTGATCGTGGAGCAGCTCCGTGCCAAGGGCAGCGTGATCCAGATCGGCGGCACCACGGTGCGTCTGGCACGCGATTTCGGCTTCTGCTACGGCGTGGAGCGCGCCATCGACCTCGCCTACGCGGCGCGCAAAGTCTTTGCCGACAGGCGCGTCTTCCTCCTGGGGGAGATCATTCACAACCAGGAGGTGAACCGCCAGCTTGCGGAGATGGGCGTCATCAGCATTCCCAATGCCGAGCATGAGTCCACCGTCGCCACCCTGACGCCGGATGATGTGGTGATCGTGCCTGCCTTCGGGGCTGAGACCCGGCTCATGAAGCTCATCGCCGATCGTGGCTGCATGGTGGTGGACACCACCTGTGGAGACGTGATGAGTGTTTGGAAGCGTGTGCGCCAGTACGCCAAGACTGGCTTCACCTCCATCATTCACGGCAAGGCCAGCCATGAGGAGACCCGGGCCACCTCCTCCCGCGCCATGGGAGACGACGGCATGGGGAATTACCTCGTGGTCCTCACCCTGGCGGACGTGGACTACGTCTGCGACTACATCCGCAACGGCGGAGACAAAGAGGCTTTCCTGAAGCGTTTCCCATCCGGCGCTCATTCGGATGGCTTTGATCCTGATCTGCATCTCAAGCGCGTCGGTGTGGCCAATCAGACCACCATGCTCAAATCCGAAACCGAAGAAGTGCAGCGCCGCCTGAAGCAGGCCGTGCTGGACCGCGATGGTGCGGAAAGCGGCGGTGCCAATTTCCAGGTGTTTGACACCATCTGCGGCGCCACTCAGGAGCGCCAGGACTCGCTCTTCGGCCTGCTGCAGCAGCCGCTGGACGTGCTGCTCGTCGTGGGCGGCTACAACAGCTCCAACACCACCCATCTGGTGGAAATCGGCGAGCAGCGGCTGCCGACCTTCTTCATCCGCACCGCCGACTGCCTCAAGTCGCTGGAGCAGATCGTGCATTTTGACCTTCACATCAAAGCAGAGAAGGAAAGCTACTCTGCCAAGCTGGCCAGCGACGGCCCGGTCACGGTCGGCATCACTGCCGGTGCGTCCTGCCCCAATAATCTGATCGAAGACACCGTGCTGCGTGTGTTTGGCCTGCGTGGTATCGACGCCGCCGCTGTGCGCGCCGCTCTTGCCTGATCCCATGCATCTCACACCGACCATCGAGACCCGCGAAGAGGTCATGTTCTTCGACACTGACTGCGGCGGCGTGGTGCACAACATCGCCTACCTGCGCATGATCGAGACCGCGCGCACGCGCCTGGCTGCACTCATGGGCATGAAGCTGCGGGAGATGGCGCAGACGCACCTCTTTCCCGTCGTGGTGCGCACTGAGATAGATTACAAAAAGCCCGGCAAGCTGGGGGACGAACTCGTCATCCACGGCCGCCTGGAAAGTGTGGAGCGCGTGCGCTTCTGGTGCGCCTTTGAAATGCGCCGTGCAGAAGACAACGCCCTGCTCATCACCTGCCGCCAGTCTCTGGCGCTGGTGCAGATGCCTGAAGGCAGGCCCGTGCGTCTTCCAGACGACTGGAAGGTAAAGTACGAGCACCTGATGAAGGCATGAAGTGATGCGGGCACTCCTGCCCGCAAAGAGGTGCCCAGGACGCTCGTATTGCAGGCAGGAGTGCCTGGATCAGCGTCCGCTCACGCCTGCAGGCTTCTTGGGCTTCTTCTCAGCCTTCGGCTTCGGCTCACGCGGCGGGAATTCCCAGCTCATGAGGCGTTTTTCGCCAGGGGTGCAGATGAGGAAGCTGCTGAAGGGGCGGCCGCGCTTGGAGATCATGCCCGTGATGAGGGAGGTCTTGCCATCGTGGAAAAACTCGCGCGCATTCTCGGGCGTGATGTCCTTCTGGCAGAGCTTCTTGGGCAGGCGGGCGTTGCACTTGGAGGACTCGGTGGCGTTCACCTTGCACTGGTAGGCGTCCGGGGTCTCGTAGATCTTCTCACCCTTGCGGCCCTTCTTGGCGCACACAGGGCAGTCGGTGATCACGGGGCACTCGTCCCAGTTGATGCTGTCGGGGTCGGAGCCGTCGCCAAAGACAAAGGCCACCTTCATGTCCTCCTTCACCTGGAGTCCGGCGCTGAATTCCTTGCCCTTCTTGCTGCGGAAGCCCTCCAGCGGGCCCACAAAGCGCTGCTCGATGAGCGTGCGAATTTCGTCGTCTGTCAGTGTGCGTCCGGCCACGGTCTTGAACACGCGCACCTTGCACTTGGGGTTTTTGCAGCCGTAGAATTCCTCGGTCTGCTTGTAGCCTTCCTTGCTGCCACAGGTCCCGCAGGTGGCGGGGAAGTCGGGGAAGACCTTGTCCTTGGCCGCCTTGGAGTAGGCCTTGGTTTTTTCCACCACGTCCTTGGTCATGGTGCGGATCTCCCGCATGAACTTCTCACGGTCCAGCTGGCGCTGCTCCATCTGGCGCAGCTTGTATTCCCACTGGCCGGTCATTTCCGGAGAGCGCAGGGCGTCGATGCCGATGGCGCTGATCTGATCAATCAGTGCCAGGCCCTTCGCAGTCACATGGAAATCACGCTGCACGCGCTCGATGTAGCGGTCCATGATCAGGCCTTCGATGATGGCGGCGCGTGTGGCGGGCGTGCCCAGGCCGCGCTCGCTCATCGCTTCCGCGAGTTCTTCGTCCTCCACCAGTTTCCCGGCACCTTCCATCATGGAAAGGATGGTGGCTTCCGTGTAGCGGGGCGGCGGCTTGGTCTGGTGCTCGTTCACCTCCACATCGAGGGTCTGCGCCTTGTCGCCGGTGTTTGCGGCCACCAGCAGCTTGCCGGAGTCCTCGCCTTCCTCGGCGGCTTCTTCGGCGGCTTTCTTGCCGTATACAGCCAGCCAGCCGGCTTCCTTGAGCACCTTGCCGTTGCTCTGGAAGGCGTCCTGCCCCACGCGGGTGATGCGGGTGGTCACTTCAAATTCAGCGGCAGGGAAGAACACGGCCACAAAGCGGCGTGCCACCATGTCAAAGAGCTTCTGCTCAGCCTCGGGCAGCTCCTTCGGGGGGATCTGGCCTGTGGGGATGATGGCAAAGTGGTCGCTGACCTTGCTGCTGTCAAAGATGCGCTTGTTGGGGCGCACCCACTTGTTGTCCAGCGCGGTGGCGGCATGCGTGCCCAGTTCATGCGGCAGGGCGTCCTGCTTGCGGCTGTCGTGGCTGGCAAAGGTCTTCAGCGTACCCGTCACGGTGCCGAGGTAATCCTCAGGCAGGTGGCGTGAGTCGGTACGAGGATAGGTCAGCACCTTGAATTTCTCATACAGCGCCTGCGCGATCTGCAGCGTGCGGCGGGCGGAAAAGCCGAAGCGGTTGCTGGCCTCGCGCTGCAGGCTGGTCAGATCGTAGAGCAGGGGAGGGGCCTGGCGTGCAGGCTTGGTGGTCTGCTCGATGACACCGGGCTTGCCGTTGCAGCGGTCAGCGATGGCCTGCGCAGTGCCTTGGTCCCAGATGCGCTCGGCTTTCTTGTGCTCGTCGGTTTCGTCCTTCTTGAAGCTCTCGTCGATCCAGCGGCCCGCATAACGGCCGGCGGGCACTTCAAACAGCGCGATGGCTTCAAAGTAGGTGCGAGGCACAAAGGCGGCGATGTCGCGCTCGCGCTGGGCCAGCACGGAGAGCGTGGGGGTCTGCACACGGCCCACCGGAGTGAGGCGGAAGCCGCCGTGGCGGGAGTTCAGTGCGGTGAGGGCGCGGGTGCCGTTGATGCCCACCAGCCAGTCGCTTTCGCTGCGGCATTTGGCGGCGTCTGCCAGGGGCTTCATCTGCTCGTCGGTGCGCAGGCTTTTATACGCATCGAGAATGGCCCCCTGGGTCATGGACTGCATCCAGAGGCGCTGCACGGGCTTTTTGCAGCCGCTGGCGTCCATGATGTAGCGGAAGATCAGCTCCCCTTCACGGCCGGCGTCGCACGCATTGATGACGGAGTCGATGTCCTTGCGCTTGAGCAGCTTGGTCAGCAGCTTGTAGCGGTCCTCGCTGCTTTCGATGGGGTTGAGCTCAAACTGCTCCGGCATGATCGGCAGGCTGGTGAAGCCCCAGCCGATTTTCTTGCCGTTCACCATGGGCATGCCCAGCTCCAGCAGGTGGCCCACGGCGGAGGAGATGACGTGGGTTTCATTCTCGTACCAGTCCTTCTCTTTGGCAAAGGGCGTCATGCCGGGGGCTTTGGCTAGAGCGCGGGCGAGATCGGCTGCCACGCTGGGCTTTTCGGCAATGATCAGGGCTTTGGGCATGTGCGTATGAACAGGATGAAACGGAAAAAGGGGCCTACTTAGGGCATGCTTTCCCCCCGGCTGTCAAGGTTGGTGCTCTTTAGAACCGGAATGTTGCTAGACAGACAACGCGCCGAACCGTTCATCGGGATGCATTCTAGGGCCATATGTCTTGGGCTGAAAAACATAAAACCGCAGCCCGGGAGCTGCGGTTGTGCGCGGTGTGGCTCTTGCGGCTGTCAGGGATCAGCGCGCCGCCGGGGCGGCGTCCTCCGTCGAGGCCATGTGCATCAGGGAGGCGGAGCGGTGCTTGGCGGCCAGCTCCGGCATGTTCAGGTGCTGGTAGAGCTCTGCCAGCAGGGCGTGCGCGGAATTCTTGTCGCGGGCGTTGGGCAGGCTGCGTTCGATGTCGCGCACGGCTTCCTTAAACTGACCCATCTTGGCGTAGATGTGGCCGCGGGTATCCAGAAAGAAGGGGTTTTCCGGTTCTTTCTGCACCAGTTCGTTGATGATGGCCAGGGCCTTCTCCAGCTCCGCAGGGTCGGTGGAGACCGAGGCTATGGCCATGGCCAGGTTGTTGCTGATCACCTTGAAGCCGGGGTTCAGGGAGCTGGCCAGTTCAAAGTGGGATTTGGCCGATTCGCGGCGGCCCTGTTTCCAGTCCTGCACGCCCAGATAGTAGTGGAGGAATGAGTTGGAGATGCCGCCATTCCCCAGGATGCGCTCCACGTAGTGCTGGCGGTCTTCGGGCGCACTGGCCATCTCTTCGCAGTCGCCGAGGAAGGCCATGATGAGGTCCTGGCTCTCGGGGCTGGCCTGGATGCCCTGCTCCAGCAGCTTCAGCACGAGCGTGCGGTCATAGGTGGGCTGGTCCTTGAGATGGCGGCTCCAGGAAAGGTAGATGCCCCCGATGAGCTGGCGCTCCTCCTTGGTGGGGGCTCCCTTGGTGGTGCTCACGATCCACTGCACCGCCTCGTCAAACCGGCGCTGCAGGCTGAGGCTGACGGCGATGGAAAAGCGCACCTCATGCCCGCTGGCGGTCACGCTTTTGGCCATGGCGCGCAGAGCTTTCTCCGCCTTGCCTGCGAGCTCGATGGAGGCACCCTCCTGACCGGTGTACTGCAGCGCGGTTGCCTTCATGAGCATGATGTCGGGGCGCTTTTCCAGCTCCATCTTGTTCAGGTGCTGAAGGGCGATCTTCCAGCGCTGCTGCCCTGCGGCGATGCGGGCGGCCAGCTCCCGGGCGTCCTGGTTGGCGGGGTCGCTGTTGACGGCGTTGTTGATGTGCTCCAGGGCCGCGGCCACGTTGGCGTTCTTCTGCCCCAGGAGGATGGCGGCTTGCAGCACGTGGGCCGGAGCGTAGCCGGGGCGGTTGACGGGAGCGATGCGGGAGAGCAGGCGGAGGGCATCCCCCTCGCGGCCCATGCCGCGGAGTGCCTTGGCTTCAATGATGATGGCCTTGGAGTTGACCGTGCCGTCCTGCATCACACGCATGGCGGCCAGGCGGGCCTCGGCAAAGTGCCCCTGGTCCAGCTGGCTCTGCGCCTCGCGCTCCAGCCGGCTGATGTTTTCGCGGCTGTCATCGGTGCGGGCGTTGATCGCCATGAAGACGAGCAGCATCAGGGCAAAGAAGGCTGGCAGTCCCAGCATGCCGTCTCGCGGGCGGCGCTCATTCAGCATGTAATCGATGCGGTGTCGGGTCTGGTCTATGAATTCTCCGGTCATTCGCTTTCCTTTCCTGCGTGGGTGCTGTGATTGACGAGGGTTTGGGCAAGGCTTCTGCGGGCGTCCGTGAGCAGCTCTGTCAGGGCGCCCTGGCTGCGGTCGTCATTCTCCGGCTCCACGGACATGACCTGCAGCACATAGGTGTTTGAGACGGGCTCCGGTGCGGTCCAGCGGGAGATCAGGCGGTCGGCGATCCGGTTCACAGGCTTTTCGGCATTGAAGGCCTGGGGATTTCCATTTTGGTCCAGCACGCTGAGCCAGAGATTGGCCCGGGCCATCTCCGTGGGCTGGTTCATCTCCAGAAAGCGCACGGTGTTCTGCTTGTCGCCGGGCAGGGCTCCATCCACCTGACGCTGGAACTGCCAGCCCTGGCCGGTGTAGCAGAGGCGAGTGTCGTGGAAGCCGAGGAAGGGGAAGTTCACCGCCACATAGGCCTCCTTGCCGTCTTTGCGGTAGAGCCACACTTGGTTTCGAACGCCCAGCTTGCCGATCACCGAGTTCTTCAGGGGCTGGTCGCCTTCGCGCACCCATCCGGCCAGCGTGCCGGGCATCAGAACCTCATCATTTTCAGAGAGCACTGGTGCAGGTGTGGCCACAGCAGGGCGGGTGAGGGCCAGGATTTCAGGACCAAGCAGCAGACCCAGGCCGATGACGGCCACCGCAAGACTGAGACCGCCGAGCGCGCCCGCGCCAGTGGCTGGCATCTGCCCGTGCATCTCACGCGGCTGTGAAAACCTGCCGGGTGCGCTGTTGAGAATGAAATGGATGCCGCTGTCTGCACTCCACACCAGGAGCAGGTCCACAATGAAAAACACCAGGCCCACAGCCTCGTGTGCGGCTCCCTGATCCAGTTCCAGGCCCCAGTAGTGCAGCCCGCCGATGACGACGCAGATGCGCAGCACATTGGAGGCTACGGAGATGAGGGCCGCGCTGACCATGAGTGCGCCGACGTGCATCAAGGAGCGGCGGTTGAAGCAGCTCAGGATGACCGCCATGCAGACGGCCACGAGGAGGGTGTTGGTGCCGCTGCAGGCATCATCCACAAAGAAGCGTTTTTCAGCCGTGGCCACGATGGTGCCCTGCACCACATGCAGCACATTCATGGCATCCAGCCACACCTGGCTGAAGCGCGCGGCCTGGCCTGCCAGGAGCTGATGCAAATGCTGGTCCAGCATCAGTGGCGTGGGAATGAAAAAGAGAGAAAGGACCGGAAGCGACCACGCAGGCGCCTCATGGCGGGAAGTCCGCCCTTTGGCCGCAGCCAGGGCTGTGCAGGAGAGCACAAAGGCCACCCCCGCCAGGAAGGGGGAGATCAGCACAAAGGCGGCAAGCGCCAGCAGCAGATGGCAGGCGAGCAGCCACTTGAATGCGGAGGGGTGTTGAGGAGACGAGACGGCGCGGAACACGCCGTCTCGTCTGGCCAGCCAAAACCACGCCACCAGAGGCAGCGGAAAGAAATGACTGGCCGGGTGACGAACCCAGATCTCCTGAAGAGCAAAAAACAGACAGACGAGGGATGAGGCCGAGAGAAGCCACAACGAACTGCTTTTTGGTGTATTCCGAGTGTTCAAGAGAGCTGAGGGTGAAGGTTAGGATGTGTTGATCCAGCCCACGGGCCGTGAATCAGGCGGCGGCCTGTTCTTCGGCGGGCTTCTTGGCGCGGCGCAGGAAGGCGATGCCAGCCATGCCCAGGATGCCACCAAAGCCGAGAATGACCGAGGGAGGCTCGGGCACAGGGGAGATGGGGGGAGCAGCATCGTAGGTGTAGGTCACCACCACGTTGCCCGTTGTGCTGCCCGTCATGCTGGTCAGCCAGGTCGGATTAGATCCAGCACCGGTAGCTGTGACGGTAGCCCCGAATGCAGTCGAAAGGTAAAGGGGCACTTGGCCCGTACCTTTGAATGAATCGAAGTTGGTGTCGCCGCTGACGTAGCTGTCGGTCTGGGTGATGGTAGGTGACAGCAGGACGTTGGTCGTGGTGTAGGTGGCGTCTTTCGCGAGGGATTGGTTGATGTTGGTCTTGGAGCCATTGGAAAATCCAGACAGGACTTGATCGCCCGCGTCGCCAACAGATGGGACATAGCCCTGCACCGCAGCGGTAAAGGAGAGGCTTTTAAGCGTCACCGTTCCGGTGTTTTTGTTGGTCAATGTGAACGAGCTGATGGTGGAGTTGACGGTCCAGTCCATCGTCACACTGGTCAGGGTACCAAGCGACGTGTTGAACTGGTTGAAGTAGAACTGCTGGCTACTGTTGACAGTGCCAAAGTCCACGGTTTGGGTGATGACACTAGCATGGCTGGTAAGAGCGGTTGCTAGAATGAATGCAGCTAGAGAAGAGATTATTTTCATAGCAGCCATACTGTCAGGGTAAAGATGACCGAGACAAATTCCCTTTGGTAAGTGAATCCTTACGGCTACCCTTCCGTTTTTTTAAGCTTTTGAGGCCGTTTTGATGGTCTTGTAAATAACTTGTATTGAACGTTTTAGTGGTCTTTCGGGGCTGCTTTGTAGCTCGCTCTTTGACTGGTTTAAGTCATCCGGTCATTCACAAATCTGTTCCATTTTTCTGTGTTCAAACCAGCTGATCCTTTGCAGAAAATTAAAGAAACGACTAATTTTTCGGAATCAATGTTTAGCGCGCATGAATCGGAGCATTCATCTTTCCTTGATCACTTTTTAGCCCCTGGCTGAATGCAGGTCATGGAATCCCCGATGGCCTGCTGACACCAGAGGAGGCCTGGAAGCACAGGTGGCCGAAAGAGGGGCCGAAAAATTCTGAAATGTCCGCACGCACTGCGGGAAAGGCCTGTGCCTGCACTCAGTCCTGGAGGCCAGGCATGCACATGCAACGAAAGGATATGTCTTTTTTTAAAAAGAGCAGCTTTTCATCCGGGGGGGGGGCATCTGCAGGGGGCGGCGCAGAAAGCCTGTGCTCGCGGCGCAGGCTCCAGGGTAGGCTGCGTCCAGGCGCGGCCTCAGGCGGCTGGAGTTCCGGGTGGTTTTGTGCTGCTGGCGCGCGCACTTCTGGCGCATGTGCTGCCAGGGGAGGGGCTTACACCCAGATGCGCACGGCTTCCAGGATGTTGGATACGCCCAGCTTGCCCAGCGCGTTGCGCTTGTGGCTGGAAATGGTCTTCATGCTCAGGCCCAGGCGGCTGGCCACCTGGCTGGGGCGCATGCCGGAGACAAGAAGCTCCAGCACCTCCTCTTCGCGGACGGAGAGAGAGTAGGAAGATGAGTCATCCTCTTCCTGCGGGGTGTTGATCGGGCCGATCGAGCGCGCCAGGGCCGAGGCCAGTTCGCTGGACATGTAGGGCACGCACTCCAGGGCGGCGCTAAGGGCGCGCTTGAGCTCCTCCACCGATTCATTGCAGCCCAGAAACACGCTGGCACCAGCCTGCATGGCGGTGCGCGTGGTCACGGGCGCGGGCGGGCCGCAGATGAGCATGACACGTTTTCCACCCGTGATGGCGATCACAGACTTCAAGGTGTCGATCCCATGCTCCACATCGCGCGGGTGAAACTCCATCATCAAGGCATCCACCTGGGTGGACTCCGTCGCTTGGCGCACCTCGTCCACCGAGGAGGACTCGATCACTTTGCATCCGGGCAGGATCTTCTTCAGAAGAAGTTTCCAGCTGGAGCGGGTGAATTCGCTGGGGTGAAACAACACACAGGTGGGCATAACTGGTGGCAGGTGGGACCGTGGGAAGGCTGCGGGTGGGGCAAACAAGGCAACCGGGAGCGGTCAGGTGGAGGAGTCGTGTGTGGGGGGGATGTGAAAAAAAACGAAAATAGCAGTGTGACGGAAACTCAAATTTGTGGCTTTAGATAAAATTCGTTATTTTTATATTCAAAGAGGCTGATTATTCATAACTCTGTAAATGAATTGCAGTCTGTCGCTGGGTTGGTAGCCGAAAGAAATGCCTCTCATCCTTCGAGTTCCATCCTTAAGAGCGAGGGGCTGCTAAGGATTGAAAACAAAGAGAATAGAATTTCTGGATATTATCAAAGACAGGCGCAGAAGGTCATTAAAGCCTGTTCTTGGAATAGGCTAAGCAGTAGCTTATAGGGCGATGGCACAGACCCTGCACCGTGGGTTTTTAGCCAGCCGGATCAAGTCGAGCCAAGAAGCTCGCTAAATCTTGGGATGAGGTGGCTGAGATAAGCCTCAGAAGGAGTTCCTCAGATGTGGCGCGAGCCAGCTTAAGCGTCCCCTTAAGTTTTGTTACGCTTCTGACTAAATAATTAAAACTTAATTTAGGCGCACTATATGATTTACCATATAAACTTGAATAGTCACAGCAGTCAGACCGGCTGCTAATTATCCCACATATAACAGAGCCTTGATCGCTCTAACTCATTCAACAACAATGACTCCCGTATCTAAAAAAATCTTGCTCGTTGATGACCACGCCATGTTTGCCGAGACGCTGGGCCAGTACCTGCGCCTCATGTTCAAAGACTACGAGATTCTGGTGGCCACCAGCGCTGAGAAAGCTCGTGAGATCGCATCGAAACAAACCGTCGATGTCGTTCTGATTGACCTGGAAATGACCGACTGCTCCGGCCTGACGCTGCTGGCAGACTTTGCCGCCACGCTGCCTTCTCCGGCCTGTATCGTCGTCAGCATGCACATTCAGGCGCTCTGGATCGAGCGTGCCCTGAAGGCCGGTGCCTGCGGTTATGTGGCCAAAGATTCTCCTCCAGGAGAAATCGTCACCGCCATCAACTACGCCCTGCGCGGCAAGAAATACCTCTCCCGCAGCGTGGCGCAGTCCTTTGCCGAAAATGCAGTGAGACTGCCCACCGGCGGCAAGGAACTGCACAAGGTGCTGAGCAGCCGCGAGTTTGAAATCTTCCTGCAGCTGGCGCATGGCAAGAGCCTCAAGGCCATCTCCCTGGACCTGAGCCTCTCCGCCAAGACCGTCTCTGTGCACAAGCACAACATCTGGAAGAAAACCGGCATCGACTCCGGTGCCAAGATCGCCCGCTACTGCGTGGAGCACGGTCTTCTGGCCGGTGGCACCCAGACCTTCCAGGCGGCGTAAGGCTGCATGCAGCAGAGCAGTGACTGAGAATTGACGCGAAGCGGGCCCCGCCCGTGCACCATGCGCGTGAATTCGTGGTCATCCCTCTCCACGCATGTGAGGGCATCTTCAGCCGCGCGCGAGGCCGGCGGACTTCAAAGGTACGGGCATGAATGCCCTGGCCGTCCGTCGCGTGAATGTGAGCAGAGTGTGCAGAAGCACCGCTGCGCTCGTTTGCTGTGTCCTCCACTGGCATGGGCTGGCGGCGGCGATCCTGCGCCTGAAAAGCCGCAGGAGGCCAAAGTCGCGCCCTCCCTGCGCAAGCCGGGCTTTGTCTTCATGGAACTGGCACGAAGAGGACGGAGGACTACGAGGCCTTCTTCGCCACTGTGGCCGGCTTTCAGGTCACGTATCGCAAGCCAGGCTACATTCAGGCCCAGTCAGAGCATGCGGAGCTGATCTTCATCGATCCCGCGCACTGGGCCCGGGGCATCCTTCTCATGGCAAGGTGACCGGCAGCGGCATGGGGGTGGGCATCGAGATCGGCATCGTGGTGGCGGACATTGAGAAAGCCTACGCCGCCACCGTAAAGTTCAAAGACAAAGGCTGGCCCGTGACCACCGGCATTGTCATGCGCCCTTGGGGCGTGAGGGACTTTCGTGTGCTGGCACCGGATGGGTATTACCTGCGGTTTACGGAAGGACGGTGACAAAAAAGGCGGACCGTTTCCGGTCCGCCTTTGGGGATGAACTTTATGTGGCCTTCTCCTTACTTCGCCTCGGGCGTCTTGGCGCCTTCTTTGAAGCAGTAGAGGTGGGTGTGGGTGGTCACGTAGAGGGCGCCGTTGGCGGCCACGACGGAGCTGAGCAGCGGGGAGGGGAATTCGATGGTGCCGAGTTCCTTGAGCTCCTTGCCTTCGGCGAGGATGAAGAGTTCGCCTTCTTCGTTGCCGATCCAAACTTTGCCGTCAGCGACCAGCGGGCTGGCCCAGATGTGGCCTTTGGTGTCGAATTTCCAGTACTCCTTGCCGGTCTTGGCGTCGAGGCAGAAGACGCGGCCGGTGTAGTCAGCAGCATAGACGAGGCCGTCCTTCACCGCAGGGGTGGAGATGGTGCGCTCGATGCCTTTGAAGGTCCAGAGGGCCTTGCCGGTGAGATCGCCTTTGCCCTTGGGGTCGATGCAGCTCAGGCAGCCGACGCCTTCGCCGTGCTCGGGGTCCTGGCCGATGTTCACATACACCAGACCATCAGCGATGGTGGGGGTGGCGATGATCTCGCTGGGGCCGTCGTATTCGACGTACTTGATGGGCTCGCCAGCGGAGTTCTTGCGATACTCGGGCGGGTTGGCGTCATAGCGCCAGTTTTCGTTCAGGATGTCCAGGCCTTCAGCGTCCTTGTGGGTTTCCGGGGCCATGGAGTACACCCAGCCGTCACCGGCGGCGAAGACGATCTGCTTCTTGCCGTCCACATCCACGGAGTTGGGGGAGGACCAGGAGCAGTGCAGCACGCGCTCGGAGGCCACGTGGTCCATTTCGCCGAGGAGGGTGCCGTTCTCAGCGTCCAGCATGATGAAGCTGGGGGAGTTCGGGGCGGGGATGTTGGTGTGGGTCCAGTCCACGCCGTTGCAGGTGGGAACGAAGACCTTGCCATCGATCACCAGCGGGTAGCCGGCGGTGGCGTTGTGCTGGAAGACGCCGAGTTCTTTGTACATGTCGTACACCCAGAGGATGTCGGCATCGGTATCGCCAGGGGTAAGCGGGGCGGTGGGCTTGCCGTCCTTGTCCAGAGGAGCCATGAAGGCACCTTCGTCCTGCATGCCCTGGTTGCCGTTGGACATGCCTTTGACGTCCAGGCAGACGATCTGGCAGCGGTTGCTGGGCACGTAGGCCTTGTCACCCACCACGGTGGGGCTGGCGCAGATGCCGAGGTATTCCCAGTCATTGACCTTGCCGCTGCCCATCTTGGGGGAGACCATCTGCCATTTGAACTGGCCGGTGTACTCATCAAACACCATCATGATGCCGCGGTCGCCAACGCTCTTGGGGTCGCGGGGGGACTCATTGTTGGTGCCCACAAAGACCTGGCCGTTGGCGACCATGGGGGTGCCGTAGGTCTGGGAGCCCAGCTTGGCCACCCAGAGGCAGTTCTTGGTGGTGCTCATGTCGATGTCCTCGGCGCCAGGGGCCTTGTTGGCGTCCTGGGCGTTGGGGCGGAGGCGTCCGGCTACCTTCGGCGCGGCCTTGGGGCCGTATTTCTTGCCGGGGTTGAAGTCGGTGGGCAGACCTTTTTCGTCAGACACCATGTTGCGGGTGTTGCCGCCACCCCACTGTGTGTAGTCGGCGGCGTTCAGGGCTGCTGTGGCAGCCAGAGCCGCAGCGAGGATGGGTGTGAGTTTCGTTCTCATGTATGACGTTGAAAGCAGTTGGGTTTGAAAGGGCGGCGGATCAGTTCGGGGTGACGCTCAGGTTGTCGAGATACACACGCTTCTGGTTCATCGGCGTCAGGGCGAAAATGCCAGGGGAGCCGTTCTTGTGGGCGCGGGGCACCTTCACTTCGATGGTCCAGGCGGCGGGCTCGGGCTGGGCTTTGTCCCAGATCTTGGCCATGATGACACCGCTGCCGTCCTTGGCCACGTCCACCTTGGTCTTCAGGGTGTACCAGGTGTTGGCCACGACCTTGAAGGGCACTTCCTGCTTGAGGCGCTCGGGGTTGGAGCTGACCTCCAGCTTGCCGGCATTGCCACGGACGCAGATGAGATAGCGCTGGTTGATGAGGCCGATGTCGGACTTGGAGCGGGCGCTGCCGTCCGTCATCACGTCTGCCTGCATGGAGTAGTTGGAGAGGTTGGAGGGGGCCACGAAGACGGTGGCGCGCTGGAAGAGCAGGCGGTCGAAGGTCTTGGCAAAGACCTTGTTGCCAGGAGCGCCGACGATTTCGCGGACGTCGAATTTGAAGCGTGCGCCGATCCAGGGAAGGGGCGGGTAGGCAAACATGATCTTCTCCGTGGGCTGCTCGTCCTTGAGGTCGTATTCGTCAAAGTTTTCCACCAGCGGCAGGTTGCGCAGGGCGCGGCCGCGGATGGTGCCAAAGGTGCCGTCCGGAGCGGTGGCCTTGAAGGCGCCTGCGCTGGACTTGGCGTCAGGGGCCACGACGAGCTCGCCTGCGTCGTTGAACTTGCCGTCCATCGTGGCTTTCACCTTGGCGGTCGGGGGGATGAAGCTTTCCCACTTCACGCCTTTGACGTCGGGATTCACCAGGAAGCCTGCTGCGTCCACGCTGCGCACGCGGAAGGACTGCTTGTGGCCGGTCATGATCACGGTTTCAGCCGGGATGATCTGCAGCGCCACGGCCTTGCCGGCCTTGGGCATTTCCACCACGGGGGCGGCGTCCGTCTTGATGCCCTTGTTTGGGATCGGGAAGGCGTGGAAGGCTTCGGTGGTCGTCACGTAGAGGGTGCCGTCGCACACGGTGGGGGCGCCGAGGCACTGCACGTTTTCGCCGAGCTTGATCTCCTGCACCACTTCGCCGGAGGTCTTGCCGGGCTTCACCACCACCAGCTTGCCATCAAGCATGGGGCAGTAGAGCAGGCCGTCCACGTAGAGAGGGGAGGAGTGCAGGTTGGCGTTGCTGAGCTTGAGCTTCCAGAGGTCGGCACCGGTGTTGGCGTCGATGGCGTAGAGCTCGGCACCGTCGGTGAGCTGATAGATCACGTCGCCCACGATGACAGGGGAGCTGCTGGTGGCGCCGATGGGGTTGCGCCAGACTTCTGCGCTGGGCTCCAGCGTGGTGGCTTCGAGAGCAGGCGGCACCGGGGCGGTGAGCTTCTCAGGGAGCTTGATGCAGACCATGCGGCCCTTCTCGGAGTTGTCCACGTTCTCGTCTCCATGAATGGCGATGAGGTTGCCCTTGTGCAGGACCACGGAGGGGTTCACGCCGTTTTTGCAGATGGGCATCTTCCAGTAGGGCTTGCCGTTGTGCGTGTTCACACAGACGATGTTGCCGCAGCCGGTGGTGAAGTAGGCCACGCGCTTGCCGTCGCGAGTTTCCAGCACGGGGGTGGAGAAGGAGCTGTCCACGGGCGGGCTCACGCCGGGGAGGGTCCACCAGGCCAGTTCGCCGGTCTTTTTGTCAAAGCCGTACACACGGTCGGCGGCAGGGCCGTCGGCGCCCCAGTTGGAGAAGATGAAGTGGATGATGACGAACTCGCCCTCGATCACCGGGCTGCCCACGCGGGAGTTCGGGAAGGTCATGCGGCCGTATTCTTCCATGAGCGGAATCTCAAACACCTTGGTGCCGTCCAGCTCATAGCAGAGGAAATTGCCCGCATTGCTGGTCAGGTAGATGCGCTTGGTCTCAGGATCGACGGTGGGGGCGCCGATGGCGTAGCGGTTGTAGATGGAGTCGCTGAGGTAGTCGGGGATCTCGTGCTGCCAGAGGATCTTGCCGGTCTTGGCATCGAGGCAGCTGATCAGCTCGATGAGATCGGAGGTTTCACCTTTGTAGCCCCAGAGGATGACCTTGCCATCCACCACCACGGGTGTGCCACGGCTGCGGATGGGGGCGCTCCAGGCGGGCTTTTCGTCCAGCTTTCCAGCCTTGGTGTAATGCTCAAGGCTCACGCCGTTTTGGAGCGGGCCGCGCCAGTTGGTCCAGTCATTCGCCTGGGAGATTCCGGTCAGGGCCAGCGTGGCGGCCAGCAGGCGGCCATAGGAGGGGCGGGGTCGGTGGTGCATGGAGTTGGGAAGAGGATGGAAATCAAATCATCGTGAGCACGCGCCCGGCTTCAATGCGATTTTAACCTTTCGCAGGGGAGGCCGGGCATGCTCTTTGGGGGGATGAGGCGAACGCCACAGCCCCGCCGCATCTTGCACTCTACGCCTGCAAACTCCCCGCCGGGCGTAGAATAATATTTGCCTGCACGTGCGGATGTCTGCTGCGTGCTTCTTCCTGAAAAGGCGGGCAGATGCAGTGCGCTGCCTGCATGGCGTCGGGCGAAATGTCCGTGTGCCTCGACAGCGCTTGCGGGGAATCCGCCACGCCTGCGCAGCCATGGGGCCGATGCAGACTGCGCCCGGATCAAAGCTCGCCGGCATCAGGCCGTTCACTCCTGAAAGACTGGGATGAGGGCTGTCATTCGGCTGCAAGAATGGCGCATGAATGAGCAGTTTAGTGGCTTGGAACAAGGTGGATTTTGTGAGCATTCCAATCTATCGACACACATGACACCGCCTGCTCCCGAAAGCGCATCCGTTTCACCTGCAGTTCAGGCAAGCGGGGGCTCGGGAAAGGACATGATGTTTCTTCTCAAGCGCCATTGGGTTGCGGCGGTCATGGCTGTCCTGGTGGTCGTGATTGCGGGCGTGCTGTGGATCGAATTAAAACCTTCAGGGCCCGGCCCTGGCTTTGTCAGCGGAAACGGGCGCGTGGAAGCCACGGAGATCGACATCGCCACCAAGCTGGCCGGACGTGTGCAGAATATCTTGGTGGACGAGGGGGACTTTGTGCAGGCCGGGCAGCTGCTGGCGCAGATGCAGGTGGATGTGCTCAATGCGCAGTGCGACGCGGCGAAAGCCCAGCTTCAGCAGGCCGTCACCGCAGTCGCCAGTGCCGAGGCCCAGGTGGCCGCACGGCAGAGCGACCTGCTTGCTGCGCAGGCCGCGACCGCCCAGCGCCAGGCAGAGCTGGGAGCCGCCAGGAGCCGTTTTGCGCGCACCAAGGCGCTGGCTGCCAGCGGAGCGATATCCATGCAGGAAAACGACGATGATCTTGCCAGATTGAATGGTGCCGAGGCTGCGGTGACGGCTGCGAAAGCCCAGGAGGCCGCCGCCCAGGCGGCGATCAAGGCAGCGGAAGCCCAGGTCATAGGGGCCAGCTCCGCTGTGACTGCTGGCAAGGCGACCACCGCCAGCATCGAGGCGGACATCCTGGACTGCCAGCTCAAGTCCCCGCGTGAAGGCCGTGTGCAGTACCGCGTGGCACAACCCGGCGAGGTTCTGGCCTCCGGCGGCAAGGTTCTCAATCTGGTCGATCTAAGCGATGTCTATCTGACCTTTTTTCTTCCCGAGACATCAGTTGGCAAAGTGGCGCTGGGCAGCGAAGTGCGTGTGATCCTGGACGCTGCGCCGCAATATGTGATCCCGGCGCAGGTGTCCTATGTGGCCAGTGTCGCCCAATTCACACCCAAGACGGTGGAAACAGCGAGCGAGCGGCAGAAGCTGATGTTTCGCGTCAAAGCGCAGTTCGCGCGCCCGCTGCTGCAAAAGAACCTGAAGCTGGTCAAGACAGGCCTGCCGGGAGTGGCGTGGATCAAACTCGACGCGAAAGCGGAGTGGCCGGCGAACCTGGCCGTCAAGGTGCCGCAATGAGCCCGGTGCAGTCCAGCTCCGAGTCTGTCGCCCGCCTGACGGATGTCAGTCTGGACTACGGCAAAACCATCGCTCTTGCCGGCGTCACACTGGATGTGCCTGCAGGACAGATGGTGGGGGTGATCGGCCCGGATGGCGTGGGCAAATCCAGCCTGCTGGCGCTGATGGCAGGTTCACGCAAAGTGCAGCAGGGGCGCGTCGAGGTTCTCGGCGGCGACATGGCTGGGGTGCGCCATCGAGAGCAGGTCTGCCCGCACATCGCCTACATGCCGCAGGGGCTTGGCAAAAATCTGTATCCCACGCTGTCGGTGGAGGAGAATCTGCAGTTCTTTGGCAGGCTCTTCGGGCACGATGCGGCCGAGCGCCGCCACCGCATTGACGAACTGACGCGCAGCACCGGGCTGCTGCCCTTTTTGTCACGTCCGGCGGGGAAGCTGTCCGGCGGGATGAAGCAGAAGCTGGGCTTGTGCTGCGCGTTGATTCACGATCCCGATCTGTTGATTCTCGATGAGCCTACAACCGGTGTGGACCCGTTGTCGCGGGCGCAGTTCTGGGAGCTGATCCAGCACATCCGGGACGAGCGCAGCGGCATGAGCGTGATAGTCGCCACGGCTTACATGGAGGAGGCGCAGAGTTTTGACTGGCTGGTGGCCATGAATGCGGGCCGGGTGCTGGCCACAGGCACGCCTGCAGAGCTGCTGGCTCGCTCCCAGAAGGAGTCGCTCGATGCCGCGTTCATTGCCTTGCTGCCTGAGGAGCTGCAGCGCGGCCACCGTGAGGTTTCGATTCCGCCGCTCACTGCCGATGCCAGCGCAGAGATTGCCATCGAAGCCACGGACCTCACCCGGCGGTTTGGCAGCTTCACTGCGGTGGATCATGTCAGCTTTCGTATTCGGCGCGGTGAAATCTTCGGCTTCATCGGGTCAAACGGCTGCGGCAAGTCCACCACGATGAAGATGCTGACCGGCCTGCTGCCGACGAGCGAGGGGCGTGCGACGCTGCTGGGGCATGAGGTCGATCCCAAGGACATCACGACGCGACGGCGCGTCGGCTACATGTCGCAGGGGTTCTCGTTGTATTCGGAGCTGACGGTGGAGCAGAACCTCGTGCTGCACGCACGGCTGTTTTCGGTGCCGGAGGTGGAGATTCCTGCGCGTGTCGCTGAGATGACCCGGCGCTTTGGCCTGGCATCGCTGCTGGATGCCATGCCAGACAGCCTGCCGCTGGGCATCCGCCAGCGCCTGTCGCTCGCCGTGGCGATGGTGCACAAGCCGGAGCTGCTGATCTTGGACGAGCCTACTTCGGGCGTGGACCCCATCGCCCGGGACATCCTGTGGCAGCTGATGATCGATCTCTCCCGCAATGATCAGGTCACGATTTTCATCTCCACGCATTTCATGAACGAAGCCGGGCGCTGTGACCGCATCTCGCTGATGAATGCGGGCAGAGTGCTGGCCACGGATTCTCCCGCCGAGCTCGTCCGCAGGCGTGGCGCTGCCTCGCTGGAAGATGCGTTCATCGGCTATTTGAAGGAAAGCGACCCGCAGGGAGTTCAGACGTCTGCCGTGGAGGTGGAGACACCGGCGCTTCCGATGGCACCGGCCGCGCGCGCCAGCCGGAAAGTGTTCAGCTGGCGGCGCGCATGGAGCTACAGCCTGCGTGAAGCGCTGGAACTCAAGCGCGATCCGGTTCGCGCCACCATGGCCTTGCTCGGATCGGTGATTCTGATGTTCGTCTTTGGCTATGGCATGAGCTTGGACGTGGAAAACCTGACCTATGCCGTGCTGGATCGTGACCAGACCGGCCTGAGCCAGAACTATGCGCTCAACTTGTCGGGTTCGCGCTACTTCATCGAACGTCCGCCGATCACCGGCTATGCAGATCTGGACCAGCGGATGCGTTCTGGCGAGCTTGCGCTGGCCATCGAGATCCCTCCCAACTTTGCCAGAAACCTGGAGCGCGGCTCTCCCGTGCAGATCGCAGCCTGGGTGGACGGCTCCATGCCTGCTCGCGCCGAGACGGTGCAGGCGTATGTGCATGGCATGCATCAGAGCTGGCTGCTGGATGTCTCGCAGCGCAGGCTGGGTCAGAATGCCGGGACCGGTCCGGCCGGAATCGAGACGCGCTACCGCTACAACCCTGATGTGGCCAGCCTGCCATCCATGGTGCCGTCGGTGATCCCGATGCTCCTGCTGATGATTCCCGCGATGCTCGCCGCTCTGTCTGTCGTGCGTGAAAAGGAGCTGGGGTCGATCATCAACCTCTACGTCACCCCGGTCACGCGCAGTGAATTTCTGCTCGGCAAACAACTGCCCTATGTGCTGCTGGCCATGCTGAATTTCGGGCTGCTCACGCTGCTGGCCGTCACGGTTTTTGGCGTGCCGCTCAAAGGCAGTCTTCCGACCTTCGCCCTGGCGGCGCTGCTGTTTGTGGTGTTTTCGACTGGTCTGGGTTTGTTCTGCTCCACTTTCACGCGCAGCCAGATCGCGGCCATCTTCGTCACTCTCATCGGCACCATCATACCGGTTGTGCAGTTTGCCGGGCTCTTGAATCCGGTGTCTTCGCTGGAGGGGGGCGGTCTTTTCATCGGCCGGATTCAGCCTGCCACCTATTTTCTCAACATCAGCCGCGGTGTGTTCAACAAAGCCCTGGGCTTCTCCAGCCTGCACCAATCCTTCTGGCCGTTGGTGGCGGCGGTGGTGTTCATCCTTGGCTTGTCCATCGTGCTGCTGAAAAAACAGGATGCCTGACCATGCCATTTGCCACCAACATCTACCGGCTTGGGATCAAGGAGCTTTGGAGCCTGGCGCGAGATCCTGTCATGCTCGTGCTGATCGCCTACACCTTCACGGTCTCGATCTACGTGGCCGCCACGGCCATGCCGGACACGCTGCACAAGGCCCCCATCGCCATTGTGGACGAAGATGGCTCGCCGCTTTCGGCGCGGATCGCCTCGGCGTTTTCCATGCCGCGCTTCAGCCCCCCGGTCATGATTTCGCTCTCTGAGATGGATGCGGGCATGGACAACGGCGACTACACCTTTGTGATCGACATACCGCCGGATTTTCAGCGGGACGTGCTGGCGGGCAAGTCGCCGCGCCTCCAGCTCAATGTGGATGCCACCCGCATGACGCAGGCCTTCACCGGCAGCAGCTATGTGCAGCAGATGATCACCGACGAGGTCAATGAATTCGTCGCGCATTACCGCAGCAGTTCCGCGCCGAGGGTGGATCTGGTGCTGCGTGAGCGTTTCAATCCCAATCTGGAGCAGTCCTGGTTCGGCGCCCTGATGGAGGTCATCAACAATGTGACGATGCTTTCCATCATCCTGACCGGTGCGGCGCTGATCCGCGAACGCGAGCACGGGACCATTGAGCATCTGCTGGTGATGCCTGTCACGCCATTTGAAATCATGGTCGCCAAAATCTGGTCCATGGGGCTGGTGGTGCTGACTGCGGCGACGATTGCCCTGCTCGTGGTGGTGCAGGGGATTTTGCGCGTGCCGGTCGAAGGTTCCGCTGCGCTCTTTCTTGTCGGTGCCTCGCTGCATCTTTTTGCCACGACCTCGATGGGGATTTTCATGGCCACGATGGCGCGCTCCATGCCGCAGTTTGGGATTCTCGCGGTGCTCATCCTGCTGCCGATGGAGCTGCTTTCAGGCGGCTTCACCCCGCGTGAAAGCATGCCGGCTGTGGTGCAGCATCTGATGCTCTTCGCGCCGACGACTCATTTCGTGTCGCTGGGCAAGGCGGTGCTGTTTCGTGGGGCCGGCCTGAGTGTGGTGTGGCCGCAGTTTCTGGTGCTGATCGGCATCGGCGCGGCTTTCTTTGCCATCGCCTTGGCGCGTTTTCGCAAAACCATCAACGAAATGGCCTGAAGCATTTCAGGCAACCGGACTGGCGCGATTTACTTCTCCGCACCGGCCTCGCGCAGATTGGCGCTCGGAGCAGCCGGGAAGGTGCCGGCCTGCTTCTGCCAGCGGCGCATGAGCTTGATGAACTTGATGGTGTCCTGCACGGGGCGGATCTTGGTCTTCTCGGCCCCGTAGATGGTGCTCACGGGCACGCTCTGGATGGTGAATCCGGCGCGGCTGGCGAGGAGGAGCATCTCGGTCTCAAAGTCAAAGTGGTCGCTGCTGCCCATGATGTACGTCACGAGGGAGGAGCGGATGAGGCGGAAGCCGCACTGGGTGTCCGGGATGCGGACGCCGCAGGCATTGCTGATGATGCTGGACATCAGGCTGTTCACAAAGCGGCGCACGACGGGCATGCCCTTGACGTTTTCAAAGCGGTTGCCCAAGACCACGTAGGCGGTGCCTGCGCGGGCCAGGGCGGTGAAGCGGGCGATCTCCTCCGGCGCGTGCTGGCCGTCGCCGTCCAGGAGCATGATGTAGTCGTAGCCGCGCTCGGCCAGGGTCTTCATGCCGGTCTTCATGGCGGCGCCCTTGCCCTGGTTCACGGTGTGCACGATGACCTCGGCCCCGGCCTGGCGGGCCAGAGCGGCGGTGTCATCCGGAGAGCCGTCGTCCACCACCAGCGTCAGGTCCACCTGGGGAAGGGTGCGCGCGACCACGTCTGCGATGGCTGCGGCTTCACGGTAGGCCGGGATGAGCGCGGCGATCTTGCACGACGGGTTGGGATTCGGGCTGGCGGCCTGCATGGAAATAAAGGGCTGGCAATCTTCCACGGTTTCCGGCAGGCTGTCCAACTGGAAAATCCACCAACCAACAATTCATCTGGCGCGTAAGACGAAGCCGGTTTAGGAAGCGCCCTTTTCCGCCTTTCTCCTTTTGCCCGAATCACTTAAAATGCCCGCCTCCACCACGCTCACCTCCCAGGATCGCGTGCTGGTCTTTGCCCCTCATCCGGACGATGAGGCCCTGGGCTGCGGGGGGCTCATTCAGCTGGCGGTGGCCGCAGGGGCGCAGGTGCGGGTGGTCTTTCAAACCGACGGGGACAACAACCCCTGGCCGCAGCGCTATGTGGAGCAGCGCTGGAGCATCGATGACGACTGCCGCAGGCGCTGGGGCGCACGGCGACGGCTGGAGGCGCAGCGCTCTGTGCAGACGCTGGGCCTGCCGGTGGATGCCGCCATTTTCTACGGCCTGCCGGATCAGGGCCTGACACGCCTCTGGGAGCAGCGGGATGCCCGCACGCTGGACCTGCATGTGGCGGATCTGCAAAGCTTTCGCCCCACCCTGCTGGTGGTGCCCTCCCAGGATGACAACCACCCCGACCACGGCGGCTCCTACGAGCTGGTGATGGAGGCGCGGAGACGTGCCGGCCTGACCCTGCGGCAGTGGGACTACCTGATCCACCGCCGCTGGTTCTGCCCGGAGGCCTCCGGCCTGACCCTGAACCTGACCCTCCAGCAAAAAGCCCGCAAGCTGGCGGCCATCGAGTGCCACGAGACGCAGCTCTACCTCAGCAGCACCCGCTTCTGCGCCTACGCGCGCGACGAAGAGATTTTCATTCCCAACACCCACGCCTGATGAACCTACGCGCCCAGTTCTTCACCCTCATCGCCCTCTGCTCCGTCCTCTTCTGGCTGCGGCTGGGGCATCTGCCGCTGATCGATCCGGACGAGCCCTTCTACGCCGAGACGACCAAGGAGATGGTGGAGCGCAATGAGTGGCTGACGCCCACGATCTTTGGCGAGCGGCAGTTTGAAAAGCCCATCTTCTTCTACTGGCAGTCCATGCTGGCGTGGAAGATCTTTGGTGGTGGCAACTTCGCCGCCCGCGCCCCCTCCGCCGCAGCGGCCACGCTGCTGGTGCTGCTGACGTGGTGGTTTGGCCGCCGGATGTTTTCCGCACGTGCGGGCTTCTGCGCCGCCGTGGTGCTGGCCTCGGGCGTGGAGTACTGCGTGATGTCCCGCCTCATGCTCACGGACATCTGTCTGGCCCTGTGCATCAGCGCCTCCGTCTTCTGCCTGTGGCTGGCCATTAATGAGGAGGACAAGCGGGACAAGTGGCTGATCCTGCACTTTGTGGCCTCCGCCTTTGCCATGCTGACCAAGGGGCCCGTGGGCATCCTGGTGCCCACCCTGGGCTCCATCTGCTACCTGTGGCTGACGAAGACGCGCTCCCCCTGGCGTGGCAAGGGGCTGGTGCTGGGCCTGCTGGCCTGGGTGGTCATCGCCGTGCCGTGGTATGCCACCATGTTTGCCAAATATGGCATGGAGTACTGGCACCGCTTCTTTGTGCATGAAAACTGGGAGCGCCTGACCAGCGCCGAGCACAAGCACAGCAACCACTGGTGGTACTACATCATGATCCTGGTGGCAGGCAGCCTGCCGTGGATCCCGCTGCTGATCTCCGCCATCGTGCGCACCGTCAAGGAGACCAAGACCGACCGCCGCATCCTCTTCCTGGTGTGCTGGTTTGTGCCCAATCTGATCTTCTTCACCATCTGCAACAGCAAGCTGCCCACCTACACCTTCTTCCTGTTTGTGACGCTGGCGCTCATCTGCGGCCATTTGCTGGACCAGTGGATCGGCGGCGGCTTCCGCACCAAAGGGGAGCGCATCCTGGCCTCCTCCCTCTCCGTGCTGCAGGTGGTGCTGGTGCTGCTGGCGGCCAGCATCATCACCCTGATGCTGCCCAAGGACAGCAACCTCTTCATCAAGGACCTCACGCCGCTGATCTTTGTGCTGGTGGCCTTCATCGCCGTGCCGATGGTCTTCATGCTCAAGCAGCGCTTTGTGGCCTGGGCTGGCAGCACGGTGGGCGTCACGGTGGTGATCATCCTCATGATGCAGTATGGCGTGGACGACAAGGTGCGCCTCTACTCCTCCACCGAAGGCATCGCCGCAGAGGCCATGAAGCAGCGCCTGCCCGGAGAGCCGGTCATCACCTCCAGCTTCATCGCCCGTGCGGTGACGTACTACACCGGCAGCATGCCGCAGGGGGTCATCTTCTTCCCCTCCACCGCCGAGCAGGTGCAGCCCTACTTCACCCCGCACCCGCCGCTGCACATGCTGCGCGGAGCCGCCGGGGCCAGGGAGTTTGCCAGCAAGTACCCCAGCGTGCTCTGCGTCTTCCTGAACCGCGATGTGAAGCACTGCGAAGCCGAAAACTCCCCCCTCAAAGGCCGCATGGAAACCCTGGCCACCATGGGCGAGCGCGTGCTGCTGCGCATCAAGAGCGCGCCGTGAGGCGGCGGGCGCGAGCCTGAATCGTCCTCGATCATTGCGTGTCGCAAGCCTGTTCGGTTTGCGATGGTTTGCAATCGTTTGCAGTGGTTGGCCGGAAACGGCTCGCTCATTCGCGGCTCAGATCTTCCTCTTCCTCCTCCTCCCTTTCCGAGAGGAAGAGGAGGAGTAGGAGGAAGAGAAGGATGACCGGATCGAGGGGCGGTGGGTTTCACGCACACGCCGGGCTCCGAAGGCGGAGGGCTGGGGACAGCCCTCCCTACCTTCTCGCGCTGGGCGCTTGCAGGCCCGGCGCAGGTAGGGCGGCTGGTCCTCCAGCCGCCGTGGTCTGTGGCGGTGAGAAGATCCAGATCATTCGCGGCTCAGATCTTCCTCTTCCTCCTACTCTTACTCCTCCTCCCTTTCCGAGAGGGAGAGGAAGATTCTTGTCCCCTTGACCTCCGTCTCCCACTGCGGTGTAATCAGGCACCCCAGCCCCGCCCATGCAGCCCAAGCCACGCACAGCGCCTGACATCCGAGATCACGAGACGCTTCGTCTCATCGGTCGCGGGGCTTTTGGGGAGGTGTGGATGGCGCGCAGTGTCACCGGCATGCTGCGTGCGGTGAAGGTGGTGTGGCGGGAGGACTACGACAGGCCGGACTCCTTTGAGCGCGAGTTTGAGGCGATCAAGCGCTTTGAGCCCATCTCCCGCCGCCACGAGGCGCTGGTGCCCATCCTGCAGGTGGGCCGCAATGACCAGGAGGGCTTTTATTACTACGTGATGGAGCTGGCCGATGACCTGGAAAAGGGCCGCGACATTCAGGCAGACACCTACCTGCCGCACACCCTGGGCCTGCAGATGAAGCGGGACAAATGCGTGACGGCAGAGCAGTGCATCCAGTTTGGCGTCAGCATCGCCGAGGGGCTGGACTACCTGCACCGCAACAAGCTCATCCACCGCGACGTCAAACCCTCCAACCTCATCTTCATCGACGGTGTGTGCCGTCTGGCGGACATCGGCCTGGTGGCGCTGCTGGGGCAGCGCAGCTTTGTGGGCACGGAGGGCTTTGTGGCTCCGGAGGGGCCGGGCACGGCAGCGTCTGACATCTTCTCTCTCGGCATGGTGCTGTATGAGGCCAGCACGGGAAAGGACCGGCTGGACTTCCCGGATCTGCCCTCGTGCACGGAGACGGGCTCGCGGCTGGAGTCGTGGCGCAGGCTGCAGGATGTGGTGTGCACGGCGTGCGCACCGCAGGCCCGGGGCCGCTTTATCAGCGCACGGGAGATGGCGCTGGCCCTGCGCGGCCAGCCGCTGCCCTCCTCCCGCCGTACGATGTGGACGTGGGTGGCCATCGGCTCCGCAGCGCTGCTGCTGGCGGTGGGCTTTGGCATGTGGCTGGCGCAGAACCGCCGCACGCGCACGCTCATGGCCATGAGCAACACGGTGCCGCATCTCAAGATCATCACCCAGCCCGCCGGGGCCACCGTCTTTGCCGGGGAGGACCAGCTGGGCGTCACACCGCTGGAGCTGAACCCCGCCGAGGGCGTGCCCGTCATCTACCAGCTGCGCCTGCCGGGCTACAAGCAGGTGGAGATAGAGCACATCGCCTCTGACGACAAACCGGCCGTCTTTGACCTGAAGCTGGAGCCCTCCCGCCTGCCGCAGAAAGGGGAGCGCTGGCTCAACAGCCTGGGCATGGTCTTCAAGCCCGGCGCGGGCGGCCACATCAGCGCCGAGCCCGTGGAGATGAAGTATTTCAAACGCTTCCTCGAAGCCACCGGTCGTTCCTTTGAGGGCAAGGTGGTGCGCTACCAGCGCGGCAAGGACCAGGACAGCGCGTATCTCGTCGTGGTGCCAGACAGCGATGCCGAGGCCTTCCGCTACTGGCTCACGGACCGCGACCGCAGCGAGGCCTTCCTCAGCCAGGAGCATCATTACGAGGTGGAGCCCTTCTACTTTGTGGAAAGCGGCCAGCCCTCCGCCGATGACATGCCGGATGCCAAGGACACGGACCGGGGAGACCAGGCCGAGGACAAAAACTGGCGCGCCTTTCACCTGCGTGTGGAGCGGCAGACCTACGGCAGCGTCATCGTGCAGAGCCAGCCGGAAAAGGTGCGCGTGTATCAGCATGACGAGTTTCTGGGAGAGACGCCGCTGGAGCTCCCGCGCGTGCGCACGGGGCCGGTGGAGTTTGAGCTGCGGGAGGAGGGCTTTGCCGATGTGGTGCTGGAGGGCGAGGTGCGGGAAGGGGAGCAGTCAGAGCTCTTTGCCGACATGCAGACGCGCAAGGCCGTGACCTTTGGCCGCCAGTGGAAGGCCAACAGCCTGGGCATGAACCTGGTGCCGCTGGGAGACGTGATGTTTTCCGCCTGGGAAACCCGCCACCGCGACTACATGGAGTACTGCAAGGCCACCCAGGCCCGCCGCCCCATGCGGCTGGATGCCGGCAACAAAGGCGGCGCTGGCACCGTGCCCGTGGTGGGCGTGGACCGCGCCGAGGCCCGCGCCTTCTGCGCCTGGCTGACCGAGCGCGAGCGCAATGCCGGCCTGATCGGAGCCAAGGATCTCTACCGCCTGCCCACCGACGAGGAATGGAGCCGCGCCGTGGGCCTGCCGCTGGAGCGCGGCAGCACGCCCGAGGAGCGCAACAGCCGCATCCGTGGCATCTACCCCTGGGGCTTTGACTGGCCGCCGCCAGAAGACGTGGAAAATCTGGCTGACATGAACGCCGCACGCAAAGCCAGCCTGGAAAACACCATCCCCGGCTACGAGGACAAGTTCCCCTTCCTGGCCCCCGTGGCCGCACAGCGCGCCAATGAGCGTGGCATCTACGGCCTCGGCGGCAACGTCTCCGAATGGGTGGACACCGACTACGCCCCCACGCCCCCCGCCAAGCCTGACGAGCCCGCCCGCCCCGTGCTGGGCACCACCCGTGGCGGCAACTGGCGCTCCTCCACGCAGGAAGAGCTCCTCTCCTCCGCCCGCACCCCCGTCCCCTCCGACGCCCGCCGCAACACCCTCGGCTTCCGCGTCGTGCTGGCGCACGGGAAGTAGAGGGGAGCGCGGACTTTAGTCCGCAGCACTCCGCAGGAGAATGCAGCTCCGCGTTATTCCTTGCAGCTCCGCCACATCCAGCGGCTTCCGCATGGGAGCGGATGAATTTGGAGTGCGGTCGCGGAGGGAGGAACGACCGCAGCTACCGCTTTCCGAAAGCCGGACGGCTGCCGGATACCACAAGATACCCTCAGGCAGCATCTCTGCATTTCCCGCGAGGTTAATGGCACCCGCGTGCCAATCAGCCCCCGCAAACCACGAGACGCCCGAAAGCGGCAGCTCCGATGCAGGCTTGCGCCTCGCATCTGCGCGACCGCAGTCCCAATGCGCCCTCGCGCTTTCCAGTACTGTCATGAAAAATCACTTTATACCACGAATGCATTTGACTTTCCTCAAAGTGATCCCAACCGGCTTTGTGTTCCTGATGCTGCCGGTGTGAAGAACACGGACGCCGCAGGGATGACAGCGGAGCGGCAGTGAAGAACTCGGCGACGCAACCGATGGATGCAGGCGGCACCGGACCCGTACAGGCCCGCCCCGCCTGCCAGGAGAGTCCGTGAAAAACACACACGCACCACGCCGCGCCTCCGTGCGCACAGGGTGCTGTGAACTACCAGTAGATACCAAATCAAAACATCAAAGACACATAACATGAAAAACACACATTGCCCAGACACCCAGACCCAGGAGGACCGCTCATGAAGACGGTGCTCGAGCGCGCCAGCGCCTATCTCTCCCGCATGCCGGTGTCCGTCTCCAGGCAGGGCGGGCACACCGCCGCCTTCAGCGCCGCCGTGGCGCTGGTGCGTGGCTTTGACCTCCCGGAGCAGGAGGCGCTGCCTCTGCTCCGCCGCTGGAATGAGGGCTGCCGACCGCCCTGGCGGGAAAACGTGCTTCGCCAAAAGCTGCGCAGCGCCGCCACCACCGCCACACGTCCGGTGGGTTACCTGCTGGATGCACCACCGCCCACCCGTAACGGGAAATCTTCCTTTTCCTCCTGCTCCTCCTCGTCCTCCCGGTCTGGAAGCCGTGGGCCGCAGCGCGGGCAGGGGACGCAGGGTGTGGAGAGATCGCACACAGCCTGCTCTTCCACCCTGAGCAGCGCCTCACCGCAAAGCCACACACCGCCTCCTGCGGCTCCGCCGGCGGAGGATCGCGCCTGGCTGCGGGAGATGTGGCCGGATTTTCATCCGCTTTCGCGGGAGGACATCCTGGCGGTGTCAAAGCTGCGCGGCCTGCTGCCCGATGCGGTGGACCTCGCGCACAGGCACGGCTTTCTGCGCATCGCACAGGTGCAGGACCAGCGCTGCCTCGTCATCACCGAGGGGACCTTTGCGCAGGTGCGCCGCCTGGATGGCGGGGCGCTGCACAATGCCGCCGGAGACCGCATCAAGGCGCGGAATCTGAGCGGATCGCAGGGGGCCTTCATCGGTCAGGGCTGGCTGGGGGACACGACGCACGTGCTGCTGGTGGAGGGCGCGGTGGGCCTGATCGAGGGCCTGGCTGCGATGCTGCTGGTGGACACGCCGCACGCCTGGAGCGTGCTGGCCGCCACCAGCGCCAGCTCCCGCTTTGCGCGGGATCCGGGGCTCATGCAGCGCCTGTGCGGGCGGCAGGTGCATGTGGTGCCGGACAACGATGCCTCGGGCCGCGATGCCGCCGCCTCGTGGATGGCCGACCTGCAGGCCGCTGGCGTCTGCGCCACCGCGCATGGGCTGCCCGCCCCCTGCAAAGACCTCGGAGATGTCTTCCATCTCCCGGAAACCGAACGCACCCAGATCCTCAACCACCTCTTCCTGCCATGAAATCACGCTCATCCTCACCCAGAACATTCAAAACCAATGATGCCATGAAATACCAGCCCTACACACTCGATACCACCGACGACCTCTTTTCCATGAAGCCCGCTCCTGCACCTGCAGCGGCGGCTTCGGCTGCATCCGCAGCTTCAGCACCGGCTGCGCCGGATGAGGCAGCGGCCTCCGCCGCCAGTGCGGCACCCCATCCGGCCCACACGCCGGAGACTGCGCCCGTCACCCACTCGGCAGACACCGCCGCGCTGATGGCCCTGCCCGCCTTCCGCCCCTCCGCCGACTGGTCCCACCTGCGCGCCCGTCGGGCGAGTGAAGAAACTTCCGCAACTTCTCCAACTTCTCCGGGGGGATGTACACATACACAGACTGTCAGCGGAGAAACTTCTCCATTTTCTCCAACTTCTCCGCAGGGGTATGCACACGCAGCGCAGGTGGGGCGGCTGGTCCCCCAGCCGCCGCTGCCCAGCGCAGGATGCACGCCCTCGGTAGAAAGCCCGGCGCAGGTTACCAGCGGAGAAACTTCTCCATTTTCTCCAACTTCTCCGCAGGGGTGTACACACGCAGCGCAGGTAGGGCTGCTTGTCCCCCAGCCGCCGCTGCCCAGCGCAGGATGCACGCCCTCGGTAGAAAGCCCGGCGCAGGTTGCCAGCGGAGAAACTTCTCCAATTTCTCCAACTTCTCCGCAGGGGTATGCACACCCGCCGCCAGCCAGCGACGAGCCCTCCCTCATTCCCACGGATGGAAAAATGCGCGAGCATCCCATCCCTGAGGATTCCATCCTGGCAGACTATCGAGATTTTGTACGCGAGGTGTCAGAGCTGCCAGATGGCCTCATCATCGCACCAGTGCTGGCGCTGTGCGGCAGGCTGCTCACGCCGCACGTCACGCTGGACTTTGGCGGCACCAAGCCGCTGACGATCTACAACTTCGTCACCACACCCTCCGGCCTGCGCAAGAGCACCACCTTTGCTCCGGCGGAAAAGATCGCGCGCAAGATCCTGATGGATTGCGATCTCCTCTACGGCAATGCCAGCGACTCTGCGCT
>APMI01004385.1_pt1 | contig 170113 bp, 131 predicted proteins | sample 667938 | NCBI WGS metagenome assembly APMI01 (sample SAMN01084076, study PRJNA167559) | wastewater metagenome | biome: Wastewater | place: Denmark: Ejby Moelle, Odense | collected 2011-11-28
GAAGTGCTGAGTCGGAAGGAAGAGCTGAAGTTCGTGAGTCTGGAGGACCTGGTGCCGGGCTATGTGTGCGCGGCGGAGTACCAGTCAGAGCTGTACAGGGCGCGCATTGTTTCGCTGAGCGATAAGAATGCGGTGGTCAAGTTCATTGATTGGGGGAATAAAGAGACAGTGCTGGCCTCACAGCTGAGACACATACCGAACGACCTGCAGTACATCCCGCCGCTTTGTTGTGAAGCCATCTTAGATTTCGTAAAAAAACCAAAAGCTGAAAATAATCTTAAAGTTCAAAAAGTTCGATAACTTTTAATGTATTTGGAGTTTAAAATTGTAAAATCATATGACTCATTGATAAACATTTATAAAAAAGAGCTGCACGTAAACTCTATTCTGGTCAAAAAAGGGATATTGAAAGCAGATCCTTTAAAAAGTGAGATAAGAACTAGATACTTATTTACTAAATCTATTTGAGAATTAATTGATAGTTAATGCTATTTAAAAGATTTAGTACTATTAATAGATTGACTATGTTAATCAATAGTTGATGATCCGGTTGGTTATTGTATCAGTCCTTGAGATAGCGTTTATGATGATAGATGGGCCATGTGCAGTAACTATTCTATCATAGAGACTGAGCATGGTGCCAGCTACTAACACAGTTTCGCTTTCTCCAATATACTGCATGTACCTATGAAGATAGTCTAGAACTAACTCGCACTCTTTCTCGCTTAGCTGCTTAATTATGTTATCGAACTATTTTTCTGGCACTTTGCTTACTATTGACTGGAACGCCTCCAAGTCTTGACAGACTGTGGCCTTAGTTTTGCATCCTACTGGACGCACCAGCACAAAGGCCTTTAGAGCTGCTACGGGGTTAGAGGTATTTATCTGTTTTAATTTATTGACTATTTCGGCTTCCATTCTCAAGATATGATTAATATTATAAAGTTTCTTGCCTTTTAAAACAATCTGATCTATAAAAATTTCGTATAGATTTATTCTAGATGACTGGTTGTATTATGATTCGTTACAAAGGATTCTTAATAACTAATAATCATTATGAGGAACACGGGGACGCCGAGTGCTCAGAATGTGGAACTACCACTTTCTTACCTGGCACCTAACTCCAGCGAGAGTGATATTTTGAACAATAGAGAGGCCGATTCATCAAGCAAGAAAGTTCTGCAAAGGAAGCCGGCTAGTCTGACTGTTCCGAACGCTCCTAAAAACGCATCGAAGTAGACCCATGCTAGGATCGTAAGTCCTCGATATATGACCAACACGCCTTTGAAGATAGTACCAATGGCTGAAAGCATTACCGATAAGGCGCAATTGAAAAGTTTCACGAGAGAAGACTTGAAAACAGAGCGGAAAGAGGTCGCCAATGACAAGTCAGCGGAGAAGCCAGGTAAGTCGATCAAATACGATAGTGACAGTGCCGATTACTACAAGTACTGGAAGAAAAAGGCAGGCGAGTACCAGTAATTGAACTTCAGTCTGCACAGGTTGAACTCATCACTGCAAGAGGACAATTAAGTCCTCAAGCACAAATTAGAGAAAATGGAGAAGAGGCTGCTCAAGATGATGGAACCACAGCCTGCTGTGACTACGTACGATCAGTCCAAAAATTACGAAAAGCTGGAAAACTACTACAAGGTGAAAGTGGAGCAAATGAGCAAAAAGATATAAGAGCAATAATTATTGATCGCCAAACAAGCCAAAAAAATCAAAGAACTGTCCAACTACATTTCATAAAATTATCAGCTTAAGAATCTTCTCGACAATATGGAAGAGAAAATAAGCGAGATGAGAAGCAATGGGAGTCGAGACTCGAGGGCAGACTCAATGGAAAAGATGTCAGACAAAGGTATAATTTTCAAACCAAAAAATATGACATTGGGAGTGGACTACTTAGAATCCAATAATCTCAACAATAAAGCTATTTATGGGATAAAGAAACCCAAAAGATCGGAGAATTTTAGTAGCATGGAGCACAAGTCATCTTGGAAGTACGATCCGTGAAATATTAGATAATGACTTGGCAAAAGATACTACAATAATATCATAGTGTTATATTATTACTTTTTCATAACTAAATTAAATGCTGTTACCGCCTATATTATATACATTCTCATGAAGACTAGGAGCAGCAAGAACAAGAAGGTAATAAAGATTATCGAAATCTAGTCAGAGCCAGAAAAACAAATCTGTATTGACAGCTCCTCTGACGTCTCCGATTCTGCTAGCTATTCTGAAGCTGAGTAGGATAGTCAAAATTTTGTCAATCTGGCACCCGTCGAGGACAATAAAAGAAAGAAGAGCTTAGGATATCTCAAGAATCTGTTTGTCCACAACAGTCCAGAAACATAGGCCAGCCCAGAATAGACACTGCAGAGGGCCCCAATTTTAAATCTGCTGAGACCTCTGCAGAATACAAAGAATGAATAAAGCAAGAGTTAAGTTAATTAAGAGAGTGAGTTGAGCATTGAACCACCATCGTTGCATGATAGCGAGTAGGAGATTGACCAATTGAGTCAACCTAAGAAAAAGCCAAAACTGATGGACTAAATCGAATAGCACTTGAATCTGGCAGCTGAAGAGTATCAAATTTCAGGAGTTGGACGAGAAGTACGATAACAGAGAAAGAAAGACAATAAAAAGAGGGACTATCTAATAGATAAGAAATTCAAGGAGTATAAGGTTGGCAAAAAGAAAGATAAGGTGAGCAATCAAGTTTTCAACGCTATTGAAGACTTTTTCGCTTGATTGGTATTATTTCATTCAATTCTATAACATTTCATGTAATTTAGCTCACAACCTATACTTACTGATTGAAATTGGCGACATAAAATTATTAATCGAGTTAGCATGAAAGAGTCTAGTTAAGACAGACTAATTGATGTATGCATGTTACAGTTGTGTTAGCTAGGTCTTAATGCTACAATAATATAGTGTTGGTGGTGGTTCATTATATTGTTCAGTTAGATAAAATATTATGAAAAGCAATAGAAAGTAACCAAGCAGTCGGCGATCGTCCCGCGATGAATCCAAGAAGACCACACAGCCCACAACTATCACCAATATAAAAAAAATAAACTGTTCCATTCCGCTGGGGATGGCGGCGAACATCGCGACAAAGTCAGTTATGCTGCACTCGCACAGGGCCACTGTCACCAAAATTTAGGCCAATAATTACCCGCTTAGTTCACAGCACTCAAGGTGCCTCTTGTGTTATTTAGGAAGCTCAGTATCCAGCAGGCAACTCGCAAGGATAGTATCGTAGTGGTGCCCTCCCGAGACAAAAATAAGAAAGAGCACGCCCGAAGTAACTCAACTCTGAGTCGTAAATCTTTCAAGTAATCTAAAAATTGTCTCAAAATCGACTTATCCAAGCTCACCGACAAGCACAGCAAAGAGAACAAAATAATCATATAGCAAAAAACAAAGCAGTAGAACTAAAACGTAGAAATAGGGCGTAACCATTTCTAGTTTGACTACGTGATCGGCAAAGGTGGATTTGGCAAAGTGTGGAGCGTAAACATGAAAAAGAATGGACAACTCTACGCCATGAAGTAAATGAACAAAACAAAGATCATCGCTAAAAAAAGTATTCATTCTGTACTGAATGAGAGAGAGCTTCTATCTCAGCTCAAGCATCCTTTTCTTGTCAACATGTCATATGCCTTTCAAGACAGATAAAAACTGTACCTAGTCATGGATTTGCTAGTGGGTGGAGATCTTCGATACCATATGGGAGTAAGGCGTAGATTTCGTGAATCTGAGGCTAAATTTTTCATCGCTTGCATTTTATTAGGCCTCGAGTTCTTGCATTTGCACAACATTATCCATCGAGACATCAAACCAGAAAATCTTGTGTTTGATGACATGGGCTATTTAAGAGTAACTGACTTGGGCATTGCCCGTGCTATGAAACCAAACAATAGCAATGATACAAGTGGGACTCCCGGATACATGGCTCCTGAGGTCATGTGCCGGCAAGACCACTCCTTCTCTGTCGATCACTATGCAGTGGGAGTTATAGCATACGAGCTTATGTTGGGTCGTCGACCTTATAATGGACGCAACAGAAGATAGATTCGCGATCAGATTCTCAGTAAGCAAGTTCAAGTCAAACAAGAATAAATACCACATGGATGGTCTGCTGAAGCTGCTAACTTCATTAATCGAGTATTTGTACTTTTAATCTAGATGATTCAAAGAAAGATATCGAACAGGCTTGGATCCGAAAACGGTATGATCGAAATTAAGGATCATCCTTGGTTTAAGGGTTTTCCTTGGGGTCCGCTCATAAAAAAGAACGTGACCGCTCCATTCATTCCCAAAAACATATTGGGCAGTGACGATTATCGTGACCAGATATCAGAGACGAGCGAGGACGAAAACTAACAATAGAACATGCTGCTGTTAAGAAATTAGGAAGTGGAGTAGCTGTTTTCAGGTTATACCTATTATAGTCGAGAACAGGTGGAAAAGAAGGTCACCAAGTATTCGGCGACCACAGCGAATACACATGGATCATATACTGAGGAGAAAGAAAGCGTGCGAGGCAAGAAGCCTAAGACGAACAATTTCTTTAAGTTATGATATTGTGTATTTTTTCATAATATTTGCCAACACATCAAGTAAGATAAAAATATAACAATCAAAGATCCATATCGCCAAAAAAATCATTGTTCTTCTTTGCTTTTTTATTATTGTCCCCGCCCCCAATTAGATCTGCTAGGTCATCTGAATTTTTGTTCTTCTTAACACCGAGCAGGTCATTCAGATTCAAATCTTTGGTCGCCACTGGGTTGAACTTGGTTTCAGGCTATTTTTTAGGCTCATTTACGAACTAGTTCAAACCTTCTGCTTCTTCTGCTTGCTAGTATATGTTAATTTTCTGCTTTTGACCCACTGGCTGAATTTTTGGTTTCTTAATTGGCCCCTCTTTCTTCCTCTCAGCTTGTTGTTGAGCTTGCATTTGCTGAGCGTAAGGATTGTTAGGGTTATTGACTGGCTCCTATTGAACAGCCTGCTTCGGTAAGTAAGGATTACTTGCATCTTTTTGAACACTAGTCTTTGTATCTTCCTTAGTTATATTTATGTTCTGCTGTTGTTTGTTTTGTCCAATATTTACCAAACCTTCTTTTGGAGCATATGGATTATTTATTGTTGTTTGATTGTTATTTTAATTTGTCTATTTTACCACATTCGAATTTTTATTAACAGTGACTTATTTATTTGTTAAATTTATCACAAACTTCTCCTCACTTGGTTTTTATACTGGTTTCTCACTTGTTGTCGGCATGTAACCAGCATCTTCCGTATTCTTTTTACGATCCCTTAACCTTAAATTAAACTTTGGTTTTTACTCATCCTATTTTTTCTATTCAATCACAATCACCTTTTCAGGTGGAGCTTATTTTTTCTAGAAAGGATCGTAAGCAGGCTTCTTGAAGTTATCCTCCACATCTCCGAAATTAAATTTTGGTTTATATTATTAAGTCTTTTTTTCAGGAACAGTTTAATTCTTAGTTTAATGTTTTTGTTGATCGATCTCTTTGGTCTCCATCGATGGGATGTACGAATCTTATTTTTTTTATTGCCTATTTCTCAGGTTAAACCTTTTAGGCACAAAATTTGGCTTCTCCTCTTCAACAATTTTAGTTTCATCTTGCTTACTCTATACTATTAATTTTGGCTTTTACTATTCTTTCAATATCTATTTTGATATTTATTTATTTTCTTAGTTGGTTTTACGTCTAAATTTAATCATTTTAGGGCCAGCCAATGAGGGCTATTATTTCTTTTATTACTAATGCTTCTTTTCCAATTAGATGTCCAATTTTAGTGGTTCATTTTTCGGAGTCTCATTGTCTACTTTATTTTCTAGTGGTTTATTCTAGCCTCTGTTTTTCTTAAGAGTAAAAGGCTTCTTCTTATCCTTCTCTTATTAAATTATCTTTTCAGTTTATTTCTCTTTTTCTTTGTGAGTTTATTAATGATGTTGAATATCTTATTTTTTCTGTATTTCAGACTATTTCCAAACTCTTTCATCATGTTGATGCTATTCAGGCATTTAGTTCATTTTTAATTTCTTCTTCAACAAATTAGGCTTACTCAGATCTTAATTTTGAAACAAAGGATGCTTTTCATTATTTGCGGACTCAGACCTTTTTTGAACAGGCTCAGATTTTTCCATATTGCCAATTACAATGTTTTTCAAGGGGCGGTTGCTATGTTGACTTCTGTTTTATTAAGACCGGACAGAGTAATTATCGGGCTGTACGAGTTATAAAGATTTTAGGATTGCTTATAAATCAGACACTAAGCTAGAACTGAGTTTCGGATTTGTTCTAGCTTTCTCAACCACTTTAACAGATTAATTATGAACATGACTTATTGAATCATACAAATTCTTTATCTCCATTTCGCAATTTTTAATATTTATTTTCATTTGCTATTTCTCATGTGAAACGATATCAGATTTTGTTTTCAGTAAATTTTATAGTTTAGTTCGATGATTTCGACTAGCTTCAAGCCTTTTTTTAATTGTTTCAAATTTTTTAATTAATTACTATCTGCTTTCAAGTTGAATTCCCTTCTCTTTAGCTTGATCTAACAAGTCCCCAAGTTTATATTCAGTATCATTTATTTTTTCGTTAAGATCTGACATTTGTTATTATAATTTTTCTATCCTCTCAGTCTGCTTTTACTCGTCCTTCTTGGATTGAATGAGTGTCGTTTTTAAATGGTGGAGCTCTGCAGCCATCTTTTTGTCTTAGTTTTTGTTCGTTAACTTGTTCCCTTAGCTCTTAATTTACGTTTTCAGTTTAACAATTGTCTTCTGGTGTTCTTTAATTAATTATTTCGCTTATTAAATTCGACGCTCAGTCATAAGTTGATATTCCTATTAACGTAGTTCGCCATCTCTTCCGGCTAGCTTATCGAATTACTTTTGCATTACTTCAAGCATGGTTTCATTGTTTTTGCTCTGTTCCTCTAGCACTCGTATCTTGCTATCTACATTAACTGACTTTTCGTTCTTCTTTGATTTTAGATAGAGCATATTTTTATTAATGAGTTCGTTCAACTCTTCATTGAATCTCTTTATCATCGAACGCAGTTTCTCATTCAGTTTATTCAGTTTATCTTGGTTCAGTTAATTTAAGTTCGTCTCTGGAAACGATTTATCAATCTATGTGGAGTACTTGTTTGGTATGAAACTCATGTTCGTAGAAAATTTATTTGTCACCACCCTTGACTAATTTGCTCTTTTGCTCTGGGCTGACTTCATACTGTGCCTAGACTATGATCGGGGAATATTTGGCTTCCCAACTGTCATATTTCTGTGCTGTACCTCGGGCTTCGAAATATTAGATGCTCGGCTAGGAGGCTTGGGTGGAACTGCTGGCTTTTTATCGTTATTCTTAGTAATTGGGTTGTTTTGATTACCCTGCAAATTCTATATCCTATTTGTGTTTATTATTGACTTCTTTTGCTGAGGTTCAGTCAACGGGGTTGATTTCTTAGGAGATTTTACTTTTTATTACTCTTCGAAATCATCACCGTAGTTATCATCGAATACCTATTACTCATAATTCTATTATTACTATTGAGGCATCTGCTTAGACTATTATTTCGCAACCATACGCTTCAGTGATTATTAAATAGAAGCAACGGGCTTTTTAACTTATTGCTTTATTACCTTCTTAGGTTATTATTCAATGTCTTAGTAGTAATCATCCACTTATTCAGGCTCAGTCTGCTTTTTGGGTTTGATTATGTTGTTTTTGCTAGCTGGCTTCTCCTTCGGCAGGTCCTCAATTTCCTAGTAAACATTTTCATCATCGTCGTAAATGTTGCCACGTAGTTTCATGTTCTAGGCGTAGGGATTTTGTTTCGCTGATGATCTTTTATTTTGTGTTATTTATTTGGAAATCGCGTTCTTACTTCCGATACTGGGAAGCTTATTATTATCTTATAAATCGTCGAAAAAGTCACTGTCTTTTGGCTTTTTCTTAGTCTCTGTTGGTTTCTTGTTCTTAGGTTAGTCTTAAAAATCAAAGTCATCATCGTAGTTAGGGGGTGCCATGATGCACTCTTCAGTTTTAAATATTATAGAATATTATAAGCACAAAAATAGCAGTTATATCATTCATATCCGATCTTCTAGTTCCCTTTGGCAACACTCGATGATGCTCGTAATCCATACATTAATCCATTCTATGATCATGAGTATAATGCATAAAATATTTAATATTGAATAATCACTATCAGTTATAATTTAGCAAATTGTAATGTAAACTGGTTAACAGGATATCCTTATTCTCCACTATTTCATTGCAGCACTTAATTCTCAATAGATCGAATTAAGAAAAGAGGCAAATATTAATAGAATGAATAAACTGTTACATTAATGCTCAATATATGGGTAAGAAAAAATCACAACGTCTTTAAGGAGAAGAGGAAGAGCTTGAACCTTCCATTGAGTCGGATGATAGCGAAATGCAACGCAAAATGGATTAATTCAACTCAGAATAATCGTGGTCAGACTTAGACGAACTAGAATATCAGCTGTTTAATGGCACTCATTAGGTCTCCAGCAATGAGGATATGCCTATCAAATCCAAAAAACGAGACCGCAAGAAAGAGCGAGAGTAGGAAATTGTCGAGTATGAAGAGGCCTTGAAGATATCGGAGCAGCAGAACACCAAATTCATCAACCCATTTGAGAAGTACGATCTGAATGTGAGTCGGCTTGAGTATTTGAAAGTAATTTAAACTCTATTTAGATGGTGACTGAAGTGATACAAGGAACTAAACCTTCCCAGGGAGTGGCCAGAATGATGGGAGTTAAAAGCATGCGAATTTTACACCACGAAAAATTGTTCATAGAGCTGAACATGATTAAGGATTTCCTATAGAGAGAGTTATAAGTGCCTGAGTATATTAAGCAGTCTCACTTGTACCTACTAAAAACGGAGGGAAATATACTTTTTAAGCCCACTGAAGCCGAGTCTGTCAAAATTGCAGAACTTGGAGATGTCAAGCTTGATTATGAATGAAATTTATTGTAATATCGATTTGTTCAAGAGAGCAGTTGCTTAAAATCATCCTTTAGTTGTTTCAACTCCTCAGCTGTAGAATCATATGCTTTTTGGATGCATTACTTCCCACTTTATCGACTTTCCATACAGTGATGCAGGTACTCCTGTATTTAATGTGTTTGTTTCTTGAATAATTAAAGACGGGGCTGAAGTCGAACTTTTAAATCAGAGTAACAATCCTTGACATGTGCGGGGTCATGACCATACTTGCGTACGCATGTTTTGTATTATTAAGCGATTGCTTGTGAAATCTATTTAATTACTGTTTTATAAAGCCCATCGAAAATGGAAGGTCCTTACTCATGACTAGAATGTGGAGACTAAGTCATTTGTTATTATATAACTTACAAAAATTAATTATTAGATAAGAATATTTCTCTTTGCGTAAGTTATTAACATATAAAGATGTTAATTGTTTTAAATAATAACTTCCAATTAATTTTTTATAATGCTAATATTTTTTATCCTACTACGGATTATCCTATAGTATTTATATCTTAGTAAACAAGTTAGCTTGGTAGAATGACAGATCGAGGATCTAGAAAGGATAAGGGCTTGAATAATTCCGGCGATCTCAAAGAAGAAGTTCAAGATTTACACTAGTAACTGCTTCCACACGAGAATGAATAGCCACTTAAGCAGTCATAGTAGTCAATGCGCTCCAAGTCCAGCAATTCTCTTAAGAGCAGCAAAAAATCATCAAAGTCAGGCACCAAGAAATAAGAAAAGTAGTCATAACAGGAGAATGTCACTTGTGTCAAGAAGGTCAGAAAAATATTTTTCAATGACATTCAGGAAGTTCCAAGGACAATTTATCTGACAGGCGAGTGCGAGCCTCCGAACAACCAAACAAACATAGTAAAAAACACAAAATACAACTTATTTACGTTCGTACCAAAAGTGTTGTTTAATCAGTTCAAATTCTTTTTCAATTTGTTTTTCTTGATTACTGCTCTGACACAGCTGATCGAGATATTCAGAGTTGGGCTTTTCGTCACATTTATAGGCCCGCTTGTTCTGGTGCTTTCGCTTACGATGGGCAAGGAGGCATATGATGACTACAGAACATACTTGCGCGATATCGAGGCCAACTCAAAAATATACGAGGTCATCAAGGAAGGTAACCGAAGAGAGTAAGTTAAAAGTAAGGATCTTAAAGTAGGCGATGTGGTAGTTGTGAAGTCAGGAAACAGAATTCCAGCTGACATGATAACGCTATACAGTGATGATGAACAAGGTACACTATTTCTCAAAACTGACCAGCTTGATGGCTAAACAGACTGGAAACTAAGAAAAGCAGTCAAAATGACTCAGTCACTCGTAAAATCATAATAATAATATGAAAAGTTAATTGATAAAGGCTTCTTCTGTACTGTTAAGGAACCAGTCGGGCAGATCTACTCTTTTGATGGTATTTTCAAATCAAGTAAAAATCAAGAAGGAGGTGATAAGTAAAAACTTACCTTATAAAACACGTTGTGGACGAGTTGTGTCCTGACAAATGGAGAAATAGTAGGGCTTGTTATCTATGTTGGACAGGAAACGCGTGTCGCTATGGGAGCCAGTTCTCCAAGAACCAAAGTAGGAATTCTTGATATGGAAATAAACTTTTTGTCAAAAGTGTTGTTTTTGATAATGGTAGCTCTTACATTAATGCTGATTGTGTTACAAAACACTGAGTGGAACTACATGATAATTCAGTTCGTTAGAGTTCTTATTTTACTGTCCTCTATCATTCCCATTTCGATGAGGGTTAATTTGGACTTTGCTAAGTTATTTTACGCTTACCAAATCAACAAAGATAACTACATCAAGGGTACAATTACGAGAAATAGTAATTGTCCTGAAGAGTTAGGCAGAGTAAGGTATATACTCTCCGACAAAACTGGGACCCTCACTCAGAATGAGATGATCTTTCGAAGAATTTCGATTGAAGACTCCATCAAATTCACTGATGAAAATTAAAGTGAAATGAAATCCGTTATTGAAGATTATGACAATATTCCTGATAAAATTCAAAGCAAGGAGAAATCATTAAAATAGATCATTACTGCTTTAGCCCTGTGTCACAATGTGACTCCAGTCTACAACGATGGTACCAAATAGTAAAATGCTGAAAAGAATAAGAAGTCCGCGCTTAAGAGTTCTGAAGTGCCGCTTTAAGAATCGCCTAAAAAATAAAAAATGCGTAAAGTTGAGAGTAGTGATAAAGATGATTCAAACAAAGATCCTGATAGCAAGGACAACAAACAAAACAATCTGCTTGGGGTTTAACCTGAAATGAAAATGAAGAAAGTTGGATCATAAATTAGAGGCAGTAAAATAAAATAACATAAATAATTTCAGGCATCAAGTCCTGATGAAATAACGTTTGTCAAGATAACATAAAAGCTTGGAATAATTCTTAAGTCAAGAACTCAAACAGATATTTCGATAATTCTGCCATCTGGAAAATAGTTAAAGTATGAGATTCTAAACATTTTCCCGTTTAGCAGTGAGACAAAGCGAATGGGCATTATTATAAAGCACCCTTAAACTGGTCAGATCACTCTGTATTTGAAAGGTGCCGATGCTGTAATGAAGAACTTTGTCAACAACAGACAGAAGAAAGGTTTTATTGACGAGTAATGCAAAGATCTATCAATGACTGGTCTGAGAACTCTCGTGATTACCAAAAAAGACTTGAAGGAAGAACAATACACAAAGTGGTTTTAAAAATTTCAGCAAGCAAACAACAAGCTAGAAGTCAACAAGAAATAAATATAGCAGATTATGGACGAGTTGTAAAGCGGTGTATAGTTCCTTGGTATCACAGGCATTGAAGATAAGCTTCAGAATAAACTCAAGCCAACAATCTAGTCCTTGAAAAGCGCTAAGATAAAGATATGGATGATTACTGGAGACAAAATAGAAACGGCAGAGTGCATTAGTCGATCTTGTGGATTGCAATTAGCTACTTAATAAAATATCAAAATCTAATAAGTAACTACTGCTAATGAGTGGAAGGCAAAATGGTAAAATGTTAAGAGGGATTTAACAAAAGTATTAATAATTGACGGAAAAACTTTGACTTACGTTCTCTAAAAAGAGTAACCAGACCTTAAGTAAAGGTCATAAGATTTTTACAAAACAGCTATACAAATGCCAGCAGTTATATGTTGTCGTTGCTCTCCTCAACAAAAACGAACTTTGACCAAAGGAGTAAAGAGTTTTAAAAATCCGAAGTAAGCTGTGCTTGGCATTGGGGACGGTGGTAACGATGTTGGTATGATCCAATAAGCAGACATTGGTGTGGGAATAGTTGGGAAAGAAGGCAATCAAGCCGCACTCGCAGCTGACTTTTCTATTCTGGAGTTTAGAAATCTTAAATGTTTACTTTTATGGCATGGTAGACTATCTTATAAACGCTCGGCATTACTGTCTTCATTCATAATACACAGAGGATTTATTGTTTCAACAATTCAGATTATATTTTCTTGTATATTTTTCTACGTCTCGATCCCTGTTTTCAATTCTTACCTACAGCTTGGCTATGCAACTATCTTCACATTCTGGCCTGTGTTCTCGCTTATTCTAGACGAAGACATTGACGTAAATATTATATAAGTTAGAAAAAAAGAGCGCTCAAATATCCTGCTTTGTACGACTCACTACAGGAGGCAAATGAGCTATCACTAGTCAATTTCATGTCTTGGATTTGGAAAGCTTCTGCTCAAGGGACTTTAATAATGATCCTTTCTCTTGTATTCTTCGGCAGTAAGTCGTATTTACAGATCGAGACTATCTGTTTCACCACTTTAATTCTGACTGAATATTGCATGACTTTGTCATAAATTCACCGAATGCACTTGCTAACTATTGCGTGCGTGGGAGGCTCACTACTTTGTTATTTAATTTGCCTATTGTTCTTAAAGAGCGCGATTAATCTGGCTTAAATTTCTTTCATTGATTTCTTGTTCATTTGTCTCATTACTCTGGTGTCTTGGGGACCTATCCTGGCTTGGAAGTAATCATACATTTATATAGACTTATCCGAAGGAAGTTCTTCCCCAACGACTACGAGAAAGTGATGAAAAATGTTAAACGAACATTAATAGAAAGAAAACTGCTAAAATCTTCGATGACTGAAGTTGAAGAGGATACTCGATAATCTATACTTAACTTTTGAATTATTCTTTATATTCTTGTTGGCAGGCATATCATTTCAATCATAAATTAGAATACTATATATGGAAGAATTCCAGCTAGTTAGAAAGTCGCAACAGTTTCCTCGTGATATTAAAATACGCAGAAAAGTTTTCAATAACCGAAGATTTTATACGCAACCATGCTAGGATAAAAACAAAAGCTTTGACGGATCAACTAGAAAGTAATCACCTGTTCATCAGAAGTAAAAAAGTTAAAGGAAAACCACTAAGAAAAGTATAAATTAAATCACATAGAATCGTTATAAACTAGCTAGTTTAAATTATACTTTCGTAGGAAAAATGAGGGCAAACTGATTAATTTTTGGCAACAGTCTTTAAGTAAGTGCAGTATAAAGACATGCCGAGTGGCTTGTTCGGGCTATGCGAAACGAAAATAGAGAGTCAAAGATAATCTAGAAGTATATTTAAGATTACTTAGAACATCAGCTACTTATTCCAGAACTCAACTCGTTTAAGTACGAACAAGTAAAACCTATAAATAAATATTAAAAAAATGAGTAATGTACTGAGAAATAGCTTTCCTCGCCTTCAGTTTGACCATGAGCCTACCGATTAAAACTTACGATTGAGGAATGATGATTACCGATGCGTACTCTCTCGAAGAGAGCAGTCTTATTTTAATTAACCTATTTGATTTTCATTACTACGTATAATAGTATTTATGATATGGCTATTTATTTATTGTATAATTATTGCCAAATGAAAATATGTAAAAAGTAGAAAAAGCAAAGACCACCGCTTGAGCCACGAGTCGGGCCTTATAAAAAAACTAACGCTTACACTACTAAACCCTCTTTATAGCAAGTAGTAACTTTGGCTTTGACTCTGTTAGTAGTAGTGCTGCATTCGGTATTTAATGTTGCAGCTATCATCAAGATAAATCATCCTATACTTTTTATACTGCTAGCCATTGACTATGGTACAACAATAGGATTAATTGTGACATATGTTCAAATCACTTTGTCTGATCCAGTGGACTCGTACATAGTAGATCCCTTGCAGGCAGACATCGAGCAGAAGTTTACAACCAGGCGCTACTGCCCACTTTGCAGGTCGTTAACACAACAAAAAAGCTACCATTGTAAGAGATGCGGGCGCTGCACTGAATAATTTGATCATCACTGCGTTTACTTGAACACTTGCATAGGATCAAAAAACTACTAACTATTCTTCAGAATTGTATTACTTTTCATCATTTTCTTGACTATCCACATCGGTGAGGCAACCTGGGTGTTCGTAAGAGCTTTAAATAGCGACTAAATTAAGAAAGCATGCATAACGGAATGGGTTTCTATCGCCATTATTACTATTTGTTCTATATTACTCATTGCATCTATCTCTTTGATTGTCTTCCATTGCTACATCTCCTGCTGTCTAGACGTTACAACATTGATGTTTGTGCAAAGCGAGCCTAGCGAAAAAGACCGAAAATAGTTTGTTACTTCCATGAATAATCTAAATGCAATTAGTGAAAACTTAGGAAGTCAAAAAAATTTTGTAACCAGCGAGTCAGTCAATGCTGCTGGCTTCCTTTTTTGATATTTATTACTTCATATATCAGCATATTGCAAAGATCAATACTCGAAGGTAGAGGGGTCTGGGTTTGGTACTTTTAAACTGTTTTGGAATAAAAATTCAGCTAAATAGTCTACTGGATCTTAAGGGAACTCAGATAAAATTTTGACGATTCCTTCTGACAGTATTGGTACGAGGTTGACATCCAGGTACTTTCTTAGCACAAGCGAGCTTTTATCTAAGGTGTCTCTCTACTCATTCTGTTCATTCTCCTTCTTCATCATATAGTCTTCGTTCTGCACATTGCGGATAATATTATGCTTGCTGTCCATCTCCTATCTTGCTTTCTTCCTCTGCAACATTTAGCGTTCAATTTTTTGCTTCACTTGACTTTGGTGCTCGGCCTCTTGCAATGGTAGTGGTTTTATTATTGATTACAATGTATGACTCGTCTGAGCTGAACCGTCAATATGATATATTTCTACCTTGTTCTCCTTAAAAAAGTCTTATAATATGTACTCACCAGTTGAGGAGTCCATGTGCTTTCGATATACTTTTAATCTCCTTTTTGTAGCTTTTTAATTCAAGTGAGTTCCTGATACCATTTATTCGTTGAATTGCTGAATTCTCTTAAGGATTTCAGTATCAGACACTTAAAGCACAATCAGTTTGTCAGGAATAAGCTTTGTTTCGACGACCTTTTTGGGATTTTCTTCCTGCTCTTGGCCTTCTTATACTGCAGGGATTCCTGTGAATAACTCGACGGCATCTTCGTACTTACGTGGGAAGCTGTCAAGCACATAACCTCGATTCAGACAGTCATTTTGATTAAGTCGCCATTTAAAGCACTTATATGCAAGTTCATCAGATAGCCTAACCTCGTAAGTATCAGGATTGAATGGTTCAAGTGGTTCTCTAAATTATTTTGGTATCTTCTTCTGCTTCTATTTTTCTTAATCGTACTTGGCTTGCTGCTCAGCCACTTGCTCCTCTTTTTTCTCAGTCAAGAAGTTCCTCACTTAATCACCGAACTCTCCAGGTAAGTTTTTAACTTAGTTTATGACACCCTTAATATGGATATGCGGCAAGTTATATTTGGATGCAAGTCTAAATAAACAAATTAATACTGTTTTGAATAGTAGGTTTTGCCTGATCCCGGAGGCCCAGTGATGAATATTTTTGTCTGTTTCAAACCTCGGCTGTTGTTAAATTATTCACAAAGTCGCTTAATTGATTTTTGAATGCCTTATTTATATCTCCACTTGAAAGTAAATTTTGGGATTTCTAAATTAAAGTTAGTGTACCATTTCCTTATTCTTGCTAGATAGCAGCCTCTTATTCTTCCATTTTCTGAAATACCAGAGTAGGTTTCATTCTCAAATTCAAAGTGAGCATTTTCGTATTTTAGTTCATTTCATTGGGTTACTATGATCGCACTTTACCAGTACCTATCCCTTGTGAAATGGATTCAATTATCTTCTTTTGGGTCGGCTTTGGGTTGTGATCTATTGCTAAAATATAAGGTAAGTTTGGTTTCTTTTCGATAGTTTTCTCAATAAAGGTGATGAGATCGTGCACATGAATCATAGGAATTCGATTCTTTCCATTGCCGAAATAGGCTAATGCACTTGGGTCTTGAAGTCGAGCCTGCATAAAGTATGGAGCTAGTAGTCTCTCGCCTTAACCATACAGCAAACCTGAACAAACGATGTATGTTTTCAAGTTAGGCTTAACTTTACCTGCAGCCATGCATAAAGTTTCTATCGACTTGATTTTTTCGTAAGAAGGATCTGGTTTTCTCAAAGAATAATCTTTTTCCGAAAACCTAACATATGTTTTCTTCTATCCTTCATCAGCTGGAGGCTCTCCTCCTTCAACTTCTGTATCTGGCTCTTCGGGAGGATTATCTTCACCTTCGTCTTCTTCTCCCTACTTTTTAACCTTGGGATTTGTTTTGGCCCAGGTCATGACATTGGATACACAAATAAGCAGCTTGTTTTCGGGAAAGTTGTGAATCTTTAAAGTTGAAATTACAAATTCGGCTTCTTTTAGATCACAAGTGTTCAGGTTGTAGATTATGACATCCGAATTCAAGATTATCTCTTCAAAAAATTTAACCTTTCCTGTCTGAATAAGTCAGAATTTACATCAATCACTTTCTTTATGCCATCTGGAACGGTTGCGTCAGCTTCAGCTTGACATACAGTTCCTAATATACGATTAGGGTTCTCTGGATGAGCAATTTCGTTCCTAAGGCGGCCCACAAGTAAGTGGCCAAAGAAAGTGTTTACACTTGATAGTAAATATTTAGTAGCAACGTAAGGTTGAGTCTTTCTTATTATTGGTTTTTATTCCTCGCTCATTTAAGTTATATATTTAATTTTTAAATCTTTCATCACTCTTCGGTACAGCTATTCACTTTAAATCAAGTAGAGTTAAACATATAGTTTAAAGAGCAAGTATAAACAATTGCAATCGAATAAATGTGGAATTTCAGTATAAAAAATAATCAGCTGAAGGTGAGAAAAGGGTTATAAAGTTATAAAGAAAATGAGTATAAGTACATCACTCATAGTCATATTGTATTCAATGGTTACAATTTCACAGTCATATGCTATAGAGGGAGCTTGGAGACTTACTGATATTCAAGATTCGCATTTAAGTAGTAATGTTTCGGTTAACATCACTATCAAGGATTTCGTCTATCGCAATCAAACAGTCAGATGGTCCCTATCAGCTATGGGATGCCAGAATCTCAAGATAATGATGGATATTCAGGGCAAAAACATATTTATCGATGCCAACACACTTTATGTAGATAGTTCAAATGTCAAAAACTGTCCACCTGAGAATGTTGTGCCCGATAAAAGATTCTAAGCAATAATTACAAAAGTGTTCACTTTTCAGATGATTACAAATTTTATGGTATTCTCAGATCCAGACGGTTCTGTTCTGTTTAAATTTCAAAGAATTACCAATACAGCTAATGTATTAAATATGACAGGAGATTGGATGATAAATTCCTTAAACTCTGTTCCGACCTCACATATGATCGAGATTAATAATAAGAGTATAGTGTTTTGTCAGAGATTCGCTCAAGTTAATTACTCAAACACCATAACAAACTGCATATAGTTCAAAAATCTGACTGTAGGGTTATGCGACAACAAAGATATATTGAATGCCTTCAAGTCATCTCTGTACTATGTTAAAAAGAACAAAACAATGGAGTTGTACAACGACAACGACGATTTGGTTATCAGCCTAAACTATATCATGGACATCGAATCCGCTAACAAGCTGAGAGATCAGCAGCTGGCACAGTAACAAGCTGCAGTTGTTAAGATTGATACCACGCCTACATTGCCGACCATGGGTATTGCAAACCTAACTGGCAAGTGGCAAATCGCCAGCCTATATGGTGGACCTAATATTATTAATTCCAATACTGTGATAATATCCAAGGATACTATACTGGTAGCCACAGATTGCAACACTTTCTCTATAACATACTCTGTTATCAGTGATAGCCCTATCAAAATAAAGAGGGAATCTTTCCGCCAGACCCAAAATAAGTGTAATAGTTCCAATGATGAGCAACTGTACAAAAATGGTCTCATTAAAATCACCACATTCAAGGTGCTCCAAGATGCAGGCAAGATGATTGTTAAACTTGTTGATGATCAGGGTATTTAAATTTACCAAATTTAAAGACCAGTTTAGCTCAAAATATTGAATGTTCCAGATTATTCTAACAATATTGCATATCCTCAATTTTCAGCACCTCAGCCAGCACCATTACCGGCTCCAGCAGTGGCTCCAATGGACTTTGGAAATGGCAAGTATACAATTTTGCTTTTGAAAAGACGAGACATAGCCAAGAAAATAGTTTCAATCCAGAACTGGGCATTCGATCTCAAGATATGCAACTCCTTTAAAGTTGTTTTGGATAATCCGGTTTCGCAAAAGGTGCAAATTAAGATCACCAAGACCACCAATAACTCATGTGACACAAAGTAAGAAGACCAATTTGTGGCATATTTCCAGCAAGCACGAGCCTACTACAAGGACGGAGAGGATTTTATTGTGCAGGATGACAAAGGCGTATAAATTATTACGTTCAATTTCATAGGCTGAGCCATGTATGATGAAGCTATATACTTTATAATCTTTGTGAACCAATATAAGCAGAATGTCTTTAATTCTTGGAATCTACAAGATCGTTAGGAAGGTCGGCCGCGGCGGCTTCGGCGAAGTCTATCTGGTGACCGACCAAGAGGGAAAAGAGTGGGCTGTCAAGGAGATCAACAAGAAAAAACTTGGCAAAAACGAGAAGTAGTATATTTACAACGAAATTAACATCATGAAGGAGCTCGACAGTGATTACATCGTGAAACTGCATAACACTCACGAGAATGACGATTACATATACATCGTGCTGGAGTACTGCAACGGCAGAGATCTTAACAAGGACATGGGTAAGCAGCCGGATAAAGTCTACAAGCTCGAAGAAACAGCTAGGATTTTATCCGATGTCATTCGCGGGCTGGAAGTTATTCACACTAAGGGGTTCCTGCATAGGGACCTCAAGATCGAAAACATCTTAGTTAAGGTCGATGAAAACGATAAAAAAGTACTAACCAACTAAAATAGACTTATAAAGTTGCAGACTTCGGACTGAGCAAAAAGTCTGACCGAGGCTAAACTGTGCTTGGTACAGGAAGTTACATGAGCCCCGAGTTCTACCTGGAGCAAGAGTACGGCTTTGAGGTAGATATGTGGGCGTTCGGTGTAACCATGTACTTCATGTTGAACAAATAGTACCCCTTTAGTAATAATGAGATAACCTAGAATTGAACCCACATCTAGCTGAGAGCATGAACTTGCAGTACTAAGACTTGGTTAAGCAGGCTAAAGACTTCAGCTATAGTGCCTTCGTAAATAGGAGCAAGTTCAAATTAGTCGAAAACTGCACATCAGAAGTCGAGAATCTATTTAGTCGAATGTTTGAAATCAACCCTAACTAACGCATAACATTTTCAGAAATTAGATTACATCCAATCTTCCGAAAGTTCTTTCCCGATCAGATGAATTAGCAGTCTCAAATTATGTACAAAAACAGAGTGAAGGTGAAATAGATATACAATCCTAGCACTACTGCTGTCAAAAAGGATGTGGAGAGCGAAAATGTAGAACTGAGGCAAAGCTTGGCTCTTGATATTAGCGCGACTTAGAAATTCCCTAAGTAGAAGGAGTATTTGTTTCATCAGAACAACACGATATAATTTTTGTACAACAACTTCAAAGAATTCAAGAACGTGCATGGTGTACTAACTGTTGTTTAAAAAATGCCTTTATGCTACAACTTGATAAAGTACTATATCATACTCAAGCGTAACTTTCTCCAAAGCATAAAAAATGAAAAAGTAGGCGAGCATGACAAAGCATATAATTTTCATGAGTACTTCAAGACAATTAGTTTCAAAAAACAATATAGATAATACGAGTAGCAGTTAGATACTGCGATAAACGAGTTTGAGACTCTCCATGATCAGTGTAACGACAGCATTGACATCATAAACCAAATAAATTCACGCTTTAAAGACTCTTTCCACAGTAAGGTTACGGAAACAGATTTTGTGGAGCCTTTCAAGCATTCTTACCGTAAATCCACACTTTACGTGTTCAACAAGCTAAAGAAGTTTCTCAAATAAAATAACACAGGCAACAAATATAATTACTTTTTGGCCCTTGCTGTTATTTCACACATATTCAATCGACTCTTCTTCGAGAAGTAACACCTGCCTAAAATCTTCAAAGGCTATCTATAGCAGGAGAAAAACCTTACAGGCAATATTGACTATGATAAACTTCGCGAGTGGATGTCTAAGGCCACGCCGATGCAGCTCAACGCAGTTACGCGTAACATCATCAATCAATTCTTTGAAAACTCCTGATCCATATGTTACTATGTCTACATATCTAATATGTCTATATACCAAATATAAATATCAAAGGCCCTTGAAAAATGATCTGACTGTGTCCTTCTTTAGCTCCTTCTCTCTTGTTCTGATGGACACCTTTTTGCTCTTTTTCTTCTTTTTAGGTTTGCTCTCCATCTCTTCTTAGGACTATGAGCTGTCAGAATCATCCTCAAAGTCTTCGCTATTTTCGGCCGCCTCCCAGTTGAGTGCACTCGAATTTTATGATTATTTTCTTTCCAGTTATGCATCAATCTGCTCGTCTCCTCCTTCTGCAACTTTGAGTCTGTTTTTCACAAATTGGTTCACATCATAAAACTTAATAGAGTTGTCGTGAGATGATGAAGCAGCAAATCTACGACAATGCGATAAAGACAGCGACTGAATGGGGAAGTTTTATTATTATTAATGCTGTCCCAATGCTGGTAGAATACTGTTAGGATAAATGCTCACTCCTCGAATGAACCCATCCTCAGATCCTGAAATAATACTATTTTCATCGATTTTAATCTGTGTAAAACATAATGTACAATTGAGTCGACTGAACCTGGCTGACCTTGTATCTTGTCGATGTGATGTTCCATGCTCTCTCTCTTGAAGATGTAAATGCACCCTTAGCTGCTAGGAGCTACTAGATTCGCTCCATTTTTCACTAATTATATGCCATTTAGCTATTCGTCTATACTGTCAGACAAACACAGCAACTTTGAACCTGTATCGGAAGTCTGCCTAATATCGTATGCAGCCACTGTCCCATTTAAGCTAGATGCGTATATTTCGAATTAGGCGACAGCAGTATCAAAGCATATTCCAGTGATTGTGTCACCTTGCTCTTCTGCTTGGAAGACAGGCACTGCGGTCCTCAGATCCCAAACTTTTACAAGGCCGTCGTCGTCACCAGACACCAACACTTGATCATTGAGGAACCTGCATCTGTTGATGGGCGAGGGGTGCGCTTTCTTTATGATGTGGGCGACCTTGCCATTTCCATCGAGGAAGCCTAGCCTTTTGTCCTCGCTGCAGGTGGCCAGTACTAAGGTAACTCAAGGGTTACAGTTGCCGGTCGGGTTGAAGGTGCAGTACCTGGCTGATAGCTTGTGCAGCTCCTTATTCTGAATCAATGGCTTAACTTCATCTTCGTTGTATGCGAGTCTAGATAAGGTGGAGCGTACACTTCAATCATGCCTGTGATTTCCGAACAGGCTATAATGTCATTGGTAGGGTGGAAGCACACGTTCCATACATGCTACTACGCAAAGTAAAGTGGAGGCTCCATTGCTATTGAGTTGTCTTATTGATTAGCTGCAGACGATGAATTGTTGTTCATGTGCATGCGTTATTAATATTGTAATATTTATTAACATTGTAAAAGAATATCTCACGCCAAACTCAATGTCTAAATTTTTACTTTCTGGAGATGTCATCGCTATAATATTATATGATTTATCGAAAATGATTTATTATATAATTTATGAGTCTAGCTAGTACGAAAGTATTGACTTTTATTGTGCTTTTGATCGCCTGCTTCTGCTGGAACGTACAAGCGATACCTAAGTTACCTATGTATATCGGTAACGGCTATGATGTCCTTACGGGTAATCCACTCTCAGGCTAAGGAGTTGATCCTGGATTTCAACATGAAATTTTTGAGTTTTCCTATTTCAAAAATTAGACCACTGAAGACGGTCGCTTCTTGGTCCCGGATGGAATTTCACATAGAAAAACAACTGCTTGTTCATTCTCAACTGAGGTATCTCAATATCGAGGGACTCAATCTTATCAATCGGAATTGAAAACTAAAGCCCAAGTTGGAGGAGGTTATACTGGATCTCTTTTTAAAGCATCATTTACCCAATCCACAACATTCACCAAGATACACAATCAGACAGTGACTGAGAATAATACTCTGACCCATGCATCAGCCGAATGCCAATGTTATGAGATGTCCCTTAACCTTTTCAAGCCAGGCAACATTAGTGATAACTTCTGGGCGGGAGTCAGTTTTTCCTCTGAAGCCAAAGAATGGGATCGCTTTATTGAACAATTTGGAACCCATTTCGTATATGAAGTTATTCTTGGTGGTCGAGCTATTCAAGAAATTGAATACAGCTACAGAAGCGCCTCTGATATGGAAAGTCTCGATATTGATATCAACATTGCAGCGAAAGCCTCATTCGCTAAATTTTATGCTGATACTTCCTTTGACTACCATAAGTATGAAACTCAAATAAAATATGCTGAAACTCTTTCTCAAAACATCCACTAAATTTACATTGGAGGTCAACCACCGAAGACAGGTAAAATTTTGGACTGGCAATAACTCATAATCAATGATCCTATGCCAATAACTTATAAATTGCTTCCACTTTCAGATTTGTTCCTATTCCACCCAGATAAAGGATTCGACTACAAGGGCGCTAAGACTCAGTTTCTTTCAGCTCTTGATTTGTATTGCACTGAAAACAAATGCAAGGAGCCAACTTCAGACAAACCCAAGCCTCAACCTGCAACTGTGACTCTGTAGAAAAGCAAGGATTACGGTGGAAATGGAGGAGGTCCATTTGAGTGGTCTCATGTTCATCCTACTTTGAACGTAGCTAAAGTCCTCATTAGATCTGGCACTGAAATCGACAATATACAAATTCAACTGAGCGATGGAGTAACCACAATGCTCTCCCCTCAGTTCGGAGGCACAGGAGGAGGATAACGTGATCCATGGACTGTCCCCAAGGACGAGTACATTACTCAGGTCGAATACAGATCAGGAGATCGAATTGACTCGCTGACTTTCATCACCAACAAGGGGACAAAATCACCTAGATTTGGTGGGACAGGAGGATCGTATAATTTAGTGACTTTCCCGGCCGGGTATCGAATCATTGGCTTATTCGGAAGAGATGGATCAAGACTTGATCGGCTTGGATTCGTACTTGGCAAAACATAATACCATAATGGAGCCATGCAAATAAAGAAATATCTTATGATAAATGATAATTGATCAACGTAGCTTTGTCTGCAAGTTTTACATTTTTGCAAAATAACGTTATTGTATTTTATTTTGATTAATATGAATTGTTGTTTATGCTACAACTTGACATCAACAATTCAAGCGGTTATTGACTTTATTATAACAATTATCACTCTTCTCTTTAATTAACATCTATTTTTACTACTAATTGTTGATGCTCTCGATAATTCTAAGCATAATGTTGAAAAAAATTGAAAGTAAAATATGAATAAATGCGAAAAATATGAAATTAGCTCCTGATGAGCTGAAGCAGCCTATAATAAGCTTGAATGCGGGCAATAATGAGGATTCAAGGATATAGCATAGTATATTTTAGTAGCATAGGGAATGATTAATTTTCCTATTAATACCACGCATATCTTAGAAAAGCATATAATCAATAGAAATGAAAATCGTATTCAAGGGAAACAACTTCGTAAAAATGTACGGAGGTGAAATCACTTACGACAACATCGTGAGCTTCATCAAGTCCAACTACCCAGAGATCGAATCATTCAGCCTCAGTTTCCAAGATGAGGATGGGGATTCAGTAACGGTGGCTAGTCAGACAGATGTTGACACTATGAAGGAGATCTACGACAACAAGGAGATCATCAGAATTGATGTCAACTGCACATCAGCAGCTAAAACTGAAACCAAATCTCAGGATCAAACTGAGCATGCAAAAGTTGAGAATGCTGCTAGTGAACAAGCTAAAGAGAAGTGCCCAAAAAATAAGGAAGCCAAACATCACCATAAGAGGCACCACAAAAGAAGCCATAGTCGAGGGCACAAACATGGAAAATCATCATCCTCAGATCACAAATTCAGAAAAATGAAGAAACACCACATGATGATGGAAGGTATGATGAGCCACCGAGTTTCGAAGCTAGTTGAGGAAAAGATTTATTCCTTGATGCCTTGCTTCGTTAATCAGGTTCACAACTGCTCCATTACTGGACTTCAAAAGATAGAATCAGCTGAAGGAGTTGTGCATGAAGGCATAACTTGCTCTGGATGTGCAACAATTCCAATTAAGGGAATTAGATACTCCTGCCCTCAATGCTTCAAGTTCAACTTATGTCAAGCTTGCGAGGAAAAGATCTTACACGAACACGACTTACTCAAAATGAGAAAGCCAAGAGACAACGAAAAACAATGCGGTTGGTTTGGTAGAGGCTTTGGTCTACACTGGGGTGGTCCATGGGGAAAGTTTGGAAGGCATGGAAAAAGAAGCTCCTCTTCCAGTTCCTCCTCTAGCTCAAGCTCAAGTTCAAGCTCCAAAGATAAAAAGTGCCAAAGAAAGTGGAAGCATGGAGGTAACTGGAGTCACGAAGGACATAGAGGTCCTTGGAATCATGAAGGCTTAAGCAGAGCCGACATGATTGCCAAAAAAATGTCATGGAGGCTTGGAGGAACACCTGAACAATACAAATAATTCATTGCTCAAAGAGAAAATCTTAATGGATGGGAGATCATGAAAGAGTATTGTGCTGCCAACAATATTTAATGGAAGTAATGGAAGGGTAAATGCCAGAGAGGATAAAAAAGATCAAAATCTTCATCATCTTCATCTAGTTCTTCTTCAAGCTCCTCAAGCTCCAAATAAAGAAAATGCCATAAAAAAGGGAAAAAACATTGGAAAAAACATTGGAAAAAACACAGTCACAGCAAAAAGCACTCCCACGAACACAAAAAACGTTCATGCTCAAAGGGAAGAGAAGGGCAAAACAGAAATGAAATGATATGTTAAAAAATGGCTAATAGACTTGGCGGAACTGCTGATCAATACAAATAGTTTGTCGCTCAAAGACAGGATCTAAGATGTTGGCAAATTATGAAATAATATTGTGCCTTGAACAATTTATAATTCAAATGTCAAAGAAAGTAAGGCAGAGGAAAGAGGTCAAGCTCATCATCATCTAGCTCAAGTTCAAGCTCAAATAAAAAATGCCGAGGAAGTAGAAAGTCTCACTCAAAGAATAGAAGAAATCACAAAAAGCACGGTCATAAAAAACATGGTAAAGGCTCAAGCTCTTCAAGTTCAGAATAAAAAGCCTGCAGAAGACAACAAAGACATGATGAGGATCCAGAAGTCAGAGTTGAAAGACTCACTTTGAAAATGGCCAAGAATCTTGGAGGTACTGCTTAGCAATACAAGGAATATGTTACAAAGAATCAAGCTAAAAGATTTTGGGAAATTTTTAGATCATACTGCACTGAGAACAACGTCGATTGGAAGGGTAAAAATGGAAGAAGAGACCCTGAGAAGTGGAAACAAATGAAATTAAGAAAGTTGGCTATCTACTTTAATAAAGATGAAAAAGATTTTGAGTAAATCGTAAATCAAAATCCTAACTCAACTGTTAAATAGATCCTCAAAATTCTTAAAGAAAAAGGTACATACGAGTTTGACCCTGAGAATAAAGATGCCTTGAGAAAAATGAGAAGAAGATTCAAAAAAGAAAAGTAGCAAGTAAAGAGTTGGATCAAAAGCTCAAGATTGATTCAATCACCCCCTGAGTAAAAGCTTGCTGAGGAGAAGAAGACCGAAACTGAATCAAAGACTGAAGCTGTTAAAGAGCCACAATCAGCAAATAAATAATTAGATTCTTCAACTAATGCTTCTTTCTTCAATGTGACTCGAGCTGATCCAGCTGAGATCCGTGAAAAAGGCAAGATTCTAATCTAAATGAAAGAAATATTTGGAGAAGATAAGACAAAAGATCTCTTTAAATTCATCTAAGAAAATTTCAAACTTGGACAATAAAAGATTATCGAAAAATGGATTGAGACTGAGTTTGAAAAGAGTAAACAACATTGATCATTGCATATTTTGCATCTATAATAAATTTTTGAGTTATCTTGCAGTAGCATTAAGATTTATTGATATCTGGTAATTATAATAATTTTATCTTGCTAATTTAATTTTCTCTATTGAGCAAGATCATGAATTTTTAAAATTTGAGATTTGACTTAATTTACATGAATATTTTCAAGTAATTATAAGTAAGTTTGAAGTATTTGTAAAAGAGGTTATAAATTAATAGGTATATATTCAAAGAGTGCGCCTTGTTAGCAAGCTGATAATTTTTATGAAATTACAATTTGATCAATAATGTATGAATGATCATTAATGTTGAGCAGTAGATGCCTTATTAGAGCTTTGGTCAGTCAATATCGCCCGTATCTGGTTATAAATTTAACATGCTTAAACGGAGTCTGATAGAGTGGAAATATAATAAAATGTGTTGGTTTCAGGATTAAAAAACCCTATTTTATCGGCTTGTAGCTCATTTCTTAACTTTTCATCCCATTAATTTAACTTTACACTATTGTTTTCCTTCATATTGAATTATTATATAAAGCAAATTCATGACCACCACAAATATTACGATCAAAAAATGGGATTACTAGTCCAATACAAATTTTAGCTGAATTGTTCGAGCTACAAAGACCAACTGCATGATAATTAAGAATAACATTTAACATTTCATTAAACTAGTTCATTAAAAAAGTCTGATATCTGCTTCAATTGAAGACATAAAGTTCAGATACTCAACTAAATAGACTTAAAATAAGAAAAAGTTAGTTTTAGTTTAAATGAGTAAATCTTATTGAGAATATGCCCAATAAAAAATTACAAAAAGTTGTCGAGATCATTAAATAAGCGAACTATGAAATCAGTGTGCACTTAGAATAAAATTTTAACTAAAATGAATGTAAAATATAACATATACTAATGAAATGATGAGCCTGGCTTATGATTTATTTTTAGTAATCTAATCATCATACCTGAGTGTTGAGATATTAATTATTAAGATATGCTAGCCAGTCCTAGCTTATTAGACAATTCACATAAACTTTATTCCTTTTTATTGAAACACATTAGAATAATTGTAGTATGTTGACTTAGCATCAAATAGATATGTAAGGTTATAACTGTATATTGGTCTTTAGCGCTTCTCTGGTATGGAACAATCCTCTACACCATCATCCAAAGTGCAAGACCTGACCTCTAAAATTCACAAGACGTATAACAAAATCATAACCAAAATAAAGCATGAAGATGACCAGGATGGGCAGTACAAAATATCCAACAAGCATATCATCGGTGGAGGACTTCTTGGTATTGTCCTCTCCGCTTTTATCCGCTGGAATATGGGCAAGTACAGCAGGCTCGGCATCTACAGGAAAAGGTGGGGCCTCGCTAGGAACTTCATCATGATTAACAAGCGACTTCCCTTCGAAAAAATTCTCACCAATTACTACGCTCCTAATTTGGACATGGTGGCCAAGAACTTCATGTGTTACTCAGGAGAGGCCGGAATAGGCAAGTCCACGCATTTTATGAATTTAGCCTATTCGCAATCAATCAGACGGCCATCGCTTTATCTCTCATTTAAATTTTCAGGTAAAGACCACAACACTTTCGAACAAGACATTGCCCAGCAGGTAGGGTACGGCGAAAATAGTCCTGGCATTTTGTCAGAGATCATAAGGGCTACAAAGAAGATTCACAGCATTAACAAAAACCCACATAGATTCTGGCTTAAAATACTACTCGCGCATATTGGCTTAGCTTTCGGTATATACAAAATAGCTGTGAGTGATCTGGATGCGACTTACGGCATCACTTTATTCACCCTTATGGGAACGGGATATGGGTTTTATCTTCATTTTATTTACCCATTCATTATCCAGTCTTTGCGCCGGACATGCCCGGTCATCATATTCGACGATCTCAATAAAATAGAGCAGCTGAACATGTTTCCTGAAATCGTCCGCTACCTGCAAGTGCTATAAAGCGGTATGGCAAACGTTATCCTGATTTCGCCTGATGAAGACACCTGGTGCAAATTGAGACGTGAGCCAGGCGTAAAGGACCGGTTAAGAGTAAGACAAATATTCTACAATCATCTCTATACCGCGGAGAGTCTGCTCAAGTACATCAGCGAAGATAAGAATTTCGAGACGTACATGAGATCCATTAATGGTAATCCACTATACACCAAAAATATTGTGATCAGCTTAGTGAAATAGCTGATTGGAAAGAGACAAGTGACACTGAGAAGATTTACGAGTATATTGATCCTTAATGATGAGTAGGAATATGAAAAGCTAGTAAATGTTTTAACGCAGCACGCTTAAGAGAAGATTAACACTGGAGAAGCTGTTCAGCAATTCACAGACAGTAAAATTAATTTTTTATCTTAGTACTATACGAAAGTGAATCAAAGACTATGGTGGCAAACTTGAAGAGCATCAAACGAGAAATCAAGCTGACATAACAACAATTTGTTGATTAATTAAGACTTTTACTTTAGAAGCGTAAACTCCCCTCAGACAATTTGATTGCCCCTCACCTCAAGGCTTACAACATTGTTAGAGACATGCAGTCTGATTTCATATTTAATGGTCGTTTCATGTTTACTGTTTTTAGTATCGCTATAAAACAATATGAGAAAGATCTCAAGGAATATAAATAAGAGTCAGACAAGAAGCAGTAGGTTTTAGGGTCAATTGCGAGTCAAAGCTCATAGCCGGTGCTAAAACCTGAGACTAGCTCTACTGTCAACATCAAAGACTGGAACAGCAGCAACACTGTATAAAAACCAACTCAATCAAAATTATGATACTGCATTAATTAGTTTAGTTTATTAATATATTATAATATTATTAATGCAAGAAGGCAATTTAGGCATGGAGAAAAGTCGTTAAGCTATACTCACCCTTATCAAATTATAATAAATTATCTGTTACATCAAAACATTCTGGTTTTATTAGGTTAACAGTAAAAACTTGCATAACTTTCAGACACAGTCTCAATTAAAAGAATCACATGACCAGAACAGTAATACCATGCGTGTTTAACTGATATCCTCTTGTTACAAAGTTGTGAATGGCCGTATGTTTTTGTAGGAGCATCTTGGAAGGTCTCGTGCTCAAGAGACCATTAGACTTAAAAATGTAAACTCTTTCTTGGAAGCCATCGACCTTAGCTTAAACGAAGTAATGGAAGGTCTATAAACAATAGCATAAACTTTATCACAATACCAAAATATTGAAGTAATACATAAAAATGAGAATGAAAGGATGAATCAACAGATGAACTGCTCAGATTCGACGAACTCATTAGAATGTTTAGACGCTGAAGTATTCAACAATACATTCCGATACATTAATAAGAATCTGTTTGGTGTGAGCTTTCGATAGATGCTTCAGAAATCACCAAAACAAATGGCTATCTGGCTACTAGCAATATAAACCAAGTTGTCTGTGTTGCCATAATTGATTGACTCTGCCTCTAAATTTGCAACTGATATTACCACATGTGAGCCAACAGTAGAACGTTACTCTTATGCTTGGAAAAACATTCAAGTGATTGAGATGGATAATCACTGCAGACAACGCGTCGAGGATTAAATCAATCAACTGAGGAAAATGATGAAGATTACGACATCGGCTGTTGTTGCTGAACACTCAAGCATCAAGGTTGACTTCATCCAAAAAATTGTATTTGGTCTTTCTTTTCCCTACTACTGGCTCGCTGATGAAGAGTCTGAGTTGCACTGCTATAAAATATGGCGAAATCCAAAAGTTGAAGCCCTAAACAATGTGTGGAATTTACCTGAAAATGGTGCAATTAGGTAATGCAAGAAGATTATATTTACCTCTATCAAAACAAATCTATTCATCTACGTGCCTGCTTAGAAACCTCTATATGAAACATCCGTAAATCGCAAACCAAACATATTTTTGTAACCGAGAGACCCATCTATCCGTGTCCTTATGCTGTACTATGGACGGCTTAACTATGTTCAAGATTGCAAGAAGTATGATTCGTCCTCTCTGTTTTCATGTATGGATGTTGCATAAGAAAATGATCTCGACACTATCCTGATCCATCTGCACGGGGGAGGATTTGTGGCACTGTCAAGCTAAACAACCCAGTCGTATACTAGGAGATGGGCAAATTAACTTAAGATACCAGTCTTCTCAGTTGATTATAGGAAACCACCAACTTATCGGTTTCCAGTACCACTGGAGGACTGCCTGACTGCATACAAATTTATTATTGAGAACATTCACAAATACTTTAAGATTAAGCCAACTCGGGTGATATTAGCAGGAGATTCAGCAGGGGGCAATCTTGCTGTGGCTTTATATGCGCTACTTTTGCAAAGCAAGTATTAAGTTTTACCCATTGGTATGCTTTTAGCGTACCCAGCAGTCGACTTAAGGATGAGATTTTCTCCCTCCAGGATGAACTCATTCGATGATCCAATACTATTACCGCCTCTACTCCTTCTCTGCTTGAAGGAGTATTTGGGATAAAACAAAGAGAACTAATGGCATCCTTTGGCAAGTCCTGTATTGTTGAATGAGCAGTTCATAAAAACAGGACAGTCCAAAGCAGACAGTCAATAGATGAGAAAGTGGCCTCGCAACTGGCCTCGGACGAGCATAATGGTGGGTAAAAAGGATCCACTCTACGATGACTCTTTACGATTGCTATAACGAATGACGGAAGCGGGTGTCGATGCCAAGCTAATTGTGTACAGTTAATTTTCACATGCATTTCTCAGCTTGGATAACATGATGCCTTCGTGCGATAGAACTATTAGGGATTCTATTTTGTAAATTGAGAAGCTACTAAAGGCATGATTAATATTTTTATAATATATAATATAACATAATGGACGACGAATTCGATGAATGGCAAGAAGCAGAAGTCTTACCACAAATAATTCCAGAAACCACATCTCCATCTGCTAACCCTCCCATTCAATAACAAGCATCTTAACAATAACAAATAATAAATGTAAATGATTCACAACATCATGTGGAAAATACTAATAATGCAGCATAATTAACAAATGCTCAGAGCTTGATCAACTTGGAGACTATAAATATTGATAATAATAATCATTCGAAATAGTAGGTAAATCAGACACCATAAGTTAAAGCTTAATCTGAGGACTTCAATATCTTTGCAAATGATAGTCAATCAAAGAGCAATAAATACGCAAGTCTTCAAATATTACATATTGATAATGAAGATCCATTTAAATAAAGTGCGTAATCTAAATCTTTACCATTTTTCGATTTAGATTTATTAACTCAACCACCTATTGATAGCACAGTTCTGGAAGTGAGCTAAAAAATTCAGCAAGATACATAAGACAATTATTAAAATTATAAAGGTTAAAATTAAAACACAAAAACTATGAAATTACAATAATAATTACATGCGCATAACAATGAAAGCGAGCACATTGTCTCAAACTAAGGCAAATAAGTATAACAAGCATAGTAGGATGAGTGGGAGTGGGAAGCTGCCGTACCTACAACTGAACATGTGCACCATCATGCATAGAACTAGCAAGAATACACCAACAATAGTGTGAACATTGGTTTTTAGTAGAAACATATACTCAATAATAACCACAAATAAGCATTAGGTTAATAATAAAACAGAGTGAATTTACAGTCATAAATACAGCCAAGGTAGGAATAGTTCACAAGTTTTAGTCATCAAAAAGGAGAACCAAATCATGTTAATGTGGTAGCAAATGATGATAACGACGAATTTGGAGAATATTAATAGCAAACAGCACAGTAGCACACATAAGCGTCAGCTAGTCATAGCCGGAATCCTAGTACTCCTATTTCCGAGTAAATGCTTTAGAGGATAGCTACATTTTTAAACTGTTTGCCAGACTACACTTTCATACGCGCCAATCATTTTATAACTTCTTGAGTTGTGTCACTCTCTTATTATTATAATTATAATGACTGTTCCTCTTAAATAGAATCATAACCATCAGGCTGTGGTACATCTGCTAGTGAATGGCAAATCTATCATTCATTCAAGCTTTTTCAAGTGTTTGATTTTTGAGCTCTTAATCGCTTCGTACTACTGTCTGCTTGTACTCGTCGGCATGGGGACTCAGAATACTCGTGTAGCCATATACTGTCTCATGTTCATCCTCAATGAAACGATCAAAATAGTCAACTCTTTGCTCACATCTATTGACCCATTAGGAATAGGCTACATTAGAGTCACTCTTGATCTGCTGAGCTGGGGAGTCAAGGCTAATATGCTGTACTAGCTGTGTGTTTTGGCCTACTTAGAGCAAACTCTACCAGTTACTCTCATGATTGTGCACTTTGCCATCGCTAACTATCGCAGAAGCCGCCCTGACATTTTAGAGAAAGGTCGACTTTTCTTTAAAATAATGGACTTTGTGAACCCCATTCTATTATATAGCTTCCTAAAGGAGTTCGACAGCGAACAATCCGACCTCTCAATAATGTTTCTAATTTTCCTATGTGCAAACTTATTGGGAGTGTCTGAAATTCGATTGATTCTATTGCAGCAATAGAGTGATGTGGCAGGTTACTCATTATCTTCTCGAGGCAACAAATCTGATTTTATTTGGGATCGAGACTACGCTCTAAAGCTGATTATGATTGGATGTTGCATCGCGCTTACGCTCAAAAACTTTCTGCTATTATTTTAATCTATTAGAAAAGAAATATGTCTCAATATACTACATACGTTAATCGTCGCAGGTGCCGCATATTTGATTAGTTTGAATAAGAAATACCCAAATAGTTGATAATATTTTACAAAAATTAAATATCAAACTTTTCTTTTCTCATTAAAGATGTGCCTTTTGCGCATCATTTAATTGTATCTGTCCTTCCTTCTCTTTTTCTTCTCATCTTCCTCGAATTTCTCTCGTGCCTGGAGGTAGGCTCTAACATACAAAGCAATATGTATTAGTTTTCCCAGCACGAACAAAGCCTCTACTATAATTTCGGCCATGAACTTAGAGCTGATGGACGAGCACATGTCCAAAATGGCGTCTTTAGGGCCAATCACGTAGTCTCTATCGAGGTGATAGTTCTTGAAGTTACTACAATGCTCGATGAATATAAAGTAACTGAATAGCAATGCACTTACTTGTCAAGCAGAATCTTAAAGCTAATGAGCATCCCTATCAGTATCAGTGCTTCTCCAATACTCACAAAATTAAACACGAAGTGCTTCTTTGAAATCTTAGGGAATAGGTCCAACAAAAACAGTACGATGCACAGGCAGGAAATTATTATCGAATAAGTCAGTGAGTTCGTGTTGCTGAATACAGTGAATAGGATCAGTATATTTACGATACTGAAAATCTAGGAATTAAAATTTAAGAACTTGAAAGTACGTGGCAGTGACCACAGCTTGACTTATCTCAATCGTGAGTTTTTCTTCTCTGACAAACAGTCGATACAGCATAGAGCAGAACTTTTGTAAATTGGTATCTTCTTATTTTCGTTAAAGGAACTCAGATTTCTACTTTTTCTATTTTTTCATAATAATTTAACTTTATAAGGATTATCATATTCGTAAATCATCAAATTTGCCACTCCTTGAGACCGTTTGCTCTCTTCAAGCTGTTGCTGATACCTGAAGTTACGCCTACAGTGAGGAACGCGTAGATTAGAGTGGAAGCAAAGTATGTATAGAAGCCAGCCCACATTGCGAAATTACTTGCTTCAAACTTGTACGATTTTGCGAACACATCCAACATTCCCTTGTAGTTTAGTCTGTTTCTAGATTGGTCACAGTGGGAGTACATTATTCTGGTTCTCACGTTATCGAAGGGAAGAGTAATGATCGAACTAGTAAGAGCAGCCATGAAGATTGCTAATGGTCTCACGAATCCGTAATCGCCAAACCGAAGATATAAACCTTCATGGAAAAAGTCAAATGGTGCTGTGAGGGATATATTAAGGAGAACATGTCTGACAACATTTTCGTAAGAGCCCTTGAATTTTTTGTCGCCTAATTTGGTAAGGGCAGCTCCTACACTTCCGTAATTCCTTCTCCACTATGGTTTTGTTTGCGAGTCAAGGATTTGTCTGATGGAAATCAAGGTGAAAGGAGTGGTAACCCAGGCAGCGATACCTCCGGAAATACCAGCAATCCACATTTTTTATCGGTTTGTGAGATCGTTGAAAGGCTTTGTTGGCTTCACAACATCATAAGTGATTTTATATAGTGAGTTTCTTATGAGCAGATAACTTAATCTGCCAATGAATGCAGCTTGGAATCCTTCGTAAAATTGCATCATGCCTCCTCCTCTGGCGTGCATTTCCTTGAGAATGGCGAAGGGGTTATAACCGAGAGTCCATGCTATTTTAAGATATTAATTTACGCTTCCATCTTTCTCCGCGAAGACCAAGTCCTTCAGATCTGAACTGAATGACAGTTTTAAGATAGTCCATAGGGTATGTAACTGCAGTGGCAATTGTGCCTCCAAGCAGGGATAAGCCGACGGACAGCAAGACATTGGGTTACCAATATCTGGCATATGATGCTCTTGATGGGTCCATACAACAAAATAATTAATATAAATCGAATAATTGTATGAGCGTGAACATTAAATAATACAGCAACATCAGCGTGGCATACTAAAAATTCACGAAGAAGACCCTACTGTATGCCAACCCATCCCCTAATGGCAAGAAGGTCTCAGCTTAGGTATACTCGCAATGTGTAAAGCTCAAATAGTCATAAATATTCATAAATCCATATAGTAACGGATGCTTCAGATTGCGCATGTATTTCGATCCCACCTGCTAACCCAGACAGCAGATCATCATGAGAATTCATGATGGTGATTAAATTGAGGAATTACATTTTAACTTTAATCTGTGCGATTGAAGATCCATAAAATACTCACCATTTAAATTAGTATGATTTTTTTAATTACTGCCCCTACTATTTTTTTATTTTTGAGAATTGGCATTGATTTTATCAATATAATATAAGGTAATGAAAGCAACTGTGTTGTGTAGCAGTTCAATTGCTAACTAGAATAGACGAAGCCAATAATAGGAGATTGAAATTGATGTTAATGATACCGTTTAGGATGTAAAAGTAAAAATAACTATGGTCTATACTTTGTTGGATCCTGAACAGTTCGTGTTGCGGTTAGGATCCAGAAAGCTGAACAACTCAGAAAAGGTACTGAATCTATTGAAGGAAATAGGTGTTAACAAGTCACTCACTTTTGTAATACAGGATGCTAAGTGCTTTTGCTGCACTTTCTGAATATAACATGATAATAATAGTTTTAGTCTATACGAAAATCAATAAATATTAAAAGCTCACTGGATGATGGTAATGGGGACTCCCTCGCCCCTTCGTATCATCCCTATTTTCTACGCATACGCTGAGTCTCGATATCGGTGCTTTAGTTTTTCTCGTAGCACTGAGATAGAAGCATATTTATTGGCTGCTTTATGCGGGCGTTTCGAATGCTAAGGTTATTATCTAAGCTCATCACTTTGATATCCAGTCATGTACTCTATAATCGAAGATCTGTTTGTGCTAGGGTTTTGAATTGTGCGATCTTATTCTATTTACTAGTTTTTAGAATTTCTGTAAGCATTCTCTGATTCGTTTATTCCTTTGTACAGTTCGGATTTTAGTCGCTCAAGTCCATCAAATGTTTTAAGATTAAGCTCTTTTCCGTTCTGTCGAGTATTTGACATGATAAATGGCTTCAGATAAAGCAAATTTCTCCTTTGCTGCACTGAAGCTCTGAACTGAGGATAAAAGTTAATGCTCTCGAGCTTGCCCTCGAAGGTGTCGTCAAGCACCTGCTCAGTGGCAACTTGTCCCAAACGTGTCATCTATTGCGAAAGGTATGTTTTATGCGCAGTCTTCAGCTTATATTGAGTTCGTTTGTAACCTGAGTTGTGAGGAGCTGTTCGAGGTTTAGCTGCATCACCTAACTCACGAGCACCTTTCTTGTCGATTAACGCTGATTGTTTTTGGCCAGTATGATGAGAGCCTCGGTTGGATAGCGAGAAAATGTTAGTAGCCGTTTTTTTGCCCATGCAAGCAGTAATAACTGCAATTCTACTTGAGTTCCAAGGTCTTATTTCAAGACTTTAATGAACCGGCTGATCGCTCTACAATATTTATTTGCTTAATCCCAAACTTTGAGTCTTTTTATTTTTCTTGAGAGCTGGTGAACTCATACTTTCTTATTTGTTCAGTTTGCTTAATTATATTGCTCACTTATTATAAGCACTTACTTAGTTTACTTTCATTGCAAATTTTAATAATGATCAAGTTTTGTCTAAGAAATGCTAATCTTCTCTGGCGTACTAAATGTCAGTTTGGACAGATATCAAAAATAAATTCTAAATACCCGTATAAATTCGGGGGAATCGAAACTACAAATCGTTTACATGATCATTCTGCCATTGTCAAAAGAATGTTTGGACAAGATGTTTTCACTGGTTTTGAGCAGGCATATTTAGCAATCCTTAGTGCTCTTAAGGACAAAGATAAATCTTTTCTACAAGTTAATCTATAGAACGAGCTGACTAAAAACATTCAGCTCTAATAAGTCGATTTCATAAACTAAGGGTCACTTATTGAAGCGAATGCAAACAGGATGCTGATAGCTGTGGGCGGACATACCAAGAGAACTACAGAGAATAAAAAGTGGACTCCTGTTAAAAATTCACAAGATGGATTCGATTTGTTCTTCGCGAATGAGGCCATAAAAAGCATCAGCAACATTTCATTTCTTTTCGGCTGCTAAGTGCATTTCAAAAGCAAGGCAAAACTCATAAGAAAAGGTTCGCAAAACAGTGACAGCATTGAGACACACTCAGTTCAGTTTGAAGTAGCGAATAGTTTAGGAATGATGGAGTTGTTTAGTGTTATGCAGCTTCTCAAAAATAGCCAATCTCAGAATGTCGAGAAAATATTTGAAGCCTTGATTGGCAAAAATTACGAATGGAAAATCGGTGATATTGACAGATTACTTAATGGAAATTTCGAACAGCAAAAGGATGGTATCGATTTTGGTAAATTCATGTGAATTTCTTAATTCATAGCTAATACTTATATAGTTATATTTGTGTTTGGAAAATATATTTTCTTCTATATATGCAGGCAGATCATTGCAATAAAAATGCTTATCTCGGCTAGATGACTAGAAAGAAAACTAGATTCTTAAGCTCACTGCTCGATTTGAAAATAGCTATTGCAGGCTCAAAAAGATAGATCACTGAATAAGAAGTAAATATGAATTAATCAAGGCTAAAAGAAAACAAGCCAAGTATTGTCCACTGAAGATGGTTGCTAACTAAAATGAAATTTTTTAGAATTTCACTGTTGTCGAGAAAAAGAAGAGTTTAGTCGACAAAAGTCTAATAGCAAAAAGTCTAGCATCTCACTTCATTTTTTCTAGTTTGATTAAAGATCGAGCAATGCAAGACTTACTGCTTGACAAATTTAAACTATGCAGAGTAAATAAGGGAGAGTACCTAATGAAGCAAAATGACAATGCGAGCTCATTTTTTATTTTGCATTAAGGATAACTTGCAGTAGAAATCGACGGAAAATCCAAAAAAACTCTAGAATCAGGGGACGGTTTTGGAGAATTAGCACTAATGTATTCTTCGCCTCGATCAGCCTCGATAAAAGCAAATAAATCTTCTTTTCTATGGTTTCTAGATCGAGCTACATTCCGTAAAGCAATAAGCTCCTTGATCGAAAAGAAGTTTTATGAGACACGTAAATTTATCGAATAGTCACCTTCTTTTGCCTCGTTGACTTCATCTCAAAAGGATAAAATCGCTTCGATAGCCATAAACCAAAAATTTAACAAAGGACAAATTATTTGCAAGCAAGGAGAAATGGCAAGTTCAATGTATATTCTGAAATTCGGCTAACTGAGCAAGTCGAACTCTGCCAGCTAAACCAAACTGAAGCCTGGAATGTACTTTGGATAGTACACGATGCTTGATAAGGATTGCAAATGGCAAGAAACTGTTATTGCCGAAGAGGAAAGCGAAGTAATTGCACTCGGGTCTGAAGATGTGTAACATGCGTTAGGTCGAAATCTTCCTCTAATTATTATTCGCAACAAAGCAAAAGAATGTTTGAAAAACGCAAAATAATTTAGCAAGTTGAGCACATACTATCAAAATTTGGCTCTTGATTGCTTCAAAATCAAAAACGTATCAGCAGAAGATAAAATTCAAACTTCATCAATGATCTTCATTGTACTTTAAGGCAAGTACGAAGTGGTTTCAAAGGGGAATGCCATTACTCAAGGAAGCTCTAATGATAAGACTTTGTTCGGGTCAATTATATAGACTAACTTATCTCAAGAAGTAAAGTTCATTACAAATGGAAAAATTGCTTGGACCACATCGAAGTAGATGCTTCAAAATTTTAAAGGTTCTTATGAAGAGACAGTGTAGAAAAGTTCTGTAATCGAGAAGACTGCGATTAAACATAGAGATCACATTGCATAGCTTCGGACTGAATGTTCTAAATATACAATTAACGATTACAAAGTGTTGACTAAATTAGGTGAGGGTCAATTTGGCACAGTGTTTTTGGTCACTGATCTTTCTAAATCGAAACTATACGCTCTTAAGTGTATTTCCAAATACTAGACAGTCAAGCACAAACTCGAGAAACACTTGATTAATTAGAAGCAAGTGATGTAGGAGATGAATCAATATTCGCCATTCTGCGTTAACTTCATTCGATCATATCATGACGAGAATTACGTGTACTTCTTGCTCGAGTATATCAACGGACTAGAACTATTCGATGTGATCCGCATTATCGGAATCTTGAACTCAGATCAAACTCGATTCTACGGAGCTATCATGCTAGAATTCTTGGAAAAAATCCACAGTAAAGACATCATCTATCGTGATCTCAAACCAGAGAATGTAATGGTTTCTGAAGATGGATATTTGAAATTGATTGATATGGGTACTTGTAAAAAGCTTACGTCTATTGACAAAAATGGTAAAGGACTGCTGTACAATCAGAAAACTTTTACTGTGATCGGTACACCTAATTATATGGCTCCTGAAATTATCGAAGGCAAAGGATACTCGAGTGCTGTCGATCTTTGGTCTCTTGGAATTGTATTGTATTAGTTCATGGCTGGATATGTGCCATTTGGTGAAGACGCTGAGGATCCATACGAGATTCATCAATAAATATTATAAAAGCCACTCACATTCCCTGCTTACATGAAGGATACTGTTGCGATTTCTTTCATTACACAGCTGTTGAGTAAAATGCCCGAAGCTAGACTTAATGGATCGTACAGCTCACTAAAAAAGCATAGCTTTTTATCATCAATCGAATGGGTAATATATGAATTAATTTAGAGTTCTTTACTAGAAAAGAAAATGAAACCCGCGTTCGAAATTCCAAAAAACAAGCTGATAGAAGTAGACAAATTGCTTATGAAAACTAAAAGTCTAAGTACACAATTGCCTCCTGCTAACACAAAGCCGCAAACTCGCAAGGACTTTAATATAAAATGGGATTAACATTTTTGATTTATACTAACTAACGTAATGTGATAAAATATCAGTTGCAGTTATGCAATCCAAGAGAGTTATCCTCTTTAAAATCAAATTTACACACCATTCGATGGCACTTGCCGCACATTCTTGAGCATTCGAAGCAGATCATTTTTAAGCAGTCGCAGCACACCGGATTCTTCGGAGTGTCGTCTTACATTTGAGTTTCTGCTACTTTCATTTGCTGAGTTTTGTTACCAAAATATTTCAATAAGCTAGACTGGCTCTCGTTTGGCTTCTGGCTGTTGTCTGTCTTCTAGTTTTCCTATACGATGCTCGATTTGCTCTACTTTTCCTAGTCATCCTAGTTGGGCGGGTTAAAATATTTATCCATATGATCGATAAAATCCTGATCGATTTGCTCCAAACAGCAATAGCATACAATTCCACTAGCATTTGATTTCCGATTATAATGATTGCAATTCAAATTGAGTTTGCGACTAGACACTGGGATCTCATTTTGCAAAGGCAGCATTGTCGATGATGGGCCAGTGCCAAACTTGTGCAGGTTAGACTAGATATATGGACTAGGCCGAGGGTAAATCCTAGACAATGACTAAAAGTTTCGATTAGCTTACGGTTTTTGATATACAAACATTGGCGCAATTACTTATTATTATAATCTCGAATCAATTGATTACTAGCAGTCTTGAAATTTAGTACAATTATAGGGAATAGTAAGAATCGGGTTGATAAAGCAGATAGTCGATTTAGTGAAGTTTTATAATATAAACGTTTATAATATATAAGATAATATTGAAATGAACGATCAGATCTCGTTTTCTAGCAATCGAAACTCCATGCAAAAGTTTAAAGTGGTTCTTGTCGGTGACCAGAATGTCGGCAAGAGCTCAATAATCGGACGATATATACGCAACTAGTTTGATCCAACAAAGAATGTACTTGTGCTCCTAGTCAGCCCACCATCGGAATTGATTTCATCTCTAAAAACATCGCAGTTGAAGGTAAAATGGTTCGGCTTCAGCTTTGGGATACTGCTGGGCAAGAGAGGTTTAAATCTTTAATTCCCAGCTACCTAAAGGACGCTCACCTTGCTATTGTAGTCTTTGATCTGACGAGTAATCAAAATATAATCTAGACCCTACATCCGTTTAGAATCTTAATAAGTGGATTGATTTTGTACGTGAGTCTGGTAGAACATAAATACAAATCTATGTAGTCGGTAACAAGTGTGATCTCGAATAACAAATCTCAAACGATGGTCGCAAAACAGCTCAATAAATTGCATAAAAGCAGGCAGAAAAGTACAAATAAGTCTCTGCTAAAAGTGCAACTGGTATCGATTAACTTTTCAAAGACATTTTGCAGACTCTCGTAACCAGTTCAGCAAAAAAGAAATAGACAAGCACGACAGCTAGTACTTTAGGAGATGGAAAGTCAACTCAGCATTCGGGGACTGTTACAAAATAGGCACCAAAGAATAATATATCTCTAGACAAGACAAAGCCTGTAGTCCCGAATCAAGCAGGAGGTGGGTGCTGCTCTAAGGGTTGAGTCCATATTTTGTATATCAATATTTAGTTGCATATAGCTTTATCAAATTAATTGTAGCATCTATACACCACATGAGATCTTCGAGCTTGGTTCGATATTGCTACGTGCAGTCGCTCCATATTAAGGAAATCAAGAAGTCTGCTGAGGGCAAGTCAGCCTGGTAGTGGATCAAGACAGAACTTAAAGTCGGTAAGTTTATCATGTCGTAAGGCTATAAGTAATTCAAGAAAGATATATCGTATTACTACTCTCATTTTAACAAACCACTACTTCCAGTATAGCACCGCCGCATGTATTAAATCAGAAGCAACCTTCTGAAAGTACCGCCAATTGCAATTTTGTTTATGTTCCCAGGTGGATTACCGATTGTGCTTCTATATATGGCATACTTGCCAGCACTTACGCCAACATGGTTTCTCCGCGACAGTTACCAGCACAAGCTTGAGAAGCAAAAGCTCGCTCGTCAAAAGAAAGCACTCGAATATTTTATCAATTGCGGGTCAATCAAGAAAACAACCGGAGATTCAGCATAAGAGTTCTAAACAACTTTGAATTTGAATGTGTTCCGACAAATGGGCTTAATGTAACAAAAGAAAGTGCATGAACTTTGTTTTGGAGAAGCATTCGACGGCACTGAAATAATACATAGGGCATTCAAAATCAAGTTGAATAATCTCTTCTCTCAACATTTTTCAAGCTTCTTGCTTTAAACAAATTTAAACAATAGACTGTAGAGTGAGGAACCAGATGGTGAAAATGACAAACTGACGACAAAAGTACTCAGGGAATTTCATAAAATAAACAAATTATCAATAAACTAGTGAATTTAACTCGAGTATATTAACGTGTAAAATGGTCTTATGAAAATTGATGTTATATTTACTTATTAACAATCACCCGCTTATTCATATTAATCATATTACTAAACTTATGTTTTATTAAGGCTATATAATTGCATTTAAAATAGTTTCATTAACAGAATGTTGACAAATTGATAACTTGTAGGTTCTTTATTTTGAATAAGCTTCTTGTTTAAGTCTCAATAAATTGTTACTTTCTAGATAATTTTATTTTTATAGTATCAATAGTTGCTAATGAAAATATTGTCTCATATAAGTCATACTAACATTCGCGTAATAAATAACAAATCTATGAACTTTGTTGATAATAATACACTTGGATTCTCAAATTTACGAGTTAAACGACGATATTTTACTTTTATCTAAATTTTCAATACATTTGGCTCAATATCAATCCATAAATAAAAGATCTTCTGTTTAATGTGGGAGAATGATAGTTTTAGCATATTTTGTTTTTTAAATTAAGTGATGCAGTTGATAGAACTCAATAAATCATTATTTATTTTATCAGCGCAATAGAGAAAAATCAAAAATGAAGGGATGGAATATATGTGATCAGGATCTGCTCATCGCCCAGTACGAATCTGAGTACTATGAGCACAACACAGGAATTAGAACTGCTTTGCCATACGATTTCGGTATGCATCAGGAAAGGACACAAAAAAGATCAATCCGCAAAGCATCAGAGAAAACCTCTTTAAAAAGCAACCGTAACACTCAAAAAGGGAGCTAAAATGTGATAATAGGAACTGAAGTTCGGCAACCACTACCTCAAACCCAACTAATCAAGCATGCATCTACAAATTCTAACATTTATTTACAACATCCTCAATAAAGGAGATAGATGGTCAAGCTTGTCTGTCCTAAACCCCATGCAATCCAACACAAGGCTTCAGTGAGTGAAGCCTACACAATGAGTCCCCCATCCTCTCCTGGTATTGGAGCTAAGGTCGCCAAAAATAATGTTCAAATTAACTATGTGAATTACTGTAAACCTGTTGCAAATCCAGAAATTATATACCCCAGAACTTGCCAGCCTCCCGTAATTCGGACGCTGAAACGCATGAATACTGCTCCAACACTGGTCCCATTTGTTCAACCAATAGAGCATCATGTGATGCAAAATAAAGACATACTGACCAAATCCGTGGACTATGAAAATGACAAGCAGCTATTGAAGAGTCTAAAATCGACACAAAACCTAAACTAAATCAAGTGTGTGAAAACAGAATCTATTCCTGATCCCGACTAGTACCAGGATGAATACTCAATTGTTGTCTCACCATTGGAGGAAGACAACTTCTCAAATCAGAGGTTCGACTCGGAGGTTTGGGCAGAGTACATGCTAGAGGGGAACAGTACAGCCAATAGCCATGTGTTCACCAACCTCATCGAGTTGAAGGAGGCATGATATTACATTACATAATACATTAGTGTCCATTTATTACATATTCAACTAATGAAAATACAAACTATCACAATCTGGCTCACTATTCTTGCTGTAGTACAGTTCGGCAGCTGCTCCTTCAGTCGAGATGCTTCGATTGTAAATAACTATTACGGAGCCATTACACACTGCCCTGGTAAAGAAGTGGAGAGTTGGACTTGCAAGCACTGCTCCAAAGTGCCTACTCTAACTAATGTCACCTACATTGACAATGCACGAACTCACATTGTAGGCTTTGTGGGCTACTAAAAGAGCACGCGTACCATAATATACGCTTTTCGCTGCACTGTGGACTACATGAACTATTTTGAAGACTTCAGCTTTTTGCTTGTTCCTTATAATCGATGCAAAGAATGTCAAGTGCACTTCGGATTCTTTGACGCCTTCAAATCTATTGAGGGTAGGCTTATATCTGCTGGAACCAAACTATTAGCCATGGATCCCGAGGCATAAATTCAAGTCATCGGTCATAGTCTGGGAGGAGCATTGGCCACTTTAACAGCCCTTTAAATTCAGCTACAGTTCAGCCGAGTTAAGGAACTGCATACTTTTGGAGCACCAAGGATAGGGAATACACAACTGGCTGCATTCTTGAAGCAGAGACTTCCCAACACTTTTAGAGTGATTCATTATCGTGATTTGGCACCCCACTTGCCATTCGAGGCTAATGGATACCGTCATCAACCATATGAAGTGCTGTTTGATGAATAAATGAAAGAATTTACAGTGTGTAATGACTCTGGTGAGGATCTGCACTGCTCTAACAAGTATTTCCCAGACTACGATGGCAAATATCACATGACCTATTTCGTTGAATTCAGCTGCTGATATTCAAATATTTACACGTTATTAAAGAGTATCTTTAATTGGGACAAATAGTCTGTTATTATTTAGTGCATAATATTAACAAGTGTCAAAAATCATTATTCTCGCCCATTTAGCTGTTGCCCGCATTACTAGAGTGTCTGCTGCGGCTTGTAATCTTCCCCTTCCCGGTCTTCATCATTTTTGAGTAGTCAATCTTACTGTCTTAATTTCGGGAAGCCTTTAGCGCTCTCTATACTTTCTATTCCTTCTCGCTTGCAGGAAGATCTTTTTTATTAGAGCGAGGTCTCTGCTCATTCTTAATATTACAGTTTGGCACAATTTGAACATGCTCGTATTTGAGGATTTCCTCACCTGTATGTGTAAGTGCGAAGAGAACGAACTCCCTCCAGTACTTTATTTCAGAAATAATGAAATCAGTATCCAGTTTCGCTTTTACATGTGTTCCTCTCTCTAACAAGTAGGTGAGTTTCTGTATAATTTGCATATTGATGATGGCAATGTAAGAAATCTTTGTCTTCCTGACATTCGCTAATGCATTCAGCTATGTCAGATCGACAGCTGAGTTGCTGGACATTGCTACTAACATGTTTTCAATTGCTGAGTTGATAATGCTGTCATACTGGATCGATGTAGTGGCCTCTGATTATACTTTAATGTGCGAATCAAACTCAGGACTGTAGTTAACTATTTTCTGGCTGATCTCTAAGTCTATTTCTACCGGCTACAGATTAATAAAGTTATTGTCCACCCTGCTGCTCCCTATTGGCTTCATGCCTCTAATTTATATGCAAATTTACCAATTATTATATAAGCGCCATTTATTTAGCTGTTTCGTTCCCTCAATAAAGTACTCAATTTACCCGCTGAACTCAAATAAAAATTAGAAACAACATGAAGTATCAACCCGATATTGAATGTCGTGATTGGACTGGGTGTCTCACTTTTCAGTGGACTATATCTGATTTTTTTCATCTGATAATAAAGACCTTAAATCTTCAATAAAATAGAGAGACTAGCAATACAACTAAATCCTATTGGACTCGATTCAGTGGTAAACATTAATCGAAAGTAGTTTTCTATCGAAATGGATTAGTGGTGATATCGAAAGCATTATCAAAATAAGCGATAGATCTTGTACTATCAGACTGCATACTTGTGCCAATTCTCTCAAAGCTGCCAGACTCTAACATTACAGTTATAAAGAAGCTTACAATAACAAACTGCATTGCTAATATCAAACTAGATGCAAAGCTAAATATGAAGGACTTACAAGTGCATTTGAGTCAATAGTTTGGGATTCAGATGACAACTCATTACAGTGTCTTACCCACTCAAATTCATAGCGTTTAAGGTGTCAGCGTAATCCTAACTTCAAGACAAGCAAAAGTAATCAAAGCTCACCTCATCAAAGACATCTATCTTTTTGCTATATATCTCAATCAGATTTTAAGGCCGTTCCGCGAAAATCCTATAACTAGTATTGATGTGCAAACGAAAAATAAAATTAGAGCAGAATAAAATAAAATTCAAGGTTAAATGTGCAAGCAGTAAAGTGAGTTTATGGCTGTCAAACAATAATGATCTGGACTAGCTAATGCCAAGTTTTAGTAATGATAGTATATACAAATAAATACCTATTCATTTTATAGATAGAAATTCTATAGTAATGAATCTCCCTCGTAGTAACCCTGACTTAAACATGCATCTTGCTCGACGGAGCTCCAGAAAAAACTCCAGGGCAATGCGAAATTCAAAAGAAATGGATTCGTAGTTTAAAATTGCAAATCCCTTCCGAGGAGCATAACAGGATACGTTCCTGCCGCTCAGCATTCGTCATCAAATTCAGGACATGGAATATATTTCAAGCAAATCCATCCAAAACATTTAAATTAAAGAAAATAGGCGTACATCGAATTTTGAGAAAAATTTACGAATGATGCAGGAACTTGCAAAAAAACAAGAGGACAAGTTTACAGGATTGATTAGAAACGATATCAGTAAAATATAACAGTCTAGTATTTTATATCAAAAACACTTTGAACCTTTTAATGTTCGTGAAGATGATAAAATTTCATTAGAACTCAATGGGTTTTATTAGGAAAGAGAACACATGGACACAGATTTTGATATCTTTTAGCATGATCCCTAATATGAAATGCAAGAATAGCCTGCTCGTTTCTATTCGAATCAATAAATAGACCCCTATAGTCAACTGGATTAATATTTTGGGAAATACTTGTAATGATATTGACATTTTTGTACTCAATAGAGCTAATTAATATAAAGCAATTAAATTTTTAGTATTTGACAACAACAATGCGAAAATTAAAGCATCACGAGCAAAAGCTACTCAAAAAAGTGAACTTTTATGATTGGAAGGTGGAGGCAGACCGGAGATAGTCGCGAGTGATGCATAGGTACCACGTTCAAAATAGAGAAGACTACTCGCATTATAATAAAATTTGTGGCTTCATCACTTCGCTGATATGCAAAATAAAAATGTTGCCTGCTGACGACCTATTTCGAGTGAAAGCTACTGAACAACTGTTGGATAAACTCTACAACATGGGTATCATTAACAGTCGATAGAACATTCAGATAGCCTAAAAAGTATCGGTTTCAGCCTTTTGTAGGAGGAGACTAGCAGTGATGCTCTGCTCACTAAAATTCGCTTAAACAATGAAGGAATCAACAACATTTGTGGAGCAGGGTCATATTAGAATTGGGACTTAAGTGGTGACCCAACCTGCATTGCTTGTCACTAGGCAACTGGAAGACCACATTGGATGGGTTGATAATTCTTCCATCAAACGCAAAATTCTAAAGTACAATGACAAGCTTGATGATTATGATCTTATGAACTGATACATTTATTAATAAATTACAAGTTATTTAATCAAACCAACATTTCTGATTTTTTAATTTCGGTAGTAAAGCTAGGACGTTCGCCCATCACTGTTAAAATCTCTGCACTGTTGAGTGTTTATTTGGTCATGAGCTCCTTAGCTAAAGCTTCAATAATGTCTCTTTTGCTTTCGATAATTTACCTGCTGCGCTTCCTGGCTTCTTACAATATACTCGCAACTTCCTCTTCCATCTTGTTGGTAAGAAAAGTAGATTATTTTTGAATGTACGACTCTTCATCAAGGGTCATGTTGTATGTCCCTTTACCCATGCCGAACTGAGTCACCATTCTTCTTGTGAGGCTATACACCTTTTGCAAATCATCAGAGCCTCCTGAACTGATTTGCCCAAAAAATATTTCCTCTGTCGTAATTCCCCCAAGCATGATTGCAACTTTGTCTATCAGTTCGTCTCTTGCCATAATATAGCTGGTTTTGGGAAGATATTGAGCATATCCGAGTGCTCCTTTCGATCGAGGAATTATTGTTAGTTTTACTAATGGGTCACCGCCTTTTAAAAACCATCCTGAAACAGCATGTCCAGCTTAATGATAAGCTACTCTTTTCTTCGTCTTCTACTTCATTAGATTCTTCTTAACATAGCCTGCAGTTATTCTTTCAGTTGCTTCTTCAAAATCTTTTTCTGTTATGAAATTTCGGTCTTTTCTTGTGGCTATTATAGCAGCTTCGTTGCAAAGATTAGCGATATCTGCTCCACTAAATCCAGGTGATAGTTCAGATAATCTTTTTGCAACAGTTCTCATGTCAGTGTTTGGATCAATTTTAAGAGGTGAAAGATGGACCATAAAAATTTACTATCTCGCTTTCACATCAGGCAAATTAATTTCGACCATTCTATCAAACCGACCAGGTCTTGTTAAGGCATTATCAAGAATTTATTTACGGTTAGTTGCTGCCAAAACAACTATAGTCTAATTACTTGAGAAACCATCCATTTCAACCAGAAGTTGATTTAATGTTGAATCTTTTTCTTAATTCCTGGAAGTCTCTCTTTTCTTTCCTATTGCATCGATTTCGTCAATGAAGATAATGGATGGGGCATTTTGTCTAGCTTTTGCAAACAGATCTCTCACCTTTGACGCTCCCAAACCAACAAATACTTAAACGAACTCAGATCCAGAAATATAAAAAAAGGAGACGCCTGCTTCACCAGCGCAAGCTCTAGCCAACATTGTTTTTCCTGTGCCAGGAGGACCAGTTAGAAGTGCTCCTTTCGGAATTTTGGCACCCATTTACTTATACTTTTAATTATTTTTGAGAAAATCGACGAATTATGTAATTTATTTTTTCGCCTGTTCCATTCCAGCTACATCCTTAAACCGAGTTTTGATATCCTTCATAGCTTATATTTTAAACTGTTTAGCTCCTTTTCCAAAGTTCTTAAGCAGTGCAGTGGGATCCATTCTCCTGAACAGGTAGATGGTGATGGCAACCGGAATGAAGGAAGCCAAAAGACCAAACACACTAGTGAAAGCATTGCCAAGAGTGTATGCCTACTTGTTATCGAAGAACACGTCAACTCTATCTGTTTTATGGTGCTTGTCTTGCACTGCTTCCACGTACTTGAGGAAATTGTTGGGGTCGCCGTGGTAGGGATCAGCAACATACTGCTTACCTTCTTTGTCAACCATGACTATCCGGTATGTCACCAGTTTCACCCTCTGGTTGTGCTTATCTGCTGAATTCGATGACTATTGAGACTCGTCAGATTCTTCGTTTCTATCGATATTCGATGAAGAGTAAATATACACTTTTGACAAGTTCAGAATAGTCTCCTACAGCTTAAGACTGCCGATCTCTTCGGATTCAACCGTGTTTATCTGCGGTACTATTTGATTTTATTCAGGCTTGTTGTTTTGTCTTTTCAGCAGCGAAGAAATGTAGAATAATAGCAAAAGAGCCCCCAGTTTGGACATCAGAGTTTTCAATGGAAAGATGTATTAATTTTTCTATTGATCATTTGCATTTGTATAATGGCTGTTTTTACCCTGCAGATAACCTAATATTCTTGTTAGCGAATCCAGCTGTCTAAATATTGGACTGCTTGTGCTCGCAAATCCTAATCTTTTCATATAAGATTTTATTAGCTTGGGATTGGCTTTGTTAAGGTTCTTCTTGTAATCCGAATTTCTCATCGTTGTTATCTTAAACTACTTTTTGCTACCTTATTTATTTTTATCTTCCTTTGGCTGCTAACTAAACCAGAAACTTGGCTGACTGTTAACAAGAAGTGACCTTCGCGTTCTTGTCTGTACAAGTTTGAGCAGGGTCTCTGTGGATTGCAAATTTGATAAATTTTTAATAATCATAAATATAATTATACAGTAAACATTTTCTGATGTAAGCTTCAGAATGATAGGTTTGTCAATCATCTGAAACCGTATGTATTTAATATTGAAAATCAAGTATCTTTATATCAGCTGTCCCGTTATGGAAAACTTTGAAGCATTCTGGGCACTATGCTTCGCCTTATGAAATACGGTCATTTATGCAAGTTAGATGATAGTAGTGATCACATGGACCTTGACAATTTACTTAAGGTTCTTTCTGGTGACATACCGCACAAGCTTCAGTCACTTGATCATTGTGCTGAGTCTGTTTCTCCAATTTTCGATCACTGGATTGGGGTAACTCTTGTGATTATTTAGAGGTTATTGCTCTTATTTTTTTAGGGCTTTAGAATTGCTATTGATTTGTTGGCGTCCTTTTTCTCCAAAATCGGTAGATGAGATATGCTAAAGCTGCAGTCAAAATTAAGCTTCCAATGACAATGAGAGCAATGGACCAACCTGGTAATGATTTTTTCTGTTCAACTACTTTAATACACCCATATGTTTGAATGTTCCATGCTTCATTGAGATTACATTTACAGTATGGCTGCTTATTTTAAGTGTAAAGAGGTGGATCCCCATTTTAACAAACGAGACCGCACTAGCCTGGCACAGTGTCAAAATAATTGCTTAGTTTTGTCTTAAAGTGAAAATTATCAATACATTTGCACTACCCTATCGGAAGAGTTGAAATATCGGCTTTGCTATCAACAAAAGCTAATCCTGAACAGTTGACTCTGCATATTTTGAGATTATCATACCAAGTGTACCTAGGCTCACATACACATTTGTCATCGCCATAGACTGAGAAGGGGAGAGCACCCGGAGTCAAAGAGCAGTCAGTTGTGCATTGATCAGCATAAGCATTAAACGATTAAGTCTTTGACTTGCAAGCACAGTCTTAGATGCATTGCTGACATGACATAGTAATAGGGTCCCAAAACATAGAAGAATTTAAACTAGTGCATGCTTGATTGCATGAATTTATGGGAAGTAGCTTCTGATTTGGGACGCATCTTGTGAGTAAAGGCGCACACTTTAGCTTTTAGTTAAACACACGACAGAGCTCTCCTCGAGGACGATTATAAAACATGTCCTCCATTTTGTACTTTGCATCCTCCTTTTAAGTAATGAATGGTACTAGAAGGTAATTCATATTTGCTGATCTATCAAGCTTAGTGATATAGTAGTTGTCCCTGTTATAATTCAAACAGGCAAATGCATTGATGTCGGTAATCTCGGCACACTTCACACTCCAGATAGAAGGATTGGCACCAGTAGGACTAACATATAAAAAAGCTAAGTTGCTTTCCAATTAAAGTGTCTCCATAATGGCGACATTAATGTCCGCATCATAGACAACAAAATAACCGTTACTTGACGAATTTAAGAACCCAATACTTGAAACTCGAGTGTAAGTCTCAGGAGTTCGTGTCAATATTATTGGAGGATTGTTTGGCACTACACTTGAGTTGAATCTAACCTTTTTGCTAATTATTTATCCAGTGTGTAGATTCCAGAAGCAGATTTGATCAGAGCTTGAACCACTAATAGCAGCTTGTTTCTCATTATTTCTGTTTAAGGCAATTACTCTTTTCGAAAGAAATCGCAGTTAACTCACTTGGAGACATTAGTTATCAACATTGCGAAGCACATCAAAATTAATTTTATCTGAAATTTTCATTTTAAAGGGGTGCACCTCACTGTTGTCGTTTTGGAAGACAATTCCTACTAAATAATTACCTGAATAATGGTACTGAAGGTCTATTATCGGCATTAAATCTATTTTTTGCGAACTCTGAAGCCGTAGAATATAGCTCGAAATACCACTGCTTAATTTTGGCTTTTCCAGCACGTACTGTTCGATAAGTTGCTCTGAAAACACAATTAGTTATAGACCATTAGGGTGCACTGCCACATCTCGTATTTTGGATGAACTCGGTGTGAGTCGTTAGTGCAATATTGAGTACTCAAGAAAACTGCTATCCAGATCAATTATTAGTATACGCACGTAGAAGAGCATGCTCATTGCTCCCTGGTATTCCTGCTTCACTGACCTGAAGATCGCAAATATCTTGGTTGATGGCTCCGGTCCATCGAACACTCGGAACAGACAGTAGTCGCAGGTCATTTATAATATAGGAGGCTAAGGAAACTGGCTTGAGTATTGTTTGAGCTCTTATTCGCTGCTGAGCAGTAGATCGGTGCTGGACCTCTCATCTGAGGACACTATGACTTAGTAAGTCTTATTATTGCCTTGCATTATATTGTAAATTCATTGTTTAATAATAAAACTGTACAGTTCAACCATGCATATATAATTTAAATACAAAAACCAAGGATGAGCCTAGATATTATAAATGGACCGGTTTAGTAAATTTGAGAGTTATTGAATCTATCTATTTATTGTTTGGAGAATAAATGAAATAAAAGTTCATATCTATAGCCGACACACCTGCCGATAATATTAACACATGCTCCTTGCTTAAATTAGAACCACCTCCAGATGTCGCTGGACTAAAGTACACATGCGAGTGGTAGTCAATAAGGAATAAAAACATCAATGGTTAAAATTCGAATATATTAAACTGGGATAATCGAGCAATTTAGAGCAGTTCGAGTGAGTACCAATGTAGCCCCATGGACTATGGGACTACTATTTTGGGCAGAGTGTCCCTCTTCAAAGACAACGCTAAAATACCAGTAAAGTAAATTAAATTTGGACCCATCGAAGCAGAACACGGTCTGCACGAATTCTATCTGCAAGAAGCAAGGCATAACATCAAAATAGTGGTGAATAAGACCGGACTGATTAGTGGAGAGCTCAAAATAGTAAGTTTACCCAACCGAGGGACTAAGAATTATAGTTTGAAGATGTTGCTAGAAGCAGATAAACTAAAATTTGAGTTTGAAGTTCATCGCGATAGCAAGTGGCTGTCTTTGTTAAAGCTATATCCCAAATAAGACACGTCTCTGGGACTGTCAATTCAAGAGCATTACTCTCTGTTTCTACAAAAGTTGAAATAAATCAATGTTTTTACTCATTTTGGTTACTTCATAAAAGTATATTTTGCAAGCAGACAGTATAGGGATATTTTCATCTATGAGTTAATGGAGCATCTAGGACTCATTGGCCCTGAGTATCGATCTAGAGACTTAGATATCTTCAAGATCAATGTTCTTGAGTAAAAGTATAACGAATCTAAAAACTAATCATCGTAATTGAGTTCAAGAAGGTTAACAAACCCTTAGAGAACAAGTCAAACTCTCCAAGTAAACAATCAAATTAACGATGAGTTCTATAATTTAATGTACGATGGAGAAACATAGTAACAGTCAATGAACAAAAGAAAGCTTTCTTTCAACATTGAAGATGCATAGTTTTTATTCGCCTCCATTCGGAAATCAGATGAAAATAGATAAGCAATGCAGAAAATTAGGTCGTTGGCCAACGAAAATTATAATCAAAAGAAATAAGCTAAAGCTAAGATAGATTATTCTGGAAAGACTTAATATAAAGAAGAGGAAGGCGATAGATCAAGAAGGTCAATATCTATAAGTAAAGATCATTCAGAAAGTTCTCTCAAAAAGAAGCGAGAACAGTCTCCAGGATTCAGGCAAACTCTTGAGCTCATCAAACAAGTAACGATTCCGAGAAAATAAAAATAGGATGAATTAAAAAGCGCTATTGCAAAACTTACAAGTCAGATATAAAATTTAATGAAATAGAATCGTAAACTATCTAAGTAGAATAAAAAATTAAAGGATTAAAATATGAGATGGCGACTTAAATAAATAAAGACCAATTTCACTAAAACAATAAAATCCAAAATTCAATCACATCCTTCGGAAAAATCAATAATATTACCTTCAGACTCTAAGATTTATCAAAAAGTTGAAAATTAGTCATAGAGAAAGCTTAGAGCTATGCTTGGGCTGGGTTATTAAAAAAATCTTTAATCGTCGAGAATATTTGAGAGTAAATCAAAAATATTTGACAAATAAGCAAGGTAATTTTTAAATTATGCAGATGTTTATCGAAAGATATAGCAAGTATTAGATAGACAAATGCGTCTACTCTTGCCAGCAATCAGTTTTATAAGGATGAAACCACAGTTAGTCCATCAAAATTCGGAGATAAAAAATTCTTCCCCACAAGGAACATTAGCATAAAGTTATAAAAGAAGAAGCCAGTCCCAACAAGACGAGAAACATAAGAGCCAGACACGCCAAGCTTCAACCCAGTTACTAAAAATAGAAATTACTATGAATAGCAAGTAAAAACATACTAATCTCAATTTTTTCGGCAGTATTTTAATCAATGATTACCGCCCAGTGATATTCTATAAAGATTTTGATTCAAGTAGAGTATGATCAACTTATTGCTAGATCTATTTATTATGCTCCTCGATTATATTAATACTAACTTTATGACTTTACTGTAAGAAATTCTGTATTTAATATTGCAATCACAATAAATAAATTTAAATAAATAAACATAGTCAGGCATCTAGGACCATTTGATTGTAAATTGATGAGAGAGATTATATATTTAAGTTGTATCTGTCAACAGGGCAAATTGGCTTGATTTTAGTCCACTTGCACAAACATTAGACATGGAAAGTATGCCCACATTAAGTCTCAATAAATTTCTCTTACTAATTTGACTTCAGTTGTTATAGGCAAATGCAACAATTTAAATTGTGATTATCACTATATTATTCTTAAAATTTATAACTATGACTTTAGTATAATTTTCTAAGGTACTAAATCCATTTAAAATTGAATAAAATAATCTTCTTTCTGTGTATTATTCTAGAATTTTTTTCTCGTTTAGACTTTACAATAGTCCAGAGACTCATTACAATCATGATCCACACACCGACAATCAAAGAAAAAGGTACTATCAACTGCAAAATACTCTGATGACATGTTACTGATATTGTCAATATCTTGAATGCAAGTAAGACAAAATATAAGCTTATAGTCTCTACAGGCAGTAGTAGAGTATTTCTGCCTCTTATATTTGGTCCGTCGCACCAATCGAATTTATTTGCCTTTAGCTGACTCCCAGAACTTACATCCCTCAAGTTCAAGTAAGCGGGCAATAAAATAAATAATATTGACTGTGCGCATGTGTTGATGAGCAAATAGTCAGTCTGGAGAGAAAAGTACACAATTACAAATATAATTGATTTAAACATTCTTTGTACGATCTCGTTTTGATTACTGAATTTTAATTTAAAATTTTAACAAAAATTAACCAATTGTGACCCAACTGTTTTCAGTGTAGTACTTGAGCTTACCTTCTGCTCGACATCGCTTTATGCATTGGAACTTGGTAATTAAGTCAATTAACAATTTTAGAATTCTAAAGTCCCATTATAAATGTAATCTAAATATTTTTTAATCGAAAACCCAATTGTGATAAAATTGACAGCATACAGCACTGGTCCTATGTAATTAAACAATGTGAGAGTAAGTAATACTTCCTGCTCAAAATTTTATATCATACACTCGGCGCTTCCACTGACAATTTTTATTATTATTAGCTGCCTTAAAAATTCGAAACCTCTTAAAAATTATTTTCTTTGTTACAAAAGCAACACAGACAGATAAATAAAGGGAAGTAACATGCCCAAGTAGAGGCTGTGACTCAATTTATCTTTGGGTTTGGAAGTCATTTAAATTATAATATTTTCCACTGACAGTTTATTTTAATATTTTAAAGAGTTAACTTAATGTTTCAGAAACTGAATTTGCAGTTGCTGTGCACTTAAATCGGATCCATTTTTAATAAAAAACATACCTTTTCGATCAATGTGCATTTTTTCCAGATCGGATACGAAGGAGCAGTTGTTTTAAAATAGCATATTCTGAGTCCGACACATAATAACAGAGAACTAGTACCTCTTTTCTCTTAAGCCCTTTATCATTATGAGGTAGTCGGTATATGATTCAGAAGAAATTGGCCTTATTTAAGAAACTTGGTAATAGCAGAGACCATGCACTGGCTGCTTCAAGTAAAACTTTAAAGGAAAATCTGAGCTGACAGATTAAGTCCATCTGCAGGGCAGAAGTGTTGTTGTGATACTCTTCAGAAACACAAATAACAATATTGTTTTCATTTTAGTCTTTATTCTTATATTAGAATAACTCAATTGGAAAATTTAGGTCTTCTCAAAGCGGTACATATTATTATTAATAATTTTATAACATATTGCATACAATGCTCGAGACCGATCACGAATAATTTGAGGAACCCGAGTACCCAGCCTTCCCTGTGGTGTTTCAACGAGATCTTGAGGGATAGTTCGAATCGGGTTTCAATACACAGCAGCCTGAAAATAAGAAAGCACCAGCAGTCCCATAGCAGGATGCGAGTTCACTATTCAGACTTTGCGAGAAGGTATACGAAACCAAGTATCCCAACCTGTTTAATGAGCAGATCCCAAACGATAAAAACAGCATATAAACTTTTTTCAAGAATTACTTGCCGATTGATCAGTCATTTGTGCAGTAGATGAAGGCCAACATTAACAGCCTAAGCATAGTAAGAGTAGGAGCTAATAAGATATACGTTGGTCAGATAAACAAAAGCAAATGTAATGGGAAATCAATAATTGTCTTCAAAAATGGAAACTTGTTCTAGGGCGAAATGATTGATAACAAAAGACAGGGCAAGGGAGCCTTCGTACAGCCGAATCTGGGGTGGTACATCGGCGATTTCCAAGATGACCACAAGCACGGAGAAGGACTATAGGTATTATATCACAAATCAGCATATAAAGGCCAATTCTTTAATGGCTTAAAGCATGACCGTGGTCTACAAGTGGACGAGTAAGGAAACATTTACGATGGAACCTGGAAGCTCGGAATCATGCATGGCAAGGGAACGCTTAAATCAAAGAAATCAACTTACAATGGCCAGTTTGTTAATTGGCTGAAGCACGGCACAGGGGAATAGCACTTTACCAATGGAGATGTATATCGTGGCGAATATCAAAATGGACGATTTGACGGCATTGGAGGCTATTAGTGGAAAGCTGATGGTGCATTTTATTAAGGAAACTTTAAAAATGGACTTAGGCATGGTAAAGGCAAATGGCAAAAAGAAGAAACCAAATACAATGGAGGCTACAGCTAGGGCCTCAAATAAGGATATGGATAGCTCTACTTTCCTAGTGGCAATTTTTATAAGGGAAATTTTATTCAAGATAAAAAATAAGGCTATGGGTAAATGTTTTGGACCGATGGTAGCTTTTATAAAGGCTAATGGAAAAATGGAACTCAGCATGGGAAGGGTCAAATTTATTTAGCAGGTGGCGACATTGTGAGTGGTATTTTTTAGAATAGCATCTTGGTCCAAGCTATGCCTTCAATATATGAAAAGCAAATGTAAATATCCAATATGAGCATTCAAGACCTATTTGGTAACAAAAAAAGTTTCGAAACTTCAACAAGGCCAAGAACTTTTTCTGAGACGAAAGGATTTCATCAGAGAAAAAGATTAGCTAAAATAGAAGAGGCAGCTGCAAATAGAAGTAATAAGAAGAACGCTGGAAACATAACAGGTAAAATATACTTCAAATCGCCTGAAAAAAGCGACCACAGCGATGGAGGATGTGGTACATGTACTAGGAGACTGGAAAACTTTAGACTTAAACAGCAACATAAACGAGTTTATAATAATTCAATTCGGCAGCACTCAAGGCACGACTAACTCTGATAATTCTTGTTTTTTATTATTAATAATAATGCAAAAAGAGACTTAAAATCCAACTACATCACAGCCAACTGATACTAGTCCATAAGGAGAAAGAGTATCATCAAATATGTACGTGAAGGTACGGGAGCGAGTTGAAAATAAAATCGGCAACGTGTTTAGGCAATTTTCTTTTACAAGCATTACGTTCCACATATTTATAATAAACTGCGTAACATGGTTTGTAACTCAACCTTAATGTAGTCAGTGCATCTTGTGTACTACTCGGGACAGGTCGATAATTGGGACTGTGTTCAGTATATATTCTTCGCCAAATTTCAACCTTCCATTACCTATCAACACCAGTACTGGCGTCTCCTGGCCAGCAGCTTGATGTTTCGGGGCTGGATTCAATTCTACTTTAACAACTTTGCTCTTAATATGCTCGGATACGTAGTTGAAAAGCAGTCTAAAGCTAAATTTGTTATCGTTTTTTATACAAGTATTCTTTGCGGTCATCTACTTAGCTGTTGCTTGAGCAGCCCTAGCCAACTCACAGTGGGGACAAGCTGTGGGACCATTGGTCTTCTGCCTTTAGAAATATGTAGATTCATTAGGCTGCGAAAAACAAACCCAATTCAAGCTCAGAGTAGACGCAACTTTTTAATTTTTAACATACTTTCAAATATTATCCTTAACATACTCGCAGTATTTCATCTAGACGCAGTGGATTGGGTCTCGCATGTGGGTTGTCTTATTTCTGGTCTATTGTTTTTGGCCTACTATGAAATGAAAAATATAGAACTCACTGGAGAATTCATTAATAATTCAAAGAAATTGAAGACAAAGATTATCAAAAATACGGCTATAATAACTCTGGTACTATTCTGCATTTCCATGATTTTAATAGTATCGCTATACCTGCCTGCAAAATAGATTGGAAAAAAATAACTCGCAGAGATGAGTCTACAGTGTCACTTTTAAAATTGATTATATATATTCAAGATATAAAACAATCATGATATTCTTGGCTTTAACTCAATAGATTTTCGATAAAAGTTAAGTAAAAACTGGGGATCATGCTCATAAATTAGATTTGAATCTAAAATTGAGTTCTCTAGCTCCACTTGACCTTTTTAAGTACTTCTGTATTTCCAAACCACTTCATGATATATTGTTTTTATTCCCTTATCAAATTGTACGAAAGTGTTCATGATTTAGCTAGGTTCATCACCGTATAAGAAATGGCCATGAATCTATGTAGCTCTGTATGGATTCATCATCATGCCGGCCTCTTCGCGAAGACTTTTATATTTTTTGCCTTTTTTACTCTTTTCGTACTCCTGAATTAAATCCACCATTTCTGTAAACTTATCAGCTTTTTCCCAAGTGCTCATCGTGATATCGAATCCTTTCCATTTAATAAGGTAATACTTTTAATCATCCCAACATTAATCCGCAATGATCTTCTCAACCACAAAATCATCTTCTTCGTCCCACTCAAAGTCAGGGTCGTTGATTTCCTGCTCAATTTTGTTTTAAATTTTCACTCTTTTTTTCCTGATTATTCTTCTTCTTTTGGGCGTTGCTTACTTTACGATATCATCAATTGGATTGCTCATATAAACAGACAGAAAATTAATAAGATCATTAGTAGTGTTCAATCTTCACCTGCGCTATCATCGTAGTCAGTTATCACTTTTTTTCTTCTCATTTGCTTTACTAGGTGTTTCAGCCTTTGCTTGTCCTGCTCAATATTCTCAAGCACTTGTCGTCTCTATTTAATGCGGTTAATTATTTCGAGCTATTGCCTCACACTATAGAATTCGTCATTGTAAACTGAGTTGACAAACTGTTTTGCTTTCCACGCGACATCATCATATCGGGCATGCTTGACCTTGCCGAAGAAGGGATTGGAGGGCCATCCTTCATTACTCAACCTGTAGTCTTGGTAGTAATCGAACCCCCTGAGTATTCTGCCTCCAAATTACTAGTACTCAGGGTCTATCAGCGGTTAACTTTATGTGCTCTTATGACTCAATATTTTGGGTAGTTTATTTTATTACTATTTCGGCAATTATGTGCTTTTTCTCAATGACCTCGATTTCTTTGCTTTAGTTTGATCTGATAAGCTTCGAGTATGCGTTTCTTTCCCACTCGCATTGCTCACTCTGGAGTGGTACGGGCAGGGAGCTTTTTCAGTTCTGAGCTTGTGCGAATAATTACGATTATTGCTAAAATGCATTAAATTATATACAACCATCTGCCATAAATTGGAAAGAACAAGATAATAAATCAATATAATTCCATAGTAGGGTAGTAACCCGAGCATGGTCCATTCGCAGGCCAAGGTTAGTTATCGATGAACGTGTGGGTTGTGTTTTAGTTGGTCATCCAGTTGACCAAAGTAACGTCAATTGAGTTTTCAGAGTTCATTGGCACTCTGTACTTCGCATTGTAGTATCGAGAAACATGCAGAAATCCATGTGTAGCACATGCAGGAGCCCATGCACCGTTGCCCTCTCGGTTTAGTATCATTTCAAGTACCTGACTTGTATTTTGGTGGTACTGCTATATAAACTACTTTTATCTGTCATTGCAGAATTGTAAAGTAGTGCCATTAATACAGTTGATGTTCAGGATGTTGGGGATCGCCCATGAGTCATAAAGGGACTGAATTGCAAATATAGGAGTCTCAATATACTTTGCCATGTACTCGGCCATCATGCATTTGTGAGTTTGTTTTGGATAGGCTTTCACGCAACCTGCCACAGGAGGATCAATTTATGTATTTGATAATTTGAACAAGTTTAAAAACTGGTTTGAGTAAGAATAAACACCAGTGTCAAAAGTTGGAGAGTCTAAAAATATTCCAGAATCCGGTACAGCATATACTCGCTAAGTTGTGGCTTTATCCTTAATATAATCAGCCCAAAGAAAAGCTGCAAGTCCACCCGCAGATCCCCCAGTGACTATAACAGTTTGAGCCTTTGAGAAAATGCCCAATTTGACTTAAATATCTTGAAGTTGAGCAATTGTAATGTTATTGCCTCTAAAGTACAATTGAGTGTCTTTGTATGCAATAGGGAACGATCTAGTGCCCTGATGACCTGACCCATCACAGTATCTTAGTATTATGCGAGTAGCCTTCCGAAACTGGTTACTTGTATTGTTAGAAAGGATGCCATCTGTATAGGTTACACTTGCTGGGTATGCTTTTGAACTACCATAGTCTGTTTTGCTTCTCTGATAACAATTTTATATAGTTAATGCCAGATCCTGATCTCCACACCATCCTCCACCTTCAAAGTATAGCAAAATTGTGGCAGAATCTTCGCCCTTTTCGTAGTAGTAGGCACCAGGAGATCCATCAAGACAGCGAGCTGTTGGGTCCTGCACCAGAACCCGAGTGAGGCGTGCTTGAGAGTGAGTGCTAGGCAAGATTACAGCAAGTATGCAAATTAGAGCTTTTATCATAATTTATTGCACAATAAAATAGTTATCTCACAGTATCAAAATCGGTTACGGAACTGGCTGCCTGTTGTGAAGAACGCAGCAGGAGGCTTCTCCGACGAGTTTATTATCATAGGGGCACCTGGCAACCTGATGTTAGTCTACGAGGGGAACCTCACTGAACTCTCGCTCGCCTCTGAGGGCTGATAAAATCTATAAGGTTGTGTTGGCTATAGTGCCTTATTTGGCTAATATTATTGAGTCCGATTGAACGAAGATCCTTCCATATATCGAGAGGGCGACCCAGATATAGGAATCGACTGATTCATACTAGAAGTGAAATTACTTTGCCTTCCTATCATAGTGGACAAACCTTCGTTGCCGAAAGATGAAGGACGTTGTTGAGATAAATTAGTAGTATGAATGCTGTTCATCATTCCTGAATTTTCAACTTTACCGAAGTTCATGTTTATAAGTGGAGCATTCAACCCAGAGCTTCCAATATATCCAGTGTTGGAACTGTACTGTTGATTGGTCACATATATTTGGGAAGTTGGTGGAGCTGGTCTGAAATTGCTGAGTGGTATGGAAGAGTATGTATTTTGACCACCCATCAAGTTGGATACAGAGTTGTTAGCAAACTGGCTATCTTCCATTAACCCATTCGCAATGCTTCTCTCCCCGAAGTATGTGGGGTTGTTCACTCCCAAATCTAATCTTCGCATTTATGATTATCCTATTTTTTGTTTGTTTATTTCCTCATTAATGCTAAGAGCTTGGCTGCCGGGCATCACTAACAATTCTGTGTTGATACGCTTGATGAAAGTACTTTTTGATCTTTATTACTCTTCATGGAAGGTTCGGTGAGCCACTTAAAGTTACTTGATTATACTCAATATTTTTTGTACGTCAATGTCATGTTCTTTCAAATTATCGATCTGCTTTATTACATTCATTTCTCTCTCATGCTATTATTTAAAGTTTTGCTATAACTCATACACTCTCTGCCGAAGAGCGTCAACTTATGCGAAGGTGAGCACCATGATTGCCAGATATTCGTCAATAGTTCTTTTCGTATCGAAATCAGCGATGAGTCTCTGCTTCAATTGATTCAAATCTATTTCTAAACTTTTGTTAGTTTCCTCAAGATCGTTCAAGTATGAGTTATCCAGGTAGTTAGACCGAGGTGATTGTGGTTTTTATGAAGCTTGATCTGATATCTTGGATTGAAGTATACCACTAAGTCTTTCAATCTCCATCCTTAGCAAGTGTTCTTTCTTAATACATTAATCGTGATTTTCTGTGCTCTGACTTCGACTTTGGATCATGTTCTGTAGCGCAATAATTTAGTTTTGTAGTCTCTTCCTTTATAAACTGTCTTGCTCGCCTTGACTAGATGGCATTCTGGTGCTCTCGTACATCTTTTGCAATTAATCCTCTCGTTGAGACAATAACTATTTGTAATACTTTGCGTCCTCCTCGAGCTGGCTGATTAAACTATTCTTTCTCTGGAGCTCTTACTAGAGAATCTTGATGTGAGATTCCAATGAACGCATAGTAGCTGTGTGACTGTCGATCTATTTGTTTGTCTGCGAATTATTTGAAGTTCTAAGTCTACTTATTTATGCATTAAGATCGAAAATTATCTGCTGCTGATCTCGCATATTTTATTCGTTCTATGCATACAGCTATTTGATCTTCAGCTTATATCGTTAATCCATCTGTTTTATTCTTTCCTCAAATTATTTCTCCAGTTAATTATAATCAGGTCCAGTACTCTTGGAAGGAGAGGGTAGTGCTGCAACAGGAGTTGTTTTTGAATTTTCGAGTTATTTCACTCTCCTAACTTCAAGTTCATATTTTTTCTTGGCTTCATCCCTCTCTAATTGAGCATCGCTGATTTATCGATCTTTATTTCGAATTTGTTGCTTTAACATGTCAAACTCTTTCCACAGTTTCTCAAGCTCTCCCTCGAGCCTTGAGCATTAGTTTTTAAGATTTATCAACTGCCTCTCAGTAGTTTAAAGTTGACGAGACTTTTCATCAAGCGCAGCTTTAAGCTATTGATTTTATTTTGTCAACTAAGCCTTTTCTTTGATCATTTTATTTGACTTTTACTATTTAATCTCTAAAATTTTTAGCTTTTCTGTCAATTATATCTCCAGTCTCTTATACTTGCGCTCCAGATCATGGAACTACTATTTAAAGCTAGGCTCGAATTTAGGTGGACTAATTTCAATGCTGGGTGGGGGCGGAGTTATCGAGACAAGTTTTCTTTCCATTTCTTCAAGTCGGTGGGAGAGTGCGATTAATCTATTTTATTCTTCCGATACAATTCTTTACCTCTATTCTACTTTTTTGATTCTGTCTTTAAAGTCTCTATTTTTAATTTAGAATTCAGATTCTCGTCTGCTAACCTCCATATCTCTTCTTTAAATGTCTCGAAGCTTTGACTCAATTTCTCGATGAGCTCGTTCTAATTATAATTAATTTTATTTTATTTTTCGCAACTTTTACTATATTTATTTGTTGTTAGCTGGATCTACTGACATCTTGGCATTTCTTATTTACAAAGTGTATTGTTCTTGTAGGCTAGTCAACTTAAGTCTCAATTCGTGTACCTGTTTATCCTTAGAACCCAACTATCTTTCATACTCACTCATTTTATTACAAACTAAATCAAACTAATCTTTTAGTCTAGCAATATAGGCTTATGTTTATTTTATTTTGTTCATTAACCCCTCAGATTATTGAGTCATAGATCGATAGCTTACTTTTATTCGATCTAATTATACTCTTAGTATTTTATTCTCCTACTAAAGATTTGTAGCATCTTTGAACTTTTGAGGACTTTCATCCTTTTCGCTTACTCTCTCAATCTGCCTGTCTTTGATTTATAACTATTTCGTTTTCACTTTCAGTTCTGCCTCCAGTTCATATATCCTGTTCTCCATTTCTCTAATTGTTCGATTCGCCATGTCTTTTATTTTGTTTAATTCGTCTTAGTTGGATGCTGTTACTGGCAGTTATTGTGATCTTCTCCGCAAATTTTGTAGCTCTTTATTCAGGAATTAATTTTATCTGGTTAAAGTCTAGAGTCTTCTATCAGAATCATCCTTGTTGTTAATTGGACTTTGAGAATTTTGCTGGCTTACTTGACTTTTGGACATTGCCACAACATTTTTCTCTAAAATTGACAGCTTTGCGACCAGTTCGCCAAATTCCTCAGAATGCTTAATTGAGGACAACTGTTTGTTCGATTCTGCTTGTTCCAGCCTCAGCTGATCTATTTCGATTTCAAGTCTATTAATCCGATGCTTATAGTTGTCGACGTTTCGATCGTGTTCGAACTACATCCTGTCTAATTGAAGTTTCAACTTGCTTATGCTCTCTTACAGTTCTAAAATCTGCCTAGTTTTTTAAGATATTATCTTCTTATAGTGGTCCTATGGAATGCTATTCGACGATACTTTCTGCTCTTCATCGATAGTCCTCGTAGTCAGCCTTGTGCTTAGTTATTTATTTTTTGCTTTTAAGTTATTCAACTCAATCTCATATTACCTAATCAATGCCACTTTACCTTTAAACTCGAGCTCTAAATTCTCTAATTTTTTGCTTAGATCTCTGTTCTCTTGCTTTTTGGCGTTGGCTTCGTTGTAGATACTCAATATTTTGCTTTCGTACAAAGTTATTACAGATTTATAATGAGATTAAACACTTGATGGTCCCTGGCTGTCTTTGATGTATTTCTCAAGCTCGTCTGTCAGTTTAATCACCAGTTTTTAATATCCTGCAATTTTTCCTTTGTACGCATTTATCATAGAATAATGCTTATTGACTATCTGCTTATTCTCGCTGATTAATAGTTGATATTTTTATTTGTACTGTCCATAACGTTTGTTCAAATGCTCGTTCTGTTCGGCAACAGCCTGCAGTTTGTTATCCAGTTCAATCACGTAGGCTTTCATAGCGATTAACTGATGGACATTAGCGTTGTTTACGAGATACTGGAGATTCTCTTCTTATAGTAAAATTTGAATTCTTCGTTCGAACTCTTGTATACGTTAAATATGATGGGGCTTTTCCCTATTTCTGGTTACCATCTCCATTGCTTCATAGACGATAACCCTCCCTTCAAGAATTCGCTTTTCCTACTACAGTTCTTGGAATTTATATCTTTACCATTGTTTTTCCTTAAGTTGAGTCCCTAGCTATTTGCTTCTCGACTCTATTTATTTTATGTATTGTCTTAGTGTTTCAAGTTCATGCTCACTAGAAAGAAGTTTCATCTGCATTTATGCTTTTTATTTGTTAGTGCTTTCCCTTTCGAAGTATTTATCTCTCTTTAATTCCTCAATCTCATATCTCATGGGCTATAGTTGCGAGTGTAGAGACTTTAAAGTTTAAAGTAAGTGCATCTATGCTTCATTCTTGTTTATTCCTGATGCCATTTCTAATTTCTCCAGCTTCAACTTCTATAATTCGTTTGTAAGTGCGGCATTAGCTTTTCTTAGTTCTAATGTTTACATTTGCTGTCTTTTAGTTTGAGTAGCCAAGCTTTCATTTTCAACTTTGGCCTCATTTTTATTTTGAGAAGTCAATCTCTCGATAACAGCATTTAAATCATTGGTTTTCTTGTTCAATCCATCTACTTATCTTTGTAAATTTGACTTCTCAACTTCGAGAGAGTCATTATATTTACGGCTTTGTGTATTTTGAACATTTAATTCAATAATTTTGGCATTTAACTACTAAATCTTTTGGGAAAGTTTCTGCTCAGTCAGCTTATGCTCAGGATTATCTTGATTTTGAGTTAGAGGGTGAGTTTGGAGTAAAAGTTTTTCATTTTATTTTTTCAACGCGGTCACTTCAGTCTTCAATGCTTCAGCTTCCCATTGGCTTCTTTCTAATTGCGAATAACTGCGCTGTAGTTGTTATTTTTCCCTTAGTATATTTTGACTTTCAACATACAAGTCATTCTTTTAAATTATCATCGCTTCGATCCTTTTCTCATAGTTAGCTCTAAGCTCTTTTTGAGTGTTCTAAATTTGATCCTTAGCTCCGGCTTTAAGATTGTCGAGCTCTTGCTTCAAATTTTGATTCGCATGGATTATACTTGACATTTCCTTCAAGCATTTTTGATACTTTTCATCAAGTGATTTTGCCACCGCATTTAGTCTATTAATTTCCTGTCTCATGTTCGTATTATCATTCTGCAAGCCCTGCACGAACCTTTGGTCGATCTGCATAAATAAAAATTATTCTGAATTTAATTCAAGAACAAGCGCTATAAATAGGTAAAGCATAATCAGACAGTTCATTCATTTGCGAATGTCAAACCACCCAATATTTTAAAAGTAGTTTTATCCTCTTCAGAGTCGTTTTCTACAGCATGCACCTCGATCTGGTAAATGATCTCACAGCCTCGGCAGTTGAACTCTGTGTACTGACTAGACTGATCGAGCTCAATATACTTACCAGTAACTGAGTGCTTCAGTTTTATTTAGTCTCCAAACTTCAAGATCTCGCCTCTTTCTTTGTGAGGACACTTGATTTTCCAATTAATTGCACTATCAGCTCGATCGTCAGGCATACCGTGTACCATGGGTAATAATTCTGTTGTAAGTCCAAAACTAGTTTCATCCACTCTGAGATTATACCCAATGATGGAGCTCTTTATTCGGATAACATCTTCACATCTGACAGGCTCACTGTAGGTCTTAGTGGCATATGGGAACTATTCTAGAATCTGCCAATAGTTGCCAAGATCATCATGAGTGTATCCTGTAACTGAAAAGATGCCTCCTCTACCAAATCTGACTTCATGTGAATGTATCCTATGCTTTTATTATTATATACCATTTTCCTGAGCTTGGCTGTTGCAACTTGATCAAACTGCCATACGTAATAGTTGAACTCACTGAAATAAACGCAAAAGTACAAGATGTGGGTTGCACAAGCACCATGCCAACCAGACTAATTAAGATTATTGACTGTGCTACTATTTATCTCATTCTTTTTAATATTGATTATTATTGTCAAGTACTTAAGATAATAATGCTATGTTTAAATAACAAAACATTTAATATCACATAGAAATAGTTGATTCTCCATTCTCTACTTTACCTTGCACTCCAGGAATAATCGATGACTCCTGAATGCTAAAAATATCTGTCTGCTTTTTTTTAATAAAGTTGTTCACCAAAGAAACTGAGCTCATAAACTCAGGCTTTGAGTTCTCCAAGAGTAAACTTGGGAGCAGCCCTCCCTTCGAAGTGCTAGTTAGAGTAGAGAGCTGATATATCTTCTAAGGGATCAGATTACTTTACTGCAAGAAAGCAATGAGATCTTTGATGAAATCACCACTTTCATCACTTCGCTATTTAATCACCCTGATTGCAGCATCTAACTGCTGCTATTCTTGCAGGTACTGGGCAGGTGGACTCTTGCTTACATTCAAACTAAGTTGTTGAAGATAAGCCTTTATCTAATTCCTAAGCGACATAATTTCTGATTCTAGCCAAACTCTGGACTGAATGTCAGCTTTTTATTTATCTTCTTAGAATATTAATGAGGTCTTGTTCAGGCTGCTGGAAGTGGAGACCTGTCCTTCTTTTAGTTTCCCTCGTAACACCTACTTGCTGATTCGCAACTGGTTTTTTCTCATCTTCAGCTGATTGACTAATATTATTGAGTATATCTCAGAGTTACCTTTGAACAGTTGTTTAATTTTCAGGATTTGTTCAATTTATATTTTCTTTGTCAGCCCTTCAATATTGCTGATTTTAATTTGTGCAGCAATCGACGGTTTGGTGTCGAATTACTTATCTTTCTCTGCACGGTGCACGAATGCAAGCCACTTGGCTACATAGATGTCAGCATCAAGGTTTAGTTCAGGAAAAGCTTTGCTCACCTTCAGAATCACTTAATTTTTCCAAATTTAAGTCATGCAGAACAAGTCGAGAAGGGCGGCTTTAACTTACCTCCGTGCGCTGAAAGATTAAATGAATTTTTATATGGATGGCAACTTTTCATATCTGCCTTGCGTATTGGAAGCTATTAATTCGTAGAGCTCAATTGTGTTCATTAATTTAGGAATTACTCTACTAATCTCATTAAATATTTCTTATGTGACGGACTACGTCATCAAAGTGGCACCTTGAATATTTTGACTTAGTTAATTAGTTTGTATGCTCTTCGGTCCTGATGCAAATATTGAGTTCACGTTGTTTGATTGATTTCTATTTAAATTGATAGTGTCCTGGGTGCTATTATTTAGGTCTTGTTTTTTTAAATCCAGGTAGTTTCGTGGTTGAGTATAGGCTAGACTATTATAATTAAGAGCTCTTGATTTTATTTTTCGTTCCTCTAATAATCCTAACATAGATAAAAGGTAGGCTTTTACCTCTTTGATTCTCTGAGGCGATTTTCTTATTTAAGTTATAGATAAATTTTTGATGCTATCAAAGCACATTTTGAAAAGTTATATAGATAGATTTGAAAAAGGTGAAAGATTTTGAATATTTTTTTACCCTAACTATCTATAAACTGGTACTAATTCATTACTATCCAGGGTAGAAACCAAAAAATGTCGCCATAATGCTTGTTATATTTATTCAGTGATTGAAATAGTAATCAATTGAACCTATTTTCTTTTAGGCAGGAACCACCTTGCAAATAAATTATGGGTGGACTCACTTATTATATTTTGATATTTTAATCTGCTTAATAGCCGAATTTTAAATTTTTGCTATTCTTTTGAAACTTCTTTCATTTCATTACTAATTTTAACTGCGTACTTTTTTGATGCTTGACTAGTATCAGACAGTTTTTACTGTATTATTTTTAACAAAATTTGATATAAAGATCGAGAGAATCTAACATTACCAGCAAGTTTAATAATTTCGGCAATAGAAAAATTGGCATAGAACTCATATTGCTCAGATCTCTAACCGTTTTCAACACCTATTCTTTGAAGGTCATTTATCGTATTCAGTGTAGCAACAATGTATTCATATAGCTCGCTTCTACGCAGAACTGTTACTTCTGTCTTCGAGAAAATAAGCCATGTTCTGTCATCGACTGTTGGGAGTAGTGGTTTTTTCATCACATTTTCCATAATAAAACCAGGATACTTCTCTAGCTTAACAAATTGAATTTAACTCTGGTCGAAATAGAAACATAGTCCGTTGTTAAGCATATTAAGGTTATTACTTCCAAATGAGCTGATTATAAAGTTTTATTTATCAGCAAAGGGCTCGAACTATTCTGTATCCTGATCTGCTTTTACGTTTTTGTAATTTATTGCACTCATTGGATTCAAAATTACTGAATTTGAGGAGCTCTTCTTGTTTCTTTCAAAAATCTCATTAGGTAGCACTGAAGGAGTATCTTCAAAGCTAAACGTGGCAGAGTTTGAACTCTGATTAGCTCTATCAAAATCATCCCTTATAGTGAGAAAAATACCGTAGTTAGTAACAACTGATAATCGTGTGTTATCATTGTTTTCTCCCTTAATGTAAATGTTGCTGATGGTATTTGATGTATTATAACTGGCTGGTGTATTCTGAAGTCGCTTACTCACTTTCTAGTTGGCAGAGTAGCACTCTCTTACTTTAGTTTCTATTTAGTTGTTTTTGATAACACCAGCGAACTTTATAGTTCCACTGTTCAAATCTGTAATGTTGTATACATGAATTTATTTTTCAATACCAGAGGATTGCTCGGAAGATTTTAATTTACCCGATAAAAATTTAAGTAGAGACTGACCCATTTTGTGAAACAGAGAACCATGATTTTATTTCTTAATTAGTACATAAATTTTATTACCGTTAGTAGGCAAAATCTTTTCTGTAAAAACGCGACTCTATTTGGCATTGATTTTTAAAGAAGGCCAGATTGACTTGGAACTTAGGAGAGGCGGTCTTGCATTTGATTTAGATATTTTAGACGTTCCATAGGTACCAACACTATTAAACGAAATCCTTGTGAGATAGCCTTGGTCACCAGTGTAGTAGATTTAGTTATTTGCTGTTATGAGGACAGTTTGTAGAATTTACCCAAACTACACCTTGAACCGAATATCCATCGACTTAAGCTCAAGAGTTCTCATATCGATAGTGTACATATCGATGATGTGCTCAAAACCTATCGCTATTATTTCATGATGCTAGGCCATGTTTACGAAAGAGCAGGAGTTAGGGTCAAGATGGCCCACATCAATTGCACGCAAGCTACTTTAAAATTAGAATTTTCTATGTTGACTAATAGTGGTCGGATTTTCAATTGATTAATAGCGCCAAAGATACAACTAGTTTTCAGTGATGAGCCAATACACTCCGAATTTCGATCCCACCAATCTACTTTTGACTTGTGTGACTGGGAGACCAAGCTTCTACTTAACTTCGGCGGGGTATGCCAGATCCCAACACTTCAAGGGCGTTATTATACGCTCTTCAGCACCCAATTTTGGGCTTGTGTTTGCATTATGCTTTGTTAGCAGGGCAGGAATATACAGATCGGATGTTTTTGTACTCTGCAAGTATAGCTGCTGATCCTTTTCGATGTCTGATTATAAAAAGCGAGAAGTGGAGCTATTCTCCAAGTAAAGGTCTGTTAGCCTTGCTCGTTTGAGTGTGGGCCTAAACATTATCATTATCAACTTATTATTAATACGAGTGCTCATAATTAACATAGCCAGTTCAAGTATTTTCATCATTTTTTTACTACATTCTACAGCAACAAAATTTGTCGATTACGACTTGATGAAAACTCATAAAAAGTGTATGTAATTACATTAGAATAAATAAAGAATTTAAAGGCAGCGACTCCCAAGTATAAGTAATTAGGTATTATTGCTCAATATTGATATATTTTAACTGAGCTGGATGGACGTCGGAAATAGCAAACAATAAGTAAAGTCAGTTCTATGCGCGAACTGCAACAAGTTTTGGGGTACAGAAGCTCACGAGTGGCTCTGCTCTAAGTGTTACGGGTACGATTGACATTACGCAGAGCCAAGAACAAGCAGGATGCTAAGCCACTTCCCACACAATAGAAGAAGCAAGAGACTAAACAGTCTGCCTTATAATAGAAATCGATGCCCACCAAAGGAGTGCAGTAGAACAAATCCAAGTGCTTCTCATGCAATAAAAAGGTAGGCCTGCTCGGCATTGAGTGCAAGTGCGGCTATGTATACTGCAACTCGCACCGATTGCCTGAATAACACGAGTGCTCTATCAACTATGAGCAGAAAGGTAAAGAAAAACTCAAGAAGGAAAATGTTAAGATCGAGCACAGGAAGCTTAGCGGCTTTTAAGAGTTCCAATGATTCAGCTGTAAATATGGACTTATTAATTATATTTATTGATGAACCCAGAAATTTCTCCCTGGATGCTTATAGCCGACAAACAGCGCCAGAGTGACCTCAGGAGATAGCAAGAAGAGAGAGACTATAAGCATTATCTGCAGAAGCAGTATCAAAAGGAACTTGAGGATCAGATAAACTTGCATAAGGAACTGAAGATGAAGGAAAAACAAAGGGAAAAAGACTGGGAGAGAAATCTAATTAATTCAAGCATTGAGAATCAACAGCGAATTATTGAAATGGAGAAAATGAAGGCTCAAGCTTTCAATTAAAAGCAAAGCAGACTTGACTTTGAGAACTAGTATTTTAAAGCCGCTCGTAAGTAAAGATCTGAGTTCCTAGAGGAGCAGAGTAAAACTATATAAAACGATATGCACAGACAAGCTGAATAAAAACAGAGAAGATAGCAGCAGTAAGCAGAAAGAAAGAAAAAATTAATATTATAAAATTTAAAAGAAAGTATGAATACAAAACAAATTCGGTAGAAAATGACCAAGCTAGAGGAAGATGAGTTTTAAAATCATAAAATTCAATAGAACTAAGTGCGAGCACAGCGTCAAGATCAATATCGATAAGATTACTTACGTAAGCTAAAATAAAAGGCTATGACAATAGACTATGGATCGCACGAAGCTTTCAATAAGAATCATCAGAAAACCTTACTGCAGAAGAAGAAGGAAGAGTGGGAGAATGAGAAAGAGTTTATAAGAAGAGCCCAGCAACTTGACACTTACGAAAATGAATACAAAAGAATGAAAGTGGGTATGTAGAAATAATTCGGCCTAGAACTTCAAAAGCAAATCATAGATAGGGAGCAGAACAAGCGAAACTCTTCCAAAAGAGAGCTCTAACATGACCAATAAGCTATACACCGCTATCAAAGCTATAGTAAATCCTTAGACATTTCTAAAAAAGAAGCCGAGGACAGAAACAAGAAAGATCTTCTAGAATATTTACAAAGACAAGCGGATGATAGAAAGAGAGTAGCCAAGGAACAACCTTACTTTATGCGCGATAGGTAACTAGAGCTTAACTATGATTTGTTGCAACACTCAAAGGGGATTGTCCCTGGTGATACTTATGATCTTGATTATTCAAGAAAAAAGCAACTCTAAACGGTAGCCAAATCAATTGCTTATTCGCCATCGCGAGTCGACAAAAATTTTCTCGCGGAAAGAGGCAAGACAATTTTAAGCTGATACTTTCTAATAATTACTTTTAATTTTAATTGCATATTGATTTAAAAGGAAAAAGTGGTCATGGGGGGGCTCGAACCCTCGACCGTTGCGTTATTAGCACAACGCTCTAACCAACTGAGCTACACGACCTCGCTTGACAAACTGCACATTTAAAAGATAAGAGTTTAGAGCAGACACTGAAAATTAAATAGGGAATCAGCTTCTTTTCTTTTCACGAGCTTTGCGACAATCACGACAATACCACCTGTCTTTTAATCCCTGATTGTTCTATTCCAAACACTCTGTATGAAACCATTAAATTTCACACCCTTTGTTTTCGCATTGAACCATCAGTCCATATGACGGCCTTTTACAGTAACAGTACGAGGGCTCAAAACTATTGAATTATTCTACATAATGGTAAAAGTACAGTGATCTTTCTTGTGTCGTCTATTTTTACTTTACTTATGCTCATTATTCATTAGTTCTGGCATGAATTTGGTTAGATCTCGCTCCAGTTCCTCTGTAGGCTCATCTATTATGTTGTATAGGCGTTCTACTAGTTCCTTCTTTTGCTTCGTTAACTTTAGCATTCGCTTATGGATTGTGTTGATTGTCTTCAATAGTTCCTCGATTTCAGTTTTTTGTCTGTCGCTCTTATTACGCTAGTAGTCTGTAATTTTTTAGATCGCATTTTCTCTCTTGGCCTAAATCTCTATGTGCATTTTTAAAACTCTCTTATCGAGTTCGCGGACGGTGTGTAATATTTGGCGAGTCTCGTGTGGAGCCTCATTCAATTTGTTGATGTACTCGTCAGCTGGTTTTATGCTCATTCTATAACAAATAAACTTATAAAGCTTGCTGAGCTAATTTTAAATAACAAACAGATTCAAATGATTTATAGGCACATGATACGAGTACAATATTTAAAAGATGGTCACCCGATCAGGGGGTAAGTAAAAGGGATATAGTCGTAAAATAGCTTCGCCTCGGGGCCAGTGATACCACATTTCTCAAGACTGAACTCATGCGGCAGTGCTTCGTTTACATCGTACTTGTCTTTGCAGATTATTATGTCACTTATGGACTCCTGATGGTGCCGGCTGATAGCCTTTGCCACTCGCGAAATGGGGGCCGAAATCATCATTGTAATTTTGAGGGTCATTGCATCATTTGGGATCTCCATCTCCTGGTGCTTGATCGTAAGCTCGACTTTGGGAGTCACTACATCGGGATCCTCGTAGATCGGGATCTGATAAACCGGTGGGTCATACTCCTTCTTCTTCTTCTTCTTTGACTTCTTCTTTTTCTTCGGCGCCATCGGCCGGTTGCTGTATAAATATATATTATAAGTTAGTTTCATTTTCTGGACCCCGACGCCCAACATATCTCACACAGCCTCATCTAAATCAAAATTAGCTTCAGTTTAAAACGATGCTGCAATGAGAGAAAATAAACTATTAGAAATCTGGTATTGTGAAAATTTGCCAATCAAAATAAACTTAATAGAGCAAACAATTAATATTATTGTTAAAATTCTTAGTTGAATTTTAATGTATGGCTAACACGACACAAAGAATTTGTTGATAAAATATGCGTCAATTTGAGTTTTGGTTTAGTTTAATAGAAGAAGTAAAAATTTAAATCCTGAAATAATGTAAGTCTTTATAATAATTACTTAAGTATGAGCGGTGTAACCCGAACTGAGGAAGTGAACAACAGTTAGCTTGAGAAGTCAAAGGTTATCACAAGCTCAGATTACACATAACCCAACCAGATATTCAACGCATAGCTCACCATCAGCCAAGCGAGTGCGATCACTAAATTGCTGCCATTGGGATATAGTTTGCATATTGACCGGGCAATCAAAACCAAAAGAGTGGTAAAAAAGAAGTTCACAATGGATGCTAAAAACTATAAAAATAGCAACGAAGCATCCGAGGACGTACCGCAAAACGAAATGGTTGAAGAAGTCAGCTATGGCGCAATCCAGACAATGAATTACGATGATGTAATGAGGAAGTGTCAGAAAATATTAAATTTATTACGTAAGAATAAGCACTCATGGGCCTTCAAATAACCAGTTGATCCGGTGGCTATGGGTATACCTCATTATCGCGATATTATCTCAGAGCCAATGGATTTGAGAACTGTGGGATAAAATTTACAATCGCATAAATATTCGACAATATCACAATTTTATGCAGACATTCAGTTAATAATAAAAAACAGCTATGCTTTTAACAAAAACAACTTAGACTTCTGTGCAATCACATCCGAGTTTGAGAAGTATTTTGAGAAGCTAAAGTCAGAGCCTATGACTCCGATGAAACCCGATATATCCATGATTAAAAAATCATCCACTAAAAATACTACTTTTCATAAAAAATAAAGCGAAACTAATTCATCTGATCTTGCTCAAAGGAAGGAATTGGCAATGAAATTAAAGTACTTGCCCAGAGAATAACTAACACAATTAGTACATCGGATCAATGACTCAAGTGAGCAAAACATGGAGTTGAATTTGTAAATTTTAAGCATTAACAAAATCAGAATTCTACAGGAGTACATCGCCAAAAGATAGAATGCCGCAAAACAAAGAGAAGAGATTAAAAAAACAGTAGAAGTTGAGTCTTCTTTCCAAAGTGACTCGGACAGTTGATATTTGTTTTCGATTTTGCTTTCAAATATATTCAATATCATTATTGCTTTTCCCGCTTGTGAATATCTTTCTATTATTACATTTTCTTTGTTTAAATCTAAAAGTTTTACTGATTATATTATTAATTATCATCTTTTTATCTGTTATCGATATCTCCTGACTTTTTTATTATTTAAATTTATTATTAGTTCAGCTAGTTTTCATGACCATCTGTTCCCTTAACATGATTATTTTTCTTTCTTCTTGACTTTTGAACTGTTTTATTTTTTCTAGATCTTTCCCTTTCAAATTTCGCAAAATCTAATGTCTATCTAAAACTGTTATCGTTATTTTTATCTAGAATCAGTGCTTGAAAATTGAAAGAATGTTGTGTGGCTCTACTAATCTTTCTCTTTTGCTTTTCAAAATTACTATAATGTTCATCCCATTCAATGGTATTGCCGACTCTAGGTTGTACGAACCCTATTTTTTATACAATTCTCTTATTTTACTTGCGAAGCTATTTGCGTTTTTATACTAGTTTAAATTCGCTATGTAAGGCCAACATTTTCTTATTTTTGTCTTATTCTTTAGCCCGATCGGACATCAGTTATATCGTACCTTTTGTTGCCCGAATACCCATCAATACTTTTAATAATCTCTAGTTTTATTGATCCCTAAGTTTTGTTATTTGCTTTTCCAATTTTGAGCTTTGGTTAAGGCTTACGCTCATTTTCGTGGGAGATTATTCATGAATATGCATAGATTTACGAGGCTGAAGAATCTGCCTATAATGATTTTTTTGATTTTCTAAGTCAAGAAGCATTCCGCCTCGGCTATAGCGTGCAAAATTACGATTCATTAATTATATTTTATAACCTCATTATTACTAAAGCCAGGCTTGAATTACCTCAACTTCATTATATTTTAGTATCTTAGCAATGAGCCAGATCACGGCCAGCAGAATGTAATTTGACTCTTACTCAGGAACATGCAGCTGTACAAGCAAAAGATAGCCGCTGCCAAGAAAGGCCATGAACTGCTGAAGCGAAAAGCAGATGCCCTCAAGAAAAAATTCAAATAAGTCATGAAAGCTTTGCTGGAAAGCAAGCAGAACATGGGCAAATAGTGCAAACAAGCCTTCTTCCTCATCGCTGAGGCCAAGTACGCTGCTGGAGAGTTTCAGTAGTTCTTTTTTTACTCAGGGGCAAAGTTATCGAAGCTGTAAAGAAGGCCTCTGTAAAACTGGACAAGTCAGAAGAAAACATCGCTGGTGTTTTAATCCCTAGTCTGACAGTACGCGATAATAAAGATGCCGACTAAAACGATAATGGTATGAGTCAAATCGGTTTGGATCGAGGAGGTGTTGCAATTCAGAGATGCAGATAAAAGTTTAAAGAAATCCTAGTCATGCTTGTCGAAATCGCTTCAATGCAGGTATATTTGTATTAATACACTTAGGCTTCATTTTTAACCCTAGATGAGAAAATCAAAGTCACTAACAGGCGTGTCAATGCTTTAGAGCACGTCGTGATCCCAAAATTCATAGACATATACAGATATATTGACCAGGAACTAGACTAACAGGCTCGTGAAGACTTTTTTAGGTTAAAGAAAGTTTTGGATAATAAAAAAAAGCACAACGAAGAAGAAGAGTCTATCAAGGAAAAGGAGATGGGAGCAGTCCACGAGCACGAGCAATCACAGAATTTATTGGACGATATCGATGATGATATAATCTTTGGTGCTTGAACATACCACTCATCAAGTCTATTATAAAAATATATAAATGGCTACTCAGAGAAGCAAGTTCCTTCAGTGGATCTAGTATCGAGTACGACTGATTCTTCAAGACGGTCGGGCAATGGTAGGCACCTTCTTAGCCTTCGATAAGCACATGAATATTGTTTTGGCCGATGCCGACGAATACAGAATAGTCAAATCTAAAAAAACAGGAGTCTCCAAGCAAATTAAAAGAACTCTCGGATTACTGATTGTAAGAGGTGAAAACATAGTCTCTCTAACAGCGGAGGCTCCTCCATCTCAAACCCATAAGCGAACAGACGTAGATACGGCGAATAAGCCTGGTAAAGCCACATCAATAGCGAGACCAAGTAATGTGCCAAGTCAGCCCCCAAGCATGAAGCCTCCTGAACAGCCTAGTCTTGTCCCACCAACGGGACCTCTGCCAAAACTGCAGGCTCCTAACATCGCTATAAATTTGAAGCCTCCTACAATGCCTCCTCAATGAATATCATCATCATATTGTTATGTCTGTTAATCATTTTAATATTTCTAATCATTTTGATAAGCGAACAATTGATGTTAAATTTGAGTAATAAAGAGACATCATCATGCATTATAATTTAGTTAGTGCTTGCAATAATATTATTGGGAATGTAGACAGACAAGCAAAAGTTCAACAAAGATTATATCGACTGCATCATGAAGAATCAAAGCTACATGTACCTGTATTGCTTATTCAGAGGCTCCACCAAGAGTTGCAATCTGGCTCTATCATCCTAAAGATATAACAAACTCTTAGTCCCAAGCTCAGGTCAATTTGCTTCCCTTAAGTATTAGTTTGTTAGCATTGGGAAGATTAACAAAGTATTTTCTCCTTCATGGGCAAGCGAGGATAAAAGCAAAGACAGTAATTAAAAAGAGTATGAAAGTGTAAAGAATCATGAACTTATCGATATTTTCTTACGCAAAAACGAATAAATTGCAGCCACTCTGATGAAATAAAAGAAATCAGTTTCAGACCTTGTCTATAATATAGGAAAATAAAGCAAATTTGGCAGATATTTGGATGAGCAAAATCAAAAAAATCGAATAGAAACAAAGGTTACAATCAGTGATAAGATGGGATCACTTCCTAAAATAAATAGTAAGTAAATTACTAATTTGAACAATAAGTAATAATAAAAATATGAAATAATCGCTGTTTAGGATAAAAGACTTCAAAAATAAACTAAAAAGGAGAGCAAAGTACAAAGTTCGACCATTGAACCCTCTTATTCAGATGTAACAAACATAAATATTAAAAGATTTCTTAAGCTTAAACAACACGTATACGAATTCGAATAAGCCAATGGAGTCGAACAACTTGCTCTTAAAAAGAAAAAAGCGCAAAGTCATAAAAAAAGACTAGCTAAAAAACAAAGATAATAGTTAAGAAACTCATTATAAGCTTACCTGGAAACTAAAATGATACCTAAATAGTAAAAATTTTCCTCTTTGAGAGCTAGTCTAAAAAACTGCGAAGAAAATATTGAATAAGTTAACTAAAAGTAACCGACTAAAAAAATTTAATCAACCCCAATCAAAACTAATTAGGAAAAAGATTGTTTGTAATAAAAATTAGAGCTAGTAAGTAAAATAAATAATCGATCCTTACCAAGAAGCCATAAGAAAATCGGAACTAACACAAAGTTCTCTAAAAAGAACTTATTGGCTCAAGATCCCTAAGCAACAATTTATGAACAGAAAATAAAAAACTACAGAGAATTTATTTTTTTGGTAAACATGGTCCATAATGTTTACACTCCTGTTATAATTGCAGATCAATTAATTAAAAATGAGAGCAAATACAAATATTTTGTAGGCAAGGGAAACAACCGGCAGCTCGTCAAAGCACTTTTAAAGCGAAGATTTTGGTGGGCATAAACCGATGACATTAACGAAGCTCAATTTGTTTGGACTCAGCTTAAAGTTAATAGCTACTTTGAAAAGCAAAAGATTGGCGATATTTGTTTAAAATAAGTTCAATAAAGTGAGGCTGATGGCAATCAAGACTATAAGAAAATTAAAGTAAAAATGAGTCCGCCTAAGAAAAATAATAACTTATACAAGCCACCTTTGCCTGAAGATTCTAATTTAAAAATTATGACTGCGGATCAGCACAAACGATACAAATAATATGAAAAACAAATTATATCAGGTTTTTTGAATAGTGAAAGGTATCAAAACTTTGAAAACCGAAGAAAATTTCTGCCTTTTCTTTGTCAAAATTAAGTGGATCCAAGAGAGTATCGTGTACACAACCACTTTGAAAACAATTTCTATATTGGTAACAAAAAAGCTTTATATTACAATCTTAAAAAATATTGTGAACTAACTGGTAAAAATCTATTTGACATTGTGCCATTAACTTTCCATGTGACCGAAGACGGAGTTAACTGTGAAGCTTACAAAGAATTTCTTAAACATTTTAAATCATTTAAATCACGGAAAAGCTGCAAAAATATTTGGATTGTGAAGCCTGGATAAAATAGCAATCGAGGCAATGGAATTTCGGTTTTCGACTAACTGTATGAAATTAATAAAATTATTAGTTCCGCTAAAAACAAAAATTAAAAGGGTCCAAATACTTTTATTTTGCAAAAGTATATAGAAAAACCTCTACTTTATAAGGGGAGAAAATTCGATATCAGGCATTATATGCTTGCAACAAGAATAGGAGGGAAAATGAGACTTTATTTCTACGGATAAGGATATGTTCGTACCTCATCCTCAGACTTCACTTTAGAAGAGATAGGAGACAACTAGGTGCACTTGACAAATGATGCGATTCAAAAGTACTCCTAAAGCTATGGAAAGTATTAATAAGCTAATAAAATTTCATACTCGGATCTCCAACGTTACTTAGACGCCAATTATCAAAACCGAAAATATTCTTTGGTTAATTAATTTTATCCTACTATGCGTTCAATAGCTTTAGATACATTTAAGGCATGCTACCTCATAATGGATCCAAAAAGACTTTAGCAGAACTTTGAAATATTCGGGCTTGACTTTATGATAGACAGCAACTTCCATGTTTGGCTTATTGAAGTGAACACTAATCCTTGTTTAGAGCTCAGCTCTAATCTGCTGAGCAGAATAATTCCGACTATGCTATAGCACTCATTTAGATTAACTCTTGATCCTCTTTTTCCACCTCCTTGCCACTACATCAACACCTTAAAGCATTTGGTTCCTGATAGTCCCCTCGATCGACTCCAATTCGAGTTAATTTTTGACGAAGCCAGAGACGGCAAATAAATTGAAGAATTGTATAAAGATGAAGGTAAAATAACAGGGCTCCAAAACGTCTAGGAGGACTAAGACACGTTCGATAATGATGGCAAGGAAATTGATATAGATAATATTTAATGATGACGACAAACACAAATACCATCATAAACTATCAGGGACAGCAAAAGGCTTCTTATCAAGCTTGTCAAAGTATGGATGTTGAAGAGCTTCTTCGCATGTTATTCTCTCAATTGGGTCGTATACAAGCATTCTTTTGAGTAAATCAATACCTTCCTTGGATAATTTCGTACAAGATTCCTAAAGTTCATCTTGAGTCCATTTAGGGAAAGTGCCCTTGAAGTCTTTGAGTTGCGTTACTTCGGGCCAGTTTTTCTCTGTGGGTGTGCCAATTGTTTTAAAGATCTTAAAGAGCTGATCAATTTCTGAATCTCCACAGAACAGGCATTTGGAATGAGCCAGTTCATAAAGAATGCAACCCACTGACCAAATGTCAACAGACTGAGAATATTTCTCAGTACCAAGTAAAATTTCAGGTGCGCGATACCATAAAGTGATGATTTCGTGAGTATATTACCGAATAGGATAATAAAAAGTTCTAGCTAGTCCGAAGTCTGCCAGCTTGATCCTCAAGTCCGCTTTGTTGATTAATATGTTTTGTGGCTTTAAGTCGCGATGAATCACACGATTTGAGTGACAGTAGTCAAGAGCTAAAAGTAATTGATATATAATTGTTTGCACCTTTTCCTCACTTAAAGTCACACCCTCCATAAATTTTTTAAGATCACACTAGATGAATTAGAAAATAAGTTGCAGTTTGTTCTCACCTGAAGAGACTTCCTTTAGACAGACAATGTTGGGGTGTTGCAGTTGCTTCAAAATAGAAATTTCACGGACTGCGGTAGAGGGGATACCTTAATCCTCATGGTCCAATCTGATATTCTTTATAGCCACGATTTAGTTGGTGAGCTTGTCTCTGGCTTTATAGACTACTCCATAGGTGCCCTCACCGATCTTGTTTATCTTTTGATACTTATCTGAGTCGATTTCTGTGTGCATTAACGGATACTAATATAATTTATTATTAAATGAGCCTAGCGGTTAATAAATAACATCAAGATATCAAAATCAGTGTGCCTGTTTTCTCTCACGTAGACTTTCCACTAACAAGTTGAGCCTATCAATGCACTCGTCTTTTTTTGAGAGAGTGTCTTTGATGGCCTTTTCGTATTATAAGAACTATTCCAAATGCTCCTGCTCCAACTCGGCCAGTTTTCTATCGTATGCTTCTTTGAGCTCCTTCATTTCTGAGGATGAGCTCCTATTTGTATTCTATCTGTTTCTGATCTGCGATAATTCAGTCTTTAATTCGGTATTCTATTGTTGATTTCTTTACAATAACTATAATAAAGTTTGGATTTTTGTCGATTGAGCTTCGATACGTAGAGAAAGTTCTTCTTCATGCAATGTGTTTTCAGAGACCGAGCCCTTGTTAAGTTGAGCAATTAAATTTTATCGCTCTTCTTCAAGTTATTAAATTCTAGCTTGCATTTCAGTGAATCTACTTTGTTCTTGCTTTGCTTCTTCTTCATACTGTTATATGATGTTTAGAAACTCCTCAATTTGATTTTTAGTAGATAGAATTTGCTCATCTCTTTCATCTGTCATGAGTTTTATTCTCTTAGTGAAATCTAGTTCGATCTGTTTGGTTTTTCTTTGACCTTCATCAGCCATGTCTTGTATTTTGATCGTCAGCTCTTATTTATCTTGCAGCAACTTAGTAATGAGAGAAATGTAGTCCTCGAGCATTTTAGATAGCTCCTATTTTTGCTTTTGAAGAGCTGATTCGAGTTTATCTCTGAGAATATTCTTCATTTTTGATAATGCGTTCTTTAGTCGATAGTTCTGCTCCTCTAGACTTTCTCCTGAGGAATCTTCATGCATGATTAGTTTCTCAAATTGATTTATGCTGCTATTGAGAAGCTACTCCATCGAGTTATCGGTCTATTGCATCACATATTGCAATTGCTCAAATTGATTCTTATTCTTGTCGGATGGACCACTTCGTTCTCGAGTTTTAGAAGGTCTGGCATTTTCATCATTTCCCCCGAACGAATGATGATTTACTTAGGCTTTCGATCTACTTACATTATTTTCCATACTCTTTTTGAAGCTTTTCAAGTATGACGAAGAAGGGATTTGGAGCTCTGCATTATAAATTGTTTACTATTCACTTTCTGGCTATTTTTAAGCGGTTCCTCTATCGATCCTCTGGGCAGATATGACATATTCGTTAAACTTATCTTAACTTATATAATAGACAATCTAATTGAAATATTCCGCACAAGTCTAAAAATCAATAATAACTTATTGAAAATAAAAATCCTTGAGGATTAGACATTAAAAGACTCAAATCCAAATATTACATAGCTGATTTATATAATACCCGGTTGGATTATAATAGGTTGGTTAAGCTATGGATAGCGAAGTCTCAAACAGAGTCAAATAATTCATTGACAAAAATAAGGAGTTGCTTGCCTAAAAGAAGTACTACGAGTTCGCTCAGAAAGTTAAACTGCTAGGGCATCGTAAATTCCAATCCAAGAAATTGAACTAAGCTTAGGCCATGTTCAAAGCAGGAGCAGAAGCTTTATATAATATCGCAGAGGTAGAAAAGTACGTACCCCTTGAGCTCATCGATCAGCTTGCAGAGATCTACTCACTGCATCCCGAACTACTTACACCCAGCTCTGAAAGTATTCCCTCGTTTATGTAGGTGAGATCCTGAAGTTGTTGCAGAAGCGCCCTGTTACATTCCATGAAGCAGGTATTATTCACAAGCTAATCGAGAAGACAGGAGAACCCTCTCGTCACCCAACCCTGAGTCAATTTTACATTGATTACAATGTACAAAAGCAGCAGTTTGCCTAAGTGGAAGTCATTGCAGCATGTCTAACCTATGAGACCTCATGGAATCTTGTTTAAAAGTGGGAGTCCCAACCTGGAATAGAAAAGTCTGAAATTCCTGCTCTATGGTGCCGCATGGTCCTCTGGTAATCATGTTTTTACTTAGGAGAGGCGTTATTCATGGACTTAATGATGCTCAATAAACCTTCAGCAGAATAAAATAAATTCACTCTCATAACGATCCTTATACTTTATTCACCGGATTCTTGTTGAAATCAGCAACAATAAAATCTAGAGAAGCGTATGAGGCAATAGAGAGAGCTTACAAAAGTTTCCTTGAGTCCGACAACGCATTCTCGGCCTTGTATAACAGATATGGCAGCAAGTACTTCGGAATTGAAAAGAGTAAAGGAGGCCTCATGTCTCTGATGCAGTGACAGTGATTGCGTGTTTATTATAGAATATTAAGTATCAAATTTTAAGTCTGCTTTGCTCAGTATTTAGGTTAGCTTTGTGAGCATAATTTTCTTTCTACAATTCCTCGACGCGAGTGCTTCCAGAGCCACATAAGAGCATCTTTTTGAGCAGTGTGTTCTACTCACTTAGCAGACTGACTCTAGCTTGGAGATGCTTTATTTAATTTTGATGGTACTGCTGCATATCATAGAACACGCAATCACACTCGTGTTTCTGGCGAGATTTCTTCTAGCTTGGTTCATTTGACTGTATCATTGATATTTCATCAAGGATCAGACTATTTTCACTTTCCTTATTCTTATTGAAATGGTTCAACGCTTAAGGTTTGTCTAGTTCGTTATTCTTGAATTTGAGTGATCTAGTAATTTTATCAGTGTCCATATTTTTACCTACTAGCACAGAAAGTAAGTTTTTAGTTGCATTCGATAAAGCTTATTACTAATTTCTCCCAAAGCCTTTGGTAAGCTGACCTTTAAAATTGAGCTCACACTCGTAGCTGACTCCCTTCTCTGTATGAGAATAGACGTACTTGTTAAAGTTTTAGAACAAAGAGTTTGGCTAACCTGCTCATAGCGGGCTAGAACGTTGGCTAGTTGATTAGCTTTCAAGCATTGAATCGAACATTGCAAATCTCTTTCCAGTTGCTTGTTCATGAATTATAATACTGCTTAAATCGTTAGACTATTGCTAAAATATAATCTCATTATATTTAAATAGAAGTCATAGAAAATGTCCGATAGCAGCATCACCCTCGTCAATGACACCACAATGGTAGCACAGATCAACTCGTAAAAAGTTCTAGTAGCTGTGCCCTTGCTATACGTGTTTATGGTAGTTCTCCAATAAAGTAGACTCACTATCTGTTCCAGGCCCTACGCTTGATCAAGAGCGAACACTAGAAAGCAGAGAGACTCAACGATCATGGGAAGCGATTGTTTCTGTATGGCGTAGCCGCATTATTCAGCATGAACTTCCTTCAAAGTTCTGTCATGATGACTATCATGGCTTGGGTGACCCTCGTGTGCGTGATTGTCAATCATTGCTTTGTATTCTTAAAAGAAACTGGTCAAAAGTACCATAATAACGGATTGCTGGTTTATTACGGACTTCTGATGATTTGGTACATCAGCATTGTATTCTTCTACATCTACAATGCAAATAATGCCAACACACCGGCTTGAAAGTGTTTATTTCACTGCCCTATTTTATTCATCATTTAATTTAATTTATTTTATAAATCAGTTGACATTCATTTGTGTTATATTGTTTTAAAACCAAAAAATAGTTAAATCATCGATTTAATATCAGAAAATTCTCTTTTTCGCTTTTAGATTAAATAAATAGGTGACAGTATTTTAATGAAATTGTGTTTTATTTGATTGACTAGTTTACAAATAATAAAAGATTGGGAATAAAATTAAGGTATGCCCAAAACTATAGTAATCACGATGGGGGACGAATACCCATTTTTTATGGCCAGACCTACTAACTTGGCCCAAGAAGCTGTAGTAGTAGTACGGAGAGTGATCAGAACCAATGAACAAAATCATGCAAATGTAATGGGGAGAGCAACATTTGTTAAAAATTTACGAAATAAGCATCTAGTCAAAGTATAAGAAATTGTAGAGGAAGATGAGAATATTCATATTTTCTATGAGAATATCGAGTCTAAGTTCGACTGGAGAGATCCACAGATCATCACTGATATATATCATCAGCTAAAGAATCTGACCACTTATTTGGCCAATATTGGTGTTAAAACCTATTTGCGCTCCAGTAAAATAGGCATTAATGAAAAAGAGCAGTTAAAGTACTATTTAGGGATAGATTTTGAGTGGGATAATCAAAAAGATGATGAATTTCTCAATTTGTTCTATCAAAGCGAATTAAAAAAGCTGTTCGGCACAGATTTCGTGAATAAAAGCAATTCAAATGCAGCACTAGCACTACAAAATTCTCATAATAATCAAATTCGAGACAAAGTAAGTAGCCGAGACAATGCACATAGAAAAGTATCGTTTGCAACTCTATCTTCACGACATGATCGCATGGCAAACTTGGAACGTGAAATGAACATGATCAAGAACTCATACGAGAAGCTATCGCCATCTAGAAAGTAATCGAATGCAGGTATTGTTTCCAAGAAAATTCTTAACAATGCACACAGTGAGAGTCATCTAAAATAACCATACTTAAAGGGAAAACTTTAAAGAGATAAAGCCAAACTTGCAAAAAAATTAGAGGACAGAAAGTTTTCAGGAGATATAAAAAATAATATCATGTCAGGTAAAAAATTAGAAGAAAAGTAGTCTGACATTAGAAGTTAGCGAGGAGCTTATCCTACTGCAAACAAGCTTCGTGAGCGTTATCTTCGTGAAAATCACCAAGAAGACATTGAAACGGTAAATTCCAAGTCACGCGTGTAAGAACTACAGTATCAGGACTACATGAACATTAAGAAGTCTCAGAATAAATATCTTAACGACTTTATTTCAGTTCTAGAAGATGAGATACCAATGACAACCAACAACTCGAGCCCCGATACTTCAAAGGGTCATAATAATCCAACTGAGTCCTCTAAAATCGAGGAAAACGCTGTCTGTCTTACAACCGAGGCACTTAGAATAAAAACCCGTGAAGCCATTTTGAACAGCCGAAAAGTTATCAACAAAGTTAAGGGAATGCCCGTAAATTTCCTCACTTATTGATTTATTTTTACTTACTAAAACTCATCTTTAAACTGTATGCTTTTATAATATCGAAAAGCAAGAGATACTCTGAATTAGGGCTCTCCACTAGTTATAACTGGTATTTTTAGAAAGCCCTACTGAATGATAATGATTTTAATTAAAGTTTGTTGAAATAAACGTAATTCAGCAAATATCTATAATAGCAGAAATACTTGTACTGTACTCAAAGCAGAATGGGTAAGTTAAATAAATGTTATAAAGAAATAATAAATGAGCCGATTAAACTCTCTCTATCAATCAAAACTGACTACTGAATCACAACGCACTAGTGCATTTTCTCAATCTATTGCGACTCCTCAAGGTAAAACAAGCCAAATAAGTAACATTATTGAGTGTCCCATATGCACAGAAAGCATTAGACACTCGCATATGTGTCCCTGGTGCTGCAAGCTCTTTTGCGAGCCATGTATCAAAAACTGGATCGAGAGCAAGAAGCAGGAGTGCCCGCATTGTTCAAAACCCCTGAATAGCGCTAATCTTTTAAATTGTTCAATGTTAGGTCGTCAAATAGAGCAGGCTCTCAGTAAATCAGTCAGTAAGATCAAAAATACATCCAATAGTACTTCAGTAATGGTAAGTCCTTCAGGCACAAAAATTGTGTTTCCTAAGCCTCCTACCCCTAATTATGAGTCCCCCTTTGCGAAATAGTCCGAGCTTATTTGTGATAGGCATCAATTAAAGTTAGACTATTTTTGTTAAAAATGTCTTGTCGGCATGTGTTCAGACTGCGCAGTTTTGACTAAAAATGTAATAGATCTATAATTTAGCATTTAGGTCATAAGATATGCAAGATTTCACATAAAAAACTTCAGTTTAAAGAACTTAGGCTGGAGCTATAAGCTGAATTAACTTAAAGAAAGTCTAATTTCACTCGAGAAAGAGATCAACTAAAATTGCACTTAGATCGATCTCCTACAATAGAGAACTAAAAACAGATTATTCTTAGTTCATATTTAAACCATTTGGCAATCAAAAATTGCCAACTGCATGATTAAGCACTTGAGCTTCAAACGAATAAGTATAATAACCGTTATGGTATGTACGCAAAATAGATTATGAAGCTAGACAGTCTTAGTAGAGATATTGAAAAGCAGGGAAAAGCTGCACTAGTACGAACATCCTCCTTTATCCAAAATTAACTTGTAGAAGCTATTTCTTGTTGCTGCATTTAGCCTCAGACCAGTTTAAGAGGAATTGAAGGCTTCATTGTACCAGAATATCATCAGAAAACATACATTCTAGAAGACTATAACTACTTAAGGCTCAAAGGCGACATACTAATCAGTGAGCCATTATACATCAAAAGTACCGAATGGAGATTGAAGATTTTTCCAGCAGGCCTTAATAAAAATAGTCAAGACCAGCACCTCTCTATTCACTTGCAGATGTCAAAAGGTTTTGAAACCTTTAATTGGTACCGGTTTCGCATCGAATTAGTAAATCAAACGAACAGGTCTAAGTGCGTCAGTATAGAATTTGACAACGAGTTTAAAGAGGGTTCCTAGCAGTGCATCGATAATTTTATCTTAATATCCAAGCTCTTCTAAGAAAATTTTATTCATCCTGAGCTGGGCCATATTGAAATTGTGTTGTATGTCCGGTGCATGACTTATTATCATGCTATCAGAGATCAAAATGAGCTAATCAAATACAAATAGTCTAAAATATCTAACAATTTACAAACAATATCTAATTTAAAGAGGGAAGCCGCTTCTAAAGGATTTAAGCTTAATAAAGAAATTACGAGTCCCAATCAGTACATGAAAGAGCATCAACTTTCTGCCAGTAACTGCTCTCCTGTGCGAAAAGTAATGGCAATTGACGGAGATGAGTTAGTGCCATGATGTATATACTAATAACTTTGTTCCTGTTTTTCAATACTGGATTTATGCCTTAAGTAGCAAAACATTTTTGTTTTATTTATTATTTAAATGGGTAACACCTGCACTAGTCGCTTAGCAGTGAAGAAGAAATGCTCCTTCGAAGATGAGTGCGGTCCCTCATACAAGCCCCGTACTTACGATTATCCCACACTGGCTATGCATAATCAACATCGGTGCTCTAACAAGAATGATCAGTTGTAGACTAGAAGAAACGTAAAGAGAGAAACCAGTAGCGAAACGGAGCTGTGAGTTAGCATTAATGAGTGATATTTATTTTAATTAGTCATACGTGCGTATTAACTGCCTTCATGGTCAGTTCTGTCATGTTTATACTCAGATTATTGATATGCTGACAGTAAAAAAAAATAATATTTATCAAAGAAACATGGATCCTTATCATATATAAAAAGTCCGTTAATCTCATGCTTGGCTTAGATATTCCTAAATTATAAAGTAATCAACTTAGATCAATTTATTGCAAATAATGTAATTTTAAGAAGATTAATATTTTTGATTTAAAATATTATTAATGATGAAATCGATACTAAGTGTGTAAGTAAGATAATTTGATATATGAATAGTTCTAATTAATTCTGATAATCTTTCAGGATAAATACTGAACTAATAACTCTGAGTCATTGTGTTGCCACTTTGATGAATCTTACAAATTATATACAGTATAAAGTGTTGAATTTTGATATTTAATTTCTCAGATTTTCTATATTAGTTCAAGTAAGTTAGGAAGTCTAAACAATGCTTATTAAGCCCATGTAACAGCGAGTCAATCATATTTACATCAGTTTCCTCAAAAGAATAATAGCAAATAAAAGAGATGTATTGTTATGTTTCATTTACCCTTGGATGGGGTGTTAAATTGCATCTTTGATGGTAGTCATTATTAGGTTTCGGACTCGTCATTTATTATATTCATGCGTGATAATCGCCCATTCTCAGAAAAAGAGGATGAAGTCATCAGAGACCTCTACTAGAAACAAAACATCAAGAAATGGAGCATGATTGCCAGAGTTCTCACCGAAGAGTTCAATATGGCTCGCAACGCTAAACAGTGTCGGGACCGGTAACACTACATGTAATAATTAGGTATCAGCAACATCTAGACCCCATGATGGTATCAGAGTGGACGCGCGAGGAATAAGAAAAACTGTATACGTTGCATAATTAAATCGGAAACAAGTGGGCAGTCATCGCTCAGAAGTTCCCTGGCCGGTACCTGTTCTCTAAACAAGGACTGATAACTGTGTTAAGAACCATTTTTACGCCAAACTACGAAAATCGCTGAGGCATCTAAACAAAGTAATTAAGGAGCACTTCAAGAAGGATTTTAAGTAGCTGAAAATAGGCTCAATATATAAAATCATTGAGGCATTATAAGATCGGTTCAATGAGAACACCGCAATAGAGCAGGAAATATTCAACAAGTGCATTAGTAACCAACATCTTATGCAGGGCTCAAGAAGTAATTGCTCGAGTACTCGAACGAAGATCTAGACGAGCTGACCGGCGATTTTCAAAAGTAAAAGCAGCTCATCCAGGAAGTGCTCGAGTTCAGCAGAAACTACAAACGAAAGACAAAAAAATAGAGAAGGAGCTCCTTAAACGGAGCATAACTGTTTAAGCCTGCTACTTATGAAAAGAGGATAAAATACTCCTCTGATCAATAATCCAGCGACTCAGAGTACTCGCTTGTTATCTCGCACAAAGATCAGAGTGAAGAAAGTTAAAAATCTAATGGAAAATTGGGCATTATCGAAGAGGACATTCGATAAAGTATGAACTCAAAGTACGAACCTAACTTAAGGTTGACTCTTCGAAATTAAGTTGAATAAGATCAGAAAAATGAGATTAAAGGTTCACAAAAGGTATAAGAGGCTTTGAAAGGGCTCATTTAAGAAGCATAGATTTTCAACAAACAATAAGCCTCGTTCTGCTCAATTAGTCTGAGATCTTAGTCAGAGAAAGCAGATATGTTTGGTAAGCTTGTATTGACTTAGATGACAATCTCCGAATTTCGGAAGGGCTGAGACGAGTATAGGAGATGGACGAAGAGTCACCTGAGGAGAATATCTTCCGCAGCCAACGTTGATAATATACACTACCTTCATAATATCAGCCAATTCACACATGTATAAGATTATTAATAATATACTTGGCGGTTTAATGTAAAAGCTTTAATGGTTTATGCTCGATGAGGCTTCAGCTATAGAGTCTTTACCATTGATGAAGTGCGTAGGCAAAGTGAGATCCACCGACCGAAAAGCTAATTACTTTAGTTTCACTCGTAATTTACCATCAATTCAGTACATGACGGATCCGATGAAGCGTAGGCTACTATTTTCGAATAATAAAAGCAATATGATAGTTTAAAACTGCCCAACAATAACGACTGGGTGATTGTTGTAGGGAACTCCTACCGTAGATAGATATCTAGTAAAAACACGATCACCAAGATAAAGGTGAGACTATACAGAAGTATTATGTTGCCTATGTAGTAATATCTGAGGCAGAACAATAGACAACAATGGTGAAAGTAAAGCAAAGCAGAAAGCTAAGGGAAAGTGCATAGCCTCAGCCTACGACAGCTACCAGGACTAAGAGATCCATTCTAAAGTAGATGAAGGCATGCATTTAACCAGTCGAGATGAGATCTCTGATTTTGAGTTGCGTATACATTACATTGGAAAATAATTCAGACTTGAGCAGTTACACATTCAGTTTGTATACCGTGCAGAAGCACAGACTGACAAAAAGTTATGTTTAGTCCAAAAAGCTGAAATAAGAGTCAATAGAGTACCTTAGTGAGTTTATTGATGCACAGCTCAAGTACCTGGTTCAGCATAGGTTGATTGAAGAGAAGGAAAAACTAGATGGTCAAACCATATATATTGTGTACCGTGAAGTTTTCAACAAAATGGAAATGAGGATCTTGGGAATAATTCGAGAGAACACTAAGAAGGGCACCATGCTAAGCGAGTTAGTACACACACTTAATGATGAAAGAGGCTTTGCAGAGGAGAAGAACTACGTTGTAAACGATAATTTTGTTCAGAAAATACTAAGAAAATTCATTGAAACCAGTGCCATCTACAAGACCTCGGATAAGATTTTGTATCCTAATACTTGATTTACATTTAAATATAAACAATCAATATCAACGACGCCGACGATATGGCTATTATTTTTCTTCATCCTCATAGATTTTATTACGGATTGGTTTCTTGCACTAAAAAATGGCGAGAAAGGCAGAATCCATAGCCCATTTGTAAAATTTGACTTCCAAGTTGCGAAAAGTAGACACAAACTTATCTTATTAGTCTGATGACTCTTCATCTTTCATTTCCTGTTTATACTTAACTTTGTCCATCCGTCCCATCTTTTTGTAGTATCTGCCACCGCCCCAATATTTGCGTAACTTCTGCTAATACTATCGATATTGGTCTCTAATTTGAGGTTGAACATAAGTTAGTGAATCGATTCCATGCATATTTTCGTAGTCCTGTTTCTTGGCGAAGTGTTATAGCCGCCAGTCCATAGTCAGTCTCCTTTTTTCATATACCTAGTGAGGCGGCTTCTTATCTCGTTTTTAGCTTTGTTTCTTGTTCTCACGGGTCTCGTTGCTCAGCTTAACGTAGCCGTACTTCATGGCGTACCTCCTAATAAAAGAATAGATTGTGAATTCTGGTCACTTTATAATTTTAATGCTAAAAAGATCCAAAATTCTGTTTTGGTTCGCTAAAAAAGTTAAAGTCGAATATTGCATGGCTTGAAGATATGACACCGACTTCGAGCTGCTCAAGGACAAAATAAATGCAGAAGATAAAACCATCTAGGTATAGGGAATCAAGACGACGCTTAGTAATTTTAAGCTGATATAGGAACTGGTAAATTCGAAGTGTAATACTCTAAGGATGATAAACAGCCTGTTCTTCTGTACAGTGCCCTCAAGAGCGGTCGGATATCATCAAAAGACATCGAACGGATGATAGTGTAAATAAAAAAGTGATATCAGACTCAGCTTTATTGTCAAATGATGAGCGGACTTTAAATCTTTATGAGTTTGCTCTGATATGATATTAATATAGCTGATCTGAAGTACAGCATAGCATATGACTTATTATAATATAAAAAATATCATGAACAGCAACGACAGCGAGAATGCTTACTTGGCCGCAGTCAGTAGCATGGAGAGACTGCTCGCCAAAGCTAAATAAACAAAATCAACGGCTTTGAAGTCATTCATTGCTGCACTGTATACTGCAGATGATGAGAATCCCATCAGATTCAGTGGCAAGATCGGCATGCTGCAAATCGATTTCGATAGAGGTCACAAACTGCATTTTCTGCGCTTTTATGACATTGATAACTTGGAACTGCTTCTTGAAGTCGAATTGTTTTACGGGTTCGGTGAGAATTTTAGAAAGTCCAGCAAAGACACTCTCTATATATTTGATCTATTTGCAGATGGTGTCATCGGATTCGAATTCAGAAATGCACAATAAGCATAAATTTTTGCATTAAAGGTCAAAACAGTCTCACCTAAAACCTAGGAATTTCGACAGCTAATGAAGGACAGAGTAAAAAAGGAAGTATAAGCTAAAAAATAATCTACATTCTTTGGCAAGATCAAAAAGAAGTTTAACAATATAATTCATTAAGAATAGCATCACTAATAGTCAATTGTTCTAAAAGTCTAAAAGAAAAAGTCTATTACTATGAATTTTGAAACCGGAGATTTCGATTTTAATAATGCACCTCCTGAGATGGAAGAGTTTCTGCAAAAGGCGGGATTCGGAAAAGAGGATTTAAATGATAAATAAATGATCAAACTCTTCATATAATAAACTGTCATTCATCAGGCAAAAAAAGCAGCAGAGTAGAACCCGGATGGAATAGACCAGAAACATCTTGATATGATAAAGTAATAGATTGAAGATGATGCAAAAACGATGAACTCGACTACAGCTTCAGATAATAATGAGAATAATGAGAGTACGACATCACTGCCTCCGCTTCCACCAATACCTGGATTGAACCTAGCTCCGCCACCCCCTCTTGCTACTTCTCCGGTGCGCGCATCATCCAATAGAAACGATTTACTAGCTCAGATTCAGAACGGTAACTTCAAGTTAAAGCCTGTCAAAATATCAGAGAAGGGCATGGAGCTTGATTTGTCGTCCATGAACAAAGAGGAACGGTTGGATCTAGCAGAGCATATCAGGAGGAAACTGGCCAAAAGAAAGGATGCTCTTAACAGGCGCAAGGCATCCGATAGTTAGGATAACGATGATTAATGATTAATTTATGTCACTTATAAGTTAGTATATGCAAAAAGTATCACAAGTTGGCAACTCAACTTCACTAGTTATCTCCGGCTCCAATCTGACGTGCAAGTTTATCGAACTAATAGTATCCGCGATAGCTCAACCATCTAGCAAGACAGTTAAAGAGAGCGACTTGTTTTTCTTCCTGTTTAATAGCAAAGTAGACGAGTAATGTTTCTAGTGCGTCGATGACCATATCCAAGAAGAAGGACAAAATAGCAAAAACTAAGATGAATAACCGATACTGTTTGCTTGGATTGTTGCTCATTATCTTCATGACGAAGATCCACAAAATCCAATATCCCAGTGATAACAGGTTGATTAAGTATTTGAAGTTACCGGGTAGCATTCGGAAGACAGCCCCTACCAGATAACCCATAATGACACAGCACAGGTAGGCTGGGATAACCAGTGCAATGGCGGCAACTTCCTGCTGAGCTGGCAAGTTGAAGTATATCAGAGTCAGGAATGTGATGATGTGCTGCATGTTAACGATGAACAAGCATACCTTCATCAGTCTGCGAGGACGGGGAGTGTTGCCCACGTTGTACAGAGGGAAAAAGTCTCGGTAATTTACCTTCACCACTGTCGTATCTTCAGATTACTTGTTTTCGCTGTGTTCGTTAGAGTCTACTTTCTTGCGCATGTACTGCTCAGTCTCGCAGCAGTCAACAAGAGCACATAAAGGTAAAAATATTAGATATAGGGCAATGAAGAACAAAATATACAGCCAGCTTTAGCTGTAGAAGATGTTCTATATTCTCTGTGTAGCGTAGGCATCGGTTAAGGTTGATGAGTCATTTCCATATACCTGCACTCCCACTGCTTTCACGAACTTGTTAATGGTCACGTATCCGTTAGACAAACTAACATTGTTTGTGGCAGGCGCGCCGTCAGCATACAAGCTCAGGTTGGGCGTGTTGCCACTATACCTCGATTTTCTTACCGAAACTGAGAAAGGGTTGGCATTGGCCGTGAACACATAGGTCGTACCAGTTATCAACCCTGGCTTTGAGTCCGGTAGCCTTGAGTAGTATACGTAAATTGTCACCGCCTGTGTTGTATCTAAATCTGTTGTAATATAGTTATCATCTCCTAAGCCGCCACTCTTAAGACCCTGAGGGATATATTTGTAGTAGAACCCATTTCCTCGTAAAATTGTAATCATCTGATCGCTAAATACACTCGACATGATTTGCGAGTGGCTATTAATTCTATTGATTATCGAAATAGTGTTGGCAGTTGGTGCATCTGTGCTACTTTGAGCTCTCACAATGATGAATGTATAAGCCGACAGCAGATTCCAAAAGTGTGGCACTGTATACAAATCAGTCACCGGTAGAACATCCAGTTGAGTAGCATAGTTGAAAGAGGGGAACTCCGCAGCCATCCGCAACTCATCTGAATACTGGGCCACGATAGACGAGTTTGTAAAGACTAGCGATGTGACGATAGGAATAGTGGAGAAACTGCTACAGGTTGATGTTTGCAAACTGATATCGCCAGTGCATAGACAAGTAAACCCATCAGTGCTTGAACATGCGCTCATCAATGATGTTTGGCTACTATATGTCACTTGGTCGATGCCAGGTGCTGATTTTCTGAGTATTTCCTTGGCTGATGCTAAATCTACAACTGTAGCAGTGGTGATGGGCTGACATAACCCAGCTGTAGTGTTCAAGTAAAACCCATACACGCATTCCAAGCAAGTCATGATAGGAGTGACAGTTGCTGTAAATTTACAGAATAGGCAGTTGGTCTGGTTGCAGAGTAAGCATTTAGCATCTGGTATGGAAAAAGCATATGTGGAATCCTGACATGACATGCAAGACCCTAAGTAAAGAGTGCGATTAGCAGGACAGGATAAACACTCCACTTTGCCTGCTGAGTTTAGTTTAGTTGAGCATTCAAGACAGCCAAACGAGGAGCAGGACATGCATTTACTAAGGGATGTACTGATGTTAAGCAAGTAGTACCCTTGCTGACAAACAGTACAACTAGCGCTACTACTACAGATTGCACAATTAGATATAGCAATGGCACACTCCAAGCACTTATTTGCTGATAGATAATAACCAGGAAAACAATTAGAACAGGCAGTGCCATTCACAGTAGTACAGTGAGCAATACCACCTAGTGGAACAGCACAGTCTGATATATTGAAGTATTGTCTATTGTCCAAACATAAGTAATTATAAGTTGATGTTTGTAAAGAGTATGTTGTTAGTAGACTAGCTGATACTCTCTTTTATTCGTTTAGTAGACAAGTTCCATTGAAGTAAATATAGTTAGTTTCACATATTATGCATTAAGGAGGATTGCCTTGGTCATACCACAAACAATGTGCTATTTTAGTATAACATAATTAACCTGAGCTCTGTAATTCAGTTCCAGTTGGGCACTGTATACATTTGGCTCTGCTAAAATCGAAGACTGAGCACAAAGCTGGGTCTACAGTGCAGTTACTGGCTGGACTAAGTGAGCTATATGCGCACAAAGTACAAACAATACTCGAATTTACAACTGTGTAAGATGTACAGTAAGGCACTGTAGTCTGGAAGCATGTGCCATTAACAAGCAAGTAATTAGTATCGCATTGATCGCATAACTGTGTGACATTGTTATATAGTAAGCACCCCGCAGACAATACACAGGTCATGTTTAGTGCAGTCGTGTTCAATACATACGGACTAATGCAGGCTGAGCACACAGAGCCAGTCACAGTTGCGCAGTTAGGATCAGCTATACATGTGTACTTAAGCTATGATGCATTGAATGTTATGGACAAGGCAGGAGTACTCACATCGCACGATAGGCACCCGATAGCGTTAGAGAAATTGCTAGCACAGTTCAGGAAACACGAGATCGGCAGTACAGTCACTAGCAATAGTAGGGTAGACTTGCAAGGAATCATGTTCAAATTTGAATATATAATAAACCCGCATTGAAATGAACTGTACTCTACGACATTATATCATTATAATATGGAAAAGGTCATCATCAGATAATATAATTATATATGAGCCAAAGCATGAGGAAAAGTAGTCTCATATCAAAGTCTCGAGCTTCTCCTGCCGCTCCCCATAACCAAGTCATCCGAACCAAACGCTGCCACAACTGTCAAAAGATGATCGCAGTTGACAAATACGTATGATGTGTGTGACTCAGGAATAGCACGAAAAGGGGTGCTTCCGATTCCAGCAAAACTTCCAATCGACTGCAAATCAGACAAGAGGCAGTTCAGTGGCACCATCGCCTGTAGCAGGCAACAAGGCAATGATCACAAGTGAAAGCAGGATGATGGGCACAAGCGCACGCAAGAACATAACCAGCACCAACCAGGACACAAAGTCACGACTGTTGATCAACAATAATGTGATAGTACCAGGGAAGGCGAGCTCAAACATCACAAGAAAGGGGCCACACAAAAATATAATAAACTCAAACATCGCCAGTCGTAAGTATGAGAAAGCTGAAAATCCAGAATAAACTGAAAAAACTGAGGCCATTAAGAAGGAAGAAATAAAAAGATAGGCAGTATAGTAAAAGAAATAGGAAATCCAAATTCATAATACCAATGTAGCTTAAAAATAGGAAAATAAGGAATAGATCAAAAGGGAAGCTGATGACCAGATAAATAGACCAAATAGCAGAAACATTCGCACTCACTCAAGACCGGGAAGTGCTACTCGACAAACTATGCAGATGAGAGTAATAGAACAGAGTGCTAGATTGGCAGATTTCTACAACAGCAGCTTAAATAGACAGAGACCGCAACCAATCAGAGCCCCTGAAATTGTGGATGCACATCAATCAAGAGTGTCTCTTTCTTCGGAATCAGGCTACGAATCCTCGCAGCTTGTTCGAGACTAAGATTCATTTTTTGAGATATCTAATCAAGCTCAGGAAAATCAGAGAAAGTAAAGAAGAAGAGTTGAGATGCAAGAAAGGGAAAGATAAAGAGAAAAATAAGCATAGAGATAAAGAGAAAAACAGAGATAGGAGATTTAGCAATAGCGGATAAGATAAAAATAAAGAATGGAGAGATTTTAAAGAGACAGATAAAGACGAAGATAACTCTAACGAATAAGGCAGATCTAAGTTTAAAGATAAAGACAGCGGGAGAGATAAAGGTAAAGAGAAAGAAGAGAGATATAGATGTAACGATAAAGGTAACGATAAAGATAGAGATAAAGATAGAGATAGATTCAAAGACAACGATAAAGATAGAATCAACAAAATGAGTAAAATTAAGGTGCGGTAATTCTTGTATAATTCAGCCTCGTGTAAACATGGACTTGTTGGTCGAAACTACTCTTCACATTATTCACTTCGTAGAGTAGATATCAATAAACGATGATAGCCTGACCGACATGCTTAATCAACTAAGACAACTGAACGCGATCTCCACTCAAGTTAGGTAGTTAAATGGACTCGGCAGAAACCTCGGGTTTCGAATGGGTGTTGTATTTGCGCAACGTATCCAAGAGCTCCAAAATGTTATTATGAATCAAATTGGAGTAGTGCTGATTCGGAACTTTCACAACAATATCAGCGAGGATTTCGAAAGACTACTGTAAATATTAAATAATTCAGAAGCTTAAGGCCTGATCGCCCCTTTATTGAGTATCCTGGATTTCTCAAAAATCAGATCGATAATACTTTCCCTTTAAAAAGGGCGAAAGAGCAAGGATAGTGTAGCATCTGCTTGGAGGATATTAAATACAATCAGGAAATTAGAGAATTACAATGTATGCACCCCTTCCATCCGGAGTGCATCGATAGCTGGTTGGCATAGTCAAAGAAATGTCCCATGTGCCGCACTTAACAGCGTGTGCACTCCTGATTATTAATGCTACTTCCAGTCTCTAATTTAACAATATCAATGATCATATATTTGCACCCGTTGATATATCCTGGATAAGTTTGGCCTTCTCAAACCTCTTTTGTGCCTGTGCTTGTTTGAGCTCCTACTTAAACCAGTCTGGAATTTTGGCTGCCAGTCTCTCCAGCAAGTGCGTGTATTGCTGTTTGGTCTCCACATCGCGCTCGTTCAAACTGTACTTGAACAGCTTTTCCAATAGCTCCGGGTAGTTCGGATACAGGCTTGGATAGCTTGTCAGGAGACTTTGTGTTTTAGGCCATACTGCCACTATGTTACCTAAAACATCAAACATCAATTTGTTAAGTCTAGGCTCAAGGTATTCTTCCAGCCTGTCAACGCAGAAATCAATCACTTATGGTATCATGTATTTTACTTATTTTTAATTAAGTTGGAAGCTAAGTTGGTCTCCTAATTTATCTGATTTCTAAACTTTCTCAAAGACAGCCCATACTGTTTTAACTGCTTCCAAGTGACACTCTTTGTTTCTGAATATTCTCTTGAAGCACTGCAAGTAGTGATACAGTACTTCGGCAAGTTGTTTGTTACTCAAGCCTACTTTGCTTAAAAAATATCCACTTAGGCACTTAGACGCGTAAATAAACAAAATCGAATAGTTTTATTCGAAAGTTTTTAATTTATCTTTATCTTCTTGCTAGTATGGATTCTGATCATATACTGGCATCTTCTTAATGGGTTTGAATTTCTACAGGTTTCGAAGACTATCTTTCAATAGCTTATCAGACCTACATAGGCTTGAATTTTTGTAAGCTAGAGTCACTGTTTCAATTAGATTGCATAAAAATTTTATTGTAAAAGCTAGCAGCTCAACTGAACTATTCTGTGTAAGACATTCGCACATTGTGTCTTGAACAAGCAGAAACAAATTCAAAAATGATTAACTGGTTGATGCTTTTACACAGAAATATCTATAAAATATAGCAAGCAGTTTCCAATCTGAGTCCATTAGCGAGGGCGGATTACAGAACACGTCTGACAAAAACTGTTGTACTTCATCAAAACCTTGAGGATATGCTTTGTATAGTTGATCCAAGCTATCTACAAAGCTACCAAATTTGGTATTCTGATCGTGCTCAGTTTCTTGTGAGTGTTTTAGAGTATATCCAACAGAGTAAAGTTCCTCATAGTAGCTCACTGCTGTCAGTTTCACCAGAGTTAAAAAATGAAGTCCAAATATTTCTTATTTTTCTTACGTTGATGCTTTAGATGTAAGGCCTTTAATAATAGTTTCGGCAATCTCCCTGGCCTCGATACAGTTAAAGTTATAGACATCTCCAGCGATCTGGCACTCTTGTAGCATAGTCAGCAGCTAAATAACGTTATTCTTCTTGTGTTTGAGACTTTCATCAGCTGGAATTGCTTCAAGATTGCCTTTGATTAACATAGCAAGACCCTTCATAGCACATCTAATGAACTCTTCATTTTGGATGAGTTTACCTTCAAGAGCTGACTTAATGAGGTGAATATAGGCACTTTGCTAGCAATATCGGCCAATATAGTAAAAGATCAAACTGATCTTGTCAGCAACTCGACTATCGCTATGACTCGAGGGTAAAATACTCGGCAGTAATTGCGGTATAAAATTATCTAAAAATTGAGTCAGATAGTTTTCAGTAAAAATTACTCCATATAATGCCAAATTGGCAGATCGCACTCTGTTTTACTCATTCAAATCTCTAATTTATTTGTATAAGGCAGACCAAAATTTTCTCACGTGTCCTCTGATAAAATATCTGGCACCTAGAGATGGCCTCTTGATTAAAGGTGCTTAAACTGGAAGATCAACAAGTTTACCATCCCAAGTCCATGCTGCATCGATGGCAAATTGTTTACTCTCACGAAACTACTTCTCTTTTTCTTATTCAATCTGTTTTCCTATTTAAGTAATAGCCTGCACTGCTGTCTCGCGGACTTTTTCATCAACATCAAAGAGCCCACTAAGCAGATATGGAACTAGCTTACCGTGATGATCATACTTATCATTCAGATCGCAAATCCATATTTTTAAATGTCTCATAAATTCCTGTCTGACTCGAACATTGGGATCGATGATGAAAGTCGCAAGATAATTTATATTATTGCTGGGCTCATAGAAGTCCTTAATAGGGACTGAGTTCGGATCCCGAAATCCAATCAAATTTTCAAATACGAATGCGTTATACTTCCACAATCCGCACCATAGAATCGCAGTAAGTGTATCCAGTCCAATTATTCTAATTTTCGATTTTTTTGAAATCAATGGCAATAGCACTGCTCTACCCAAAGTTTATGTAAAATGCAATAGAATATCTTTATACTAAGTGCAGAATAATTTCAACACTTCGCACGATTATTTTTGCACATCGGGTGCAGGATCCATGACCAGAGCTCTAAGTATATTGACCATGTCATCCAAGTGCCTCGCCATCTACTGTTTATCCTGCTCGAGCAGTAATATTATTCGCTTGATGAGTGAGCTATACAGCTGACGTATCTATTAGCAAGTTTCGTTAACTTTTAGCATAACCTTAGGTTTTTGACCTGGTTGAGGTCTCATTTTTTAAGGCACCTTGTCTATACCTTCCAGATCAACGCAGTTGGTCCTATCTTTAAGTGCCTCGAATATGTAGGGTAGGAAAGTGCGTATGTTTTCACAGCGACTCAATGTCTCAATTGTGAGCTGAATAGCACTTTCACGAATGACTTAGTAATTGTCATAGTAGCACTTTATGATATCCTTGAGACCCATATGCATGATCTACTCGAATATTCCATGGCTTGCTTGAGAAGATGTGACTATTTTACGCAGTTAACTCATGGCATTACGCCGAGCTGAAAAGTCTTTCTACTTTAGGCTGTTCACATTGCGGCGGATGATACTGGAGAGTTCCTACATTATATTGCTTATACATTGTCAAGTTTGTCAAGCTGGCCTGTTTATGAAAACGACATGCTGTCTAAGTTCAAATTATTTTAAATCAAGATTATTCTAATGCAAGTTATATAATTTGACCTCAGTTTTGAAGCTATGTTTATCCTACTCTGTATTTATAGGACTAGAGTAAATTGCAAATGATTCGAATTTAGAACAACGACTCATAATATTTAAATAATGAAGCAGGGACAGTAGTTTCTCGACGCCATAAATATCCTCAAGGGAGTGGCCTATTCACAGCTCATGGTAGTTATCTATTATAGCCAGTTGGAAGATCTAAGGATGGGACTCTGTCAATCCAGCAGCATCGATTTCCCATAAATATTTAATCAAATTGATGTCAAAGGTACAGGCAAAGTTTACCCTAACGATTTGGTCAAGTTTCTTAGTGTTCATAGAATTGCAGCATCTGACCGCGAGAGTGAGTACTTCATTGACCTAACCGGATCTCAAAGTCCTTACATGGACTATAACAAGTATTTCAATTGTTACTTAGTTTTGTATCCTACTTTAGCAATGGGGACCCCGAGTACATCAGTTCAATGATGACTAAATCGCAGACTCAACATGCCGGCAAGTACACAGACGAAATGATTAAAAACTACGGTGAAATATAAATCTCACAGCTGCTGGAAAAAGAAATCTAATTCTATAGGACTATCGAAAAGCTCAAAGAGGATTACATAAAGAAGCACGGATTCATTTTCAAGAACATAGTTGCTATTATTGATCGCCAAAAAAAAGGCAGAGTCGATATGGCTGATGTTATGGAATTTGTTATGAGATTTGGAGTTTAGTTCTCAGTCCAGGAGTTTTAAGCCATGGGTCGGAGAATATTTGCTAAAGATAACTCAAGTTTGTCTTATAAATAAGTCATGAAGATATTTTCCCCTTTTGAACCGATGAATTTTCCTACGTATCGAAAACAAAATAATTTCCAGAAAGCACTAGATTATATAAATGATGAGGTCGCCAAGTTAAATATAAACACTCAGCCGCTTCCCTATGAAACTCAAGAGTACAGTAAGACAAACACAGGCTTCAACAAAATTATAGATGGTTATAGAAACCCAGGCAATAAGACAGACAGCTTAAACTCAAGATACTTCTACGATCAGAACTACTACAACGAGTTAAAACAGTACCGTACAAACTTCTTCAACCCTAACCGCGACGTGAAGAAGAAAGTGCAAAGTCAGATGATCGGACCTCAGTACCATGACCACTTCTTCTCAGACTACTACCTGTATTTGTAGTAGCGAAGCAAGCTGGAACACTACTACAACAAGTTTGGCAAAAGATATACCTTCGAGAACCCCTTGTCTAAAACTTATAACGGCAAGGCATGATTTTGATAACTTCTCATTGCATATCACCACATAAAGGATAATACTTATATTTATTATACTTATAACATCAAGCATCGTTGTCATCTCGCTTAATGAGAAATAAGTAATAACCTATAGGACCCTTAACTGATCTCTCTATATTCATCAAAGAGTACCCGAATGAACGCTTGCATTAGAATTTTAGATTGCTGTAGATGAATTTCCCAAAGCATCGCACTGTCAAGGGAGACGGCAACTGCTTTTATCGAGCGTTTGCCTTTCTCTACCTCTCGCACACTAGTCTTAACAGTTTCAAGTAAGTTTTCCCTTACACCAAAATCAACTACTCAAAGCCAGGTACAAATTTGAAGTCAGATGGCACTTTTCAAAAGAAATTGAAAGAGATGTGGACCTAACATATTGTGCTACTAAGAGATATTGAAAATCAAATATAGAAGTAAAATATGCTCGCTAAATTATTTAATGAGGTCGACACTTTTGATGAATTAATGATCGCCTACCTTCGCTCAGCTAACTATAGCAACATCATGCAGAAGAGATCGTAACTAATGCCTTTCCTTAGAGGCAGCCAAGATTATTCAAAGCTGCTGCAAAGAGTAGGCGAGTTTGGGACTGAGAGTGAAGGAATATAAATTTATAGCCTTGCCTAAAAAATGCAAACTAAAATTACTATATTTTGTGTTGATGGTTAAGGGCTTCAGCCAGTTGAGTATATGGAACAGTTGTAAAATCAGAATTTTTATCTGTTTTATCGACCCGGTCATTACGATATTGTATACCCAGGTCAATCAAAAAATTAAGTATAAAGTGAAATAAAATAACAGTAATTAAAACCTAGTTCAAGCAGTTTAAAATCATATTTATTGGGTAGTTTTGATCATGGACCGATGGGAAGACTATGGTTTGATACAATCGTCATCGGCTCCCTTAGTTACTTAAGCTATTATTTATATCTCTACTTCTGACTGCCAATTTATAGAATCTATAAATAATCAATAATATTTCTTATTTTTAGCCGTTTTATCTCATCAAATTTGAGAATTTTTTATATTTGGATTTTCTTTTTTGCTCGTGTCATCTGACTAGCTTTAATTTTGATCATATTTCAGCTAATGCGACCCGTTAGCATAAAATACAATTTCCTTTGGCTCTTTTATCATTTTTGAAATATCACTCAGGACACTTTTCATTTCCTTGTCGATCACGAGCTACTTGGCGTCTTTATTACAGATAGGGCATCTCCATTGCCGGTTTGGCGATATTATCAGGAAGGACAGAAAAATTTATAGGTCAAAACATTGAGGATGAGTACAATTTTTTCCACGCACTGGATCTTTAATTAGCTTCTTTATCGTTGGTTCTAGTGGCGATACGATTATTTGCTCACCACTTTATTTTTATTTTGCCTTGAAAAATTAAAAAATATTTTGCTACTTTGCCTTTTTCATCAGTTTATCAGACATTTTGTCAATACTATTTTTACTCACAAGAAATACTCCGTAAATATAAAATTGATCTGCTTTTTCATATTTTTCAGAGCTAGCTTTTTTTGTTGTTAAAATTACCTCAACTAAATCCTGAGTATTTTTTTCATTACCAAATATTTTACTGAAAATGAATGGTTTATCTTTGCGCTTCTTTGATGTAAGTTCTTGAAGAAAATCTTCAACTATTTCTTCATCGATTTTAAGTATATATTTTTATGGCCAGCTGATTTCATGCTCGCATTCGAGATTAGCTTTTATACATCTTATTTCAATATCAAGTTTGTCAGCATTTTTATTAATTTTGTCTAAAATCTTCTTATTTATTTCCACATGAACATCTGGGCTGTCAGAATTAACTCTCTCAACAATTAAAGTACTCTCGACTTCGTTGAAGGGGTCGATGTTTATAATTCTGCAGTACAGACACTTTTAAACATTTTGCTTATTGTTGCACATACAAACAACTTGTGAACTAGTGGTTTCTTTTTCCTGAAGATTATCATTGAAGATTGAGACTTCATCGTCTCTTTTGACTTGCTTCCGAGGCTCGTGTTGGGCAGGCAAGTCACATGCGCTATAAAACTCCCTTTATTTCTACTTTTCCACATACTTGAAGCTGGGCTTTTCTAGCGGTGAAATGAGCTCGTGTGAATTTGACACTTGGTATGGGGTGTCATATTTTTGCTCATCCAATCCAAAAAACCGTGATTGTATAGGTTTTCGCTCAAACTCCTCATTATTATTTGGTCGTTGTTGTTGTTGTGCGTATGGAGAAACTCCTTTGAATGCACCTCTGTACTCTTCTGAATTATAGCGATCTGCACCCCCATAATAGTTAAAGCCCATACTAGGAATTTGACTTTGAGACGCAGATTTATACTAACTCATCATTGGTTTCGGATTAATTGGAGCTTGATTAAAGTTCATAGGCATTTTATTGTCGTAATAGTATCGATTTGGAAAAGAAGACGATGATTCATAATATTCAGGCGTTTTCCCCGTATAGCTCATGCTTGCCATACTGCTGAGTCCACCCATATTGCCAACAGGCATTCCAGACATCCCTGACATTGCTGACATGCCTGCCATGCCACCTATCCCACCTAATCCATTCATATTGGGGATCCCTCCCATGTTGCCCATGCCCATACCGTACTGATATGGGTTATTGCCCCGATAAAACTGAGATTGTGTTGTCATTGGTATACCATTAAGCACTTGAGGGAGAACATTTTTATACACTTCGAACATCTTGCGTTGAAAAATTTATATGTCCTCCACAGTCTGAAAGTTCGGCACTTCTAAAAACATATTGACCATATTCATGTTCATATTTTGATTAGGCGTAGCCATATTTTGGGGCGCATGTTCGCGTCCCATCATTGGCTTTGTTTGCATCGGTTGCAAATATTTGCGTTGACTCAGTTTTTCATCATACTGTTTAAATATCGTCCATAGAAAGTCCTTGCACTCACTGTTAAGATGTCTAAACTTCTGCTGCGTTAAAAAGATGTCATATTGGCCTCTATTGTTATTATAAGCTATACCTATATGCCTCGTAGATTTGGACTATTTTATCGGCCCATGCACTCTTTTGGTAAACCTTCGTCTCCTCAATTTCTAAGAAATTCGCGATGGTCTTCATGAACTATTTGGAATAGGTTGCTAAATCAATATCCTGCAAGATAGCGTATGCGGCCTCTCTTGCCTTTTAACCGGTTTAGACCATTAAAATATTGACTGAAAATTACAAGTATTATAATAACTAGAATCAGCCATATAACTATTTACTTCTCCTGATTTCTTATAATCCTTTGGCCAAGTAGACCTGCTGCAGGATGGAATAAAACTATTGAATGCGTCGTTTCATGGTCATGGAGTTCCAGTAATTCTTGATCTGCTTGTCCGGTCTGTTCTTGAACATGCTTGAAATCTCACACCATTTGGTACCGTACAATGTGACTCCCAGATACAATATCCACTATTCTTCGGGACTAAAGGGATCTCTGTTGATAGTAGGATCCAACTGATTGACCCAACGCTATCGGCAACATTTGCCTGGCTTGTCATTGAAATGCATGCCAATTGAGTTCCAACTATTTGTGCCTAATTTATGGACTAAATATGTAAGTTTCTGATCTTCATCATGCGTCCATCTTCTGTTCCTGGTGCGGTAATGCCTTCCGGTCCGAAACTATTGCTTCTTGGATATTTACAAGTTCATTTTAATATTAATAGAAAGTAGAGGTAATTCGTTGCAAATAGAAAATAACCCGCATCATTATTTATTTTAGTTCAACTCAATAAATTTTCTTAGCTGTCTATTCGACTACTTCATGAACTCGAGCTTTTATAAAAAGTCCTCTGTTCTTTTGCTCGAAAATCGTGATATTGCTTGTTACTCATTTTAATGTAATTCATCGAAATTTTATTATTTGTCTGTTTTTTTAAATCTTGCAAGTTTTTAGTTAAGTTTACTCAAGTCATATTACTTAAACTATTAAATGCTACCTTATTTTGATATGACTGGTACTTTTAATTTCTATCTGCTCTTTAATCGCAGTCTGTCTACTTGCTATTTCATCAGGCGAAGTTTTAATGGAGCTTCTTTTTATTTTTAAGCCTAAACTATCATATGTTTTTATTTTTCGGCTCTTTTAAATATTTCATGACACTTGTTTTATATTTAGTTAAGTTTCTGTTTGCCTTCCTTAATTTCTACTTTCAGATTGGATGCGATCTCAGAAAACTGGACACTCAATGGTACTCTTTTTATTGAATATTTGCCGATGTGTATATTTTATTATGCATTTGCATATCTAGGTTTGACTTGATTAGCTATTATTTAATTACTAATCGCTAATTATTTTATATGTTTTCTAAGTTTTTAATTTTCCCTGTCTAATCTTTTAGCTCTCTTTACAATAAGTTTATTATCTGAGCTGCTGCAAAAGGATGATAATCTTTCTATTTTTTATTTTAATAATATCAGCTCATGATATTAGTTTATCGCACTATTTTATAAATTTCCAGCACTGCTATTTCCGCTTATTTGTAATAATTGCTTGCTGCTTTTTATGTTTTATTTGATGGTTAGTAATATATTTGCTAGCCTTGCGCTATGTTAACGTAAATTATTAATTTATTCATTTGATTATTATTTCCACTTCTAATATTCCGTTTTCTTAGTTGCAAGTTCTTATAGATTTGTGCTATCTGCTCTGTTATGGCTTCTACAATTGATCACGAAAAGTTCAGATTAGATCTGTCTCAGTTGTGCCTTTCGAAGCTATCTTTTTCTATTTTAAATATCAATAGCCACTATCAAATCTTTGTTATTACTATTCAATTATCTCTTTATTTCACTTATTTTGATATACGGTAATTACTTTCCTGCGTAGGCTATATCCTACAAATAATTTCGCAACTGTCTGATTTTGGCTTATTTTTATTGAATTGCAGCTTCATGCAAGGTTCTAAGTTATTAAATCACTTAATATTTATATTCATGTTACTAATTAACTACCATTTTATATTACACTTTATTTTATGTATCATTGCTCTTGAGTTTTTAAGCTTATTTGGCTAATTTCAGAACAGAAGAGTTATTATGTTCAACTTTGATCTAATTTGGATCTTTCGTTTTTTATGAAAAAGCGATTAAACCTATTTATAAATTTGTTCGCATACTTTAATTTTCTTACTAAATTAATTAATTTTGCTCGTTCAGTAATTAAATTTGAGTTTAAATAGACTCGATATTTTAAATTAGCTACTACACCTATTATTGTTATTTAATGAGTCTAATCTCATCATCTCTATTGAGTCTTGCATACTTTTTGAGATTGCTTTGCTCATTAACAATCTTCACTAGCGAGGCCAATAATAGAAGTCTTTACTAAATGCATTATTGATTTTGTTTCTACAGTTGTGCGGCTCTAGCTTATAGCGCTTGCTTCTCTGCCAAAGAATCCATGATTTATTATTATCATGCGTGCCATATATAACATTATAATAGATCAGCAATGGCATAAAAGCACTACCACAACGACTATAAAAAATTAATGGGAGTAGACTAATCCAGGACCGCCTCTGAGAAACTACTTGACAGAGCTATCAGAAATAGAGACCCACCATCCCAGATTATTGATAAATTATAGCGAGAGGAGCCTCAGAAAAAAGTAAAAAGATAGGTCGATTAAAATAAGCAAATCAATCCTGATTAAGTTATAGATAAGATAATTAAAGTTCTCTAATCTCATACTCACCTTCAGAAAGTACAAAAAAGTTTATAAATACTGCAAAAATGTCTAACTTAAAAATAGTTTGTTTCCGGTTTAAAAATATAAAAACTATAAAGCATAGCTAATTATTTGATTAATACAAAGCATTTTTTACGAGGGTCCCTTGGCTAAATAATAAAGCTTAGCCAACTTTAATATTCTGTGCTTGAAACAATTAGTTCAATAATAAAAGACGCAAAATAATAATTTGAACAACTGCTTTTAAATGTAAACATCCATCGCTAAATGCTAGCACTAATCACAGATGATAGTTTTAGCTTTGCTAAAAATAGTCAAGTATTGAAGACAACGATTTTTAACTACTTCAAATTAATAAAATAGCATGAAAGCAGTGAAAAAGAGAAGAATAAATAAACATAAGCTGTCGTGTTTATCGAGTAATATATTTTACCAAAATTGATGCTACTGCCTAACAATAATACTGATTGGAGTAGAAATGGAATAATCAATTTACTAAAATAGTTCATTGTCTAGTATAAAGGTCAACTAAAACAGCCAAAGCAGTTGTTGGCCGAGTACAATAAATTCATGCAGGATAAGAAATCATCAGTCAATCACTAATCTGCGGACATCATGGGTAAGAAAGTGACAAGCGGAGGTGCATACACAGCCATATAGACTCACGATTCATCTGGGACATGGTGTAAAAAACAGTGATCATTTAATATCAAATATTCTCAATTTTATTTTATTTTCGCATTGCTTTCAAGTACTTGCTAGTAGTTACTGCACCTTTGTCTAGGTTCATTCTAATGTGTGCTATGTTAAGTCTATCTTAAAGAGTGCCTATTGCACTTTGATACCAGATTTTATTATTGCTTGTGAGCCTTTATTCTTTAAAAAAGATACTCTTTTTTACTTAACTATGTTTTCTTTTTGTTAAAACTAAGGATATTCTTTTCTTATATATATTCATTGCAATAGGACCAATGTTTATTACTGTTCTACGGTCTGGCTAAAGAACGCACTGCTCTAAACATGCTTTAACATACAATTTAATTAAAAGTTAAGCAAAATGAGGTGACAAAAAACAAGAGCCTGCTATTTATTAATAGTCAATCTGAGTCTATTTTGGAAATCCATATTTATTAATATTGTACTCTTATTGAACAAATTGTGCAAGTATCGACTCTGTGTATCTTATTTTTATTTTGTTGCTATTGGATTAAATGCAGCGAAAAACAAGACCAATATATGGAATAGCAATACTAGTATTATTTTAGATGACATCAGATATATACTGTCTAAATTGTGTGAGAACTTTGTTAAAATTGTGCAATGTAAACTAGTTCATAATTTAGGTGCTTAAGCTATATGCATACTTGTTTTTGACAATCCTATCTATATAAGTCACAATATACCATTGGAATATGCTGGTGTCGGAATTTGGGCACTTGCTGGATATCATACAGTTAAATTCAAATACTGTGCATTATAATCAATATGGAATGCACTCTCCATTGTAATATTTATAAATGCAGGTAAGAAATTGCAAGCCAACTACTTCACAATGGTTTTTCAGTCGAAATTAGAAGTCACCACTTGGGTCACACACTTCAGGGTCAACAGTCGAGCACAGCGATGATAAATTATAAATCAAGCAAACACCAAACACTCAAACAGATGGATTCGCATTACGAAAATCATAATCAGAGACAATATTAACACTGCGCAAGGAGCTCAAAAACATAAAGTCGGAGGTAAAACAGCTTATTGAAGAGGAATTTATAAAGCCACCATTTTCGACTGAATGGTTAGAATCCAGTGGAGGCAGCTCTCTTTCGCGCAGTAGAAGTTCCAATATCATCACTTCTGGCTCGTATTTGTTTAGCGAAGCAGACTCTCATAATTGGAGAAAAGAGAGTGCCTATTTCAGCAACGCGAATATGGAATAGCTTACTAATTTAAGGAAATAGTGCGAAAAGCTCAGAATGCAGTGTATAATAAAAGATCAAAAATAAGCTCAGTTCACTATCAAACAGAGAGAACTATCGTAGTAAGTACGACTTCTGCGCAAATGTAAGGAATAACTCACAAAAAGTATATAGATTTTGCAACACTCACTGAGGCAGACCAACGATGAGCTTAGAGCATTCAATGAGCATAATCGAAAGCTAGCATTATAGAATAAACGCAACTACTACGAGAATTTAAAGCTCTAAAAGAATCTAAATACCATTTAAATTGCGAAGAGTAGATTAGAGTAATAGCTGCACTTTCGCAAAGCTGAAAACAATGAGCTCATAAGAATAATATAGATAAAAGAGGGATAAGTGGAGGAATTGGCTGCCAACTACACAGCCTAAGTTAAATCAATAGAGATGCAGTATCGACAGGCACTTCAGCAGCAATCTCATAGCGCATGTCGACTTCAGGAAGACTGCTCATTAATTCGTAAAAAATCAAGAACTATCGATTCACGTGAGTCCTTGCACAAGTATGAACTAGAGAAGTTGTAGAATTAAATCAATAGACTGAGAGGTGAAGTTTCTTAACGGGAGAAGATCATGTCACTCATGATGGCCGATATTAAGGGATTAGAGAAATAGATGACAGTAGCAGACAAGGAGCGCTGTGAGCTGTTTCAATGTCATGGACTTATTTACAGTTTAAATTAGATGATGATCAAAATGGAGGCACGCAGACTGGGTACAAAATATAGGTATTTTTGAGCATATACTACTTGAAAATAAATAATAAATGATATTGAGTTTAGTTTATTACAGTGAATAGATTTAACATAATAATTACTCATTGATGTGCTACCTACCACTAGGCTGTCTCAAGTTCATCGTGGGAGTAGGAGCCGTGGCTTCCATCTTTGTATCCCTAGGCATGCTTGCTCGTAATTGTATTTTGACCTAGTCACCATTTACGCAAATGTGGAGAAGAAGGAGATTATTAGCAATACAGGAGGACAACTAGTAAACGATGCCCTTGTTGGGCTCTATATCGGATCCGCTGTCTTTATGATCCTTGGCATCTGTGGAGTCTATGGCGCAATGAAGGCTCGCAAGAAATAAAAGCACTCAGGTAATTGTTTCTTGTTTTTGTATTTGCTTGGTGTCTTCATCTTCTTCACTCTATTTGTCGCAGGCACCATTTTTTTCTTCGTGGGTCCCCAAACGATATTCGGAAACGATTGCACACATGGATCAAAAACTACTCTAGTCGATTAATTGTATAAGCTGTCAGAAGATGCAAATGCAAGATTCTGTACAACGAACTGTCCCTGTTATTTTAACAGTACAAATGTTGATTCTGACTTAAGAAAAGCACTGGAGATCACAAAGCCCAATTTTGATAAGACAACAAACACGTCTCACAAATTTTTCCAAGCTTGTCTTGATACAGATCAACAAAAGGATTCTAACACGCTATTGTTGGGCGCTCTATAGTAAATGCTAGAGTGCGGTGGATGGTGCGAAAATGAAACCATTAAATACTATAGATTTTACGATATCAACAACTGCGTCACCACTGGTAAGCTACTAATTTAGTATAGACTGTCTCAAAACGAAAGTCGGATGCCACAAAGCATTTGAAGACTTTTTAACAGGCAAGGGACAAATAATGGGGTTTGCATGTGCAATTGCAACAGCTCTGTGCTTAATTAACATAATTACAGTATGCTGTATTTGCTACCACCCATCGAAGACAAACAAGGGTTCCAATTTCTATGCGCGCATGATGGATGAAGACTGACGCGTGCTGATTTACTGTTCATAATGTTATTGCATCCTAATCTAAACTGTTGTTATCATATATTCTATTTCGAAGATTGTTTATGAAAAAATCCTGTTTACTCAACTCTTTTAACCTTTTCAGTGAAGATACTGGACACAAGCGAAAACATTTCTCTCACTCAAAGACTAACAGCAAGCAGAACAAGAAAGTGGTTGAACTGTATTTCATAAACCCGAACATTTTGTTCATGGACAACTAACGCTCTGATAAAATATTGAGAACACGAACAGCTGGTACGCTTAACAGAAGGACAACAGCAGAAGAAAGAATTAAAACATGTAATAGTGGGCAGAGACACTTTAATGAAACAGCAATGAAATTCTTGCCCACCAATAGGAAGCAAATTGAAACTAGAGAACGGAGACTAGATGAATACATTAAAATGGAAAGAGTTTTTTTGAAATTTCGTAAAACAGGAGAAGTAAGATCTGGAAGTAGCATATAATATTTATGAAATCTTCTTAGAGCTTTCATATCCTTGCGATTAATTATTCTATTTTTATATTTTCTAAGCGCACATGAGCTTCAACAGCTAACTCGATTTTGAGCTCAAAATACACAGCCTTGAGCAGATAATAATTTCAAAGTAGCAGTAGATTCATTTCTTGTAGACTCGGTTGGAGTCCGTTGGCGCTCTGAAGATGGAGTCAGAGGACTAAATATTAGAACTCATCAGCTAAGTTCATAAGGCAGTTAAGGGCGTGTAGAAGGTAGTCACAGAGATAAAAGATCCGTGTTATTAACTTAGGCTAGTCTCACTGTACGACTTATTCCGTAATGTCTGCTGTGTAGCCGTGAGTGCAGTCCGGCTAATGGCAGAAGGTTGTCAGCACGGAGTCTAAAGAAATCTATTACGGTTCAAGTCGCATGATCGACAGCAATAAGTTGAACAGACTGAGTGTTTAGAGTAAACGAGCTAATCAATAAGAAAACGTAAGGAGTAGAAAGAGAAGCAATAGCGAAAAGAACAATTCTATAGCGAGACTGCAGCACAGATGGAAATAGATCGAATTTATTAAAGTCTTGAGGTCTAAAAATAATCCGTACTGAAAACGGCTTCTTCTAATGCAGTTGCCAAACTCAATGAAGTCAAAATATGCTGGATGAAAATGATTAACGACTCTGATCAGATGCTTGAGGAAGCCTATTATCGAAAGAATCAAGACAGAGAGAGAACTATTGACACGTATAGCAAGCCAGAGTACATAACTAAAGTTTTGAAGCAGGAGCTCTCTCAGAGTATAAAGCTGTACTTTAAAGATGCGATATAGAAAGTGGTGAGAAAGTTCTATCAAGATTTCTACTCAAAATAGAGTGCAAGGATCAGACAGGAAATTGAAGATTAAAAACCCAAAATGTTAGATGCATGGCAGCAAACTGATATTGAAGGACTAAATAGAATCAAACAGCTGGCGAAAGAGAAAAAGCATTACGATAAAATGGTCAAATAATTCAATGAGCTTGTCGCATAGAAGGATAATATGGTAGAACAGTATATGAGAGCTTCCCGAAATAATCACATATACACCGCACGCATCCAATAGCTAGAAAAAAAGTTGGTACGAGCGATGCCGATTGCAATGTGGCAGAAGATGATTTCATAGTCTCGCCGTGAATCTGTTAGAATTTCGCGACGAAATAGCGTTAAAACCCCACTTAAGTAAGGATAGCCCGAAGTTATCCCAGATAAATAGAACACTGAGCTTAATGAAGTGCCTCCAATCAAACTTAGTTCTTCTGGTAGCATAAGTAAGAATGAATCAAGACTGACTTTAAAGAATGATGAAGTGTAGATCATAAAAAAGAAACCCAATTTTAGAAAAGTTTACTCAAAAAGTAAACTATTTAATCAAAAAATAACGCTTACTTAACCATAAGAAATATAGCCTAAATAGATAGAACCAATTCTACCAATTGTAAATAAATCTTAAAAGGGCATTTAACTTTTTAATCAGACTAGTCTTAAAGATTTAGAGCGTTCATTGAAACTCATCGGTGACAAATAATACAAAGATGCAGTCATTCAGATATTAGATACAGCATAGAAAATAAAAGCGGTTTCAGTACCAGCAGAATAGGACAAAAGTTAAAATAACTGTGATCCATAGAAAATAGGTTTAAGCAGTAAATAAATTTAAAGCATTGCTCAGTTGATTGTATAGAATAAGGAAATTATAGCAGTTTTTGAAAATTTAATAAGAAAAATTACTGAAGGTTTGGCGATTAAAACAAATTAAACTAACATTAATGAAGTATCAAAGTAAGAATGTAAAAGTCCCTCAAATTTGTCATCCTTAGTTGCAAAAAATTCAAAATTATAAAAAGTTGATCAAAATTCTTGTAAAACAAATCGAAATAACTTTAATCATCGTTCGCTCTTGCAGAATGATGCTCTCAAGGCACTACAGTGGAAGAAAAATAAAAATAATATTCATCAAGCTTAAAAAGATATCTACTAACAAAAATTTGAAAGATATGGAAAAAAATAGTCTAAGCAAATTACAAATTAAAATAATCATGCCACTTTTTTTGCGAAAACAACCAATAAATGTATAAATTACGATAAAGAGTCTCGTTTCTTATAAAATGCACTTGCTGAATTGAACTCTTAAGATAATGAAGACTACTTCAAAAGATTTGAGAGATTAAATATTGATAGTATGGGTAATACTTTTCGACAATGCCAAAAAAATGATAATCTTGCTAATGACCACAGTAAGATTAGAACAAGCAATCAACTAAAAAGAGCAAGGAAAATTATAGTAGATGGTCGCACACATGAATAGAACAGTATGATAAATATTAAGCAAATCATCCTTCAGGAGCATAAGGAAATTTATGATCATGACGAATTGGTTAGAAGCTTATTATAGATATACTAAAGACATCAAGCATGTGGAGGAAATCTGAAATAGATGATTGAATAATATTTTCATAAAACTCTGTTTAAAGCATCGAATCACAGATTTACAACTGGTAAAAACTTTTTCAAAAGATTACAAAACTTGCAGACTTGACACATCTTGATCACATTTTTACGTCCATGCTATTTAAATACAACTTGTTTGAAATTAAATATAAATCTATAATTGCTATAATAAAAATCGTCTACATTATTAATAATAATTTGAGCCCGCCTTTATGAAAAAGCCAATCGAAGAGGAAGACAGTGACGAATTGGAAGATGAAGAGGACTCTGAACTCAGTGAATCTAAGTTATAACAAAGCTTTATGGATGAGTGCAGCACTTTAAAAAAGATTTAAAGTACCGATAAACAGGAACGCCTTTAGATCCAGAATTCCATTTAAATGATGTTCATCATATTCTCATACTACAAAGAGAATCTGTTAAGTATAGGTCTTGATTGCAACTGTAAGGTGAAGATCGCGCTGAACAAAATTATAATTTCATCAGATACCTCCAGAAAAGATGCATAGTAATGCATGTTACGAGTGCAGGCTTATGTGAAAAAAATATCTTCCACTTAATTTAGTCACGAGAACAGGTTTAAAATACTATACTCACCCTACTTCAATGAAAAAGCTGAAGAGCTAGGATTCCACATGTGCAAGTTCAACAACCAGATCTACTGCCACTCTGTGAAGCTCGAGGAGAAAGACTTGAAGAACACCATGAAGGACCTCTTTTCCGGCCAGTATTTATTTACTGTCGATATCAAAACCAGGAAGTCAAAAGAGAGAGAAATCTATAACTACGTGCGATAATTCGTCAAGAAAATGAAGAATTATTATGCGCCCTAGTTCCAAGATCGTGGTGTTGTTGTAGAGCTCGACAGCAACGAACTAAAAGTTAATTGCATTGGGGTCAAACAGAGAGATCTTGTGGCAGTCAAGAACACAATAAAAAATTTGTTGTAGTCCACAGTGGTGCTCATAATAAAGTTCGAGAACCAAGAGGATATTGATAAAAAAGTGCAAGAGCTTAAGAAATATACAAAGAAAATTTCAGAAATACCGATTTGTGTGGCGAAAATAGAGAAAAGAGCAATCACAATAATTTCGAAATAAAATGTGATACGTAAGCTAATTGAGAAGCCAAAAGTACTTGAAATATTGGGGTTAAATGATAAAACAGAGCTGGGAATGTTCTTACCTAGGAGAAACAATTTTGCAGAGAGGAAACGCATGATCGAAGACATATGCACCAAAAAGGGTTACGACTTTACAACACTGGGAGGAATCTATCACTACTTTAAGAAGATGTTCATTCACTAGGACGGGGAAGTGGACTCCAGCGAAGTGCTCAAGCTGATCAATGAAATTTTGCATGCTATCAAGGACAACAAGTAAAAGTACTAAATTCCGGAAAAGAGAAATTAATTTATTCAACAAAAGCGCCAGGCAGAAGTTATGGAGGGTGAATACTATTCAACAGGTGATATTGGTCCCCTTATGTAAATTACCAAAATATTAAAGAGGAGTGTACTTAAAGAAAAACTAAAAATGTCCAAGCCGGCTCTCGTCAAGTACAACGTTTGTGAAGCAGTATAAAGTGGACCCATATATTGGTACATTGATAACTCTAATTAAAAGTTCCTATGCAAAGTGTAGGATATGAAACCTGGAACTTAATATTTTTCTGGGAAAGTGAAAGAGCTTGGAAATTAAAAATACTACTGGATTGATTATAAAATCATCATTGATTGATTCTGATTATTTATTTACATATGTCATATTTAAGCAAATATAAAGTAGATAAATCAGGAATCGGGTCCTGATATTCGAGAGTTACCCTTTTCGCTTTATATTCCGATATTTCCACTTGATAGTTTCTTCAGAACGCGGTCATTTTTAGTATTGACTTATTATTTGTCCAAAGCGAAATCTGCAAAGTCCATAATTGATGATTATTAACTCTCTGGCTATTGATCTATAGTCACATGCGCTTCTCTTTAGCAGTTTTCGACAACTAAATTTGATAATTTTTCATTCATTTTCGTGATTTCAGCATAGAATGTTTTCCTCACAAATAAGTGACTTTCGCTTCTATTTGCTTAGACAATCCTGACATTAACATAGCTTGGGCCTAACTATATTTTTATCTCCTCTCCATGAACAAATGATTTCAGCATTGGCATTTAGGGAAAAGATACCTTCCACTGATAAACAAAAGACAGTGAGTTATTGTTTAAGTTTAAGTGTTTGGCCGCTCTTTTTTATTTTAGTAAAAATCTGCTGATGTCATCTTGGAATTTGTAATCTGTTCTTATTGATCCTGCTGTTTCTTGATGGGGCAGACTCTGAAAATTATCAGAGAATAATTTCACCTTCTTCCAGTTGTCAACTAGTTTTTTTAGCAGCAACGTGTCAGCTTTAGAAGGAGTTTTTGTAAGTTTAGATGCAGTATATTTATTTTCTGACAATACACTTTTTTAAAATGAAATTTTATATTCAGTCGAAGTGTTGTTTTGCTTTAAAAATGAAGAGGTATCGCTACTTTTTTAGAGTTTAGATAAATTTTGTTCTCTCGTCGCTATTTTCGTCCCAAGATTCTTTTCAAGACTATCTTAAATTTCATGTAGTTCTTCTGACATAAAATATATTGGTCCTACGCTTGTGCCAATTTCAATACCGTTTTCACCATCCTCAAATGTTTTATGAGCATAATAAGTAATTTATTTTGTAGGAATAATCATCTCTACCTTTTATCCAAAAGGATTCTTTTTCTTCTCTTGAAACTTAATTCCTTTATTAAGAATCTCTAATTTTCCAGGCTTGAATATTTTCTTCTCTTTTTCGTCCATGAAGTTAGCCTAAAATGATTTTATTTTTGTATATTTGGCAACTCTGTTACTTTGGATACCGCAACAACCGACTTATTTCTGTCCGATAATGCCTCTAGATTGATTCTACCTTTTCTGCAACATTTTCTTTGTTTATTCTACTTTCTTCTTTTCAACTTGAGTTTTGAAATTCTAAAATAGGCTCGGCTTCAAAGCATCATTGAAAAGCACTTAATATCTTGTATCTTCCTTAACGATTTAAATAATCTCGTTATCTGCATTGAATTTAGTATAGAAATTATAAAAATTAGCAACTCTTTATTTTCCTAAAGTTGGTTTTAAAAGTATTTTTTATGATTGCTTTTGAATAAAAATAGTTCGACCTTGAAGAACTTCCTAAAATTATTTGTCCATACTAGCTTATGTTTGACTAAACTATTCGTAAGAATTTTTAAATCTTGAAAAAGTTTTCTATATTTTATTCTTATATTGAGAAATACTCACAACATTATTTTATACATCTTTTGCTGCGATATTATGCTCATATAAAATTTAGTTGATTTTCTTCTTTAGTCTTTTAAATTATTCTTATTTTTTCTGATAGGAACGTCTTAATTTTTCGTCATTAACTTGAAAATCTTTACAAATTTTGTCAAATCTTCGGCGGGGCACATCAATAAGCAGGAAGCACAACTCAACGATATTATGGGTACCAGATCCAAAATATTTGCGGATGGTCCCTTTAAAAGATTCTGATCCATTTGATTTAAAAACACTTTTTGCAACTGAGTCCATACTTTTCTAAAGCTTTTGACTGTTGTTTGCTTGAAGATCAAACTGCTAAATCATTTTTCTCTGTAGTCCCATAAGTTATTCAACACTTTAATATTTTTTCTGTATAAATGATTAGCATCGGTCTAAGAATAACCTTTAATCAGAGCTTATTTGTACGTCTTGATTATTGCTATTGAATAAATCTTTCAAACCGAGCAACAGGTCGTCCTCCGCGGCAACATTTTTGCCATACTTGACATCGAACCTCTTAAACTGCTGATTGAAGCTGTCCCCTTGAGCTTTTTCGACAGAGAGCACACTCTGAGCGCTGAGCATTTCATCTTTGGAGAGATCAACAAAACATGATGCGGCATTGTAGATATGAGTCATATGTGTGTGCAATAGGATCAAAAAGTCTTATTTAATCTACCTCAGACTTTCAAACAGCAGTTTTCTTTTTTGGTCTAGCAACTGAAGTGAAGAGGCAAGCGAAGCTTCTTTACTTTCGCTTTCATGATATTTAGTATCTAAGAGCTTTGAGAAGTTGGTGGTATCGTTTATATTATAGAAATTTTTAGGTTATTCTATAGTCTTGAGTTTCACTATTAATTAATCTAGCTTGTCGCACTGATATTGATATGTCCCGTACTCTTTGTTATAGGCTACTTCGCTTCGATTATATTAACTGACTGCCTTGATAAAATTTTCAGCTCTTTTGCTAAGCTTCTCTTCTTGTTTTTTGGTATCTATGTCCATTTTTTTGATTTCTGATGAGTTTAATTTGGACCTATTCTCCACAAACGTGCAGAACTGTTTATGAGTGGTGGCGAGTTTCTTCATCTCGAGGCATTTGCCGATGGAGTAGAAAGATTTATTAATAATAGCTTCCTCGAAGTTTTCGATCTGGTTCTTTATCATTTTTGAGTGATCACCCAACAGTTACTGCGTCTTGGTCAGATAGGAGAAGAAATCGGTTTTGGTCTGGCTGATCTTGCTAATCCGGCTGACTAACTTGCCTACTTGCTCGATCACGTCATTGTTTCTCTCCGTGTTTAGCATATTAGTTTATATATTTTATGATAAATACCTAACTACGCACCAAACCATTTCTGATAATATTGCATCACACTTTTGATCTTATTAAAAATTTAACATTAACTCATGGCGGACCGAAATGATTACCCCCTTATTACGGAACTCATTGAACTCTACAGAGAAATATCATCACAATAGTTCGAAGCAGTTATAAGGTAATTAACAAAAAGTTTTCCTGCCTTCACTGGTCTTGATTTTCAATCACTTTACGAAGTTCTCAAAAATAAGAATGGATCAGTGTTAGGTTAAGATATCATCAAAATATTCAATAATTGCAAATAGCAAGCAGAATTTCACGGAAAAATCAGTGAGGAAGTTGACTACTATCAAACGACAATCAACAAAATGCTAAAAACAGGCAGGAAAAACTTAAGCTTTGGAGAGTTTCTGCTTTAATTCAGCATCAATAATCCTTCTCTAGGTCTTGTGACAGTTGAAGTCCAGAACAAGCTGCGTGGTTACAGGTTGATATCGCTTAACCAACTTTCAGTCATTATTGAGAAAGTAGTATATGACAAACTGCAGTTTAATTAATAGAGTACTTTCAAAAACGAATAATAGATGCTACAAATTGATAAGAAGTGCTAGTCTGTTATCGAAAACGAATCCGACTTACAAGAATAAATATAACAGATTTAACAAATTATGCTTAATTTTACCGGTATCGAGCGGGAAAAAATTAAAAATATTATCTCTCATATTAAGGACAACATTAAGGAGAGTCAGCAACAAATCGAGGTACTAGAAAGAAAGAATCGTTAACATACGATAAAATAGCAGCATCTTCATGAACAAGTCTACCAGCTATAGTTGCTAATCAGTTAAAAAGACAGCACAATTATTAAAATTTCACAAGAGCATTAGAAAATGGAATCATAATTTCAAACTTTAAGGAATGATAATCACAGTATCTAGCAAGTGACAAATGAAGAACTCTTGAAGCAGAACAAATTGCTGACTTAACAAAATTAACAGTTATGCGAATAGATAAGAGAGCTGAAATAAACAAATTTTAAATAAAATGAAGAATTCTAACTATAACAACATATGGGGCAGTCACATTTTATGGATTTAGAAACAGAAAATACACGACTTGTTGAATAAGAGCTTGAAAAATAATTGGTCTAACTAAATGATCAGGTCCATGAACTAAGAATGGAAAATCTAGAGCTGAAGAATAAAATATCAGATCTTGAGCAAGCTTTGGAAGTGTTGATTGTCTCGCAGCTGAGAAAATAACAGAAAAGCGAGCAGCCAAACACTTCAAACCCGATTGAAAAAATATCTAATTTAAGCTGTGAATAAATAACATAGCACTTTCTTCATTCGAGATCTATCAGAAAATAGTCTGCTCAATTATAAATGATCGATCAAATTAGTAAAAATTTTCATAACAATAAGCCAAATAGACTGTTCAGACTAGGTACAAAATAATTTTTACCCACTGAGTAAACCGAATGGAGAGATGAATGTAAAGAAGTTACAAATATAACTGCACATGATCTTAAATTAGTAACTAGAAGATAAATATTTGAGTTTGATTTTGCTGGAGTTCTAAACTCAAAGATTTTCAATGGTCTCAGAGTTTTACTTGAAAACTCTCATTAAAGTGTAATAAATATAAAACAGATATTCAGCAGTTACGTATAAATTATAAAAACATCAAAAAATAGATTGAGGGCAGTGTTAATCATATCAAGTTAGAAGATATTATTTTGTAATTCAATTAGTCTCGAAGTTATTTATAGCCTAAAAATTGACAAATTACGCTCAATGATATTTTGTTCTAGTTTGCGAAGCATATTAGTACTTGTTTTTAAAGAGCTAATGATACTAGAAAATTAGAAGCCCATGTCTGAACTTATTATTTAGATATACAATAGAAGCGAACTGCTTAATTTTATGAGTCAATCAGGGTTTCATAAATTACACCCTTCAACAACGCTACAATTTTAAGTGTAAGATAAAATTTAAGTAATAGATAATAGGCAAATTAAAACTATCTAAAACATTGATGAAACAAAAAATATAATTTTCGCTTGCATAAATGATGGAAAAAACATGTTTGAAGCCAAGCTGATAACAAATTTTGCATTCTTCACTAAAAAAACAGGAGTATTTTTAGTAATTAATTCAATAGGTATTCTAGTTTTCTAATAGGCTAAATATCGACATTTCAACAAGATTAATGAGGACTTAAAGGCAAAATTTATCTTACCATTTTGCAAATAGCTAGAAATCATAACTCTTAACCAACAAAATAAAATAAAATTTACTTATCTATCGTTACAGTTATCATATACATTTGAACTTGGAAGTCTCGCCCTCGTTAGTCTTTTTTACAGAAATATAAAAGCTCTAATTCGATTAAAGAATGAGTAAAAATAGAAATAGGAAGCAAAATATACAACAAAAACTTCAAGCTTAACGAATATAATCCCATAATAATTCAACGAATGATATTTACTTTACTTTCAAATTATTGTTCTTTAATCAAATAATTTTCATTTACTTTCCTGATTTAGTGAATGCTTCTACGCATTTTTTGACTTGCTCTTCAGTGTGACTTGCGCTCAACTGAACTCGTATTCTAGCTTGTCCCTTAGGAACCACAGGGTAGCTAAACCCAATAACAAAAATGTTCTCGTTTAAAAGTTTGTTCGATAGCTCGCTAGCTACTTTTGCATCGCCAAGCCAGACTGGAGCAATAGGAGATGCGTCGTGACCAATAATTTTGAATCCAGCTTTCTTCATGCCTGTCCTGAACTGGGTTGTGTTTCTTTTTAGTTGCTCGACTAAACTTGAACTCTCATCAAGCAACTTATATGCCTATATTGCAGCCCCTACTAAGCTAGGAGCAATTGAGTTAGAAAATAGATATGTCCTCGCTCTATTCCTTAGCATATCAACGACTTCACCATATGAAGCTACGAACCCACCTGAAGCGCCACCCATAGATTTGCCCAATGTTGAGCTGATAAAATCGATTTTACCTTAGAGACCGAACATTTCTGGAGTCCCTTTTCCTGTTTTACCAATGAACCCTGCAGCATGGCACTCATCAACGTAAATGTAAGCTTTATATTTCTGTGCCAGCTCATAAATTTTATCGAGAGGGGCGATGTCGCCGTCCATTGAAAATACTCCATCTGTCACAATAACTCTTTGCCTTGCTTCTTGAGTGGCCTTTAGATTTTCTTCTAAATCGTGCATGTCTAGATGGTTATATCTTTTGCGAATGGATTTCGTGAGTCTTATGCCATCGATTATGGATGCATGATTCAGAGCATCACTAATGATTGCATCTTCCGCGCCGAAAATAGCTTAGAAAAATCCTGCATTAGCGTCGAAACCGCTTGGAAACAGAATACAGTCTTAAAGTTTGTAGTACTTTGCAATGATCTTCTCCAAATCTTTATGAATGTTCTGAGTTCCGCAAATAAATCTGACTGAACTCATACCGAATCCATGAGTGTCGAGTGTCTTCTTGGCTGCCTCAATTAGACGAGGATGGTTTGAGAGTCCCAAGTAATTGTTTGCACAGAAGTTGAGAACCTATTTGTTGTTGGCAACGATCTTAGAAGACTGGGGGCTTGTTATTATTCTCTCCCCTTTATATGTACCTGCAGCTTTAATCGCCTCAATTTATTTAGCCAATAGAGTCTGGATACTTTTTTTCATTGATAAATATATTAAAATAACATAAAACTAACTAAATGAGGGTAAATTAAATATTCAGTTTAGCATAAATCATTCTCCAATATATTGTTTGTATTTTTCTTCATTTCTCTTCAAGATCTCCTCAATGGGGCCGAACATTCTCTTAAATGACTCTCTATCGATGCAAACCACTCGAGTTGGTGTCATGCATTTAACGCTGGCCTGTCTTGAAGTGTTTCGAACGAGCGCAATTTCGCCGAAGTAGTCGCCTTCCTTGAATTCGTAAACTTTCTTGGCTTACTTCTCAGCGATAAGTCTGCCCTCAGCAACCATGTAGAATTTGTTGCCTTCTTCTCCTTCCTTAACGATGTATTCGCCAACGCCATAGCTCTCTTCCTTCAGGATATCGCACAGCTGCTCCCTTTCATAGGGATCGATTTCAGATAGAATGGAAACTTTCGAAAGTATGGCTCTGAACTTGTCTCGACGCTTGTTGGCAGCTTCTTCAATGATGTGCTTGAATGTTTGACGATCTAATCCGTAAAGAGTTCCTTTCTTTGAGCATTTAATTGATGCAGCTCTGGGAGCAGTGTACATCAAAGCAAGCTCTCCAAAAGATTATCCAGTCTTGTAAGTTTTCAAGTAAGTCTCCTTTCCATTGATAACCTTACAACAATCGTATTATCCTGATCCAACAACATACAAAGTCAAGCCCTCTTCTCCCTCTTGGATGACTTTAGTGCCGGCATTGAACTCTTCAATGGACATGGCATCAATTACGATGTTCATGTCTTCATCGGCAAGTGTGCCGAAGAGGACAGATTTTTTAAGGAGCTCCCGAATAGACTCCTTGGCTTCCATGGACTTCTCAATAACTTTGGGGACGAATTCTTGTTTTTTGTTAAAGGTGCCATAAACTTCAGCACTGATACCCTGCCTGCTAATTTTCTTTTGGTTCTTCTTCTGTTTAATTTTCTCTTGGAACTTGCGGTCGGCTTATTCTTGATCTTATTCACTGCCTTAGGAGTCGCTATGGGCTTTGCTTTTGTCACGAACATCTAAATTCTATAAAGGCATACCAATCAATTTTGTGATGTAGGTCCGGGTGAACTCCAGCAGATCGGAGGGCCTCTTCTTGACCAGTTACTCCATCAGCGGGGTAATGAAGGGGCTCACTGTGGTGCGTAAGTATGCAGAAATCTAGGCTTTCTTTTCTTCCATTTCGAATTATATAATTAATGTTTTATAGCATTCAGAAATACAATTATAAAAAATATATGTTTTCGTTCATTGTGCTTTCAACCTCATAGTGAGCGTAATGCAGTCAAAATAAAAACATAATAAATCATCTCTCAATAAATGAGATGGTCAATCTATTTTTTATTTAGTGAATAACAAATCGGATATACTTTTATATGCATTTATTAACTTCAGCGTACATTTGATATTAAAATATTACAGAACCTTGGAATTTGCGGTTATTTTGAGCGATTATAAAGCTATTATAATAATATAACGAATATAATTATACGTAAATTTAACTTCAATGGGTATCGTTCAGTGTATCAATGGAAAGACTACAGTTAATATCAACAAAACAGTTATTTAAAACCTAACAAGAGTACATAATCGTAAGCCGAGAAATTCATATTCTGAGTGTAGTGAAAAAAAATCTAAAAAAAGCTATGTCTATATATATGATCAGGAGATGGATATTCTACCACCTTATAAAGAGATTGACACTGACAATCGTAAAATTAAATCACATTGATTTTGTACTACTTCATCTCGTTACATAGTTTAGGCGATTCGATTTTATTATTTCGAAATATTTAAGTTACTATGAAAAAAGTACTGTCATTGGGTACCTGGTTATTAATAAAATCTTTTGTTAGGGTTATGGCGAATATACTATTATTTAATTTCTTATAAATAAATTATTTTGATGTTCGTATCATCTTTTACAGTTTGAGTTAATAATATAATTGGAATTATATGGAACACAATGAACCCATCGAGAGTCGCAAAAAAACATTAATAAGACTGAACAAAGACATGAGATAATGTCCAACATGGAATATATAAAAAGTATAATGCACATTAATGAAGCTAGAAATTTGCCTAGATGCTGAACTCTACAGGATATATGCTTTTCATGTCTGTGCTCACTATATACAGCATCTTCGCCATCGATATCGACAAGGGTTTCTTCAACCGGAGTGCCAGTCTCATCTTCAGTACAGTTCACGTTGTATGCATGACTATTTTCACCCTCTAAATAATCATAACCTCATTTGTATAAAAGAACTACGCTTTCAAGTTTTATTTCTGGATCGATGTGTTCTCGACCATCATGATGGTGCTTGAGTTAATATGGGTTTAGGACCTTATGAACTCTATTGATAACATTCAAGTGGCCGTCAGCTTCACAAGGGTTAGCAAGGCAAGCCGTTTTTCAAAAATTGGAGCCAGGTCAACTAAAATCATGAAGTTAATCAGACTTATTAAGCTTATGAAGTTTTTCAAAAAAAATTAAGTTCATCCAGCACCTTTTTAGCAAAATGAACAACAGCTAGAAGAAAACCAAAATAAAAATGGTGAAAATAACTCTAAGGCAGCAGTCATAAAAAGCGAAAGTGGAGAAAAGTGTTCGATTGATGATAATTCAAATTACAATCTCGATGCTAATCGCCATTTTCGTAAGTTAGTCATAAAAAGATCTAATGTAGATCCTGTTAAGCAAGAATAAATCCAGCTTAGATGGTAGATATTGAGTGAAGAACTTAAGAAAAAATAGCCTTAAACGACCGAATAGTCTAAGCAGGGTACAAAAGTGGGTGAGATACTGAAATACGAGATTCAAAAAAACATAGTGGTGATGGTGATAAGCCTTATTATGATAGTACCTATTCTAGGGTCAGACACTTGGTTCAATAAAGTAGCAGACATGGAACCCACAACTTGCTACTATATGAACTTAATCTCTAATGACACGAATCCTGATGTCAACAAGGCTTGGCTAATGAGTTTTATTGACGCCTCACTCAATTCTAGTCGACCACTCAGCTATTTTCAGGCTTTCAACGTTAATTTTTCTATCGATTCTAGCTTAGGCTTCGACAAGACCAACTTGTTTAATGTCTCTGATCTGAGAGCTTCTGAAAAAATATCGCTCAGTAACAGTACATACTCAACCGTATTCTCCAAGAAAAAATAAACATAAGTGATGTCTTGGCTCAATATGGGTCGAAGCTGTCTCATAATTGTACTTTTACTCTTTACGTCGATGGTGTTTGTGAAAGATCTTGAAATTTATGCACTGGCTCCACTCGAAAAGATGAACTCCACTGTCTTGAAAATAGAAAAAAATCCATTTTCGGCATCACATGGTAGCGGAGACGAGAGCGATGATGATAACAATTATATCGATATGAAATAATAGGAAGATGAGCAGTTAGAGACCAATATACTTGAGAGATTTTTTATTAAAATTACGAATCTTTTATCTCTAGGGGTAGGCTAAACACCATTCAATGTGCCTCAACTTCAAGACAACAAATTAAGTTGCGACAGTCTCATTCAATAATCTCAATCTATTGAAGTTAGTGGTATTTTCATGTGTCTTCGAATTGCACATATCGCTCAACTTATTACTCATCTAAAAAATGAGACTCCCGCTTACATTAACATTATTTTACAGCTCTTTCATTAAACAGTAATTTAAAATGGAGGAAGTATTTTTCACCAAAGTGAAGCATATTCATTAGTATGTTGGAAAAGCAATTCAAACTTAGGAATTCTATCTGAAAATGAAGAGAGTAAGAGTTAGCGAAGAAAGGCTGAATTAGCACTTCTCACATATATCAACTTTACATATAAAGTCCATCACGATGAAAGACTCAAAAGATACGATTATTTGAAGCAATACTTACCTTATATTGGATCAACAAAATATCATGTTGTCATTCACTATGGATCGGCTTACTGTGGAGTTGTTGGATCTGAAATAAACTTTTCTGTGCGAGCAGCAGGCAAAGACATCGCATTAGCTCGACGGTTGTGCTAAACTGCAGAGAAGTACCAACTACATAACTTAATTAGCTCCAGGTTTATGCAGCTTGTTCCCTATCTCCATATAATTAGTCGAAAAATAGAAGAGTTCCAAATTCGATAAAATAATACTTTAACTGAGTCAATATAAAGCTTTGAAATGTACATTAACGATGATTTTCTAAAATTAAGCAATAATTAGACACACACTAAAAATAAAGATCATACTACTAATGAAATTTGTGAGTAATAACAAAAAATAAGATCTTTGCTTCAAAAGAGGAAACAAATTTTATCAAACACAACAAAGCACAAAATAGAGGACTTGAGCAATCTATGCAAATTTTTTATTAAGAAAAATCCGCAAGTTGAAGATTTCCTTTAGTTGTGGAAGGAAGCAAATTTAATGTACGAGTAAGGTCAATGGAGTAATGCTAAAGCTATCTACTTAAACATTAAAGTAAGTATAATTTAATTTAGGACAATAGCTTAGATTTCAATGATCTTGCTACAAAGCTAAGAATTCAATAAATTGATCACTTTGATGAGCCACCTGTAGGCTGGGTTAAATCAAAGGAAATTCGACTTTTTTCATGATTATACTTATATTTATTACTAATTCTAAGGATTTAAGAACTTGATGTAAATCAGAATAATGAGCAGCATCCTCCTCCATCTTCAGTGTCGCTTTGATCAATGTCGACTAGATGTTCGACTTAGTCTCTAACGAAGTCCCAATTTATGTCTCTGTCGATAATCTTTTCGTCAATTCTGTTATCGTATTTATTTTTGAATAGATAACAACTGTTCCAGCCAAAGATCACTCGATCTAGATTAACCAACTATATGGTTTCAGTCACTTTTTTACCATTCACGTACAGGTGACAATCCTTATTAATAGGTTTCAAAAACACCTTTTACCCAATAATGTGTAGTGTAGCGTGTCGAGGGAACACGTCACGGCCTCCGAACACAATATCGTTGGGTGGGTTGCAACCTGCTTTGCCGATGTGCAAGACATCTAAATAAAAATATTTTTACTTTTCTGAAGAATCAACTTCATTTTCCTGTTGATCATAACGTCTTTCGATATGTTTTCCAAATAAGGTGGTAGAGTCTTATCCTTCTTTTATTTATCCTGTAAAGTTTTCTTAGATAAAATAGTTTCATCTTCATTTTTCTTCTTAAGCTAATCTTGATCTTTAACAGCCTGTTTCTTGATATCCTCTTGGTTCATTTTCAGCTGATTGAGAGCTTGATTTAACTTTAAAATATTAGCTTCAACCTCCTCTTCGTCATTATCTGAATCGACTTATTTACCATCCTTTCCGTCTTTTCCATCCTTCTTCTTTTACTTTTTAGGCTTTTACTTGACCGCCTGTTACTTAGCTTTTTTCTCCAAATCTTCTTGAAGTTTTTTGTACTCCTATTGAGCTTTTTGTAATTGTAGTTGCTGTTGTTCTAATATTTTAGTTTGCTCTTTTTGTTTTTACTCAAGTGCTTTTTTTTATTCTAACATTTTTTTCTCTCTAGCTTCATCTTACTTCTTCATTTCGTCCATCTGTTTCTTAAGTTCTTCGTACTCCTTCCCGTGCTTTTCTGTTTACCCCATTTTTTTATGGAGAGAGTCCTCTTCTTCCTTCTTTTTCTTGTCTGACTCTTGTTTTTAAAGTTATTTTTTAAAAAGTTCTTCCTCTAATTTCTTTAGTTTTTCAGCTTGCTATTGTTCTTTTTTCATGATTTATTCCTATTTCTTTTTGAACTCTTCCTCCTTCTTTTTCATTTATTCCTCCTTCTTCTTCATCTCTTATAATGCAGCTGGATCTGTGACAATATTTGCTTGTCCTTTGCCTTATAGTACTTTTTTAAGTCGGTCATTCTCTTCCTTCAGTGATCTAATAAGCTTATCGGTTTCACTCTCATTTACGACGGGTTTGTTTTTTATTTTCTTAGCCTGATCAGCGTATCTTAAAGTTGATAAGGACTCCTCATAGTTATCATTAGAGGGTGAAATAGCGCAGATCATAATAGTCTGAGAGTTACCACCTAATGCATTTTACAATATTCTAGTCAAAGCTGAGTTTCTGTAAGGAACAAAATCTTTACCACCTTAAGAGTTCTTTGCCAAAATAGATATGACTTGACCCAAACAAGTCAAACTTTGATTGATTCCAACTGCTTCCTTAAATCTTTGACCTGTTGCTCCTGTTTTATCTTGACGCTCACTACCAGCAAGATCGACTAAGTTTATCATGGAAACTTTTTAAGATTTTGTTTAGCCTGCTTTCTTAACCTGTCTGAACTATACTGTGATTATGGTATGGGCTCTGGAGCTGGTCGCATTCATTTGAGTAGCAGCAACAGTCCTATTTTTTGTTCCCATATCCATGACATTTTCGATTTCGGCAAAGCTGGTCACTGTGTGCTTCTTCACGCCATCAACATAGACACCCAGGAGTTTATTTTATCTAATTTTAAGGCCTCCTGCTACTCTATCTTTGATGGGAATAGTCAAATCTTGAATTTCCTCATTGTAGATTTCAAGCATAGAAGCATACACTTCGTACTCGACTCCAGGTTACTTTGTCTTCATTCTCTCAAATATTTCGTTACAAGTTATGGGGACAATGCCCTTATTCGGACCGTATCCAATCATGCTGTAGGATTTCCCAGAACCCGTCTGTCCGTATGCGAACAAACAACAATGATAGCCCTGCCAAGCATTGTCTAATATCTTTTTGCCAATCTTGTTAAATACTTGAGTTTGGTCTGCGTATTTAGAACCTGAAGCCTTGAGAAAACCATCAGGTTGGGTCTAAAATCCATCGAAAGACCAGAAAGAATAATCAAATGTGAACTTTCGCTATCCCTCGCCTTGGAAAGGTTTAAGAATTGTAGTGGGATCTTGCATATCGACAATGCATTCACTTCCAAGTTTCTGTTCTCTGGAGTTGAAAGGTCTGACACGAACAGCAACCTTGACACTCATACTTTAAATATATAAAATCAATCCTATTCGGTTACATTTTTATAAATAACAATCATCGCGTTTCTGTTTATTAACTGATAGACTAATTTCATTCCAGTATTTAGACAATTGAATTGGTGTTGCTTAAACAAACAAATGGATAAAGGTCGCGATGTCGGCAGTCGATGCTCATATCAAAAATCTACTCGTCTTTCTCGAATATGATTTAGTTCATTTCGTAGTCTATTGTCATTTGAATAGTGTCTCCCTATGTAAACTGAAAACCCTGCAATTAAAGACAAATTTACTATGGTAGAGTTAGGAGACTGAGTGTCATGATTCCAGAAAGTAGCCTCATTGGAAGGCTGCAGTGATCCCCAGTTATTAGTCATAGCTTGATCAATGCAGTAAACTCCTCTTTTACTACCTGTACAATTGGTGTAATTATTCTTCTTCAATACGCTCAATATAGCCGCACCGATACAAATTGAAGGAATGCCATCTCCATTTTTGATGATGTTAAATTTGACGGTGTTATTAATGGGATCGAATGGGCGGCTACCTAGTGCTGCAGTTCGGTTACCTCAAATTAACAGACTCATACCATTACTCTTCCTCTTCTCTATGAATGACTCGTTATCGAGTTTGAACATGTCAAAATATCTGAAGATCGAGTGAAAAGCGGGTGGAGATTAGTAGTGCACTGAGTTAAAATTCATGGAGCTGACTTGCGACTTTATTTGATTCATCTTTTCAGCAAGCTCAGTTTTTATATCTTCAATATTACTGTCGAACAAGAAAATTTAATGATCTAGCATTTTAAATGAGTCTTTTGCTGTCCCTATTTTGTATTTCGTACATAATTCTGTTTTCTCAAGCGCATCTCTCCAGTTTTTAGATTACATATTTTCAAGCAAATCCTCAATAATTTGGGATTCGTCTGGCAAGGTGAGCGAGTTTCGGACATCCAAGAACATTTTACTGATTTGATTTTCAATGTTAAACAAGCTTGATAAGAAACTATTTTCTAACTCTTTGATTAACTAAGCAATATTTTGATACTTACCTTGATGAATTGAGAGCGGTACTCTTAATACTTATTCAAAATTTTGACTCTCTGCATATTTTTACTATTGAGTTAAAGCCGACTTCGGATAATTTTCTCGAATTTGGTGAAGCTGACAATTTCGTGCATTTGATGCTCCTCATCAACACAGCAACAACAACAGAGCATATTGTCACCGCATGATTTATTTATACACACCATGAGCACTCTTTAGGTTTCGTGACCCTTTTTACTACAATATTTGTTTATGGAAGCGAGAGACTTGCCAGTGATAGATGTCATTATGATATCGCGATTATAAAAGTAATTGTCCAATAAAAATATGCATCAGTTGTTACTTAATTTTAAACAGTATCACTCAAAGTGGAAAACCAAAACTAATCTTGGAGAAATGAAATATTTATGAAGCACTGTTATATTCCATTTTAGAATTTAAATGCTGGGCGATAAAGTATCGACCAACAAGAGTCTGACTTCGGACTTCCGGTGCGGGCAGACCAAGAATCAGAGCAGAAATCCGTTTGAAGATAAAAAGAAGAAGTACAGAAAGAAGCAGAAACAACTGACCCAATAACAGATCGAGGTGTTCAAGCAGGCATTCGAGATATTCGATTCTAACAAATCAGGGGTACATATATAAACATTCAGACAATTGATGAATAAGAGCTTACTGCTTTACTGTCTGCGCTGGGATATGACTGTAGCCCTGAGGAAATTAGGCGAATCATGGATGAAGTTGATGAGGATGGCTCAGGAGTTATATAAATGGACGAGTTTATTCTTTTTATGTCCAAACACATGGTACTATTTAGCATATGTAGCTCGATACGGACAATCTTAAAAAACAAATAACCAAAATATTTGATTAGTTTGATGATGATGGCAGTGGATTCCTAGACTAGAAGAAGATCAAGAAAATGGTCAACTACATATTCTTCAACATTGACGATGAGGCTATTATGAAAATGATCGAAGCAGCGGACTCTGACGGCAGTGGCAAAATCTCCAAGTACGAATTTTTGAGAGTTATGAAAAAAGTCAAATTACTATGATCAATTTATCTTATAATATACATATATGAGGGGGAAGAGTCTCTACTAAGTCGACTATATTACACAATGTAAGACTGAAAATGGGAAGAGGATGTTCCGAGTTAAATGGGTTGGTTACCCTTCTAGCCAAAACACCTGGGAACCCGAGGAACATCTTTGTCCGACCTTGGTTCAAAACTACTTCGAGCAGGAGAAAAACAAGCAAAACAAGAAAATATTTAAGAAACCTAAACAGAATGTTAGTAAATAGTCAAGCAAGTTAAGCTTTATAATCAAGGATATTGTCTTACCGTAAAGCAAGTAAGATGAGGTGGAATTTACTGTGCAGAGAGGGACCAGAAAGGAAACATTCTCACGCGAATATCTCTATAACAAACACCCACAAAAATTAGCTGCTTTTTACTTAAGTGTGTATAAGAAGACAAATAATCTTTGAATTACTAAATTTAGGTAGTAATGATCACTTAGTTTTAATTTACTTGACTTCCATAAATTATATTAAGCTCTTTAAGTTGATTTACTTATCCATTTCTACCTCATCGTATGTGTTTATTAGATTTTCAAGCTCCACTAGTCTTTACTTGATCTCCACTATCTTGGCACCATCGACTGGCCCTGCTGGTTTCTTGACCTCCACCTTTGGCTTGCTTGCTAAAACAGTTGAGCTGCTGAGATTGGGTGCTTTAGTTTATACGATGGGCTTTGACATTTTACGTTCAGGCTCAGCACTCCGATCTCGTCTGTCTTTGTTGTTTGGTTCTTTATGAGCTTGCTATTTGTGGACCTGTTTATGCTTGGGGCCTTCTTTGCCTTTGGTTGCTCCCTGCTTGCCTGCTTGTCCATTTGGCTTCAAATACCGTCCCATAATGATAAATTATTAACTATTACCATTGCAGAGATCAATATCTAATTATTGGATAATGTTAACAAAGGTACCAAATTTCAATATTTATCTATAAAACTAACAATTAATACACAATTTAGACGAAAATTTTTTTGGAAAACTTAGTGTATTATTTGGAAATAAAAGAGAGACTTCCGCTATAATTTATAGTTATTATTTTATTGATGCTGGATTACTACTTCTGTGAGGAGTGCGAGACCTACCATCAGCCGAATCGTATTATTAATGGCGAGATCCTTAGTGCATGCGAGTGCTAGATATCAACCCAATCTAACTCTAAATAATCACGAGACACATGCGAGGCAGACATGTTGACTACTCCCATCAATAATGTGTATGTCTTTAAGGGCAATAGTACTATGCCTGCTCAAACTGGTGTCAGATTTCAGTATCAAAGTCCACCCAGAATCTAACCCGCTCAGACAGTTCGGCATGTAAGTAAGTAAATGAAAAAAGTGAATAATTTTCCATTTCTGACAATCACAAAGGAGTAAAATCAGCAGCCAGTTCGCAGGTTCATCGTAAACAGCCCTTCGCGGCAACCGCATCAGCCTATGTCTCCAAAATTCGCACCACCTCAACAAATTAAGCAAGAGCTGCCAATGCATAAAGTGGCTGTTAATACTAGACTGAATGGGTTAGCGCCAGTCAAATCACCCGTAGTTAGATTACAGCAGATGGCACCTTCTCTTCAATAAATGAGACCTATCATTGTTATGGGCAGGACTCCCATCCAGACGGTGGGCCAGTTTACCTAAATTCAGCTAGCGGAAGCTCCTCCCGAAACTAAGCTCTCAATCGAATTACCCTCGCAGGAAGAATACTCAGTCAAAGTCATTGAGCCAACTCCATCATTTTAAATGAAAGAGAGGCAAGTAGAGTTAGATCGAGTGAGTGGCTACACTTTTGCAGACCATGACGAAGTACAGCAGGCCAGAATTTCTAAAAACCAAAGAGTTTCCTTGGACAGAGTTGCCGCTTAAACAGGGGCCATCAGCGAGTCAGATTAGAAATAAGGATGTTGTACATGTTACCACTGACTTACTTCGTATGTTTTGATATATTTTCCTTCTTCATCCACTCAATAAATTGAGTAATAATTTGTTTCAGTTAACTGTTTAAATACATTACTTCGCAGAAAATGAAAAATCAATCAAGAAAGCGTGCTGTTCCACTTGAATAGCATAAGGGCAGAGACAGCTTTGATGATCGAAATGGTCATATCTAACAAAGAAAGAAGTCTAGCTCTGGCTCATCTGACTTTTCTGATTTTTAGCTTTAGTCGAGATAATTAAACAACGACTTTACTCCTTTTTCAAAGAGAAGACCACAAACTGCAAACAATAAATAGGAGGGAAAAGTCAGAAGCAAAATATAAAAAGATAAGCAGACAATAGACTATGAAGAAGGACTTAAAAGCAAGCATAAGCAAAGTCATGGCGTTTAGTCAAAACATAAGCAGAAAAAAGCTGAAAAATTGAAGCAGCAAGACTTAATTGTTGAAAAAACAGTCCCTCATCTTATCTCATTTTCTGAATAAAAATAAAAGTTATCAAGCTTAGATGGTCGAGGAACTAAGACTAAACAAAGGGCACAAAATTAGAACGATGAGTCCTTAATTCGAGAATATGACAAGAAAGAGTTTCATGATAAGTCCATAGCAGCAAGACAAAAAGAAAGGGATCAGTCCTAACACAATAGATCGACTCAAAGAGAAAAGAAACTGAACGAAAATGGAATGCTCGAATGTCAAGGTGGAGTTTGTTTCGAGCTAAATAAGGCTGACTTTGTCTATAAAGATGATCATCCAAAATTGATAAAGAAGAAGCGTAGAACAAAAGTTACGCCAGGACTTGGTAATTCCAATGAATAAATATTAAGAAGACGACAGATTGCATTTCGATATGGAGAGTTTATTAGACATCGAACATTTGGTCGTTTTTGATATGTTTTTTCTTTGATAAGTCTTAGATTATAAGCAGCTAAGACGTCCAATATTTTCTGAATTCTAAATTGAATATGACTCGCTACTACCGGCACAACGACCCTCGTCGAGGATTCAAACTGCACGAGTAGCTGCAAATCATAAGCTAAGAGAGGATCAAATTCATGAGTGATATTGAGAAATTGAATGAGATGTACCGATAATGCGCTGATAAACATTCTCTATGCTTTTTGAGCCAGCCCAACGAGAACTAAATATTACAGAAAATATCCATTCTCTTGATGCTACCAGTGTTCATTTGTTATACTTGTGACGCATTCATATATTTAGTTTAGCTCTACGTATTGTCAGTCGGGACTTTAATTTACTTTATAGTTCAATACTTGAGACGAGTTAACAACTGTCGACAGGACTTTACACAAGCCAACGAAAAATTAAGAGACCAATTTCGAGAACTGCAACGGTCTTTCGATCAGAGATGGCCGGAGCACATGATGGTTTTACAGAGATAATGGAATTAAAATAACGAATCTGTCACTTAGTATATTGAGATTGCTCCTAAACCTCAAACATTAGGAAATAATAAGGAAAACGAACGATCATTGGATCAAATTGGTGCTTAATATATGATTTCGTGAATAAGTTAATAAATTTTCTAAAAATTACCATAAAATCTTTCACTTGCCCTTCAGTCTTTTCATCACAATTTCATAACTTTCGACTCGCTTGTTCCTGAAGAACTGCATTTTGTTATAAAAACTATCTTTTTCAATGCCGAGTTTCACTGCGCTCTTTTGTGTCACTGTGTAAGCTTGACTCTGATGAAGCCCTGGCTGTCTAAATGACTTTGTTGGAGTTAATGCCCTTCCATATGATTTCTACTTTGATTTTTATGCAGACTAAAACTACTTTCGCACTTTAGTCTCTATGTTGTATGTTTTAGTTGGAGTTCGAACACTTCTCACGTCAATATTCTTTTGACTCTTAGTCGGAGTTTTTTATCTAAGCGAAGACATTTTACTCAATTTTGTCTGCTGTAATTAAGAAGCTTGCTTTTTTCTGTGTGTTGTAAATGAGCTCGAGTTTTTATCAATACTCTTATGACTAATTTTGTGAGAAACCTTCATAAAAATTTCGATATATCGATTCAAAGACTATTTGAGCAGAACGTTAAATTAACGCAAGAGAGAGGCATCAATTTGAAAACACTTTGTGAATTATTAGCCATACTTCGATAAAAAGAAGTCTAAATTTGCACCATCATCATAAAAAATAGCTTAATTTTCTTAGAATACTCGTTTGTAATTTTATAAATTTTTGCGATTTTCAGTTGATGAAAACCGAGGGAATGATTTCCATTTGTAAAAAGCATCATCGAACAAGTTGGGTAAACAGTTTCTGTCTCCACCTATTGTGTTCTAAATTTATGCGAACACGTTAAGTAAGTTATCTAAATAATTCGCTCTCTTCACTGAATTCAAGTTCAGTATATAATTTTTGAAGCATCGCAGAGAAACAGCCCCATTAAGCTAACAAGCTTACTTCCGGATATCATTCATGTGAATTTTAAATGCCTCATAATTAAGAGGCACAGTATATCTCTCCAGAATGACGCTGGCACCTGTGAAGAAAAATACGCTTGAGAGTCTTAGATGAATATAGCCGGGAGTATCTAGATAAGAAAATATTCTCTCTGTTTGATCCAGTAGACCTGAATTATTAGGCTTTCGTTCTAGATAAAGCCTGTTGTAAGCCATATTCAATATCTCGAGAGCTTTATTTATCTATAGGATAAAAGGAATGTTACTTGACTAATGTTCATGAAGTTTTATCGTACTATTTATTGCAGAATGAATTCGCTTTTGGGATAGGTCTCAATTTGTTTGCATGTGAACAAATCAAAAACAGACTTAGACTCTAACCAGCTCCTATAGAGCTCAATGAACTCAGCCTCGTCGATATCTCCTTTACGCCTCCACATGATAATCCTAAATATCTACATGATTACTCTAGTAAGCTGATCGAGTTATCATCCCGGCGGTTCACACATACTTAAGAACACAGACTGTCTAGCAATTTGGATAGCAACGAGCTTAGTTATAATATTCTCTATTGATCCTTACCCATGCCCGAGTCGAAATTATTATTATTATTAACGCTGTTACACCGTCCTATATTATTTACTTAGCATTTACTTATATCAAACAATATATTGATTACTGATTTTTCAATTCGTTGATCCACTTTGAAATTAATGAGTGCTCATTTGAATGTACCGATTAAACTGCTCTCAACGAAGTGGTTCATTTTAAAAATAAGTTATTTTAGGGTGAATTAATTGCTGATTGTTCCTGTTTAAATTCTTAAGAATAATAATATTGACAGCGTGATTCAGTAACATGGCCGCAACAGTAACTCCATAATTACACAAGTTTACTTTGCTATTTTTGTCTATGACTCTGCTTACCATGCGCTCAGCTAGTCAGACAGTAATTACACCTGCCCAGAATAGTGGTATACCTGCCGCTGAGCAGTTCTACACATTCAAATAGTTTGTGAAGGCATTTGATAAAACATATGTAGAGGGCAGTGAGGAGTACAAAAGAAGAGAGCAAATATATAATGCTAGGATATAGTAGCTTAAAAAAATGCAAAATGACCCAGACATCCACTATACCGTCGGTGTTACTAAGTTTGCAGACCAAACTGAAGAAGAAATGCAAAGTAATCAAATATTTACTCAGAGCGTAAACCACTCCAGGTTGAAATAGATCTTCAGAAAGTCTCCTCATAGAATACTGAAAATTTAAACAAACTGAGTCAGAGTCAGACTACAATCCCTACCTCTATAGACTGGAGACAACAGCAAGCGGTCACATCAATCAAAGATCAGGGTGATTGCGGCGCTTGTTGGACCTTTGCCACTGCGGCCTATGGTTAATCTAGGCTAGTCATCAATAAGACAGCCGATATTGATATTAATCTGTCTGAACAGTACCTGCTCTCATGTACTCCTCAATGTAGTTGCGACGGCGGCTACTTGGAGTACGTGTTTGAGAAGGCTGCAGGAGGAGTTCCCACTTAGACTCAATACCCATATTCTCCATACTTGCCTTCGAATCCCTTCATCTGCTGGACAGGCTCAAAAGTGAATTTCGGATACATTCCAGTCAAATATTACGATCTCAAAGACGACCAACTGAAGAAATTACTTATGACCGGACCAGTAGCAATATCGATTAGCGCTACGAACTGGGAGCCATACAAAGGAGGTGTTTTTAGGTGCAAGTCCTTCGATAAGGTGAATCACGCTGTACTGCTGGTAGGGTACACTCCCAGCTACTGGATAGTCAAGAACCAATGGGGTACCAAATGGGGTGAGTAAGGTTTCATCCGAGTTACCACTGACCCGCTCTACAACTGTAAGATAGGGACTAGCGCATTCGTAATGTGGGGCTTACGGTTAGTACTAATGTCAAACCTTCTGTTACTTGCAATGCTCGGTTTACTGTTTTGATTATGTGCATTTTATCTAACTGCATATCTATTGTTATTTATTTTGCAATAATAATCGTATTTGAAAATGATCGAAATCAAAGAGCAAGACGAATAGCAGGAAGAATAGTTCGAAACGGCCTCTTATTTCAAACTCCCGAATGATTTGAAGATGAGCACCTCTGCATATAAGCCTAACTTTCAAATTATACCCCATTATTACTGGAGCCAGACTGTATGCTAACGATTTATTTGCGTATTCATCGTTGTTTTTATTGTGGCTCTTTGGGCAGTATTAACATTCGTCTTAGTACTGTGGACATCTTCAACATCATCGACAACTTTTGCACTTCTGTGGTTTTCGTTGGGAATGGGTTTTTTTATAATTATAACAATCATAAACTCATTTTCGAAGCCACCGGCTCTGTAAATAGATAATGAAGAAGAATTACAGCAAACCTTTCAAAAGATGTCTTTCGCAAATTAAATGTACATCAGACTTAATTTAGTTCTCAAGACTCATTTGTTCTTAAAATTTAATGATGCTATTCTATTTAATTATCTCAAATTATTTTAACAATAAGTTTTCATCAAATCAGAGTTTTTATTTAAGACGAGTATGATAGTTTACATTTTTGCACATACTTCTGCAGCGCGTATTCTTCCCTTAGCATTGAATCTCCTTGAATCATAAACTCGTGGTCAGCTGAGCGAATTAAACTTCCAAAAGCCATCACGCATGCAAAGAACATTCCAGAAAAGAGCATGGATATCGGGATAACCAGTAATCTCTTAGCTTGAAAGGCTGAAATCGCACCGATGCCCAGTCCTGCTAAACACCCGATCGCAAATCCCTGCATTCCTCCATAAATGAAATAGGTTTTCCTCATAGCTAGGTCGTCTTTGAAGGCCTTGAACTTTCGCGAGAACTTACTCGATCTGTCATTAGCAATTAAATTTTTAGACCTCGTTTAATCTTTGATGAATTTTTAGTAGGGATCATCCGAAAATATGAGCTCTTGTGATGATGACATAATTAATTTATATAATATTAATAAAGCAGACATATCAGACAACAATGGGTTGTGGCTTGTCCCAATCCCAGACAAGAAGCCTTCCATCCCATCCAATAGAGCAGACTTGTTTTTCTTCAAACAGACTGAACTCAATTCCAGTTACAAATTCAGTGTGCTGTGCTCCTTTCATTTTGAGAGGTTCAGTAACATCCCTGAGGTCATAAAAGTGCACGTTCATGTCAAACGAACAGGAAGCAAGCAACCAAGGCAAATGAGGAGAGAATCTAACCCTCTTTGGCGGGTAGCGGTGATGCTGTAGAACATTTATTGGGGACCCGAGCTTTCGAAGATCCCATATGCGAATTGATTTGTCTATTGAACAAGTTACTATCTGTTCTTCATATTTGTTGAAGTCTATCGACAAAATTTCTGCATCATGAGCCCTATGACTTGAAATATTTGGCTTAGGGAGTGTATGATCCCACATTTTTAATAGCCCGTCGCCACCTCCAGTTGCAAATACTTTTTCCGAAGTGGGATGCCACTTTACCTCATTACAATTTTTTACATGACCTGGAATCTAAAACATGACTTTTCCACTTTCGCAACTTCCAAAATGGATTGTACCATTATTACAGCCAGCGATAAAAAGTGGATTTTTGAAAGCGCATTAGATTGAATGAATTTAACCTTTCAGGTTTGTCGCCCAGTTAACTCCTTTTCCAATTTCCCAAAACAGAGCTTCACCAGAGCCCGAACCAACAAGGAGGAACCGATCATTGAGTTCAAACCAGGAGACATCAAAGATTGCATCCTAGATAAGCTATGTAATACTTTGTCGTTGTATACTGCGACAGTCTGTATGCCATTGGGTTAGATTTTCTTGACCTGCACAATACCTTTGCCAACAACTCCGAAGTTCTCAGCCGAGCCGAGTGCAAGGATGCCGGGAGCATGCGGAGACCATTTGACTGCGGTGTTAGCCAATTTTTCCTTAATGCCCACTTGTATCGATTGCCTGTCCATTAATACGTCAATTATTATACTTAGATTTGCTTAACTGCAGCTATGATAATGTATGTATAACAATATAAATGTCGATTAATGATATGCGATCAGTGGTAATTGATAATAGCAGTTCAATCTTAATCAAATGGAAAATGTATTGTCTCAGAGCAAAATGCCTTAAAACGAATTTGATTTGTATTCAATTTCTTCTATATAGTTTTATTAAATTTACGAATATATTATCTATTGGAATCGATGCTCGGCAGAAGAATGTTCAGAGAAAAGGGGGAGCATTCAGCGGCAACTAAGCAGGATGCCAGCTCGCTCTCCACATAATAGTCTTATTCGCCCGAGAACACTCCTAAGAACTGTTTCGGCAACAAAGAAAAATCTGAGCTCTGCCGAAAGTACATGTAGTACGGTTACTGCCCCTACCAACGCAACTGTAAATTCGCACATGGCTCTCATGAGCTCAAGAAGAACAACAACCTTAATTCAAAATACAAAACTAAGGAATGTGGCACATTTTGCAATGATGCTTTCTGTCGCTTTGGAGACCGCTGCAACTTCATTCATACCCGAGAAGCAGCCAGCTCATGGGGCTCAGTTCAGGATGAGTTTCGGGAAGTGTTCTACGCTGCCCGAGCTTAATCTCGAAGAACAAAACTGTTTTAATGATATTCAATAGAAATATATTGCTTTTATTTTGCTATCGATCATTACTTCTAAAAGAAATAAATTGGAGTCTAAGATTGCACTAATCTCTCGGGTTACTTTTTCTATTGCTTCTTGAGTTCCATTGACGATGATTCAGGAACAAAGTATAGAAATTGCAAGAGTATGAACATAGTTGCTCCCATTACAGAAATTTTTGGTAAGCCGTTATTTATAGAAAAAGCATTTAGTAAAGGAGCGATAATAGAACCAAGCTGTGCGAAGGCCTAGATTGAACCCGCTCCGATGGACTGGATCTCTAGTGGAAAAGACTAGGTTTGGATCATTACAATCATGAAATATCCAGTCGCTGCATTAGAGCAAATGTACTCGTCATAATGCGCATCAGGGCGATCACGATAGTGCACAGAAAAGGTGAGGAAGACACGAAATCAAAAATGAAAAACATTGTCAGTATAGGGGTAATGATGTAAACCTTTGCGAGATTTTTCTTCCTCTCCATTGTGGTTACGTGCCTGCCCACCACAAGTGTAGTTATAATCTCAGTTATACCGATTACAAGATTATTGATCCCAAAACTGTATCCGATATCATTGATAGCGTACTAGATCCCATAGAAGCACAAATTGCCTCCTGACTAGACAAGCGACATGCAAATAATAATCTTGAGATACTTCCACTTAATTAAAGCAGCAAACACATTCTACTGAATATTAGTTTGCTTTTAAGCGTTTAGCTTTTTCTTCAACTTTTTGACAATGTATTTAATGCGTTAAACATCCGCAAAAGTTTTGTTATTCACTTTTGCTATCGTTATGAGTGATTGAAGGCAAGCTGACTAGTCTCTTAACTAAAACATACAGTAGTTGGGAGATTAGACAATGAGAAGATAACTGAGCGCAGCAATGCATATGATTGGTAGTGCCATGAAAAAGACTAATATAACGTACCATTGGTTTAGCCACTTGTCCAGCACAAAAAATAAACAGAGTCCCAATGACAAGCACATGTTAATGTACACACTACTTCTCTGTCTTAAAGTCTATTCGCACACGTCCCCTAGCATGATATAACTTATGATGATTAGAGAGTATCCGCTGAATCCACTGAGCACTGAAGCGAGCACAAGCAGAGGAGTGGTTTCGATAATGGCTCCCACATAAGTGACTAAATAGTATTATCTTTACGAAGAACACTGAAAATAGCTAGTCCGAGATCTATGAGCAAAGCAGTACGTCTACCCTTTAGATCAGCTACCACATTCATGATTATAAGGCCAATAAGTGAGCCCACTGAGAGCGAAGACTGAATCACACTACGCTTGAGTTGCTGATCACAATAGAGTTCCATTTTGTAGACAATTGTGAAATCGTTGACTCGATTAAAACATGCTTACTCACTCGGCACTGCTCAAGTCTGCTGCAGGCGTAGGACTCGTCGTATGTTTTTCCTGAGTCGTCACATTGAAATACTGGATCCATGAAGTAGATGCTGGGACCGACTGTGAGGAATATGTCTATAAAGAAGATGGAGGAAATTATTCCAATAACGATATACTGATATCTATTGTTATTTCCCGCGATCTTCAGAGCTCGATTTAGCTATCTCTCTAACCACTTGAATCCCATATATATATTTAGCTAACAAACTGTATAAAATCTTCATGGGACAACTCGGTTAAATTAAATATAAATTAATAAGCTAGTCAAAATACATAAAAGATAAACATCAACATGGTTTATAGGTTGAAATCAACAGAGCAAATAGTTAAGTTTGTTTAATCTGTTATTGATCAGTCATCGAACAAATGAAAAGGTGGAGCTTCTGAGCGCATAACTCTGCTTGGCTCTCTTTTTGCTTACTCACCCTTTATTAGATCTAATGATGAAGATTCGGGCACAAATATGATAGGAATTAAACACAATAGCATTGTGAACCCCATCACTGATATCTTAGGAAGCCCATGATTTATCGAAAATGCGTTAAGCAGAGGAGCCACTATTGATCCTAGTTGTGCAAAGGCCTCAATAGAACCTGCTCCAATGGATTGAATTTATAAAGGAAAAGATTCTGTCTGAATCATCACAATCATGAGATAACCGGTTGCTGAATTATAAAATAAATACTAGTGAAGCCCCGAATCAGCACAATTACGAGTGTGCACATGAATGGGGACAATGCCACAAAGTTAAACGCGAAAAGCATAGTTAGAGCCGGAGTTACAGTGAATGCAATAATAATAGTGTGCTTGCGGGGCATGCCTGTGACGTATTTGCCCACAACAAGGGCTACAAAGATCTCAGTCAATCCTAGCACCAGATTATTGAAACCAAAACTATATCCAATATCATTAATAGCATATTCTATACCATAGTAACATAAATTTTCTCCTGACTACACAATGGACATACAGATAATAATTTTTAAGAATTTCCATTTTGTAAGGGAATTAAATATGTCTTGTTGGGTATGTGAATTTTTTAGAGGTGCTAACTTTTGATCTAACTTATGAATTATGTATTTGATCTTTTAAGCTTCGACGAAACTTTTGTTGTTCATCTTGGCAATGTTGATTAGTGAGTTTTAACAGGCTTTAGCATCTTTCTTCTGAAATATACAAAAGTTGGGAGACTCCTCAATTAAACAGTAGCTAAGTAGAAATAGGCTAAATATAGGAAGACCCATGACAAATATAAGTATGACTTGCCAGTTGTTGCACCACTAATGCAACACAAAGAACAAACACAACCCTAATGATATACTGACATTGACGTACACACTGCTCCTTTGCCTTAGAGATTACTCACAGACATCCCCTAACATTATATAGGTGATGATAATCAGGGAGTACCCGCTAAATCCACAAAGTACAGAGGCCAAAACAAGGAGAGAAGTGGCCTCTATAGTCGCACCTACATATGTCACTAAATATTATTTAGTATACTTGTAATGCTGACCATAGCCAGACAAAGGTCGATTAATAGGGCAGTGCGCCTACCTTTCATATCACTAACAATGTTCATAACTATTAACCCAATCAGTGAGCCTATTGACAGTGAGGATTGTATCGCCGTACGTTGGATTTGTTGGCTGCAATATAGCTCCATTTTATATACGATGGTGAAGTCATTAACTCGGTTAAAATATGCTTACTCACTCTACATTAGTCTAGCCTGCTGCAGGCGTATGACTCGTCCTGCATTTCCTCGCTGCCTATGCATTGGAAAACGGGGTCCATGAAGTATATGCTGGGGCCCACAATGAGGAAAATGTTAACGAAAAACACAGCACACAATATTGAAACTACGATGAACTGATACCGATCTTGGTTACCAGCTGCCTTCAAGGCCCTTCCCAGCACTCTCTCGAGCTTGATATAATTCATGCGATCCCCAAGTTTACTATTATAATTGGATATGCATATCATACGACTGACTCACCCTCGTAAAAATGAGATTTGTAAAGTGATGGATTGCTAATTATTATTGACCCTCTTCTGTTTGGTCTTTGCCAATCTACTGAAACTTTAGAGTAGCTCAAAATTGAAGATTGTTAGCTTCGGAAGCGATTCAGCTATTTTTTGTTTTATGATTTTACCTTTACCGACGATTCTACTCCAATCTAATTTCCAAGATCATCATTCATATTTTACTAAGATTTGTAACTGTTAAGCTTATTTTTTACTAGGTTTGTCTTTTTTTACATCGGTTTTAAAGTCTTAAACCTAAATTCCTTAAATTTTCGACTTTGTGACTCGCTTTTAAAATCAGATAGGGTCATCTTTTGTCCCACTCGACTAAAAGGTTTCATTCTTGAAAAATTTGAGCTCGTTTCTTTAATAGAGACTCCTTACGCAATATCTTAATCCTGTGAGAAAGTTTGAGCAAAATTTGATACATGACTGTCCTTGTAGAACTTTATATTTTTCTATATTTAAGTTTGTTCTGTTGCAATCCTTTTATGCCGCTCTTAGAGTTTATCATTTACCAAAGTAGTGAAAAGTGGTTTATATTTCTCTAATTTCTTTTTGTTGTTTGGGGTGTCCTTAGAGAATTCACTCAAAATTTTTGCAGCCCTTCCCAATGTATTCTCTGGGTTAGAAAGTTTACTACCAAAAAAATCACCTTCATAATCGTAAGTAAATTTATCTAATTGCTTCTTTTTCTTTTGAAGAGAATCCATTTTTTCAATTGTATTTAATTATTTTAATTTAATTTAACTTTCCAATTGAATTCTAGCATTTTCTGCAGCAAGAACTCTCTCTCTTAGTGAATCTATTTTATAACTAACATCGTCTTTTTTTACTTTTGTGTTTTTCTCTGTTTATGGATCTAGCTCAATAAATTTAGATATGTTGGCGTCTGTTTTACTTCTTTGCGTAACAATCTTGGACTGAATCATAGGAGTGGGACTGTTGATATCGATTGTCACCTTGCTATCTCGTGATTTCTGTGTTTTAATTTTGTTCCCTGTTGAAATCATCGAATTATTATTCATCTACGCTTTATCACTCTTTTTATTATTGAGCTCAACATGGATAAACCCTTGTAGCATATTGTCTTTTCTAAGACTGTTCAGATTGCCAATATTTGTTATATCATCAGAAGTCTGTAAATGTTTGGCAGCTTGCTCAGCTAGAGACTGGAATGTGTAAACATTCATTTTACGCACATTAACAGGTACCATTTTTTCAATATTCCGCACTGCCACTTTGGACCAAAGCTATTGAAATATTGCCTCCATTACTATTGCAGTCTGCCTCTATGATTCTCTGCTCATGGTCCGCTTACTATATTGTTATATTTATTATTTGCTATTTGTCGATTAATGAGTTAATTAGACAACACAAAGTTAATATATGTATCAGTTCTTATTGAACTCGCGCTAAAATTATTGAAATTCGTGGCAGTCCTTGAGCCAGAAGAATTCCCAATAAGTGAGGCAGGTGAGCCAACGATTGCATCTCTTAACTAAGTTCTCAAATTTGTGAGTGACTTCTGGACCTTTCCAATAAAATACAGATTTGAACTAGTCTATACTAATCCTCCTGTGAGTGAAAAGTGAGTGTTTGTTGATCTGCATCTCTATTCTGCTATACAGCTACAGAACTGGATGACCGGAATCTGGAACTGTATATTCCTCGATAAATTCAGTCATTCTCTTAAAGTTTACTAAGTCATACTGAGTTTGAAAGGGGTAATACAATGTGCCTGGTTGACAAAATTATTCAATCTAAGTTCTTGCTTTAATGAACACATTTAATTTCTCAATAAATTAATGATAAGGCAATGATATGTCGGAAGGGAATCTAAACATTTTGCTTGAAGCCGGATTTAGGAAATTTATAAGTTACTCCGAACACAATGCGAGCTTCTTTAACTACAGGTGCACAGATTTAGCAACTTCTGTCTTAGCTGAGTAAAAATTAGATGCGGAAAGAGGCAAACAACTTGTATTATTGATTGGCTGAGTAAAATAGTTCGATAGATTATTTTAGACTATCCTTGTTTCTTTCGTCTCCACACTGCTGATTCCACTTCCAATTAAACTTTGTTTTATGTCGATTACATCAAAGTTAGGCAATATAGTTTGAGGTAGAGGCTAATTATTTTTTACTGACTCTTATTTTTCAATCGATCCAAAAGCCTTTGCTATTTGTTCAAGGCTTCTACTTCTTGTATGTTTATGTTTTCTCTCAGCATTGTTGACTACAACGTCAGCTATCTTATTTATCGTATTCTATTGTTTCCTATTTGATAAAATTTTAGCGAAAATATTTTGACTTGTGCTCTCTGATCTGTGGCTCCAATGACCGCCTTTCAACTATTTGAGAGATGTGCAAGATTGTTTTAATTTTCCTTTTAATTTCTTATCTATTGATTTTAATTGAATTGGCTCACGTACATTACTATTAAAACCTGATGCAGTCGCGGATGGCATTGGCGAGTTTCTTGATGAATTTCTAGAGCTCAAAATGCGCAGAGACTGTTTAAGAATGTCAAAATTTCGGCAATAATTGCTTGGATCGATTGATTTAGGTTAGTTAATTGATCTTAAGATAGGTTATTCAGTTTTTGTGAGCATTTGATTGACTTAATCTTTTCTAAGCTTTTCCGCAATTTTTCTCAAAGCTACTTCAAGTTTGTTATTATCTCTATTTTCTTTCCCACTCTTGCCATGCTTGCGAAGTATAGAGACAACTTCGTTGCTGTCATCGAATTGAGCGAGAGAACACAAATATTTTCTAATGACTAGTCGATCATCCTTCGGTATACCTATATAAGCATGGGTGTACGACTACAGTGTTACAGAATGTTTAAGTATCCGTTTCGGACACTCTGCTTACTTACTGGTCTGCTGGTAGCGTTGTAGCTTTGAGTCAATTTTAACAGCTACATTAATAATTTAGTAATAAATTTGCAATTTATACCTGTACAAAATCAAGATCAATTTTGCTGGTCGTAATATCAAATTGCTAATTCTCATATTATTTAATATAAGTACTAGAAATTGCGATGCTGTAAAATGACAGCATGAATTTTGGAGCAGATGAATCTTTGCATATCGAGAACCCCTCAAAAGCTAATAACTTTTCTACCTTAAACTACAACAAGAACTAAAATGGTAAACCTAACTTGCAGCTGACCAAATGTATCAATGTGTTGTCTCCTCACAAAAGCACAGGCAAACTAGCCGTGAATCCTGAGTTTGAGGAAATGCTTGCATCTGACTTATCCAGTTCTGGTGTAATTCCTGTCAGTGTGTTGGGCACTAAGAAGATAGGCAAGAGTTTTCTATTGGATAACATTTTGAGTCTGGAGAGTGGTGAAACACGTAGAGTAATGTCCAAGAGCAGGCAGGATCTGGTTAACTCATGCTCACTGACACCTATTAATCAGTATGGAAACAAGATCATTTACTTGGATAACAACGGCGATCCTTCTCCATCTATTTTCCTATGGCTGTACACCGTATCCAGTGCAATGATTTATAATCTTAGTCCAACCAACAGCAACGAAGAAAATACATTGTTATAGTGCGTAATGTACGTGTTTAACAGTATGAGACCGAATGAGCTTCATTTTTCGAGGCCTAGGCTTATCTTATTACGAAGAGACGCAGATAAAAAATAAATTTTCGATTTCGACTTAATTAGAAAACTATAGCAGTTCGACATATTCGAGCCTGAGATACTGGTCTTTCATATGGTAATAACTAATTAATACAGCCTTACCCTGGAAGTAGCGCCAAGGTGATGGCAAAGTAGCTACTAGATGTACCGCCTGCATCCCTTGACAGCCGATTCATTAATTAAACAATAAAGGTGCAAAGATTGCTGCACATGTGCCCTCCAAAACAAATCGGCAATCAGCAGCTAAGCGCACAAAGTTTAAGTCTAATATTGCCACCCTTAACCAAATCAATCAATAATCAAGAAGGTGTGAACGCAGATAAAATGTAATTATTAGGTAAATCAGGCTGAACCACGTGCACGAAGCACTCGCCATCAACTACTACAACAATTACTTGAAAACTTACTCAAGCGAACTCGAGAAAGAGCTCAGTAGCGAACAGCCATATGACAAATACAGTCTGTACCAGAAACTGGTCAATACTAGACGGCGTGTCAACAAAAAGTATATATTTTAATATCCAGAATGGAGAAGTATTCTCCCACTTCTGATCATCCTATTTATGCGAAGTACAAAGAGAAACTCAACTCCACTATAGCCAGTAAGGAGTCACTGGTCAAAAAGGTTAATCAGGCAAAATCAAGATAGGCACACGAGCGCAACTATCAACAACTATAGCAAAATTTGAATGCGAACAACTACGAGTAACTTATTGACAAATATTGTAAGAATGAACTGGATGATCAGAAAACTGAAGTTCTTCTTGAAAATTTATAAAAAATTGTCAAAAGTCGAGAAACTTCTCCCTCTATTCAAAAATCTATAATTCCAGAAGTATTAAAAGTTACCCAAACACAAACCTCAAAACCTGTGACAATGAAACCACCTCCACCGTAGTTAGCTCAATTGAGTAAATAATTGGAATAGATGGACAAATATATCATTACGAAAACTACATCTCTCCCTCAGAAATCGAATAATTTGTAAGCATATATTGATTCAATTAAGCAGAAAAAAGAACAGCTATTAAATTTGCGATAGTAACATGAAAGACTAGCACAGGCTGTCCCATCATAGCAGATTCGCAATTCGTAAATTAACAGTGATCATATAACTTAATTAGAGAATGAACGATAAAAACTAATGTAACCATGACACTATTCAGGGCGGACATCCAGAAACAGCACATGGAGATCTAGTAAATAAAGAAGGCAAAACAGAGTAAGTTAAAAGAGACTACAACTCGACTTTAAAATGAGCTAAGACAACAGTAATTAGCATTACAGGCTCTCAAAAGTACAATCCCTAAGCAGAATGTCAACTAATCAAGAATAGCACCAGCCGGCAAAAGTTCCACAAAAACTTGCTGCCAAATTATGTGACCAAGACTTAACCGATCAAGAGTGGCTGTTTTGTGATGCTGGATAAAGGATATGCTATATGAAGAGGGCAGTAACGATATTTTTGAATCCAGTAAAAATATGAGTTTATTAGATATATCTAAATAAATTTTAGTTAGTGATTGAATGAGAACCAACTTCATCTACCCGACCAACAACTTCGGACACCACAACAACACGCAGTACTACTTCTACAGCAGGTACGTCAACCAGGGGAACCACTGGAATGGTTACGGACTCCACCAAATCGAAGTTAGGAACGAGACTGACAACATCGTGGAGGTGGTCGGCTGGAACATGAAGGAGGGCAGACTCGAAGAAGACTTTAAAACAAACGAAGTACGTCCAGGATTGTTCTACACTGCCAGATGCGTGCCAATGAGCTGGGGTACCTACAAGGCCATAATCGGTGCAGTAACATTTAAGTTCAAGGGCACCAACCAATTCTTTACCCTCGCCTTCGAGGATCCCTTCCATGACTACGCACACCAAGGGTACAAAGGTCACATTGAGGAGGGCAATGATGCAGCACACGCTATTGCAATGCTCAAGGACCATAGTCCCAAAGAGTTACCATGGGGTAGCTATGAGTTCAAGGAGTTCGATGGCAGGGGCAAGTCAGTCATCACCTTTGGCAAGAGAAGATTCTGATATGCTGAATTCTGATTACCATACTCATTTTACCCCTATTAAAACATACCCTTTAACTGCATCACTAGATATGAATTCAATCAACAAAATATCGTCATAGATAAATTTTGGCTTTCGTCGCCTATAAATCGTACTATTATTTTGTATAGGCATGGTGTGCAAATATCAATAATAGAAATTAAATTTTGAGTTAGGATATTCGAGCTCTTGCGGGCACGAGCAATAGTGGTCAAAAAACTACTTTATACTCTAAAAACGGCTGCTTAACAAATGAATAGCAGGCAGTAGAGGTGACTGACAATTGATATCAACAAATTTATATAATCTTGATGATAGGATTGTTACTACCGGATAAATTTATTGGTTGAGCAAATTATCTACAAATTAATGTTAAATTAATAGTTAATAATTTAAACCTTGTTTAATTCCGGAATCTTTTTAAATTTTGACTGATATACTGTTGTTTTACACTTTAGCTTAATTTTAGTTTCAAAGTCTGATCGCTGCCTAAATAGTGCAAGCCAACTGATGAAATAATCGATCACCCGAAATTTGCAATTTTAAGGTTCAAAGTTACTCGGAGAATTCAAGTCGAACAGTTAGTTTGTAGAAATAGGTCGTTCTCATTATAATTGTTAACAATCGGATTCAATCAATATGCAACTTGGAATATTTCTTGAAGCAACTCGTACCTGTAATAATTAATAATTAACAAATTTGATAAATATTTTGCAAATCCCGAAATGGCCTCCATCAAAAAGTAATAGCACTCGTAGTACGAATTCTCGGGGGAAAGGGAGAACGAATCCAGCTTTTAAAATAGTCTCTGCGTCAAAAACTAAAAAAAGCATAAGCAAAAAATTAAAAAGTAACGGATTTATAAGCAGAAACAGCATGGCTCATGGACCGATGAGGAAGAGTTCAAGTTCATGACCTATCTGCAAACCCATATCGATATTTTTTAGGACAAGGAATTACGACGCAAGGAGAAGATTTTTAGACAAATGGCTAAATTTATAAAGTCGAGATCTTCAGAGCAGTGTCGAAGCCATCACCAAAAGTACGAAATCAGGTACTCTACGCACGCAAACATTATAGCCTACATTCAAGATAAAGTAAAGGGTAAATTCAATTTCGGTAACGATGACCAACACAAATAACTAAGCTATTTGAGGAAGGAGAGTCTGTTTTAAGTCCCACTAAGAGTCAATAGAGCCGCGATTGCGAAACTGTAGCATGTATTATAAAATCAAGCCAATATCAACTAAAATGGGGCAATAAAAAAATAAGTCACCCAAAGGGAATAAGCTAAAAACATGCAATAAAATGTTATATAACTAGGAAACGGGTATAGGGTCTCATAAAAGTACGGTGACTGCCTGGAGATTCAAATTATAGTGGATACAGACCTGTTTTTTGCTTGATTCGTTTCAGTCGGGATTGCTGGATATTATATATGTCTTATGCTATCATTTCTAAGTTGTTCACGCTGTCCTAGCATTACGATATAATCGATTATTTTTAATTTATCTGCTTTTTAGCAACTGCTGTCTTATAATTTGATTATTTAGATTCTTAATCAACTGAATTATGTTATATCATAAAGTTTATACATCATATTCTCAAAGTGACTGTCTTTGAAGACATCTTATAAAAGGGGACATTTTTTTTGTTAAGATTTTAAATTTATAATTATGAAATGATTAACCATCAATGAGACCATTTATAATAATCCAGATGAGCCCCAATCTCGCCAATTCTGTCAAGAGAGCAGCTAGCTTACTTCTCTTCAGAAACTCATCTAGACTCAATTCTCTCTTTGATTATGAAATTCTCCTGCTGTAACGAAAAGTACCCTATTATTAACTCAAGGGCTCAATGAGATCATTCGGGTCAGTTCTCGCCTTTCCCGGTGGTAAAGTGGATAAAATATTCGATCCATAATTGGCTACATCTTTCGGTTTAACTAGCCCGTATGTCGCAACTGCTGTCAGAGAGTGCTTCGAGTAAACCGGTATTTTTTTAACCGAACAGCCTTTCGTAGAGACGTCCAAAATCACCGATTTAAACCAGATAAAGATTTAATATATCGCTTCATAATTTTACAAGAACTCATCAAACTTTTCGAAATAAAATGTAAGATCGCCATAGTCAAGTGCAAAGACTGACTCTGAAAGAATTAAATTTTTTCACAAGATTACCCGTATTGCTTCCCCCCGTGCAAATTTACTACCATTTATAAGACTTGTTACGGTTCCGCTGATAAAAGTGCGATTTGATGCATACTTCTACATCCACAAGCTGGAGGAATTTAAGACCATAAACTTCATGAAATATGCAGAGAGTGATAAATTCCTGCACTCAAGCGATCAAATTGTTCTCAACGAGTAATCTTCTTCTTTCCGCTGGTGCACTCCTGTTGAAGTACTCAAAGAATATTTATAAAAAAAAGTCAAACTGGCACCCCCGCAATTCATCATGCTCAATATAATGACTAATTTTACTAAATTTGCTAAATTCAGCGAGTTTATACGTCGATGTAATGCCAATTGGATTAATATGGGGCCCAATATTGTCTCAATGATTAATAATACAGGTGAATCAAAGCAAGAGTATCCTTATGCAGCCACTTTACTAGGTGACTCTGAGTTTCCTTTTGAGTTCTGCACTAAAAACTAAAAAAATGAGTACCTAATACAATAAATAAAGTAAAGTCAGCTTAAAGCAGCTGGTAGATAACAAGGAGATAGAAATCGGATGCTTTTTCGTAAACCGTTGCAGTTTTTTTAAGAAGACTATGATTGCAAGTGCAATATCGAAGACTCAGTGATGAGCAAATTTCTCAGCAGCAAAGACTTAAAAAAATAGCTTTAGATGCTGCAATGATATGTATTTACTTAATATTTGTGCTTTATTTATATTGTAATATTGAATAAAATAATATAAAATTGTTTTGATTATTCTTTTCCTTTTGCGCTAAAAATGATAATGATATTATCAAGAGCTGAATCCAAGGTGACCATTAATCAATATTTTCTCACCTATAATTTTGGATATCCTGTTTTAGACATCCTTAACCGCATCAGTTATTTTTCTTTTGCTTTCGCCAATTTCTGAACTGCTCATAATCGATTTTGTTAAAGACTGAAGTTCCTTTTTTATTTATCTTTCCAGCATCCATTGATAATTTGTTACCGTTTCTCCATACTGCTTTATCATCATTTCTCGTTTCTTCTAATTTTGAGCTTGTGTATGGCATTGACTTTGGGTTTGTTCAAGCTTAGTTTCAAATTATTTCAATTTGGACTCCAACTTTTGAATTAGGCCTTTATCTGTAATTTAAGAAGTGTGTAGTTTTTCTAAATCAATTGTTTTCTTTTTGTTCTCACTTTCTAGCTTATCTTTTAATTCACTACAATTCTTTAGCTCCATTTTCAAACTAGTAATGAGAGCATTTTTCTCTTCTTCAGTTTTGGTGAGCTTGTCTTTGGAAGTTATCCTTATTCTTATCTCTTCTTATTCAAAATTTTTGAGTTTGCTGGAATATTTTAAGCATTCCTCTTAGGCTAAAATGAGTCTCTGTCTAAGACTGTTTCTTTCCCTCTCCATTTATTAGACTTTAGTCTCAAAGCCATCATACATGCTTTCGAATTTGTATTAACTCTATTCCTCCATCTGTTATTTTTCGAGCTTATGCGCCATGAGAGAGCCGTGATACTTCTGCTCCATGTCAAACAGTTGATCCGTTAGACTCTGCAAGTGTTATTCCTTCTGTTTAAGCTCGTCGTTTAGTTAAATAATTGTTGCTTCATGTTTTTCTCTGAGTGCGCTAAGTCTTTCTTGTACTTCTTTATAGCTATTGACTTCATAGGCTCTTTACTCAAGATTTCTATTAGCATTCTCTAGCTAATTTTTAGTGACTTGAAGTGCATTGCTCAATATTCTGTTCTACTCCTCTAATTTAGTCACGACCACTTCTTCCAGTCTAGCTATTTATATTTTTAAGTTATTCTTTTACTGACTATTAAGCTTCTCTAATAATTATCTACTTGAATTAGCCTCAGCTATTTGTTTGTCTTTATTTTGAATTTCCCTCGACAATTGACTCTATTTGTCTTTCATGTTTTAAAGTGCTAATACCATTTGTTTTTATTTAAGCTTCAATTCTTATAAATACTTTCGAGCTGCTTACTTTTAGCTGAAAAGCTGAAGTTATAAGTCTTTAACAGCTCCTGTGAGTTTTTTAGTATTTTATCTCTCTGCAGTAAACTCTTGGTTTCTCATGTCTAGTTTTTATTTTGTTCGTTCCAACTCGGTTAATAAATTAGCGTTTAATGTCTCTAATTCGATTATTCTATGCCCTTTTTCTATTTCTTGTTTTACAATCACCTCTTTTTGTTTAATTAAATTATTTACGAACTCTTTAGTGTCCGATAGTTTTCGTTCTTCTTGAGATATCAATTATAAACTCTTTCCATTCTTCTATTTCTATAGGCTCAATAAAACTTCAAATTACGATACTTGACTAATTAGTTGCTTATTTTTACCACAAGTATCTTCATAAAGCTTTGAGTTTAATGTTAATTAATGACCAAGCTACCGAATTTTCTTCTCGCTACTTTCTAAATTATCCTTGAGTTTCCGGTTAATTTAAGTCATCTCTTAATTCTATTTCCTCAATTTACTAATTTAATTTTCCAATTTCAAGTTCTTACTGACAATATTTGAAATACTGTTCTATAATTTAGTAATGCTGGAGCTCATCTGTCCTATTTTGATATCGTAAAATTATCTCAATGTTTATTTTTCCATTTGAAGTCCGTTAGAAGTGAATATCCCTTCCTCAATTTTTTCATTAGCTCTCTCAAGTTCTTGTTTTAGAGTGGCAATTTCTTGCTATAATGTGTGAGTAGTGTGAATAAATTTCTTTTCAAGCAATTACTTTTATGTGAAAAGCTTTGTAATTTCTTCTTATAAATTATGAATATTAATTTCGTGTTTTGATGTTGCTTCAGTAAACTTGTTTTACTTCAGCTGCAGATTTTATTCTGTGTACTGATATTATTTGTCTAAGGCCCTGTACTACTATATCATTCTGTTTAGAAGACCCTTCGATTATCTTGAGAAATGGTTTATAGTAGTGATGATGTCGTTATTGTTCAACGCCAAATTAGACGGCGAGTGAAGCATCGGATACTGACTCATTGTTGATACCGGATAGTTTAACGTCTTTACGCTTGTTGTCATGTTCTTTTATTATTCACCTCTTGTAGTGTAAATTTTATGGGAATTTCTTAAACTAGTAAAATCAGGAGTGTCTTTCTACAATAGCGCATTTCTACTCATTGATTACTTTAATGTTAGAAGTTTATTTTATTTATTTTTTAGAACAAAATTTCCTAAAGCATCAAGACCATCTATACCTGTGAACTCTCTGACAAGTACATCATAAACTTGATCCCGAAATCGATCATAATCTTTTGTGAGATTATCCAGATTACTATTCAATTTAAGGAGTTATTACTTAAGTTAATTCTTTGCTTTAACTTATTGCTCAAAATTTAGCTTCTGCTTTTAAATAGTCTTGTCTTTGACTTATCCTGACAGTCTGACGCTTTCGAGTTAAAACTAAAGCTTTTGCCTTTATTTAATCTACTTTTATAAATCATTTGTTGTATTTTTAGACTGATATGTTACTTATTGACATTTTTGAAAACTGTTGTTATATTTGTCGCTTATTTATTTTAACTGTTTACTAAGTTCCTCTGCTTATTGCTGCTTGTTGCTGAGCTTCTCTTCTGCAATATTAAGTACACTTTTCAATTTAAAAACTTCATGTTCATATCTTTTAATTAAATCTGAGTATTAGCTTTCATTCTCTCCATACTTCTAGATCTTATTTATTAACGCCTTTTATTTGTCTTTGCTTTCAGCATTTAATTGTTCTTGCTTCTTTATTATTTATTGAAGTCTATTATTTTTAGTAGTTTAAAATTCAAGCTTACCATTCAACTATTTTGTCTATTTACGATACTTTTCATCAAGTAGTGTTAATTTATTCATTGTTATTGCGAGTTAGGCTCCCACTTTTTGATTCTTTTCCTTTATTGTCATTTGATTCATTAATTATTGTTCCAAGGTCGATTTCATTCGGTTAATTTCATGATTCAATTTTTCACCTTCTAACTTGTGGATATTTTATAAGGATTTGAATTTGTTTTTCCAAGCTTCGATTTAGCTATTTTGTTGTCCAACTTTGCTTTACAAACTCATTTGTTCTCTTTTCGCTTGTCTCTATGCACTACGACAATCTTCACACTCCTTCTGCAGTCTCTAATTACTTTTCCTATAGTTTTAAATTTCATTTTTCATGGTCAAGCTTGAGTAGGTTTCAAGCTATTTAATTTTAAACATTTGCTGCATTGATCTTGATTATAGCTATTAATTTTTTCGGGATAGTCTATCCGACTCTTCTTTATACTTGAGCTGAAGGCTCATTAAACTATTTTGTAATGATTTGCTGTTTTTATCATACTATTTTTGTTATAGTTTGCGCTCTCCTTCTATTCTTTTCATATCCACTAAATTTTCATGATATTTCTGTTTAATTTTCTGCAATTATTGTATTTAGTTTTGTAACTTTTATATGTTTTTGGTGAGTTGTGTATTTGAATATTATGCCATATTTGTTTTAGATTTCTCCACTTAGGCTCGCTCGAATATTTTATTTTTTTCTGAGCTCACTGCAAGTAAGCTCCTGTCAAGTTATTCTACCCTTGAACGCAATTAATTTATATTTTTCTACAGTATTTTATTTGCTTTCTCGGACTCAGAATATTTTTTTAATTGCTATTATTGCTCTCTTTCAAGTTGAGATATTAAACGTTCTTTTATTTAAAGTGTGCTTTTTAAATTATCCTAATTCTTAGAGTTAATTGAATGCGAGCTACCAATTGTCACAAGTTATTTTTATAATTGTGTAATTCTCGCATTTTTCAGCTATATTTCTCGAATAAGTAGACTTTCCTTTTCCATATTACTCTTATTCGCTTTAGACATTTTACTCCGTAATTATTCAAGCTATCGATTGGCTAAGTTTACCTTGTTCTCCAAAGCCGATATTGAAGATTAACCTTAATATACAACTCCATTCGATACACGATGAGTAGACTCGGGTGACCCTGGCAAGCCAACTTGATACAGATTCGACTGAGATGCATTTTGAAGTTTAAAGTTATGTTTAAGGACAACCACAGATGGGTCTATTTTTTATTTTCTAATTAATCGCTCCAAATCTTCAATCATTCTTTCCAGTCTTTTGATGTTGCTGTCTTTATCAACCATATTTTGTTATAATTTTTAACATTTTAGCTGATATTTGAGCACTTCAATTTTTGTGTTTGCTTCACTAGCTTCAATACTGACCCGTTTTTAGTGCTATTTCTGAGCCTGCTGCTCTTCCTTCTTTAACTTTTATTTGAGTCTTGAATATGACTCCTTGTATGTGCTACCCCTTTCAGGACTCTTCTCTTCAACAAAATCAATAGTCATTCTATCCCGGTCGGTGTATGGAAACCCAAAGGTGTTTTGGTGCAGACTCACTCTACTTTGCATGAAAGTTCGATCTTTTGAGACGTTTCTTTTGCTTCTACTTCGCATTCCCCTATATAGTGTATCTTCTTTAACTTCTGTGAGGTCATGGTGTCTTGAAAGTGCTCTCGGTAAGTGAATTTATGATCTTGTCGCATGCTGCAGGCCGTTTATTTCATGTTGCCCGCGAGGTGACATTGGCGGTGAGTGCTCTAGTTTTCGCTACTCCACTTGTGATCCCGAAATACCTGATAAATTGCTATAAATTGGAAGTCTATTTCGCTTATTTTTGCTTTCCTATCTGATAGGTTTGCTAGGCTTTTTACCAGTCACAACAGCCTCGCGAACAACAAATTCTAAAACTGCTTCGGGATCTAGACATTTGGAAAGCACTACAGCAATTCTGACAGTAGGACCTGTGCCAGCAGCTCTAGCTAGTTCCTGGTGATAGAGGTAGGCAAGTCCCGCAATGTACTTAGCTCCCTTGTTGGTGATCAAATTAATGGAGAGAGTGAAGTAGTCTTAACCTTTGTTACGCTGCACGAGCGTGCAGTCTTGGTTGAATATAAAGTTGCATCCGTCTGACAGGGCCACCTCCGATGTGATGGGCTCCGCGTCTACCTCGATCTTCATTCTGCACTGAAACTTGACTTTCATTTTCACGCTGACTATTTTGATGTTGTAGGTGTAGAGATGCATAGACTACTCTCCTGATTGTTTATCTCTATTCATCCTACGGTTTGCTTATTTAATTTATAACTCAAAATTATATCCTTATTTCGCCTCTCTCCTCTTCTCGGCTGTTCACCTGCAAAAAAGCCAATCTGTATATTTGTGAGTGTATGTTATGGACAAAATTAATAATAATTTGGTATCAATGGACCCAGAACAGCGACCAGCTAACAATTTGAAGAAAAAAATGAAAAATAAAAATTGGGGCTATAACATTGAAGAGCCAGAAGTCTAAAGCAATAATTCTTTAAACAAGCAGCATGTGTAGAACATTTTAAATCATTTGCCAACTAGCAAGCAATATAAAAACATTTCGCAGTTATCATCAAAGTATAGCTTCAATATCCAATCAATTCTAGGGAGTGGGTTCGCTAGCACTGTGTACCTGGGCGAAAAAATAGACAGTAAACAATTAGTGTGTATCAAAGCGATCGACTTGATGACTCTTGGTCTTGCGCCCCAGCACATCGCACATATCCACAAGGAAATTGAGCATTTGGGTCAGTTTTCTTCAGATTACATTGTTCACCTGTATGATGTTTACTAATCAAACACATTCTTCTATTTGGTCATGTAACTGTGTCCTGGTGGTGACTTATATAGAATGCTGAAAATGTCACCTATTAATTTACCTGGCAAATTCATCAGTGGCATAATATAACAAATCACCCGTGGATTGGATTAGATTCATATGAAAGGTCTTATACATCGTGACTTAAAAACAGAAAATGTCTTAATATTGAAATTTCCTCAAACTGAAACTGAACGAATTAGAGTAAAGATCGCAGATCTTGGATTTTGTACAACTATTGATTAAATTTAAAATACGAAAAAACATGGCAATACTTTAGAAAATGTAGGCTCTCCAATTTATATGAGTCCAGAAGTGTGCCAATCACAATTATATAGCAAAAGCAGCGATATTTATGCGCTAGGCATTATTTGGTATTAATTGTATCATAAGAGGGCACCCTGGTAGGCCACAACTGAGCAATAATTATTGGAAAAGAAATTAACCATCAAACCAGACAACTGGAGATAAGATATAGAGGAGGACATCAAGCTAACAATTAAAGCATGTATTAGCAATACAATTTAATAGCGTCCCTCGTGCTAACAAATCATTAAACTACTGCAAACTAAAATATGATTAATTTATATTGTAAACATTGATAAATAAATTAATTAAAGTCAAGTCTCTACTGAAGTTGCTTATGATTCAAGCAAACTTTGCTTTTTGCCTGACTCATCTCGCAGAACTTCCCTTCCGTTTATTATTCGTTCGACTTTTAATCCGACAATAATAGCGAAGCAGAGTCCAAGGATGACCCAGCCAGTCAGTGCTATTTTTCTTTTGTTGTTGATAATATCGCGAAGATCACCAAAATATTTGTCCACTGCATTGTCTGATATATTTCCTGAACGCAGAGTGTTCACAACAGGCAACATTCTATACAGCTCATTATGCGCTTATGAATCCAATTTATTCTTTGTATTATTCTGTGCGAATCTAAACTTTTCAGAAGAGGGGAACAAAATATCATCTGCAGAGAATAAATAATTGGACTGCAAATAGACGAGTGCAGAGAAAGCAGTACCTGTGTATGGTTAAATATAGAGCCTCGTGTCATCCCAGTCGTTGGCAGTCATCTAATTTCCTCGCTCGTCCACGATTGTCACTAGTGAAGCCCATTTTGGTTATGCGTCTAAAAAGTGGTTTTTTGATATAAACAGTGGAAATCCTTGATAGCTTGAGTTAAGGAAACAATGAAAACCTTGGAAATACTTAGCATTTTAAGGATTTTAATCACTCGACTGCAATGCTGTTTGAGAAATTCTCATGTCCCATAACTCCATATCATATTTTTTCAATGACTGTTTGCGAACTACATTAGCGAATCTGGCAATCGAGCTGATGTACACAGGAGGAGTATCCTCTTTATCGATGTTGGGTGGTACCGAAAACCCATCTGAGCCTTAGAGTTGCACATCTTCAGCCCATGGTGTTGTCATCTACCACTTGACTTAAGAACCATCGTAGTATGTTCTGTTGTAAGAAATATAAGTTTTGTTGAACAGGCTCTGATACAAGCGAGTCAATTTAGTATCATTAGCGCCAGTAAACATCACTTGCTTGTTGATTATAGCTTACTCGCGTGTCATGTTTAACTAATTAAAAGCTATTTGACTTTGAATAGAGGGATCACCTCCTGCCATTGTGTCAGTTTCCTTTAGATTTCTTAGAAAGGGATCATCATAGCCAAAGAATAGCTATTTAGCAGATCTCCTCTGCACAAAGCCACCAAATCCCACTTAAATGACAACAAATCGAATATAGTTTCTGAGGTAGTCAGGGTTAACCCAATGATACTTCTGGTAGAATTCCACATCGTTACTTAAAATGAAGAGCTCCTGCACTTCGGGACCATTTAACAGCTTGTCGAAAGTGAACAGATCGCGCACTTCATACTCTAGATGCTGCTGGACATCCACGATACCAGACAGCGCAAGATAGTGCTTATATTAGAAAGTGGGGATCTCGCTATTCCAAGCATTGGCTGTGATTGATGGTCTTTTATAGAACTTGTACCCTTGAATGTCTAAAGGGTTCAATGTGATAGTGCTATTGAACATTTGCTTCACTATTATGTCGACTTCGGTACATTTCTTAGCAGGTAGGGACTATGTGCAATTGTACCTCGAATACACCTTTTCCATTATATTGATAGTGACCAAACCCACGTTAGATGGGTCCTCATCGATATCGCAGTAAGCTTGCATCACTGTAGGCTCGATTTGGTATTTTTAAGAGAACTCATAAAATCGAGTATAGTTTAGGCAAGGCTCAATTAAAGTGTAGTAATTTTAGTATTTAGATAAGTCTGGTATGCTTTATTTACATATTCGTTTTGCCTTTTCAGATCCTAAAAAATTAAGTATAGTTTAACAGTTTGGTCCAATTTCTCGAGAAGCAAGAAAACTATAGGCATCTTTAAGGAACCAATCTGCAAATGAATATGAGACTTGATACCAAGCTTGTGAGAACACTCCGCCCATGCCTGCAATTTTGCGAGAGCCACCTCTTCCAATTTTGAGTACAAACTATTCTGTCATATACTTGATCCACTCCCAGATGACGAAAGCGTGATCCGTTGTTTCAGCCTTGAATATTGACTTTAAATTTTACAAGAAGCCATCATTATGTGTTGCGTCGTAGCTTCTTCCTAACTCATAGATCTAATTCAAAGTTCCAATGTTTAGCAAACCTTTATAAGGAGTGAAAAGTGTCTAAAACGTTTATAAAGAGAAATTCAACTTTTGGTACTTCTATTCTTTATGCTTCTGGCGAAACTCATGATGTAGAAATGTCACAATTTCAGGAGAACCAACACAGGTCGAATTAGTTGTGCAGATTGACTCTGAAGCATCACTTCCAGGAGGAGGATTGTTAGTGATTCCTGCTGCTGAGATCTGCTTTAAAGTGAATTTGTAGCTGTCACAAACTTAACCTTCCTATTTGCAAAACCAGCCATCTAAAATGCCATTGACAGTTTGACTAAAATTACCTATTTAAGATAATAGACCTTAAAACTGAATCATAGGAAGAGGGTAAAAGTGTTAAAACAAGCACTGCTTTGTTACTTGATCCTTTAAATATGCTGCCTTCACCCAAAACTGTAAATTAGCATCGTTGTTGAGGCCATAGTAGCGATCGTTCCAGAGGAACCAACAAAATTTATCTGGTATAGACAAATCCTTGCAAATGAAATTGAAGACATCGTATGTTTTTAAGAATGTCGATGAAACACCTTGCCCTAATGCTTGTGTCTTAATGGTCTCATTCATTTCCACAAAAAGTCCCCCGAAGCCTTGCAGAGTAAATGAAGTAATTGAAGTTGTGCCCAGCTGCATCCAGAAGCCAAGAGGAGCTACATTGATGACTGTAAATTTTTAGTCAACGTCTCTTGAGTGAGGAAGCAAATCAAAGTGAAGCCAGTAGTCGTAGTTTACTCTGCTGTCGTTGTCTGAATAGTAGTAGTTGATAAATTAGGATTTTTCTTGATATAAAAAGCCACTTGTCTATACAAATTTCGGTCTCACTTAACTTCTGTATATGAAGTCTTGTGCATTTGTGAAGTTAAATATTGTGAAGTTGCGAATTGTGTAAGTTTCAGTGTCTCCAGGAATTATTCCCCAAAGTCCATACGTTTAATTAGTCATGACTATCCCTTCTTAAGCTTGTGATCGAATAAGTCCATCAATTACAAATAGTTCGACTATGATCAAAGTAATTGCGATGATAGCAGAGATACTACAGCAGGAGTAATAAGCACAAGTTTTAATTCTCATCTGAGAATCTAAGCTATTATTTATAATAATAGATATTAAATGAGCATTACACTGAACTCAGCGCTGATCAGCAACCTTAACTAACTTAAATGCCTGCCCCTTCCTGTTTCTAAGCTAATTGTAGGTACTGGCTTATCTAGATTGACTAAACTGTGAAATCTTTGTTGAACTCATCAGATGGCCTAAGCTACAAAACATTAAACCGTATTATTTCAATACAATGCATTCAGCCCTGCAACTGGATACGGGCAGTAAGCTCACTTAAGTTTTTATTCAAGTTTTTATGATTATATGCAGACACGCGATAAAAAATGAGTACCCCGCAAAGGCGATCGCTGTATTCCTGGCTGAAAAAACAGTCCTCTCTGACATAGCAGAATACGCATCTCAAAAGTACAGTGAACTCGTTTCTGGTACAATAGGCGCTCCAAAATTAGCGAAATTACAGGAAATAAGCTGGTCAGTGTGCAACTTGAAACAGAGCAGATCCAAATAGCAGGTGAACAAGATGTACGTAAAACTATACACTCGCACTGTTGAGAACCAATAATAGCAAGAGAAGGTCGTATCCTGTTTATTGCCAGAATTCCAGCTACTTTTATCTCAAGTTTCCGAGATTACTGCTAACATCAAATGATAAACTGCCATTTATCTACTTTGAGTATTTTAGTTAGTAGATCCTCAAAAAGACATTTCCATTAAAGATAATATGTCTGTGTGATATAAATGCTACAAATGCTTATTAGTGAATGATGTCATCTGAGTATATTGATTAAATATCATGATAGCCGAGGAGGAATTTGTTGGTAAGTTCGAAAACGAGTACTGTACTATCTTCAAAGAGTATATCGATACGGAAGTACCCCAGATCAGGCTATACCATACCAAGTACACTCCCATCACTCCCAAGTATTCCATTGTGATCGTGCATGGCTTCGGAGAGCATTCTAATAGGTTTAAGTCTGTTGCACTTTTCTTTGCTAAAAATGATTTTTAAGTACTGACTGTCGATCTGAGAGGTTTTGGCTACTCAGGAGGCGCCAGGGGGTGTGCTGAAATCAGAGAACTGCAAAATGATGTCATACATATACTTAAAAGAGCTCGTCCTGACTTACCCCTATTCATGTATGCTCACAGTATGGGAGCACTCATAACTATCAAACTTTTACTGGAAAGGAGCGAGATTAATGTAAGTGGATGTATTTTCACAAGCCCCTTTTTAGGGTTAGCTAAAAGCATTCATTTTAACTGGGCAAAGAAGCAGCTAATTCACCACTTCGGAGACAAGCTATCGGATTTCATAGTCGGATCTCAGGTAAACCCAACAGCTCTTACCAAGAAAAAGTAATTCATGCACACTATATTCGGAGATCGACTCATGCTTCCCTTCATGTCAATTAAAATGGCAAAGCATATGTTCGAAGCGTTAGATTATGTAAAAAAGAATCAGAATAATTTCCGTTACCCGGTTAAAGTTTTTCATGGTAAGCAGGACACCGTTACCAACTGCGAGAACTCTAGAAGCTTTGTATATGATAGCGTGAAACCTTACAAGTAGTTTCATGAGTTCCCGAATGGCTACCATGAGTTACAACACGACGAAGAAAAGGATTAAATGCTTCAAATGAGTTTAGAGTTCTTGAAAAAGATCCCTAACCCTAAAAACTTAGGCCCCGTTATGGTGTACCCGATAATTAAGAAGCAGAAAGGAAACAAATCTTTACCCAAAATAATAATTGCGCTCTTAGTTGTAATCTTCTTGATCAAAAAGTTGAGAGGCCTTATGGTAAAAGCATGATTGCATAAAGTATTTATTTAATGTAGGTTATTATTATATTAAACGATCCACTTAGATTGTATGGGCAACTAATGCTTCAGAGACACGACAGCTCACGATCACGAAACTCCAGACAGCTCGACTGTGAAGCTGGAAGAACACAAAAAGAAGCGTTAACCCTCATCAATAGGAGGCGTGTACTATTAACAGCTTCAAGCTGATCGTCAGCATATAGTTGACTCCAAGTAAGTAAGAAATAAACAGGACCGCATTAAGTTAGAATAGTTGAGGAAAAATTTACAACAATTTGAAGCCACATCCGACGGAACTAAACAGTATGAATTTAAACATAAGAGATATGTCGCTGAAATTGAAACACTAGAGCGAATAATAAAAACGAGGGAGGACTAGATAGTGAATATTAAACAGGGTTCAGCAAGATGAAATTAGTTTATATTTACAAGTCTTCAGTGATCAGCAATTTTAAATTATTTTCCCTAATAAATTTTTTGCAAAGGCTATTGTGTAGACTCTTTTAATAATAGGTTTATTCTCCGTTTTGAACCAGTTCTAATCGACTTCTGGTTTGCTATCCAGGCTGCTCATCGATCCCGAACTATCATCTTTGTTTTATAAGTTTAGTTATTTCAGCTCCCAAACTCGAAGCTTTAAATGCTATTTTTACTTTTCATTAAGAGTACCAACTCTTTTGCGACTTGATATCTTTTTTCTTACCAAACTGTCAGTTGATACTCTTCTAATTTTTTCACGAGGCTAAATAGTTTCTTGAACTTAAAGCTCGCTCTGCTTAGTTTTTAAAGGTTTGGTCTAAACTGTATTGCTGTTTTTAAACGAAGCTACTTAAAATTTGTTGGATTCTGATTCAATTGTTGTCTTCACTTTGGTCAACAGCTTCAATATTCTTCCTTAGTTTCGACACGAAGTTAAAAGCGATTGGACAGGCGATGATTTAAGCTTGTTTTATTCTCTTGATACATTAGCAGTTGGCAAAAATATCCTTTTGAACTCTGTGTTGTCTCTCTCTACGCTTTTATTAAGTTTTGCTTTAGTTTTTGATTTGCTATATATTTGTTGAGAGTGGTGAGTCGCCCTTCTTATGCTGAGACTATAACATTTATCTGAAACACTCTTTCCATTGACAATAAAGTTCAATCGACTAAATAGTGCTTGCTAACTTTATTTATACTAGCAATTTTGTAGTAAACTATGCGTTAATTTGCTGACGAGTATAAACAGGACTTAATTTCTATAATTTTCCCGCATTTTGTTCTGCATGATTAGTAGTGATTGCTACTATCGTACTTTCTAAGCAAACGTGTCCTTGAGTTTACTTAATTAACTGATCACTTCTTGACTATTTTATTTAAATGTTTCCAGATAAAAGTCTACGATCAAGCACATTACCATTGAGTGTACGAGTTCAACGTAAGGGTCTATTTTGGAAATGTTGTATTGTGATTTCACGTCATTTACTTTTTTAGCAAGCATCTTATTGAAATAGTCTCGGTCATCGATTAGTTATAGGCATTCTTAAAGGATTCTATTTACTTCCATGTAACCTAATTTAAGTATAAACTTTAAATTAAAATAGTTCAGAATTTAATAGAAAATATCATTTGTTCGGCTCCTCCTTAGTATTAATGTTGTTCAATAAAAATTATGACTATCTCCTTTTCTGTTAAGCATAAGTAACTGCCTCAGGGCTGCTCGACAGTGTAGATATCCAGGCAGGAAAATCAACGTATTAATCAAAGTTTTGAGCTTATTCCACAACTTTATGATGCATTTGCCGAAGAATTATGGCAGCACTTTTCCCAGTCATATCACAAGGACGAACACAATGTTTAACTCCATTGGCGGCATAAGAGTTTTCCTCCATTACACATATACATCCTCTTGGGAGGGGAATAATGAAAGCACCATTACAAAATCCATAAAATTGACTCCCGAAAGAGAGTCGAGCATCTGAAAAAAGTCTCACAGTAAAAATAGGCTAAATTAACAACAATTTACTTGCTTGAATCTGACAGCATCATCGAAGTGTTGAGCGAGGCCTTCTTTACCATCATGGTAGACGTTAATGGCGATCGAGTTAATAAAATCTTTTTCAACTATTGAACTGTCAACAAAAGAGTTGATAATTGTTTCAGTCCACTTTGGTGGAGGAGCCACATCTTTTCTAACTCCTGCTCCAACATAGGAGCCAGGTTAAGCAAGTTGACATCGAGTCCACATATACCGATAACCGAAGAAAAACTTTGTCCTCTTTATTTTGTTTCCAACAATGCTAGGCTGCACAGTCATTTGTAAGAATTTACCTGAATAAAATCAATGTTACTTTTGAATGCACTGAGCTCAGTTTAAAAAGTATTCTTTTCAAAATACTACAACTCTTCAGGAGTGAAGAAATCGTGATAGCAAGTTACTCCAACATTGAGATCTGGAAATCTCTCTTTATATTCACGTCCGTAGTTTGTTGGGAGGTTATCATTCTCGAAAAAATATTAGATTTTTTTGTATATTTTTCCATTTGGTCTTTTCATATAGCTAGTTTTCTCCACCAAGTCGAAAGCAAAAGAGTCTCGGGTTGAAATGTAATAAAGTGGCATTTTCAAGCTTTTTTACCAACTCATTTAGTTTCTGCCTATTTTGTATATCTTATCAAGAGTAGCTTTTGTGGTTGTTTTATTTAATTAATTTTACATAATCTTTATGTCTTGTAAGTTAATCTGAATCATTTTCAATAATGTGTCCTGGTCTGCAATAATAGTTGACTATTTTAGTTTAGAATACTCACGATCTATATTGTTTTAAATAGGAAATTTTAAATTTATAGCAGCTTCTTCTACCATTTTAATTCTTTATTCGAGTTTTGCGGCGCTAAGTCTCTTTTTAATTACTTCAAGAGATCCTTTTTCTAGTGCATCTTTTAGATTTGTGATCAATAAGTTAAGCATTTCCTTAATATCTTTTGTCGATGATTTCCATTGTTTCTCTTCTATATACATTTATAGTCTTAAGGAAAGCGTTATAACAGTTCGACAATCCTTTAATTCATTGGCTATTGATTCTTATAAAGTTGTCACCTTACTTTATTCATGAAATGCTGTGTTTGAAATACTGCCCTTCTAAAAGGATTATGGTTAATTTGAATTTCTATCATGTATTTACTTTCTTTATTATTCCTATGTACTAACATCTTTAATGTTTAGGCTCTTTAAGAAAGCTTTTTTTCCACTTGTGCTTTTTTTTGCTAGAACACCTATTTTAAATGGGCTTTCCCCAAAGGCCTTCCAGACACTTTATTCTGTGTAGCATTTTTCGGCAGTGAAAATGAGTAGGAAAAAGTTGCCTTAATTAAAAAGTGGCCATAGATTTTGGATTCCCTTGACCCACCCAACAATACCTGTTCTTTTACCGAGAAGTAAGTCTCTCATTTCGTCTTCACTGGTTTGAATGAAAGGGATCCACGCTGTCATACTGTACAAATTAAAGTGCTGGGAGACATCTTCGTGTTTGTCTTTCGAATCTTGGCACCGCGAAGAGCACTGGAATATGAGTGGAGGCAAGGGCTCGAAAGGGTGTGATTGTGTTGACTCACTCGGCTTTATATAAGAGACCCCACATGAACGAGGAAGTGATAAAGTCGATTGCTTCTTGCGAATATAGTGTGTTTTTGTGCCCTCATAGTTGTTCTAATCCACTTATTACACATTTTTTTGTTGCATTTCTATTGGAGCATAACCACTCTTATAGTCCTTTTAAAATTTTAGTGCCTTAAGGTACTGACTTCTTTTTTCGTAGTCAAATGGATTGACGACATCTTTTAGGAAATGCTCATCTTTTCCTACCTTAGCGTGACAGGTGTTTGCCAAAAGCAGTCCCTCGTGAATTAGAATAGAAATTTTTTCATTTTTATTTGAAACAATTGTTATTTCATTCTTAATCATAGGATTTAATTTTTTCTAAAACTCTCCTTCGCCGTGCAGGACCACAGAGAGAGATGTCTTGTCTACATCGTCCTTAATAGAGTGAAAAAAGGACTCCTCAAAATAATTTTGGGTTTCAGATGCAACTTAGGTTATTACCTTGTCAATTTAACAGCAAAGTTGGTTCAAGCATTCCTTTGCCGCATTATTTTCCCGTTTAACTTTTTTGTGCGGACTTGATCTGAAACTCTTGTCGACGACCTCTTGATTGGTATTCCTTTTGGTTGAATAGGATTTGGGCTTGAAAACATAGGGGTTGTCGAGTTAGCGGGGCGGCAGGGGAGCGAGATCAGCCACTATGCGCTTTTTGCTGATCACTAGCTGCATATCGGATGCATGGGCTACATTAATAAATATATATAGAATATTAAATTTAGAGAAGCTAGGAACTTCTCTAAAATAAGAACTCGCTTACCTTCATATTGGTA